>JGI24158J21664_10003030_pt1 | contig 20816 bp, 18 predicted proteins | sample Ectturendosymbi3_FD_21664 | JGI IMG/M metagenome (IMG submission 21664) | reverse complement strand
TGGGGCAAAAAAACTATGGATGTATGTTTGCAATCTGATATGTTCTAAAGTTCCTCCAGGCTTAACAAATGATTTGAGGTAACAGACCTAGTACCTGCGCAACAAGAAGTGCTGCAGCACACCTTGCTTTTTTTTGCCTCCCTTGCCTTTTTCCATGACGTTATCTCCACGCCATAGTACAGTAACTGCGTGTGTTTGGTGACTTACAGTGCTTTCCTGTTTCATGCCATTATCCGCGGTGCAAGCCTAATGTCAAATGGTTGAAAAGATGGCGTCGTTTTTAAAGGTTGATAACAATTGAGCACAAGATATTATTATGAAGAATAAGTGTTTTTGCCCAAAATGTCTAGATTAAGGACTTCCATTTTATGACCATATAGTAATCGTAATAGCTTTAAAGATTTCACAAGTGACCAGAAAGAGAAATTTTTAAGAGCCAGAGAACATTATTCCCTCTAAGAAAATCTTACACACTGAGCAACTTTTTGTTTTAATGAGCATATAATTGTGCAACCATGCAGAGGCGCAACTATAGTGAAGCGTTCTAAACGGTGAAATAGTTGCACGGTATGTATATGATGTTGAAATGGGATGTTGCATGTGCGCGAGAGTGAGATTATACACAGCGCAAATGGTTTGGTGGTACTGCGCAGTTGCACACTTCTAGAGGGAACATTTCCAGAGAATCATTTTCTCATAAAAATAAAACTGGATAACGCAAAAGACGATGAGATAGAAAAAAACTGTTCAATAAAATCTCCTCCCCGTTAGGATTTGCTTTTTGAATAAAATTTTCAAGCGCTTGCGTTGCTTGCACGTTCCGTATTGCCCAACTCTTATGAAGCAAATAATGAAACAATCTGGAATTTGAAGTTTTCCCAAAATGCACTGATAGCAAAGCAACGAATCCAAAAGAATTGTTTTCGCTGTTGGTTGATCTATTTGTAATGTAGGTTCTGAACGTTAATTTTAAAATCAACTTCAATGTTAAAATACTTTTTCAGCAGATGTTTTAACTGCTGTTGGTTTTCAGCAGTTTCTGTAGCAACCAATTCTTCGGTTGTAGAATCCACATACTTCTTTATACGGACTGTCCATCCCCAAAGTGAAACACTGCCATCGTTTAAATGCAAAGAACAGAGTGTGTTATGCTTCAAAAAACTGGAGACACAATTTTGCTGAACATCACACATGTGAGTAAAATCTTCGAACTTTCGGGGTATTGCGTCAAATTTAAAGATAACCTCCCATTTCCCGATGTCATCAAAATTTTTCCAGTACGCCATATCTGCAAAAAAGTTTGCAATGTAGTACACAAAAGTATATCCACGCACGGCATTCATGAATGAAACATATTTCCTGCTTTTGCCGTTGACGTCTTGTTTTTGAAGTTTCTCCAACGAAAAAGTGTTCATTTGGGTTGCCCATTTCGAAATACGGTACTTTCCGTTGAGCTGAGTTTGCTCCCTGTCTTCAACAAATCTCAGCGGGTATTTGAAGCTTTGTCCTCCCCAACCAACATCTGCTAACCACTGAGTAGCATCATCGCATCTTACCTGTATGTCAACATAATGATAGAAATAATTAGGTAATTTATTTATTAATAGATTGATTTTTGGAAAACAATGTTGTTGCACTGGTATTTTTCAGTTATTAGTAGCTATTTTTCCAAATAAATTTCAGAGAAAATTTTCTAAAATAATCATTGCACATAGATATCATACTTTTACTCTATTTTAAAATTATGGTGTTTCAGCGGTTCTATTGACCTTAAAGTTCTTTCAAGTGTTACTTCTCACTTTGCATGATTAGGGACACGCCAAAGAAGGCTTTAGGTTAAGAAAACACGAGCAAAGCCCTTACCATTAAAAGCATGTGATCAAACATGGGGTCATAACTCATTCGTTGCTTGACCCAAGATTGAGCTTGAAGGATCTTAACCTCAAAACCAATCTCACTCAGTAGCCAAGCAAACAAACCATTATTTTCGTAGCAGAAACCACCTCGTTGACGAACCACCAAGTCATTGTAGATTTTTTCAAGATCCAGCACTTTTCTCGGTCCCCCAAACATGTCCAATGTTTCGAACGGTACGTTATTCAAATGACACTCGCACAACTTTGCCAAAGTGTCGCAGTCCGTTTTGAGAGGTCCAGGAAATTTTATACGATTTAGGTATTTTTCAAGGTCCATGCTATTTTATTCTTTGGTTTCAAAGCAACAATGTGTAAAACACTCCAATGTACTTGCACTCCACTATAATGACAAAAAAAGTATTTGAACAAAAATCTCCAATGATTAAAGAATGCAAAACATTAGCCTTCACTAAGGTCATTGGATAATCTCAACCTGAAGATCCTCTGTGAAATAAAACGCTTTCCATTTAGGTAAAAGTTTAGCGCGCATTGAAGCTTCATTTCCGCTAGAAAAACACTTGCGGTTCTCTCTTTCTTCAGCATATCCAACATTTCGTGAAACCTGAATTAAAATGGATTTCCCCTCCGTGCCGTCAAGAATCTAAAGGCTCTGGATTTGGTGTTGAGTTTGCGTGCTTTCTCCAAGTCATGCTTTAGTACTTCATCATTTCCTCCATAATCTTTGGCTTGCAAGTTACAGGACTGAACATGCACAAATGACGTGAAGTCCATTTCCTAGTAGAACACTCTACGATCAGATATGGTTGCGTCGCCCTTGTGGAGACTTGCTGTTGAAATGTGGATATGTAGACCTACAAGTCCGAATCATCCCCAAGTTATGAAAACAAGTACAGCAGGAAGACTCCTCGAAAGCTCAACAACAAACCTAGAGCCCGCAATTCTGACAACGAACCACCATTACAAAGAATTAGAGTTCACCCAGGGGTCGGCAATTTTAACTGCATGCCACCTCAAGGTTTCAAATCATTCGGTGTGCCAACAACATACGTTTTCTTATACGTCAAGGTCAATATACCTTCTGTGTGAATCATAAAAAAAACTGATATATAAAACTTAGAGCTTCTGTGTGCCAGCAAAAATTGCTTGGCGCGTCAAGTGTGGCACACGTGCTGGAGGTTGCCGACCCCTGAAACACAGAGCTGCCACTGATTTTCTGCAATACCGCTGTAGTCAACGATCGTGCAATTTGACAGAGAGCGCGTATCACATAACTTCAAAGACGATAACGCCTAAACCAGTGCTTCTCAACTTTTTTGATGTCGCGGCCCACTTTTAGCCGAGATTTTGATTTTGTGCCCAATTCACGAAAAATTTGTTTCAGAACTCATGACTAGGCGTAATTATTGCGTTGTCTCGGAACATTTCGCGATCCACCTGAAGGAGCTTCGCGGCCCACCGGTTGAGAAGCGCTGGCCTAAACCAGTTATGTCCAAGCCGCGGGCAGCATGCGGTCCAGTCGAAGGTTTTGTGCGACCCAGTTTAGGTTTACCGTGAAGTATAAGTAGCCTGCATACTGACAATCTGTCCTTATTTTGATAATCATCTCAATATTGACATTTTTGATGGAGCTGATCCTCAGTGCCACATTATCACGTCTGAACTGCGTGCAGGGAGATTTCCGTATGTCCACTGACGACACCTTGGTGCAAAACTTTTATCTGCTCAGAAATCATGGGTCGTCCCCTACCCAGAGGCATTTTCTTTTGTTGATTTCACATACTTAGAAAAATGTATGTTAGAAATCTGATGACTTTTCCTGATGTTCAGAGACAAATGGAATAGTGCCAGCTTTATTTTACAAAAATGTTCCTGAAAGCTTATATATAGGATGTATGGGTACCATGGCCGCAATTTTGTTGTAAAATGTGGGGGGCAGCTTGGGGGGCAACCAATATAGCAGTCGGGTTGATGCAAAAGTTACGTTTTGTATGTACGGATTCCCAATTTTATTTCTAGATGTGTTTTGAGAGCAACAATCATCACGCTTTGTTTTGTCCTTGCAGATGATTTACATTTGAATGTACTTAAATTTGTTGCTGGAGACGGAACTGTAATTCAGCCTGCTTCCATTCATATCGTATTCGGGTGTAAACAAGCACAGCAACATAGTAGAACACATCATTTGTGTTTTTATCAGAGCTGTCAGTTTGAGTGCACAAAATGCTGAATCGCATTGATCGCACGTGCATATCACTCTTACAATGGAACACTTCAGTTTTCATCCATTTATAAGAAGTCTGGGTTACAGCGCGATTTGATGTCTTGTTCAAGTCGCCTAACGTTGCGAAGACGATAAATGTTTGCTCTACTCTTGAGTTTTCTTTTAGCCGCTCCACTTTGGTATTTCCGCTGTATTTGGCCTGAATTTACGATATCCGTATTCTCAGATACGAGGAACAATGTTTTCTCACAACACTCAAGGACGACAACCTCCACTACGAAGTTAGCCTTTCTAACTGATGTAGCTGGGCTACCATCGTACTGTAACATGCTTTATGCCCTGTTTTTTCCTCTGTGTCGTGGGTAAGATGCCATACCGTTGTTCTATGATGTCAGAAGGGCCTGTATTTTTTCCTGTTGCACGCGTAGTCTGTATATTGCAGGAGCCCCCAAATACTTTTTGGAGCGACCCAAAAACAGTTCTAAATCAGGGTTTCTCAAACAGAGCCCTAGCCTCCCCATGAAGGCTACGGAGCGGTTCTCCGGGGGCCCTAGCAGAAGCCTTTACTAAATAGATTTGCCGTTATATTGCAAAACCCTATTGATGAGCAGGAGGCCACAAGTGTTGAGAGTCTCTGGGACAGGGCCACAAATCATGAAAGTTTGAGAACCACGGTCTAAATTCTCGTAACACAAACTTGTCGTGAACGTATGATTTTGTGGAAAATACTCTAATTATATATAAACTTTATGGCTAGACCTACTATTGGCAGTAGCAATTTTCGTGCACAAAGTTGTATGAAACTTAGCACATAACACAGTAGGCCAAAATGGTCGCATTTTTTTATTCTGTCTATTGAGAATGGCAAATTTAAAATGTAAATTTAAATTGTGTCGTGACCCAGAGTGGAAGGTATCGTGACCCACATTTGGGTCACGACCCACTATTTGCAGACCCTGGTTTCTTGCATTGAACGTTGGGCAACCACCATAGTGCGTAGGCAGGCTGTAACTGTATTGAATGCCAAACTTCATGTTGGAGTCCCCTTGACTGCAGGGGCCCTGAGGCCTGTGCCTCACCGGCCTCATAGCTAATATGGCACTGCGCAAAGGCGAAGAAGCTGAATCCTTTTGTTGACATGTGTTACATTAGTGATAGTGCAAGTTTTTACTAACATATTTCATTCCTTATTCGGGTTGAAAAAAAACTTGTTTAGCACAACACGCAAAAATATAAACTCCTTTTGTTGAATTTATATCTTCAACCATTTTAACGGGCACGTCCTACTAGTAAAACCAAAGGGAAAGCGGCCCAGTGTCGACCAAGGACCAAGTGGAGTGGTCAAATATCCGACCTTGCTTGGTCCAATGTCGGTGTGGAATCAGAAGAACTATTAGAGATTGCTGAAAACCGTAAGATATTTCATGTCCTCTAAGGGCTGCTGCTTCCGCGACCCTCCGGATAGAAAAAGCATGTATGGCAACAAATGAATCAATGTATGAACTATTTTTAACTGACGTTTAATTATCTTCATGCGCAAAGTGTTTCGGCACGTGGCGTCACCTGAACAATCTGAGCGAGAAGCACCGCGAATGGTAAGTGCACTAAGAATAGCATTTTAAAATATTATGGCAATAGCTTTGCATCAGAGCAGGGGTGGAGAATTAGCGGCCCGCCCGTGATATCGTTTTCAGTGGCTCGCAGAAGGATGCAGGAAAAATCTTCAACTCTCAAAATTTCTCGAACATATCACAGCAATGTTAGGGCTGAGGCTAACTTGAAGCGAGACCTACATCTATTTCCATCGTAATAACTTTGTCCATCTGTACGCAAACATAAATTTTTCCATGTATACCATTATTATTTTTGCTTTATTTGTTTATTTTACGATCAAATTAAAATTCCAGCCCTCCACTAAGCGCGTCCTTCTCAAAGTGGCCCCCGAGTCAACTTAATTGCCCGCACCTGTATGAGAGTGATCACTGTCGGGTAAGCTCTATTGCTACTTGGTGCATAGTCTGTAGCTTGCCGTCCTGTGATCTTGTGTTTCAAATTCAAACCCACCAAGGAACCGGCTCAACCTACAATTTTTGACAGCTGTTTGGATGGCACCAGTGTTTTAGCACCTTGTTTTCTATCGTTGAACAAAATACTGTAATATTTCGATACACCAAGTGTTTTTTTCTGGTACCTGGCACGCTTAGTTCCACAAACTTACGAGCTGATCTTCAATGCTTCAAAACAAGCCTTGAACGGTTAACCTGTTTTCAAGTTATTGTAAACTCAAGTTCAGAAACAACTTCCCTTTGTAGTGAAAATAGGATGAGCCTAAAATACTTTGAAATAAATACTGGAGTAACTGGCAAGCTCTAACTGCTTTAACGTTAGCACCACGCACTGTTCAACTACGACTTTGTAACCGCATCAAACTATCAGTAAACAAACGACGCCTGGTGTCAATTTGCCCGTCAGGCCGAGGTAAACACTGCTTACTAGCAAAAGTCTCTTTGCTGACAGATCGTCGCAAATTTTGTTGCAAGGACAATGAAAGTGTTCTTGCACGACACCGTGCAACACATCTCTGAGCACCACATAAATAAACTTTCTGCAACGTAGAATAAGTCGAAGACGCTCACGATGTTCGAAAGTTTTGAGTGTTTGTATTAAGTTCCAAATTTGTAAAAAACACCTTGATAGATATTTGTCAACCTGAGTGATGCTGGTCCAAGCTAGCAGAAGGAGCACAGTTAATGTTATCACTCTAAACCAGGGGTGTAAAACATTTTTATTATTGCCGGCCGTAATACGTTTATTATGAATTGCAGCCACCAGTGGTATCAAATTATTTTTTATGAATTACAGCCCGTGAAAGCCACGATTGTGGCTCCTAAAGTTATGAACGACCATAACTCGCGAACGGAGTGAATTAGAGGGTCAGTGAAGATATCCGAAGATCCGTAATACAGCAACGCGTATTTTGAGGTAGGTCGCGCGCACCCTCGACGTCATTGTGACGTCGTTTTGTGGGAAAACCCGTTTTTCGCGTAGGCTAGAAAAACGTGCAGCCTACATTAAAAAAGACACGCAGTTCAAACCAAGCGCGTTGGAAACAAACTTTCTACATAAAAAATGTCGTTAAGGACCTCACCTTTGCGACTTATGATCAAAAAAGTTGAAAAAAGGTTTGGTGGGGAGTCAAACGGGGAAATATTCAAAGCTTTTGTGTGTTTTTGTCGTTACCAGTCATCACTCACGAACTTAACCAAAGTTGCAGCACAGGTGTTTTAGGGTGTCGTACAACATCCCACCAAATTTCAAGCCGAATTATTGACAGGAAATTTTTTTTCCTGAAGAAAATGCAAATATCCACCAGGTGGCCGAGCTATTTTCTGAGTCTATCTTTGGTTATAACTCCCCAACCCTTTAGGGTAATGAAGGTATTTCAATTAAGCTTCGGATTTGCTTCTAGATCATTTTAAAAGACACACCAAGTAATTACCTGTTTTCATTTTGTTTCAGGACTCAATAACTTCATCTGGAGTCAATCAAGCCGACTTTCTTTGCCACCAGTTTCTTCCCCCACAAACAGTCCGGACTCACTTTTCTTGGGAATAGCCTGTTGTTGTCACTGGGTTCTCCAGACGTCGGCGGAGCGCAAAAATCTGATGGGAAAAGCTAAACGGGATGCGGGGGCCGAGTTTTTTTTGTTTTCTCTGAAAATTGCCGTACGACAAATAGACAAATATACAGGGTGCACCAGAAGTCGCCCACCAGGCAGATTTTTCGCCCCATCTTTTCCAAACATAAAAAACAATTTAACTCTTTCTTGTATTGTTAGTTTTCACCCACATCTAATTAAATCTGAATCATGAAAAAACAAATTCTTAGATGGTGCGCGACTTGAAACATAAAAAAAACAAAATATTATATGGTGCGCCACTTCTGGGACACCCAGTATATTTTTATCAAACATTTCAAATGTAAATACATACTTTGGTCACGTTCATTGGATTCCTTGCTATCTTCCTGAACCGGGGTGTTTTCAGTGACCCTCTAGCCCAGGTGTTCCCAAACTGGGGTGCATGTACCCCTAGTGGTGCATTTGCCTATCTGAAGGGGTACATTTTAGGTTAGAAATAGAAGGAAAAAATATGTTTATATGTTGTTCATTTCGAATTATTTGCACAGCGATATTATTTTAAAATTCATGGTATGCCTATTGGTAAATATATTTTTGTTTTCTTCAGACTTTTTGACATAAGAAATTTTAGGGGTACATGCTCATCTATCGAAATGCTGAAGGGGTACATGGTCAAAGAAAGTTTGGGAACCCCTGCTCTATCCCAATCCGTTCAGGAGTTATGACTGCTCATAGAATCCAAAGCCTAGATTGTAGCTGCAGCGGGCCTACGCGGGACTTAAAGGGCTGGGGTGTGATTGTAAAGTAAAGTGGTATCCGCACACAGTAGAAAAGGGGTTTATATTAATGCCCTGTCGTCATATCAATTACATGTCCACGGCCGCATAAAATTTTATCGGGATCGCGTGCGGCCGTTCGGCCGCAGATTGCGCAACCCTGCTCTAAGCATATTTTTTTGGAACAGAAATTAGAAGCAAAGAGCGGAAGGTTTGGGCATCCAGGTCATTTGAAAGACCATGCCACCTGAATAGCTATTGTTTCTTGAGGCACTTAGAAAAGTAAAACAGAGTCGTTATTCAAAGTCGAACCACAGCAACAAATAGCGAATATATGCTGAATACTACGCGTAAGGAAAGAGTACAACCAAAAATAAAAAGTCTGATTAAAGTTTCGAAACTGAGTGGTACTGACAAATGACTCGTCATCAATGTCAATTTTTTGTTGTTTTTTTGGAGACGGAGTGAGTTGTTTAAAACACTTTAAGTCCGGCGCGAGCCAATATTTTGGCGCAAGGATTTTCACCAACACTTTTAACCATAACTTGACAGAAAGATCTCACGGGTTGCAAAGAAAAGCTCTTGCGGGTCGTATGTTGTGCAGGCCTGCTCAACAGTATCACACCACACTTGCCACAGCTGCTGAAATAGCGCACAGAATATTACTTGGCGCAGGTCTTGTAACTGCGATGCGGGCTAACGTTGAATACCTGTGGAATCGAACAAATATGCACACAGAAAAACGCGGCTGAAAGCACCCGCAATATATTATAATTCCATATGACAATTTATTACAGTTTTCTTCCAAGATAGTCATCTTTATTTCGATGTAGATAAAAAGTAGAAAGCAGGTTACAGCACGTAGAGATACTGCAGTAACACTTACGATGTAGTGCTAGACAACAATGATTACATGGTGTGTCATGGTCTACAAAAAGTTAACACTTGATCGTTACTGCAATCGTTCCTGCAGAAGTCGTGGAGAAATCTTAGACACTAATGAAGACAAGAGACAGATGGCTTATTTAACACAGGAAGAGCAAGTGTCGCCACCAAGATGACAAGTTAGCAGTGGAGTTTTTAGATATCTACGGCTGCACCACAGAAAGAACAAACCGTCATTGAAGTGAAGTCATCAGAAATACCTTTAGGTTCCTGAATTTCAACATGCTTTTAGTACGTACTGCACAGCACGGCTGCTGAATGTGTAGCAAAAATCATAACGGAAGTAGTGGGTTTTCACCAACTATTGAAGCAAACCCACTCACAAAATATGTAAACAGTCGATGCTGCGTTGTACCACGACCAGCGATAGACTGCCCACAAAACATAAATTGGACCAACAGGACAAATCCGAGCAAATAGTTTTAGGACGCGTGGAACCGCAAACACCGAGCCTCTAAAAATTGCAGGTAAGATCATTAAAGAGGCATCCAGGACTTCACTTCGCAGAGAAAACGTTACATTTTCCTCGCTCGCGAAACGAATGACGCGACGACTAATTGCTCGTAACACTTTTTCTACCGATTGGCGAGTAGCACAAAAAACGTTCCCTACAGGTATGTTTTGGCAGTGGTTCGCAAACTTTTGACACGTTCAAAGGTCAACCTTTGAAAAGTTGCCATAAGGGCAAAATTTCGCACCTCCGTCGTCTGGGAAGCGTGTGAGCGCAAGAGTAGGTCAAGCGCTTGTCACGGATCAAACGTCGGCTTTCCCATTTGTGAATACCCTTCTTTATGCAATATTGAACGCTTTAAAAAGTCATGGAAGTTTTAAAAAATAACAACCTTTCCATTTATACTCTATTTATCGCAATTCATGATGCATACTAAAATCAAACCTAAAAACGGTCTCAATGGAGCTGCGTTTTCGTGGCAGTTTTTTCTTGCGAATTTTTAGCCTACCAACCGCACCAATGTTGCAAAATTTCATGCGCAAACAAACATCAATTTGAAAAAACAAAAAGATTGGTGCAATGTTCATTCCTTGCAAGTTTTAAACCCACCAACACCTTGGTTGATGCTGTAAATACGTTCAGGCGACTAAGAATTTTGTTCCCTGCGAAAATCCAACCTAACAATGGTCTCAATGGCGTTGCCTTTTGGTAAGATTTTTTTGAGCCAGTGATGCTGTGTTTCATGCGCAACAAAAGCACAAAATTAAAAAGATAAAAAGATTCGTGCAATGCTTTTTCCTTGCAAAGTTTGAAACCAACAACATTTGGAATAATGTGCTCTTTTCATTGTGGCATTTGATGCATGAAAATATCAAACGTGAAAACGCTGTCAATGTAGTTGACTTATCGTGGAATTAATTTTCTTCCGAATTTCTGGCTCAGCTATATTGTCTCAATGACGCAGTGTTTCAAGCGCGAACAAACACGAAATTGAAAAATTAAAATACTTAGGTGAATTCTTAGTGCTTACATGTTTTTAAACTTACCAACGATGTCAACCCTACTCAGTTGTGGCAGGCCATCTTTCACTGTTGATGTTCATGACCAAGGTGGCCAGGCCAAAATAGCCAAGTTGACAGACTTTCATAGGAAACGCTTACGTGGAATTTGTTTGTAAGTATGTGAGTTGGAGTTTGCCTGTGAGCAACCTATGGCGTTCCGCTCTGCGAACGCGAGTTTGCGTTTACCTTAAGGCAGGGGTGGCCAAATTACGGCCCGCCGACCAGTTTAATCCGTCCCGCCAAATATCTTGCGCATTTTTTTCAAGCACCACGTTTCCGACTATGGACAGCAGTGCAACAGCATTGGCTGCTGCCTGTCTTTTGTTGACCTGACTGCCGCAGCAGCACTTATCGGCAAGCAACGCTATAAAAGTGCAAACAAAATGGTGTGATTTTATTTTTATTATTGTGCTAAGATACATTTTCACAACCTATTTTTGCATAGATTACGTAAATCGCACTGTATCCGGCCCTCCAGTGGCCAGGCAGTCGCGAATTCGGCCCTCGAGTCAAAACGTTTACCCACCCCAGTCTTAAGTCAATCTCTGACATCCCGCTGTGAGAATAGGAGTTTGTACTCTGGAAGTCAATACGAGTATATGCGTACACCAGTAAGCAACCGATGGCAAGAATGTACGATTGAACTCGTCCACCGGTAGGGTTGCCACGAACGTTTTCACAAAAATGCGGCACAGAAAATAAAACAATTAATTATATTTTGCATGCAGCCTGGTTGCGGTCTGGTTTCCGTCTAACACGGGTGAAGTAAATAATGCCGGGTTGCAGGAGTTTCTGAAACACCGCTCGGATCACTGCGCGATGCATTGGTAACGAACGCATCGCTGACTCGAGTCGTTGTTCATTGTTGTTAATATGTTCTGTCAGAATCCAGAAGAACATGCTGTTGATTGACGTGCCTCCACCATATTCCTTGATCAGCACGTATGCGATAGAGCATACGTGGTAATCGACACTGCATAGGAATATATTGGGGCTCGTTTTTTCACAAACAGCGTAGGTTTTTTGAACGCTTTTACCAGCAGTCAATTTCGGACCGAAAATATTGTGTCTTGCGCACACCAGCGAAGCTACTTGGAAGTTTCGGCGAGATGTTGAATCTCTGCTCACTTCAACACGTTTCTTTTCAGGAAGAAGCAGAGTCATCATCTGGTGCGGCTGGCGGCCATGCAGAACTTCTGCTCAGGGACGTATACCGAGGTTAGATGGCGCCCGAGGCAAGAAACAAGTTTGGCGCCCCCATATTCAAAGCTAAGGCTTTTTGGTGATAGATGTACTATATTGTAAAAAGTACTTGTGAAATTGTTGGGACTTTTTCGAGGGTCTGGGACAGTTCGGCGACGGCGTTTCGGCGATCGTGGTCGCACATGTTTTATACGAAAATAGTGTGTTTTTGAAATGCAGTAAAATTTTCCTATAACGGCACTTCAAGGGACCGGAGAAAAGCGTCACCAATGTCGAACTGACCTTACAGACGAATTACAATAAATCGCTCCTAAAATAGCGTTTTGGTTTAAGGCCAGAGCCCGACAAGGGTTAAAAATGTTCTTTGAATAGGATTGTCGCTTACTGTATCGTATTTTCGCGAATACTCTGATAAGAAAAAGACAAACAAGAATTTGAAATCACTGGCAGTTGTATTTACATGCAGAACATAGCATGCAGTGGTACAGTACTGCATTGCGTTCTTGCAAAAAAGTCGCTGAGTTTCGTTTGTGCTGTACTTGAGACAGCTCTATCTAGCACATGCTTAGAATTTTGTTTGAAAATTTTCCACCATGGGCTACTGCTTCTTTTACTCGACATTCTACTCACTGGTCCACCAAGTCTCGGTCAAACTGACTACAGTCACAACAATCACCCAAAATCCCTAATAGAATACATTAACGTAAAACATGTAACGATTTCCTCCGACTCCATGACGTCATCGTTACCTCACACCTACGGCTCAAACGAATCCCCACTTGACTGCTTTACTTTTCGGACATAAAAGGTTTGTGTGGCGGTTTCACAGCCGTTCTTAAACTTCAAACTGTGGAGAAAACTTGCAACTGTCGTTATACGCGAACAAAATATTCTGCGGGGACCGACAAAAAGCGTCGCTACGGGCGAAGTGACGACATAGCCGAATTCTTTGATAATCGAACTCTAATGAACGTGAAAGAGAGGACCGAAGAAAATGCGTCGTGAAAGGCGAACTGTCGTTATAGCCGAAATCGTTATAGGCTAATTCTACAGTACTTCAAAGGTTATGTTACAAAGGATGTTTGTTTCCCTGAAGCTAAACCCCATACATAAACCTTAACCCTAAGTTGAACACAAATTTTTTTGAAAAAGTACACAAAAAAGGGCTGCTCTCAAAAGTGTCATGTCAAACCGATTTATCGCCGAAACGTCTATCGCCGAATCGGCGTCGCCGAAACGGCATCACCGAACTGTCCCATTCCGCTTTTTCGGCTCCCCCCAATGATTCCTCGCCCGGGGCATTGTTCCCCCCTTGCTCACCTCGTTACGCCCAGCTTCTGCTGGCGTACTCCAATCCAAGGCTGGTTGAGAAGAAACACCAAACACGATCGATAGATCAAAATGTTTCCAGCAGCGTTTAACCAAAGTCGTATTTTTGTTCATTCCATTTTTGAAACGCCTGGACAATACATTCGGCTTCATTATTTGAAGCTGAGTGAAAAACAGAACACATAACCTGAACGAAATCTACTTCTTCGCTATAGCCGTCGAATCTTGTGATGTTCGTTGAGGTGCATTGTCGCTCATTAATGTTTCATACGCTCCTTCTATGACAAATATCTGCTTCAGAGCGTCGAATATACGTAGATCGAGTTGGTATGCATTCGACGTTGTACGTTTCGACGAATACAAATCTGGAATGCGCATCAACACAAACAAACCACAGTTTGCAACAGAAAGAACCAGGGTAATCATATGATGTGTTGCCACGGGTGCGTGGATTTGTAAAAGGCAAAACTTTTATGGGAACAAATATTTTCAACTGCTGTTATAACAAATGACTCTCTATAAAAGTTACAGATCATCTTGGAATTTGAGAATAAATCAAACTATGCTTTGAAATTAACATTTGCATACCCTTGATACCACTTACGTTTGATATCTTTCAAGCACTAGCGTACGGAGGGGGAGGCCACTGTGCCACGGCCACCCCCCTCAGACCCTAAAAATGAAAAAATGTAAAAACAGTATTGTCTGAAACTTGCTTCCAGAATGCACAAAAAAACCTATTTTTAGGTGTAATTTTGCAAAACTTTCCCGGAGGCATGCCCCCGGACCCCTCTAGTATGGTCGTGCCTTAGGCACTTCCCCTAAAGTTGATTTGTGACGTCACACGATTGTGACGAAACTCGGACACCCCTCGGAAATTTTCTGCGTATGCCACTACTTTGAAGCAATTTTTTTTGCTTAAACTTTTCATGAGAATTGCGAAGGAATATTTCTATTGTATTTGGAATTCCACTGCCCTAATCATGTTTGAAGTGCATTGGATGCACAAGTTGTATATTTGTACCAGGGAACGCAACAATTTTAAAGTGCATCTGGTAATGTGGAATAGTACTACTTTCTAGTTAAAAATACGATGCGGTAGACGTTTCAAACATGTTTCCAAAGTTTCAGACTTTTCAGAGACTTTACGTTTTTTGTGTCGACTAGCACATTAGTTTGGTCTTATTATTTCGTCAATGTCATTAAAGCAAACTTTTCGTCAATGTCACTAAATCAAAAGAACAAATCTTCAAATCTTCCTTGGTATCCAGTTTACCGTTATCTGCTGGAAAACACTCTGTGGCTAGTTCAGTGAAAAATGAAAAATTTATCCCAGTAATGCCGCGGGCATGCATTGGGTTAGGAGAAGTTGCAATGATATTCCGATATTCAAACATACGATCTACTTCAACAGTCGCCAAAAGATGAGTTTGTACGGTTTGGCACAGTTTTGGAATATTAATAAAAAAATGAATAGCCTGGTCATAAGCACACATTTTTAGTAATACGCAGTTAAACACGCATGAAAATACTTTAAGCAAAAGTGTACGTTAAGCGAATCTAAGGTTGCATATTTCTACCGCCATAATTATCATTGTCTCCATTAGCTTTATTGAAAAGCAAATCATTAGGAGTGGTGTGAGTTTTCTCATTTGATTTTTTTCCATTTTGAGACAACAGCAATAGTTGATTTTTTGCTTCTTTGAAACAGTGGAGTAAATAGTCATTGTAAAACACCAGGTGTCAGCATGTGGCGCATATGCAAAAATGTGACATTTAGACAGACCCAACAAACTTTTGTGAAAACAGAACCAAAACGACAAAGCCTTTGCAAAATACAACCACACAGCCGGATCATGCATGGCAAGAAAGCAGAAGCAATGTAAATGATCCAGTGTGTATAAAAAAAAACATGTAATATTTTTCTTGAAAATAAGCATGAAGCACTTATTTTAGTATTCTTCACAAACAACAAAACAAATATACTTCATGAGAGACTAGAGAAAGGATGGGATGAAGACAGTTTTCAAAAATCTACAGAGTTTTATGGAAGTGTCTGACTGACTGTCAATATTTCCACTTGAATTTTTCACCAATCTTTGCCCATTGTGTTAAACGATGAAAAGTATTTTTAACTTCAGCGTAAGGAACGGATAATTCAGAGTACGAAGTCTTTTATCTACGTTTTCACTGTCTGAAGAAACTAAGCAATAACAATCAACATTACAATTTCCTTTTTGCTGCTGCTAACGTACGAACCATAAGCATATGGCATGGGGATGCAGGGAATGTGGTCGCATCCCCAAAGCTGGAAAATTAGCCATCAGGCCTTTTTGGGCAAAAATTTTCAGCATTTGGGGAAAATTCTACAGGTACATTCACAGGTGTTTATTTTGCCATCAACGGCAAAAGCTCTGCTGATACTATTCTGCCGTTCTTTTCTGCCTCTGATGGAAAAACAGACGCTGCTTTTAAGTGGACTTTTTGCCTCTGATGGCGCAATAGATGGTGTCTTTGAGTCAACTGGAATTATTTGGCAATTCCAACAGCCTTCATCAAATTTGGGACAATTAAAATATTTCACTTAAGTTTCAGGTAAAATTAGAAACATTTCAATTAAGAGCATTTGGGTACCGTCCAACTGCTTCAAATACATCTGGGCAAATGCAAAAAGCTTCATTCAAATTCAGGTGAAATTAAAAACATTTACATAAATTGGAAACATTTGGGTGACGTCCATCAGCGGAATCGAATTTTAGCAATTTGCAACAGCTTCATTCATTTGTGGGCAACTTCAAAAGTCTTATTCAAAGATGGGCTATATAAGATAGCTGCATTGAAACTTGACTGGATTTAGAAAGGTCTGGGTAAAGGTGAACTTTAAGCGCTTTTTTCAAATTTGGATAAAATTAGAATCATTTGGGTAAATTTTAACAACCTCAATCAAGATATATTTCTATAAATTGGAAAATTTTGGATAAATTTCAACGGATTAGATCAACTTAGGGGAATTGGCCATAGCTCCATTCAAATTTGGGTCAAGTAGAAATTTGGGCTCATTCAAATTTGGGTAGTATACAAGAGCTTCATTGAAATTTTCATACAAGTAGAAACGTTAGGGCAAATTCCATCAGCCTTAATCAGATTTGGGTAATTGAAACAGCTTCATTCAAACTTGGTTGCAATTAGAAACATCTGGAGAAATTAGAGGAGGTTCATTCAGATTTGCATATATTACAAACATTTGGGTAAATTCCAACAGCCCAAATAAAATTTGGCCTTTAAAACAATCTCATTTAAACTTGGGTAGAGTTAGAAATATTTAAAAATTATGAACATGTAGTGGTAACCCACCATTTCAACAAACCTACTTTTTCAAACATCCCATTGTTGATGCTGTAAAGTGTTTTTGAGCTATGACAACTAAAATGTAGCTGTAAATGATGTGAATTGATAACTGTGAAGTTTTCATGTTTCAAGTTTGTTTCATGCTGTGAACTTCTCAAGGCTGTTTGTTGCTATTATGTTTCATGGGCAGCAGTGCCCAGTAAAAGCAGCTGTGAATTGCTTTTTTTATAACAATGTAGCTTTGGTTCAATACTGTGAGGTTGTCATTATAACTAGTACTTAATGTGCAGCTACAAATTGTTTTCTGATAACAATGTAATGTATCTGTGATATGAATCATGTTACTGCAAAGTTTCGTGTCTTAAACTTGCTTGGTGTTGTGAGATTTACAAGTGTGAATCTGTTGCTGTGAAGCATTGATGAACTAAATTAACTAGTCAGTAAGTGCACCTGCAATAAGGTATGTGGTACTAGTGTAGTTGCGAGTTCATACTGTTTAGGTTTTCATATTTTCTATTTCATTCATGCAATGAATGTCACATGTTGCATGTTACCAAATTTTAAAGCTTCAATTTGATACTGTGAAGTTAAGTTTTCGTGAACAGTAGCAACTGTACGATCGATTGCACTGCATAATTAACTAATACTAATGCAGTTCAGTGAAACACTGCTCTTTTTATGAAATATTCTTGTTGAGGTTATAAGTCATTTGTCATTGGAAATTTGCATATATGTACACATTCCTTGGTAGTTGATCATGTAGACTGCAGTAATGATGTCTGAATCAGTTCCATATTGCTATTTTTTCTTAGTATGCTGTGTTCAGTGTACATTTAACTGTCTAACCTGGAGTGGTTTTTGTTTTTTATAATGAGACTTTAGAAGCTGTAAATGTAGTAAGCTTTGGTATTGAGTATAAAATATCGCAGTGAAGATTGCCTAACGTGGAAGGCTAAGCTATGTGCTATTTATTGATTTGCCTCCTTCTCGTCTCCCCACATGAGACTTGACCTATTTGCGGCAGTGTAACACCTAAGACCGTAATCTGATAATTTACTCCTTTTCCAGATTGATTCCNATTGTTGCTAATGCACACACACCAATCTATGCTAGATCAAAACAGATCTTAACTATTAGCAGGATCGTGTTGGAAGAATTGAAAATCAAGACGCTGAACAACACCTTCCACACGTGGTGGCATGAACAGCATTTTTTGGGGGGATTTTATTGTAATTAGTTAACGTTTTTCAACACAGTAAATATTACCAGTGTTCACATATGGCTATGCAGATTACGGATTGCTAGTTGAGGGCGTAAAGCTGGGTTTACACTAGGGAGTTTTCACGCGGAGAACCGCGCGGCAGTCTTGTTTATTTAACGTCGCCGTGTGCGATGCTGCGGTTCAGTGCGAAGTCATGCGTATCGAGCCGGGTCCGATTGCGCGAAGAGCGAAAATTACGCGCAGAAATGAGCTGCCGGATGAAAGCGTCTGGTTACTGGTCCCTTGCAAGTACCAGATATTTGGAGTGCTTTACTTCAAAATAATCCTGGATTACGTGTGTAGTTCATGAAGGGTTTGGATTAATTTGGATCAGTATTTAAAACTTTTGGTGCTTTACTTAAAAAAAATCGGAACATTTGTTGTTTGATATGGATATGGTTTGATATGATCAGCAGTGAAAGTTAGTTCTGTCACGATTGGTCACTCATGAGAAATAACTATTTTTACTATTTGAGGATGGTTCATGACTTAACTTCTGTTCATGCATATTATGTAATGGCTATCTGGAAATTATACCCAATCCTTACCCATTAACTTCCACATATCACTTGCTTCGCCTCAAATCTAAGACATGAAAGTTTAAATTTTAGCTACCCTAAAAATGCTTTCATTGTGAAACTATCAGTCGCGTTAAAAACTTATCATTACGAACTACGACGCTATTCCGGGAATTAACCAAGTGAGCCTAGGGTAATTTAAACATTCAAATGGCGTTGAACCAACCAGCCTCCTAAACCAGTGGTTCCCTAATTGTGGTACGTTATCCAGGTTAAACAGATTGACCTTAAAAAAATATTAACTACACATCGCTAACTCTTCTGTAACAGCTTATTAAAATGGATTCTGGTGTAGGCTTATGCACCCATCCTGCATGTAAAGACTCGGTTGTTAGTAAATGGGCAAATAGCCCACTATTTACTTATTAACCTGCAGCAAATTATATGCAGTTTCAATGAAACACAACCTTTAAATTGTCAATTGTCAAAGTCAGTAACACAATGACTGCTATCTAGGACGCCTTGCTGAAAACCTTCCAACAGCTCAAGCGGTTGAACTCCCGCGAAATGATGTTGCCCGGACAATAGCAATCGCCATTCATGAGTAACGTGCTTATCTTGCGTGCAGTGTTACGGGCCAACGGAGCACCTGCCGCAGCCGCTTCGTTTCCGCGCGTAACTAAATGTACTTGTAAACCCAGCTAAAGGCTTTGATCCAGGGCTGAGAAATCTTTCAGTTTGCAATTCATCAACGAGATGGAGATACTCACATCAACGAACGTGCATGGCAAGAAGTTGCCGCCTTGGATTTTTGTGCATGAAGAATTGCAGGAGAGCGACTCACACATAAAATGATTTGTTACTGATGTTTGGAGATTGGAAATTAGGCGTGCAGACACCTTGATTAGTTTGAAGTGGTATGTTTTAGTCTTAGAACTAAGACTTGCTGTTCAAACGTTATTTGGGGAAAACAAGATGAAATTTGGGCAAAAATACTTTGCATCCCCAAAAACATGCGCTCCCGTACACCTATGGTACAAACTGATGCAATGTAGTGAAACAATGATAGGCTCATTGAGATTTCATACTCACGCCCATCAGGAAGGAAATGAATCCCACATATAACGATGATAGGAGCTAACAAAACAATGACGTTCACGCGCGTGGCAGGTTTGGAAATGGTTCCTCTTTCAAACAATCAGTGCAGGGGACTGAAGAAGACTTGCATGGTCATTGGGACAGCAGATCTCCAGTGAGCAGATGCTGCTTTTTGGCAAAAAGCAATCATACTATCTACTGGATAGCTCTTTTTTAGGAGGTGATAAGTATGTAGTATTGTAACTCAGCGCCGGATTTAGATGGTGGGGGCCCTGGGCCCAGGCATGGTGGGAGGCGCCGTGTGCGAATCGGATATAGAATCTTTAGGTAGGGGATGGCCGATGAAGTCACTAGTATTTCCACAGATCATTAATATTTATGAAATAATCAACAACATGTCAGAAGAACTGAATGGAGTGCGGTGCTGGGAGAAAAGAATGATGGGGATTTTGTGTTGTCAAAAAAATTGAAAATTCCCAAATTTTCGAGACCCGAAAGTGGCATAATTGATGAAGAAACCAAAACGTACGTAGAAATGTTTTGTACTAAATTAAGGAACATAAAACCTTTGGTGTTGAAAGAGTACCAAACGAAAAAGAATTTATCGAAAGAACAAAGAAAAAATTTTAGCAAACTGGTTAAACTAACAGAAAAAAGGAAAATTGTGATCTGCCGAGCGGATAAAGACGGGAAAATTGTCATCCTTAATTACGACGACAACAATTCTATAATGACCAGGGAACTGCAACAGTTCGAAAAATTAGACGTGTCTGTAGATGGAAGCGACACCTACCTTGAAAAAGTGAGTAAAGGTTGCAACGAACTAGTGGTTAAACTTCATGCTATAGGGGAATTGAAGGATGAACTGCTACTACCCATAACTGGAATGAAATGTAAGAACAACACGTACCTCAAGGTCAATGGTGCATCAGCAAAATATTTTCGCTGCAACACACCAGCGTACGCTTACCCGCTTTTCAAAACACACAAGCTAACTCCGGAGAATTTGTTGAACGTTGATATCAAGGAAATACCGGTACGCCTGCTGCAATCTGCTGGGAACATCAGCACCTCACGCATTACTGCAT
>JGI24158J21664_10003028_pt1 | contig 20821 bp, 16 predicted proteins | sample Ectturendosymbi3_FD_21664 | JGI IMG/M metagenome (IMG submission 21664) | reverse complement strand
CTTAATTTCTCGCGTCTTGCTTAATTTGTGATCGTTTAAATTTGTGTGTGCCACAAAAAAATTTGCCTAACGCCGTTAAAGCTCTGCTACCACCTTGCCAAACGCCATAGATTCGGAATTGTAATGCAACGCGAAGCTCTAGAGGCGGATACTGAAGCATGAGGTCATGACCCCCGATTTGGCTGGCACATGATGGCAACAACCTCTCGCTTGCCGCTTAGGTTGCGTTTACTTTTTGGAAAGCTATGAATACTACCGCACATGGGCGTCGGAAGGATTTTTTCTAGAGGGGGTAATAGTCGATTTTTTCAGGGGGTGGCCAAAAAGATTTCTTCCAGGGGGGAAACAATGCTGAAGTTTCATTGTATCAACTCCGAAAATAGGAGAAAAACATTTTTCTACTAAAAATTTAACAGCAAAATATTATCAAAATCCAAGGAGGCCTCGGTGCCAGGGGCGAAAAGAGTGGGGCAAGGGGGGCGCAATTCCCCGGGCGCTGAGTCATTATGGGGGGCACTGAATGGCTGCGGTGGGCGCCGAAAATCCCAACAATGTCACAAGTACTTTCTTCAATACAGTATATTTGCTTCCGGGAGACCTCAGGTTCGAACATGGGGGCGCCAAACTTGCTTCTTGCCCCGGGCGCCATCTAACTTCGTTACGCCCCTGCTCGGCCCTCCTGCCCTTCCCTGCCGACGCCCATGCTACTGCAGGCTGCTCCAAAAACATTACAAGAGAGACATATTGCAATAATGGTAAACATCAGCAAAGGATAAATTCTCGTCAACGGACTTTAACCAAGCTAGCTGAGAATAATATATGGATGTTAACTAACTGAGTTAGACGTGCACAGTTTTCTGAGGAACGACGAAGCACTGGTGCGGTTTTCATTTTTTTTGATACGCTGTTGATAGTTTGTGTTCAAGATTGGATATAATAGGAGTTGCAATACAGGGTATTCTTGCCAAGCTCACCAATGAACAAAGACAAGCAAAGTAAATGGTGCTACACACGATAGTTTATTTTTACCTTCATTTTAAATTAGACTTTAAGAACAACTGTTGAAAGCAAGTTTTCAAAATATCAGTTGCTGTCGTACAAAATATCCTGGTGCTGTTACCAAACCTTAATTTGCTGGTGTTGACCTGCGAACGTTATTGCCTGCTCTCTGTCTCAGTCTTGCGAACTTTTGTCTTGGTATTGGTCTTGACCTCGAGGTCAAAGGTCGGCCGAATATCGGATGTAGTCTCATCAAAAAATATTGTCAATATTTAATTCTCTTGTACCGAATTTCTCCTTCAAGTTTTATCTCATCACGTAACACCTCTGCACCTGTGATTACTGTCAAACCTGCGGCTTTTCCTATTCCTAGTCATCGCACAACCGCTTGTTAGTCATCTCCCACAGACAATTCCCATTTGTTTTTACCCCCACCAACTTCCGCAACGCTGATGTCTGCAACTATCCTCACCGGTACAGAAATACCATGCGGCACTGACCAGAAAAACCCCAAATCCTTCAGAACCTCAAACTGCGCATTTGCTTGAAGGTAGTCCGTGTGCAAACATCTATCGATAAGCTCGAGCCAAGCGTGAGGTTAATTAAATAACTAATCAAACACAAACGGATGCAGCAGCCACGACGGCTAATTAACAGTATGAGGTTGGATTGCTGGACCATAGCAGTGTTCGACAGCCTATAAGCTCAGCACCTGATATAGTCGACATCAAGTGCCAGTGACGGTTAACCAAAGGATTAGCAATAATCATAATGTTGAAACACCAACGAACGTGTGTGTAACAACAACCACTGGCTCAGCTATGTCCAACTCAAATGGCTTACAGAGCCAAACATTATGTCACTATCTTGATCAGGGCCGCACAATGAATGATATATTAATGAGGGCCGCGCATTGAACGGGTTACTTTGATCTTAGCAAACTAAATTTATCTTAAGCTAATGGACTGAAAGCGTTCGAATCGTAATTGCAATGGCAACATACGTGATAAAGTGGCACTGAGGACTTCAAAATAAGGACAGGTTGTCAGTATGCAGGATACTTTTATTACAACGAACACCTATAGTGGGTCGCACAAAACCTTTGACTAGGCCACGGGTTGGAAATAGCTGCTATAGCTAGTGCGTGAATTAACAGCCAAAAATGGCCTATTGCACTTTTTCCTGGCGGAAAGCTAAATGGTAGCATTTTGACCATCGTACTTTGCGAGACTTACGCATGACGTGATTCGTAGACAGCTTCGTTTTTTGCATGTGTGAGTAAAGATGTTTTGGGCCGTTCACGCTCGTCAAATGTCTAAAAGATAACCCACTCGTCGACTGTTGGGCACTAACGTTTGCCTCGTTGCTATTCACAAGCGAATACTGCTACTGTAGGGAGCAAAGCAAAGAGTACCTTTGATAGCAGGCGTCTCCATTGCTGGCACTGGAAACTGCAGAGTGGCTACAGGCAAGTCGTCGGGATTTTGCGACGAGACGCTTACAAATGAGCCTCTTGGACTAGTGATCACCAGGTGCCACTTCTTTTGGAAGTCGTCGATTTTAAGAGTCTGCGTAAGCAACTGGTGCGTGACGACCAACAACTGCTGCATGACGATTCAGACAAACGGTTCATAATACGCATTCATGCGCATGTGCAGCAAAACCCCGGTCGTTGCATCGCGACCCTTACCCTGCGCATCATGTCCAGTTGGCTCCGCTGTCGTTTTTCAACTCCCAGGATGTGCTCCTCCGTCAGCGCCGAGATGCGAATGTCGCGGTTTCTCGAGAAAGGGTGCTGAGGCTTTGTGGTCGGTAAATGGCTTCTCTTGATCTTCAGTTTATAAGATAATGAACCACATTAGGTTGCTTTACTCATGCGTAGACCCTCCTGTGTGGGGGTCTACGCAGCTGCCATCAAAACCGTTGCGGGCAAATCCTTTTCACTGCTAACGACAAGGTCTTTCGAGCACGACATGAGTTTAAGTTTTAGCAACAGCGTATTTTCAAGCTCATACGATCTGAATCACAGCTACGGCATAAACCAGGCAGAAAAAACAAAAAAGCAAAGAGAGAAGCTTTCAGCCTTTGGCGTTTGATGAAACCATCCCACTTTCACTAATGAAAAGTCGATGGCGCTAATTGCAAAATGAGTTTGATTCCTTTCAGATCAACGGATGTTAACACCTAGCAGGTAAGCTTACGACCTGAACCAGAAAACAATACGATTTGACTGTGGCCGCTAAGCACAGGTCAACTAACGATTTATTGCTAAAACGTCTTAACTAGTCATTTTTTACTGGTCGTACTTAAGAAAAAAAAACGGACATGCTTTTCCTTCAGTTTACAACTTTGTCCAGAAAGGAGCAATAATTCCAAATCATGTAACATCTTCAACTTTTGTGGCAGTATCGCATTCCACATAAAACTGATGCATCTTTTCAACTTCTACGTTAGTTGCAAGCTTGAGCGCTAAAGGCGTGCTAGAAAACATTTCAAAATGCTACTGCAAATGGTGCAAATTTCAATGGTACAGGGTGACTCCAAAAATATAACTCATAGAAATGTTATTGAATCCTATAAAGGTCCAGCAAATGTCACGTTTTTTGCTGGACTTAAAGTTCAGTGTGTTCGGTCAGCCTCCACGTGGTTGGAAGCAAACTTGCACAAGTCGCGCAAAATTGTCAGTTGCTCGAATACATTTCTCTCTAGGGATTTCCCTGATTCTTGCTGTGATTGTTGTCTTCAGTTCAACAATCTTTTGAAAGTTGCTATGGTACACATTATCCTTGAGATACACTACAGATAAAAATCAGGGGAATCAAAACGTGGCACTGTATTTACATGCATTAACGTGATTTCTTTGCTCTCAAACTGTAATTGTCACTTCAATAGACCCGAGCTTGAAACGTAAACAAAAATTGAATCAGCTTAGAGATTTGTTTGGGTCCAAATCTCGGAGGATACCAAGTAGAGTAGACTACATTTTGTTAGGCATGCACCGTTTACGTAACAAAGCACTACAAAAATGCACCTCGAAAGGCTTGGGGGCATTCCAGAGTCTGCCTCGCTTTTTGCCTGTAATTGCAGAGATGGTGGATGCACTGGTGCTGCTGGGGCCACGTCGACTGATGTAGATTCTGGTGATCAGGTTTCGTTCGGCCGGGTCAGGGGGCAATGGCTGAGATTCATGGTCTTGGTGTCTCATCGTCTGAAACACAGGAGATGAAAATCGCCTGCGAAGGTTCCTTCCGTTTACATCGAATTGCAAACTCTTTAAACATCAACAACTAGATTGTTCAAAGCTAAAATCGGTCGTGATCGCAACAATGATTGTTCGATGCCTGCTCTTGTAGATAAGAACCGGAAACAGAGAAGAGTTTTATAAAGGCTTTAGCATGCCTTACAAACAGGATGGTACTTTGTTACTGTAGCTAGCAAAGTTCAAACTGAACGTAAAAATGACGATACTGTTGTCAGTGAGGTAGCTATCATCTACTGCTCGGATCTCCAAACATTTTTGCCAGAGGGATACATAAGCTATTACACAACATTTCGAGGGTCGGACATCTTACGAGGTGTTGTAATAGACTCGCGGCTAAATTGGCAACTTCATAATGCTCATGTGGGTAAAAAGATTGCACATGGTAGTGCGGCACTGTACAAGTTGCACTTGCAACCTTACATCAATGTTGATCTGCTTCGTAAACTTTATTTCTCTATCGTTTATTTTCACCTTTACTACGCAATTCTTATTTGGGGCACTGCAAATAAAACCGTGTTAAATTCTTTAGTAAAATTAAATAACCTAGCTCTATGCAATGTCTGTAAAATTCACACCAATGAACAAATATCCATAAAAGATCTGCATCTTTCTACTTCAATTTTAGAGATAAATAACTTATATAAATACGAATTGGCTAAATACATGTTTATGATATGTAATGGAATTTTCTCCAAAGAATTCACAAACGAACATGAATATAAATCAAAATATCATAATTTTCATACACGACAACTCGATAATAAGTTGCTGATTATTCCTTTATACAAAACAGTAAAACAACAACGCCATTCTGTTTACAGAGGCTCCAAGCTATGGAATGAAATTCCGAGAGACCTATTAAATAGACCTTATCATACATTTAGCTCCTTTTTCGAATATAAGTTTAATTGATTCCCGGCATTATGTACGGACTTCTTCAATCGAAGCAGAATGAAGCAAGCAAACACGTCTTTATTTCTAGTTAATTCATTACACGTGCCGCTGCTCGTTTGTGACGTTTTTTTTCTGCACTTGATCTGTTTTATATCTTGAGCTTTTCTCTTTTATGTGTGTGTGTGATTTTCCTTTTATTTCTTTGCGATAAACATGATCTTCTGATTGCCTTTCTCGTTCTTTTTAATGGTTGGCTGACATGTTGACCTCGCGGTCATTTCGCCAACCCTCGTAGTATTTTTGTTGAACCACGCATTTTTCCACATCTCGCGAAATAAATTGATTGATTGATTGATTGATTACGTAATGTGATTGTTTCGGGATATGTTGGGATTCTACCAAATCAACAAATGTTTCGTAAATGTATTGTTTGTTCATTATTGACAAAACGACTTCGCGGCAAGGTGAAATGGCTTCGCGGGTCGGATTTGTCCCGCGGGACGTAATTTGGAGACACCTGATCTATTGCAACAACCCAGCTAATTTTCAGAATGCTTACATGAACTTTAAAGAACTCGTTTTGCACCAAGCGAGTTTCACCCACGCATGAGTAATTCGTCGCGTGGTCAAGCAGGGCCTTGCGGATTGGTAAGTACTGGTTTACCAGTTGTCCAATTCAGTGTCGCAGCTTCAGAAAAGATTAGATGACATTTTAACAAATCATAAGACAACTTCGCGGTTTTTGATTAAAATCAGGGTAATTTTTGATGAAATGTTAGTCTTCGCAAAAGCGACGCAGTAGAAATCTATCAGCAAAGTTTTTAATAGAGAATCGATTTCATGCAACTCTATGCATCCTCAGTCATGAAACTTTTTACCTTCACCAAATACTTTCCCTCGTTAGTGTTCCACATTTCCTCCACTTCTTTGAGTTTTCTGCGCATGAGAGAAGCTTTCGCTTTCTCTATTATGTGAGGCAGGACGTGCACGGAAAGGATGCTNCTGGAAGCCTGCNTCAGGTTCGGCGGCAGCAGCGTGGCTCTGCAAAAGACACGCTGCAACAGGTTCAACAGTTAACTGCGTGTTTGTTTCTCACTCGACAGTAACTCATCAGCAACAACATTATAGCCAGCACCTCTGCACGACGCCAGATATACTTCGCTGTTCCAACGCTCTAATGCAGTATAAAAAAACTCGGTTCGATTTTTCAGAAGAACCGCTTTGCATGCCAACACGTTGCTAAGGAGCAATCATACCGAGCAGTTCTCTATCAAGCTTACTCTGTGTGCTTTTTAAGGGTATAATTGTATAACCACGTCTTTTTTTATTGAAAGCATTTCCATCATTGCTTTCAAACTTTTTGTGGAAAGACTTCACTTGTTAGTGTTGAGAGCACCAGTGAATATACTGTTTATGCTGGACAATAAGTACACCGTTTGCTTGATGAAATACACAACGTAAAGCTCTTTGTAAAGTCATGCAGACACGTAAACTCTATAGTAGAGGCATGGAATGCACTAAAAGTTGTTATAATTTCAGGCAATAAAGGCATTCCCAGCTTTTTTAGGTGTTAAGTGGGTTTGCAGTTGGCACAGTACATGTGACTCAGGGATATCTGCACTTGTTAAAGTTGTTTGCTTCATTCGTATGAAAACGCTTTCTTTCCTAGCCTTACTTTTCATCCTAAGGCGGAGGTGGTATTACTTCGAGGATACAAAGTATTACCAGCGGACACAACGAGAACGTTTATGAATCAGAAATTATCAACATTACTTGAAAATTGGTCTCAATCTTTACACGAATTAAGATCGTTTATCGCAGGATTGCTTTATAGAGAACCATGTCACTTTTAGAACTGAAAAAAAATATGAAAATAATCTAATCTACCATAAAATCCCAGTGAGTGTGGGTGCGTTTGCGCATTTCAGTCTCGTTAGAAACTGTGCTGAAAAGGCATTCCAAGGTTGCATGATCAGCAGTGACGTCACAAGACCAATCAACCGTGGCATATTTAGTACGGCTGAATCGGACACCGGTCCAAATTGCTGTTACAAAGATTAGTCGAGCCTTGAGACCTCGCACGCTATCGCCAGGTCCCGAAAACTGCCTTAACATTTTTTCCGCTCTGAGAAGGTTTAGTTCTGCAGACAACGACGAAAAGTACGTTGAAAACTTATGTCTACCTTGGAGTGGAGCTGTTGTCAGTCACGTTCACGGAAATTATCGAAACTTTCTCGGCAGTAGCATTCTTCACAAAGTCGCTCATCACCGTCCTCAGGTAACTTTCAAACTCGGGCATTTCTGTTTGTTAACAAAGCAACTTGGAAAAATTGAGAACTTCTCTGCGAATAATCAAAAAACTTTAGCCAAGTAAAACAAATTCAAAGCGCTTCAGCGCGACCGCATTTTTCCTTTCGACTTTGTTTTTAAAATCTCCAGCGAAATTGGTTTGTTTTGGCGCTGATCTCAAAACTTAAATAACGTAATTGTGCTAAAGTTCTAAAACGCATTCCTCGGATGACACCGAATCGAGTGAGACTCGACTGCCTTCAGAAGTCAAGGTCGGCAAGAGAAGCTCTCGAGTCGCAAATACGGGTTTTTCTATCCTGCAATTCACGGGAAATTTTAGGAAAATTCCAGGTGTGTTCCTCACCCGAATGAAGTTATCGACCGTATAAACTGTGCCAACGACCAATCTATGAGCACTAGGATGGTTGGCAGGCTTGTTCATGTTCAATCTATTTAGCGTAGGGAAAAAATAAAATTTCGAAAGAAAAAACATCTTTAATTTAAAAAAAACGCTTGCAAAACTAAAAAACGTTGGTCTCAAATTTGAATAGTTGGAAATTTCAATGCGAATCGGCTGTTTGAACCCAGCCCCTAGTTGCGTACCTGATACTAGTCAGAGCATGCAGTTTACTACTTATTGCGGGATATGTGTACCAATGACATCCGCTATTTCTCGAACAAGAGCCGGGAAGTTTCCTCCCTTTCGCAGGTAAGCCTCGATCAGAGACGGATCGTCCGGGAATTGCTCAAGACCTCTTCGAAGCCGAGAATCCTTCAAGAACTCGTCGCTTATTTCCTGTTAATAACATCGGTAAAGTAAACCGATATAAATTTGAAGAATTGCAACTTCGTGTGCTCCGGCAGCAGTTGCTTAATCATGTGTCTTTTTTGATCAATTTTGCAAAAGTCGTTTCAAGTTGAATCTGCTTGCAAGGAGTTTTTAATCTTTTTTCATGACGCACTTTGAAGTTAATTCGTGGGTTTTATTTGATATAAAATGTTTGCAACCCAGATTTTATCCAACAAATGCCATTCAACATTTTCTGTTTCTAAAGCCATTTACAAGAAACTACTCTCCACGAGGGAAACAAACAAGGAAAAATTAGCAGGTTTTAATAGGAAATCAATTTAACGTGACAGGACGCATCTTCAGACTTGGAATCTTATTCATGCAGAATTTATTTGCTAACCTTAAGCAAGGCGAAGTCCGTGTAATCGTCTTCGTCGTTCCGCTCTGATTTGTCTCCACCGCCGCTGGAGTTGTTCACAAACCTTTTAAGTGTGGCGACCCGTCCTCCCCTCTGCGTCACAGAGAGGTAAGAAAAATAGTAGTTGTCTTTAGAAAAAAATTACTTTCGAAACGATTTCCTTTTAAAGCAAGTACTTTTTCAAAGCTGATACGTCATTTTCACGGCTCAGTACAAAATGCAATTTTCTTATTTTTCTGAAGGCTAAAATCCCAGTAAACCGTAATAATTCTACGTTGCAAAAGGCAATACCTCGGAAAAAATCGATTTATTTCGTATCTTGGAAAAGGAAACGCATACGGAGAAAACGAAAAATGGAAATCGTAAACACGTTGCCCTGAAATGAACGAAACAAATTATCAGTCCGATGCAGTACACGAATACTCACGTCAATATATGCCTGCAACAGGACTGCGCATATATACAAATGCCCGTAGCCATCGAGAAACCCGTCAAGCTCTTCCGATAAAGCTGACAGTTCATCAAACGAGGAAATACATTTTTCCAAAGCTTCGCTGCCTTTGCCATCACTGCGTTCTACGTAACAGCATGGTTAAAACAACTGGACAGCTGCCAGAGAAAGATTACTGACAGAAGACGTACGTTATGTTTCAAACAAAGGTTACCGGTAATTGACTAAATTCTTCGTCAGGGTATAACGTCATTCTATGACAGGTATTTTTGACGGATACAAATCTCTTCCTCTCTTTCCTGTGGAATTGTTCTCTACTACCACAGCGGCCACTTTTTGACCAAGGTTTGCAACGCCATAACTCGCCAGCCGATTGAGCTAGAGAGCTGTGCAAACCATCTACAGATTCAGCAAGTCTTTGGGTTGAAAAAATGTTTTCGTTTTGGGTTTGGGGTTCTCTGGGGGGGACGTTACAAGCGGGGATGTTTTTGCGCTTTTTTGGCCAACTTTATCAGGCCCCAGGCCCCAATCCAATGAGCCAATTCTTGGCTCAAGTTTTGTTTTAGAAACTAGACTATTATCCGAATCTTTAGAGCCCTTGATTGACTCTGTAGCATATCTGGAGCCAAAATTATGGCCCAAAAAACAAAAATTGGTAAAAATTTCTACCCCCACAAACGCTAACCCGAAGTATATTACACCCCAACCATAACTGGCCATAACTCGTGGTCAGACTACGCTAGAGAGTTATTCAAACCCTGTAAAGGCTCATGAAGTCTTGTAGTATAGACTGAAAAAAATGTATGCTTGGCATGTCGCGTTTTAGTTGATGTTTACATAATGAGAGGATGTTTAAGCATATTTGTTTACATTTGGATGACGTTATCTTTCCCTGAGAGGCGACCAATTGAACCGATTTTGTGTCTCAAAGTTGTTTTGGATTCTAGGCTGTAATACGAGTCTTTAGAGGGTTCGATTGATTTTGTAGCGTTTCTGGTTGAAAAGTTATGGCAAAATAACCGAATATTGATTAGGGAAATACCCTGGAATTCCCCCAGGTTTTTGTGAGTCATAAGCATAGTTGCATTAACCGATAACTTGTTTTCGTTTCTGATTTTGAAAGATGTGAGTCATAAGTATAGTTGCATTAACCGATAACTTGTGTTCGTTTATGAACTTATGAACCGATAACTTGTGTTCATAAGTGTAGTTGCATTAACCGATAACTTGCGTTCGTTTCTGATTTTGAAAGATGGGGCGTTGCTCGCTACTCTTGAAATTATTAGAAGCAAAATAGTGCGACCTATGCACTGGAAGTGAATGAAGGTTGTTCTTGTAGGTCAGTCGACATTCAAACCGAACCGGAACGCCAAGCGGCTTTTACAACAGCAGCCGCGAATTTGTAAATATTCTGCTTGCATATTCACACACGAATAGTACGCCACACCTGCTCTGTTCTCCGCCTGCTGCTTCAGGGTCGCCAGGTTGCCTCCTGACTGAACGAACTCCATGAACACTTCCGCACTTCGGTGTTTACGCTCATTGTCCAGTATCGTGGAGAAGGATCGCACGATTTCCTCGCGCCTGGCAGATCGGTCAATTTTGTCACAGTAGTGTTCTAAAATTTCGATATTTCCTCCTCGTCGTTCGAATTCAAGAATCTCCTCATCATCCAAGCCTGCGAAGTCAGGCCCCACAATTTTGTCATCACAAATGACGTTGGGTCATGTCTTGTATTTGATTAAAAATCAATAAAAAACTTGACGCAAGGTTTCAAGTGCCCTTTATATGACTCGCTTGCAACAAAAGCAAAACATGGCAGCGAAATCGATCACAGTTCACAGGATTTTTTCCATGGGGGGCCAATAGCGGGTTTTTCCAGGTGTTGGCCGAAAATTTTTTCTAGGGGGGAAAAAGTGGTTAAATTTCATTTCACTCACTCCAAAGTAAGAAAACAACCTTTTTTGCTAAAAGTTTAATTAAAAAATGTCATTTTTCAAAATCAAGTAAGGGACAAAGCACCCCTCCTTCCGACGCTCATGCCTGAAACTAGCCCATCATAATTATTGCGTTCGCTGAGCAAAAATCTTAAAGCTGCAAGTATTTGTGCATGATCTCTGACCAAATCTGTCTCTGATGAGCACGAGCCAAGCAACGGCATTTCATAAAACGGTCACCTTTTGTTAGAGCAGTAAACAGCATTTTCATGTTCGTCCCTTCATTTTCGATGTCGCTGTACATTGCAGCAAAATCGACCTCATCGTCATATTCCTAAAAAATAAACAAATAAAGGCCTTTTGAAAATCAGAAACAAAATCACCTTTTCACATTGAAATCAGCAAAAGTTTGGCACAAACATATAATAAACACTTTAAGGACTGCGAAAGTAACTGTAGTGACTTTGAGGCAATTTCGTTCATAACTTGACATTCGATCGCGCTAGGATAGAGAGTCAATGAAAACATCATAAGATGTAGAATTTCGTGTACATTCTGATTTAAAAAAAACAGGTAGTATTGCATTTTAAATTTTGCGTGGCAGTGTCCGTCACCATAAAGTTCCTATGACGCATTGTGACATGTGAAAAATTTTAAATGTCAATTTGCCTTTTTTTAAAGAAAGTACACGAACATCCGCATGTTATGATGACTTCATTGACTCTCTAGCGCACTCGGTCGGTGAGCTATGGCCAATTGGAGGTTTGATATTTGCCAGAGGCCAAACTCCGGACCTGATAAACGTTTTGTGCAATCGGGACCTCCCAAATCCCACACTGTGGTGAAGAAAACATTTGCAACTCAGCCTCAAATCCTCTTCCGACTGCTTCTGAAAACCTTTACAAGATTTGCGTGGTTTTGGGCCCCGAGAGCAACTGTTGAATTTCAGCCCTAAGCAATTGCTTCTAAGCCTCCGCTCGTACTGCGCAGAATGAAACAAAAAGGAAGTCGTATTTTTTCAGCTATATATATCTACATGATTAGCCGAAACAGTGCTTTTTACCTTCACCAGTTCTGATTGTCGTTTAATGCCAGAGTGAAGCAGTTCTTTCACATGTTGACGGTAGAGCTTTGTGTACTCTGCAATTAGATCAACGTCAACTCCGGATTTTTTCAGCTCTTCCAATAGTTCGTGACTTAAATTTGATTCCAAGTATTCCTACAAAGCAAGATCATTGAAGCAGAACTGTAGCAACGTTGCAGCGTCAAGTCTTGAGATGCCTTTTGAGAATTCTCTGTTACACATTGCCTTAGTGGGAATAGGCAGGTAAAAATATTAAAATACTATTTCATGTGATTTAAAGTGCGAAATCAGACAGATTAGAATATAGCATTGCTCATACAAAAAGTTATCTTTGTGAAACACGATTGTTGTTCACTACAGAAACGTTAGAATCAGTCGGTCAACCTGTATCAGAGAATTGGCATGCGGAGGCGTAACAAGGGGTGCAAGGGGCCACAGTTCTCCGGGTTCCAAATCACTGTTGGGCGCCGAAATGCTGCGGGGGACGCCGAAAAGCCCCAACAATGTCACAAGCACTTTCTTCAATACAGTAAATTTGCTTCTGAAAGAGTTCAGATTCGAACAAGGGACGCCAAACTTGCTTCTTGCCCCGGGCGCCATCTAACCTCGTTACTTCCCTGTTGGCATGAAATGTTACACGTGAAATGATTTTAGTTAAATCCGTTTTCAATCTCATTGCGAAGCGGTATGACGTTTTGGTGTTTGAAACTCTGTTTAGATGCTGCCTGTCATATAACGCCCCAGGAAATGCAATCAGCTGCAGCCAAATGGGCTTGCTAAGGAATTACTCCGTTCGATAGTTTTTCAATAAAATCTACTCCAAACACGTACACATGCATAAAACGGCATTGGAAGGACAAATTTGTACTGAGGATGGTTATAAGTCCAATCATCATCCTAAACCAGCTGCAAGAAAAAATGTAACAATAAGCACATGATTCTCCACACAGCTTCAGACGATTTGTCTTTATTGGTTTCCTCACCTGCAGTGCTGAAGTATCTCCACCATTATCAACAAAATCTTTGTACAAGTTGATGCAATACTCATCCCCAAGGCGCAGGCCAGCCGAACCTAGCAGTGCATACAAGGCAGGTGAATATCTTAATTTGCAGCAATTTGATACTGAATACCCGATGTGGTATCAGTATTTTGAAATCATTTTCACAAGAAATACGTATTTGGACAGTACGTTTATTTCAATAAAAAACGATATTGAATCAATACGTTGATGTATTAGGCGGCAAAATTTCAGCTAAGAAGATTGGTTTTAAAAAGTAATAACGTCAAGATTTGGGCAAAACACGTGGATGTATTTAGTGGTTGTTTTTTCTTAGTTACATCAAACTATACGTTTGAGAGCTTTCAAACGTAACTTAAACTTAATTAGTGTAATCGAAAAAGCTAAGTGTCACATCCTTTGAGTATGTGCAGCCATGTTAGTTGCCACTACCTTAAAATTAAATCCATTTAACACTTTTTGTAATAATGTGTGTATCCATTTAACACTTTTGCAAGAATTTGGGCAAGATTCTATTTGAATAGGAGTTGATGATGCCTGCTTAGTAAGTGAAATGTATGCTTCGATAAGATCATACTGTCTGATTCGTAGCTTTGAAACGATTCTTTTCGATGGATAGTGAATTTGTGCAAGGATAAGAAAACTAGCAGATAAGATGCTTCTAACCCGCGCCCAATTTTAAGAGTGTTGCTGAAACAATATTTAAGATACGTCTAGAGCAGCTATGTCCAACCCGAGGCCCGCAGGCCGCATGCGGCCCAGTTGAGGGTATTGTGCGGTCCAATATAGGTTTACGCTGTAGTAAACGTATCCTACATACTGACAACCTGTCCTTGTTTTGATAATTTGAATTTGACATTTTTGATGCTGGTGGTTCTCAGCCAATTTATCACGTCTGTTATCATTGCAGTTGCATTCAAACACTTTCAGTGCATTAGATTAAGCTAAATTTAGTTTGCTAAACTCAAAGTAAGCCATTCAATGCGCGGCCCTCATTAATATGTCTTTCAATGTGCGGCCCTGGCCAAGTGCATCGCCTTGAACTACTGAGGCAAGCACAAGCGAAAGATGGCAATTCGGGGCAGTAACTAACAGGAAATCAACCAGCAGCAATACAGCTGTCTCACTGAGTTCACTCTACCACTACTAGGTTGCACTACCATTATATAGGGATAAGAGAATTACGATAATTCGCTTGTGGTGACCATCACAGTGACTTGTTACTCATGGGCACCATCTAGCGGTGACTATTTATTTACATGTGGTGCCATCTTCTGGCCGCCACACAAGATAGCGACATACTTTTGGGCTCAGTCAGCCATTTGGGTTGGACATAGCTGGTCTAGAGCTTCGTAACATCCCTCAGAGTAACTTCTACAAGCAATAAACAAGAGGAACCTTTCGAAACTTTAACGTCAGTGTTGTTAGGTTCAGAAAGCCACTTCAAAGTGCTCCACGACAAACTGGTGCGGTCAGGATTCTGATGCCGATAAACCGAGTATCCTCCACCAACCCTCACAGGAGCCTGGTAGTGATGGCTGCAAGAAAAAAATCCCGATAGCTTCTTACATCGCTCACGATATTCCATTGTCTAAACATACTGAAAACGACAGCAGAACTTCGGCTTTCACGTTTCAATGATGGTCGTGTAGCATGCGCCCACGAGACCAATGGTCTATACCCACCAAACAGATCTTCAACCTCGCATTTTGAACTGCAATACAAATGGTTGGTAACTGGCATAAACCCATTAAGCTTTATTCAGTTCTGAATTGACTTAATTGTTCAATCCTCCGACCAGCTTGAAAGCTGTGCTAAAAAAACACGACTGGATTTAAGTTTGCATCCGGCTGCCATTTCAGTGCAGGATTTCACATCAACAATACACGCGATCCGTTGACGTTTTTTCCGTGAGACGAAAATATAATATTGTTTCATTCTGCTAATTCAATCACACAAATGCGATGCGTGAAAAGTTTGGTGCTTTGAACACGCTAAGACATTTTTTACTGAAGAACCCAGATCGCTTCACAAAAAGCATGGGACTCAAACGTGCAGTTAATGAAGTAGGCGATTAAATTTTGCAGAGCGTCTCTCCTGGCCTGTTCATGCAAGATGCGCCAGACGAAGTGAAGTATTTACGCAAAAGACCCACACGTTTCAAACGAGTTACGAAGCACACCTGGAGTAGCGTGACGTAATAGCAATAAACTGCAATCAACAATTTCATCAGAAAAGTATACAGTTTTTTCATAGATACGCTTGTTTCTGGTCACATGACTGTGTCTTTATAATTCTCCACAAAGCATAGAACAAATCGCTCTTCAAGTCTCAACTGAACGCAGAATACATTGTGCAATATGCGTGAACGTCGACGCTCACTCACTGAAACCCTCTCTGGTGAAAGCAAGCGTAGCAAAGTCCAAAGTTGTCAAACGTTGTGGGAAAGTCGACGGCGGAAGAAGATGGCAAAAAGTGCTCGTGCATGAGAGCCTGGTCACTTATGGGAAGAAACCTGAGAGAAAATTATAAATTTGCGTTTCAGCGTGTGAGAACGAAAATCTGTATGCACGTAAAAAAAACGTTCAGTTGTAAAGACACGTTTAACTTCACTGTTAGCGCAAAAGCATGCAATAAGATTGCCTTCCAGACTGTGATGTTTTTTAAGGTAGTCTTGGTCAAATCAAGATTTAAAAATTAGGTCACTTCAAGTTTCGAAGTACCACAGAGTTAAAAAAAACAGCCGAATCTTTTCGCAATGCATTTTGCTAGGAAAGCGATTTCGCGTAAGTGCAGTCAGAATCCTTGCAGTGGTAGGAAGGCAGAGCATGGCAGGACGATTCCTTGAATACCCTACTTCATTAAGTTAGGTTAGTGTAGATGGCATATATCTGGACGATTAATTCTACTTAGTGAAGATCCAGGTCTTGCAAACTACTTTAAGCAAGAAATCATCTTGAAAGAAAGAAAATTTCAACACATGGCATTGTGCTCGTGATGAGTGGTGTGGAGGCGTCTGTCTCGGCCTGCTCTGATCCGTGGGCCACGCAGATGCTTTTGTATAGAATGCTGCAGCGGAACCAAGTCATTTGCAGCATTGCGCGCAAAGCTTTCTATACATCTCAACGGATGCAGTGCGCGAGGCCAGAAAATTTGGAAGTGCTGCATTCTAAGTCTTTGATGTAGACTGAACACAGCGTTATAAACGCGTGTTTTACAGCTGCGTTATTCGGCCGACGCGTCTTGAGTAATTACTTGAAAATAGATAGAACAAAACAATCTGACAGCAATGAAATGATACCGCAGAGCTAATTTTTTTGCAAAGGCACACGTCCGTTTAACATTACTCAAGATTGTTTCCATCTTCGTTGTGTTTTCTGGATAATCTTTTTTGGCTCTGATGAGATGATTTCTTTTGACCGGTATCGTCGTCCTGAAACAAATCATTTCATGGTTGATGAATGACATCATCGTTCTTCACTTCATCTTTCCCTGACATCGACTTCGCGGATTCAAGTTACGTTTAAGATTTTTTCCTTGAGGCGTGAACGGTTCAATATGAGATGGAAAGATTCTATTTCCACGATACTTATCGAACTTGGGGAATCAAAATTCAAATTTCTTCCCAATTCAGTGAATTTCATTTGATCCGTTTTGCATACCTAGAGCAAAGATAAACGTTCTGCGAGACGCTTCATGCTGAATGCATCACACTGGTCTTTAGCATCGATGATATACTTCTCGATTGCCGATCTTACCAGAGTGCTGGTCGGTGTTAATTCTTTACCAATACATATCACAATATGTAGTTTACTGGCATCTCGTAACTGTTCTGTGTAGGACCGTAACCAAGGGGCGAAGCCTCCTTACAAAATTTTTCGCCTCCCCTGGAAAATGTGTTGAGCACAGTTGAAAACCTTTGGACATAGTTCACAAAATTTGGGCCCTTCTCAGAAAACTCTTGGCCACCCCTGGTGTCCCAAGCTGGTTACGGGCCTGGTTCTGTGTGATGCTCATAGTCACCTTGTTCTGATGCGGCCCAGAAAGCACGGGAAGTCGCCAAGGTCTGCGTTTGTCTTTCGTCTCAGGCCACCTGGAGTAATCTGGTTTTGGCAGCGGATGGAGAAGCTCGTCCATGATCTGCGAATAGAATGTACACTAGCATCTCGTACCGGGTGTTTTCTGTGCTCGAGATGTGATAAAAGCACATTCATGCCGAGAAATCATCGCAAAAAGAAAAGCCTGTGTTGGAAACACCAACATAAATTCTAATGATGTAGATCAATTTATGGTAAACTTTTCAAGTATAGCAACTTCCAAGATATCTCACGATTATTTGGTGTTAATTACTGATCTTTGCGGTGTTGCTTCTAACCAAAATTTGTAAGAATTCTGAGATACACTTTGTTTCAAAAACGGTAAACATCAAGAAATGGTCACATTTGTGGACCGTGAACCCAAATTAAAATCAGGAGAATTCAAAAACACACGTAAAACGACCATTGCGTCATGATGCCTTTGCTTTTTCGACAGTTGTCTTATGCAGAGTGAACGTAATTGGAGGACATGAAGTCCGAAATAACTGAGATGTTGACATCTAACAAGCTGCTTTGCTTTCACGTGTACACAGCGGCGTGGCTAGGATTTCGCGCGCCAGGGTCAAAGCCAGCTTAGGCACCCCCACCAAGCTTGTTTGTGGCAGCGTAGATGCGAAAAGTGAACTCGGAGTATAGGGGCGTCGAAAGCTGACTTGAGCCCCGCATATAGTTGTTTTCGTCTGAAAACTTATGACTGTGAGGTAACGGAAGTGACGTGATGACTTTTGAATCTTGGATATCAAATCAGTAACTATCGCAGAGTTAAAAATCTAATTGTTTCGCGTGACCTATCCCCACTTTGAAAATTTCAGTCACGATCAACATTCAAACTGTTGCACTGCGACATTCCAAATTGCGGTAATTCATTCGAATTGTAGCAACGAAAATGAAAAAAATAGGTAAAAAGAAAGAAAATGAAAAAAATAGGTAAAATGTTCCCTGATTACCTGCACAAATATGGATGAAATACAATGACATAATTTTATGGGGACAAAAATCTTCTGATAACACAGCACCAAATTGGCCAGAGTTGCACCTTGTTTTCTAAAGCATGGAGCCTTTTTAAGATCGCGAATGCAGCATACCTGCTTGACCCCTCTCTCGTCAGGTTTGGTCGCAAACACCGTTGGTGCGAGCTGCAGGGTGCTTCGGAGCATGCACTCCAAGAGTTTTAAGTTTCAGAACGTCATAAAGGGCTGACTGAGGGCAGATTCACGAATGCATAAAAGAGAAGGACAGATAGAAGAATACATATAAAAAACTGAAGGCAAATGATTTTATACACAAATATAAAAATGCAAAAACCTAAAACATTTCTTTGGACAAAAATATTGAAAAGTTAACAGAAAACACAAGAATTACTGCGAGGTAATGCTTTGCTTGTAATTATATAACTTCATGGACAAACGTCTCTTGCCTTTTCTGCTGCAAATTTATTCTTTCGTCAAAAACTGATATAATTTAAATGAGCCACATGTATTAACCTAAGAAATATTTAAGGCCAGTGACGCTCTGTAAGAATTTCTAGGTTACCAATTTTGTGGCCATTTTTTAGACAAGCATGTCCATGAAGATGCTCAGATTTTGGTTGAATTATTGTAAAACACATGTAGTAGTAACTGAAAAGTTCACACTTACAACTGATATACTCGACGCTATTGCACAGTTCCAATTAGAACCATGCAAAAGTAATCAGCAGTTATTTAGATATCCCATAAATAATAATCATCAATAAAAATAATAATAACTATCTTCAGAACCACATCAAATCCATTTGGACATGAAGTATGTCGAACCATCAAAGCTTAAAAAAATTTCTAGACATCAGATCAGATCTGTTGTTTTAACAACATACTGTAAGCTTCATCTCTGCTCTTTCTTTCACTATGATTACTACAATCTGAATGAATTACTGCAATTTGAATGTCGCAATAAATCAGTTTCAATGTTGAATCGCGACTGAAATTTTCAAAGTAGAGATAGCATTAGAAGTTCGAACACGGGGCTTTCAGGATACCTGACCCCAGGAGCTCCCAGTCTCTCCAACTTAACAATATGATGGCTGCCTCATCCTCATTATATATTGTAGAGCTTGCCAGATGCGAAGGGATTATGACAACCCGGGTAGAGGTTCATTTTATCTGGGTTTATATTTTCTCTGCCACGACCAGATCCTTGCGGATCTGAGCACCTGATCCACCAACAGAGACGGGTTGCGACCCAGCATTCCCTGCGCAACTGTGTTGATCATCTAGCAGCTCTTTCCCACGTATGGGCTAATAAATGCCACTTCGATCTAAACTTGGGTTGTGATAGAGCAGGGGTCACCAAACTTTTTGAAACTGCGAGCTACTTCTTGTGTACCGATTAATGCGAAAGGCTACTAGTTTGATACATACTTCTGAAACAAAAATTTTGCTCAATTTACTTTTAATTATTTTGGTATTGATATCCGTTAATGTGAAGACATTGATCATGCTAATGTTATTTTTAGGACAGGCCCGCGGGCGACCTACTTGGTCCTTGCGGGTGACCTGGTGCCCCCGGGCACTACGTTGGTGATCCCTGCGATAGAGCTTATCGCCCAGTCAAGAGGCAACGACTCGAAAACCTTCCGGTTTCTTCGGTGCCTTGTCAAGCCCCTAACCAAGGGGGCGAAGCGCCCCTTGGAAAAAATTTTTCATCCCCTGGAAAAATGTATTGGACATAGTTTAAAAAATTTGGGTCCCTCTCAGAAAACTCTTCACCCCGTAGTGTCCCAAGCTGGTTACGGGCCTGTGCCTTGGCGTTTTTGCAATTGCTATGGTTTCTTTCTCGTGTTTGAAATAGCCAATTTTTGCCAAACAAATTCAACTCTAAAAGCATGCGCACTGCGCACTAGCATACGGTATCAGTGTTGCCAACTCTTCTTACAATAGATATACCAAATTTCGACTAAAGGTATAGCAAACATACACCAAATTTATCTGTAAGAAAACTTGAAATTTAGTGCTACTTGTTGTATGCGTTTTTGAAACTTTACTTAAGAGTCTTAAAATTGATCAAAAGTTGTTGTTTTAGCAGTGGCAACATATAGAAGCTGCAAGCTCAATTTCAACTTCACCTTTAGTAGTGCCAGATTTGCTAACCACTAGACAATTCAACACTTGCAATTGCATTTTCTACTGCGGGTCACCAGTGTTACAGGCAAGTTTGCCTGAAACAACTCATCATCGTACAGAAAACAAACTTGCTGAAAAGACCTCAAATATGAGACAGCTAGAAGAAAGTTAAAAGACTGCAACCAATCAAAACTGATTATTGGTCAGCTGACTTGACTGAAAACTACTATCCTAGGACACTAACCTCAAGTCACCCCAGTGAAAACGTCACTGAACGTCAGCAGAAGTCACAAGACAATAAGCTAAAATTAGCTAAAGGTCAAATACGACCAGGAAATGCTTACGACAGGAAATGCGTAAAATGAGCACGAACTGATGACGAGAGGGTGAAAACCCAAGCACCCACAAGCACCCGAAGATCCCAGAAGCTTTTGAAATCAGCCAATCACCCAAGGATTCAACAAGAAGCAGCCAATTAAA
>JGI24158J21664_10003024_pt1 | contig 20828 bp, 10 predicted proteins | sample Ectturendosymbi3_FD_21664 | JGI IMG/M metagenome (IMG submission 21664) | reverse complement strand
TGTCTGGATTACTGAAACAGAACACCAAGTTTTTCTTCAGACAGGATACCATGTTTTCCTCCGACACGCTTCAGCGCTATGTATGCATGCAGATTTAGCTATATATGTGCAGAGATAGCTATCTCTCCGCAGAGATAGCAGTGTTTGTGCTAAATCTGTCATAATATTTTTACGAACGGCGCCCGATACACATTGTCTTGTATAATGCTGATAAAGTTCTCAAACGCAGACATACGCGGAAGTTAAAGCGGCGGCCCAGCAATTCCGACGTAGGGTCCACTGGCCGATAGAACTCTGCTTGATCTAGAACAGCGCACTACCTTTTAAGTAAGCAACACTTCCGTGCTTAAAAATCAAAACAAGACGATGAACTTTACTCGTGCCTGGTTATTTTCAGCCTGTTCCAGACAACGATCCGGAAAAGAACTGATACATCATCGCTAAGAAAGCACAAAACGATAGTTGCTCCTGAATGAGCTCGACCTGTGCTACAGTCGTGCGCGCAGCCGCATCGCGCGTGTGTGACGTACACTTACTGTTTCAGGTCCAGCGCTTGTAACGACTGTTGAAAGTTTTCTTTTTCCTTGGACATCACNTCCTTCGCAGCCTCCCTCTGAAAATGATGCCATGTCACAAAAGCTCGAGTCATGCGAACAATGNAGCAACTNATGANAAGTCACGTGTCGCAATTTCATGGATAAATACAACTTGTAGCAGATTTAACAGAAAAACAACCGATGTTTGTTTAGAAACGAGCTGGTTCAGTGGCGACTTATGGCAGCCTCACTAATACACTTGATACGGCAAATGGGTCTCCTGACTTCTACCTAGCCGACACTGGACATAATAAGCAAAGCTGTTTGCTACTTATTCCACTTGGGATCGTTTGATCCAAAACAGCGCAAACAGTAAGAACAACTAATTTTGTCCCGATTTTCGTTCAGGCCAATTATTATTAAATGATGCGGCTTTGGATTTGTACGGGACATACGCCCGATACATCTTGAGACTGGGCACCAGATGGCCATCATCGCATGTTCTTAATTACTGAGAAATTACTTTTTTCAATAATCCAGCAGCTAAGGTCAGACCAATCGATGTGATTTTCTTTCAGTATTTTACGATGATTGATATTGTTCATCTTACGTTCGAATAGAAGTGAGATTCGTGAGATAAAAGTGAGATCAAATAAAAATGAGAAACGTTTCGATGCGCATGTGCCAGAATTTCTACACATTGTTGTGTAGTACACAATGTGTGACTAATTATAAGAACAGACGACCGACTGGCTAGAAGATATTTCCCAATTGGGCGTTGAAAACAACCACACACTGGCAAAAGCATAAGACTCAATGTCTTGAAGTTAGGTCGAGGTCGAGAACTTCGTAATATTTTTAATGAGAAATCATGGGGGGGTCGTTTGATCTTTGTGTAGAAGCCTCAGTCAACGCTCGCTTGAAATCCAGAAATGAAATTGCATTGACGCGATGGATGCTCGTGGTCTAGGCCTGGATGTCAAACACGAGGCCTGCCTTGCTTTATGAAATTTATAAGTAATTAATTAACCATTAAGTTATTTTATTCGCAGTTGTTTTAAACTTCCAAGCCAGCGAGTTAACAAGTTCTTTTTATTAGAAAGTAGAGATGACTAAAATTGATTTGTCTTTCACCCACGATAGACTTTGCAGGAAATAAACAGAAAAAACAGTTCTAGTGAGGATCAGCTATCACAGGAGTGGGAGAATAGCGGCCCGCGGGCCAAATCTGGCCCGCCGCAGCATTTTCAGTGGCCCGCGGAAGCATTCAGGAAATATGTTAAATCTGAAATTTAAATCTGAAAACTCATCACAGCAAATGTAGTGCTGAGGCTAACTTAACTAAGACTTGCTTTTATTTCCATTAGAAGGTACGACCCTCTGGTAAATGCGGTCTTGTCAAAGTGTCCCCCGGGCCAAATTAATTGCCCACCCCTGAGCTATTACCATTGTTCAATGGTCACGTGGTATCAGCATAGTTCTCATATTGCAGCCCTCCGGTTAGTTCGCGCAATTTTGGGCCTCGGTACAATTTGATGGAGACCCTTGGTCTCGGGTGGACGACTGGCAAATGTTAGTTGTGGTTGGTTTGAAGATAAACAACCAGGCGTCAAGCTTCGCCAATGGTGGAGTGGCTGCACAGCCTGCCTGAAACGCTTCACGAAGCACGCAACCAAACTAGACAACATTCGAAAAATCTATGATTTCAATTTTCACCAACACGCTGAACGAGCACGACATACCAACTCGTTGTCTAAGCCTTGTTCCAAGGGTCGGAGCTGGACGTCATCAGCAGCATGCTCGCCACCTAGTGTTGGCGCTAGTTCCTCCTCAACAGCAGACTTCTCGATCTCACTCAAATGTGACGTCAATTTTCGCATCGATCGATTAAATAATCCCAAAACCTGGAGAAGCAGGTGACGTAGCAAACTAACGGTCATCATCGTGAAAGAGTGAGAATGATTACAAAAACCGGCCGCATCCGAGATATTTCTCTGTGAAATGCTTCGGGTATTTTTCTAACTGCGAGTTTCAGAAGAAATACCTGAACATTATCGACTACAAATCATGCTGAAGTAGGATTTTCGACTGTCAACGTAAACGCTTGTAATTTGCAGCTAAATTGATTCACTAACTCCAACTTGCAGCAGTGGTTCATTGCCGGGATTACCCAGTGAGCATTACGTGAATGATTTGAAGCTGGCGGAAACATAACTTATGGATACCTGTGATGACGGGAGGTCGATTTCGGAGGCGATGCTGTCCACGGACTTGTTCTGCAATCCCATTCCAAGCAAGATGGCCTTCAGACAATGCATTATTGGATGAAAGCGGAACTTTCTCACAACATCATAAACGATTGCCAGCGGCCTTACAAAACCCTCGGTTTTACCCCCATCTAAGGTTGCTTGCCATAGTGGAAGGGTCTGTCCTGCAACCGGGTGTACTGCTTCAGAATAAAGCCCCGCAGGCGGCAAGTATCCTCAACAAGGCGTGACATGAACGAAGACACGCTTCCCGATTGTCTCTTACCTGTTGTCAAGCAACCGCGCGAAACAGAGAGAAACAAGAAAAGATGCTTCACAAAATGATTTTTAAATGACTTCCTTTTCCGTTTCCGCTCACGTCAACCACCGCTTCACCGGTTGGATGGACTGCGGGCGGAAACTTAAAGTCGGCGGCCGCGCCAGGGCATGGTGCAATACACCGGTTCGAAAACCTCGTGCAATGTTGCAAGCCTTGAGAGTATGTAGCAGTGGCCTTAAGTCTCTTACCAGTGGCCAAGCAAAAATTTGGGAGACCGAAACGGTTTCTCAAATTTTACAACGGTCTCTCAAAATACAGCACAAACTCGCTTTATTGCCACATCAAAATACTCTGAAACCTTGCTTTACGACCAATTTGGTATTCATATAGAATTGTTGCGGTCTCTCAAAATATCATTGCGGTTAGCAAACCATAAAAAAACCCACCAACATGCTACCAAAAAACCCTACCAACATGTTGGTCACCCTACCAACATATGTACCTTCTTTCGCGCCATGAACTAAAGATTGCTGGATCGGGCAGAACGTTCAATCAAACAAAATATGAAACTTAACATGGCACCATAGCAGGTTCTATTTAGCCTGAGAACAGCGGTTCAGCAACAAAACAAATTCGACGATGAACCAGAGATATACAAAGATAATTGTTTAATACCTTCTGCGCAACAGACAGCGACACCTTTATTTTCTCCAGAAAATATATTCTTGCAAGAGTTGGCAGGAGATCCATAATCAGATGGTAGTCGACCATGCTTCGCGAGTACATTTCTAATCGCTTCATATCGTAGCTGGTCAAATAAAAATCCATCTCCAGCTTCTTGAGGGGTTGCTGTGTGGGGGGTGCGATCGGCGAATTTGTCTCAGTTTTTTGTTTTTTCTTTTTACGCAACACTTGCAGTGCTGTGGCCGGTTTGAAGTTGGAAAATTGGAAGGAAAGAAGAGAAACGAATCGGCGGCGAAAATCTTTGAAAAATGGCAAGAAAAGAAATGATCGTAATTTTTCGACGACGAACGTCTGACGCAGGGTCTCAAACTCACATTGCTTCAAGGGCTAAATAAGGGCTTATACAGTAACCCAGGGCCGCATTATGATGCGGACGCAACAATGGCGGTACCCGAATCTGACTAGAGACAGCTTTTCCATCTTATTTCCTGCTAAAGGTATCGTGAGTTACAGGCAAATCATTTCTAGCAGTCTCTACATTCATTTGATAGGAACTTGTTCACTCGCTGGCCGAGAACTTTTAAACAACAGTGAGTAAATTAAAGAATGTAAATGTTAATTATTTGAAAATTCCCAAAAAGCATCGCGGGCAACATGCAGTCCGCGTGTTTGAGACCCCTGCCCTAACGCAACTAGTTGGTGTGAAACGCCAGAACATCCCTGAAAGAAAACACGATTCCCGTGCGAGCTACTTTTGTTAGGTTCGCTCACTGGCAATCACAGATCTAAGTGCATCTCGCGCGCCATCGAACGGTGAAAAATTAATTCACAGCTGAACTACAAAGACGTCGACATATTACGCAAGCATATAATTGTAAGTGGTTCGGACAACAGTTGTACGGTAAAGAGCAAAAATCTTAATTGATAACAAATAAATGTTTTCGTACAGCAGAAAAGCTTTGCCTTCCTTGAGGTTCTAGCAATATCTTGCAATCAACTCCCTTCCAAGCAACTAAAAGGCGATAATGTGGGAGACTGTGAAGTAGAATGCAACTGTCGTGTGTCTGATGACAGCTTACACAGCGGTAACTTATAGATTGTAACGGTTGAAGACAACAAGGACAATTCATAGACAGACCAGAGAAGTCTTTCACTTCCCAAGATACGTCGTGAAAACTAATCACTCGCAGTATCACGTGGTATGCGTAAAGGGGAATATTTGAATGGGTGAAGAAATAGAGCAGGCTTCTGACATGTCGATCGTTTACTGCTATCTACGTAATTCTGCGTTACCTGGCTAGTCCATTCGGTAGGTCTGGCCAGTCATTCGGTCTTACTTATATATTGTTGTTATTAAGAGAATTGAGGCCAGAGTCAGTGAAGCACTCTGGGAGTGATGTACACGAACCAGGGTTGCGGAGTCGGAGGCAAAATATCCGACTCCAACTCCGACCTTTCCAAAATTTCTGACTCCGACTCCTTAACATAAAGGGAATGAAATTTGGCGGTTAAAATCAATGGAAATTGTTGTGCACAGCAAGAAACCTCGGTTTCAACAAAAGTTTCAAAAAACACTGTACCATTTCAACAGGAATTCCCAATTTAAGAGTGTGATTTTAAAAATGATCCAATTGGACATCCGCAGTCGGACAAAAAATCCGACTCCCAGTGTTGTTAAGAATCCGACTCCGACTCCACCCAAAAACCTCCGACTCCGCAACCCTGACACGAACTGACCACAAACTTCACCCCTTGTTCGAATCTCGAGTCCCGGGTGTTTGACGGGGTTTCAACTTGTACATATCAATTCTTATGGCCGTTGTTTGACTCGTCCAGACTTTCGGTCTCCCACCTAACAAGTCAGCTGCGAACGCCTTAACCACTCGACCAATGAGCCGGTCATTCGTTTGGACAACTTACCTGAAAAATATGCGTCTTGCCAACTGCTGTCCGAACCGGTGTTGAGCGCTTTGATCATGATGCAAGAATGCTCCCCGGTGAGGTCATTGGCAGTCTGACGAAGATAAACTGGGGCGTAACCAGCTTTGCTCCAAAACCTGAGAAAAGATGACTTCTTATCGAATTGTCCGACTTCATTTGAGATGCTACCTGCTGGCACATTTAGAAGGTTCAGTGCAATCGCTTTTAGTGCAATTCGAGTACAGTTTGGCAAAATAATATTGATTCTAGCCGAGTGCCAACTCGCAGCACAAATCAAGCGGGAATTTTTTATCCTGTTTTAGGGCACTGTCAAGTTTGTCGGATCTTTTCTACGAAATCCAGCAGCAAATTCATCCCGGTCCGAATTAGCAGAGTGCGCTGAAGTTGATCTAGAAAGAAGAAGTGTAAAACAAGACCTTCGGGTTTTCAGTTCTTGATTCAGTTCGAGACTACCTTTAAAACATTCGGTTTTCGAGCAACCGTCACGAGCGGCGCTCAACTTCTTTCCGGTCAATGAAGCTAAGTGCAGCGCCGAATGAACGCATTCAACCGAAGCGAAACACAATTTAGCCCATACTTGAGCAAGGACCCGGTCAGACCGTACGACACTCCGATGTAATCCAGGCGCTCAGGTCGACGTTCTTCCAGTTTCCACAACAGAGGAGGAAGATTTTTTCTCGGTGCAATGACTTCGGTCAAGAGCTCTACCTCCTGTTCAAGACACAGCGCGTAAAACAGCAACTTCCTAACGTTCGGCATTTACACAAACGAAGCATGTTGCAAGAGAATTGGAACGGGACGTATATCTCCTCTTTCGTGCTTATCGTGTGCAGAAAAATTGCATTGGATTCCTAGACTGCTGCCTAATTTATTTCTCAGGAACATGAAAAAATGTTTCCGCCGGTTCTCACTTTTATTCATTGCACGTTTCGAGGACCTCCCATGACTTCCGGACATCTACCGCTGTCAGTGGGATAAGAGGATTTCCAAAACAACATAATACACAACACGCGGATGTGTCGCAGCACTGATGCAAAACATTGCTGGAAAATGTATCTCACAAAAACAAGGGTTCTCAAAGTGCTGAACACGCGCACTTCCACTGAGTTCAAGTTTCATGGATCTGTATCTGCCTGACTACGGTTTACTAATTGTCAGGTATGTGAAGTGGAAGTATGTCAGCTTGATTTTAAAAACAACGGGATTGTAAAGTTATTTTTGCATTCTCCACCGTACAGGGGCGTAACGAAGTTAGATGGCACCCGGTGCAAGACGTTTGGCGCCCCCATGTTCGAAACTGAGGTCTTTCGGAAGCAAATGTACTATATTGGAAAAAGTACTTGTGACATTGTTGGAACTTTTCCGCGCCTCCCACAGCCGTTCAGCGCTTCCATAGTGATTCGGGGCCCGGAGAATCGCGTCCCCCCTGCCCCAGTACGTAATCTTGGTATCGACTCTGAAGGTAGTGTCAAAATTTGCTAGTCGAAGAACTGGTATACCTCAACCAACAAATATTACCACAATCAAGAAATATGCAGTTAAAAAAATATTATATCTAAGTATCTTATTATTTCGGTTAGATAAGTACGCGTTCGATCATTATATGCAGCCAAATGCGAAACGACTGACTATCAAGCTTTCCCGTCCACTTTTCCGGTTCGGATGTACAACTGATCTTCGACGGTTTCACAGAGAAACGTTACAGCGGTTGACCACGCTCTTAACGAAACTCTCGTCGCTTTCACCACGATCAAAAATTAAACAACAAAATTCCAAAAAACTAAGAAAACCGCAAACTCAAATACACACGTCAGGACCAGGCATGCGGCAATCTCGAGCGTCAAACACTAGTGCCGTTACTATTGGGTCTATTCTAAAATGACGCGTCAGACAGCGATCAAAAATCTTTTGCCAAACCAGGGTAAAAAAGAGCTGTGCAGGCAACAAATTGAATCATGCAATGCCACATTCGCTTCCACTACAAACACGAAGCACGATGACTTGTACGACAACAACGCTTGTGCAGGAAGTCTGGCGCGGAGAAAACTCCACCTCTTCGGTGACTACGTTCACGTCTCCTCGCGATTCCGATTTCGCAGATTCGTCGAGACTGGTGATTTGACCTTCGTAATACTTTTCCAACAAATCCAAAGCTCGACTCCCGTATCCCATGCCTTGGTAATCAGGGTGAGTAGCGATTCGAACCTGCGACATATTTTTCCTCAGTGCTATCGCATCAACCGTGGTGAAGATTTACCAAATTCATGAAGTTGAAAACCAAACAAAACATGCTCCTCATACCTGAAGATCACTGCAATACTTGGCCGACATTCCCGACCCACGTCTTGCACATGACGCAAGGACGTGCGCAGCGTCTAAAACTGGGGCGATTTTGTACAAAAGCTTCGGTGGTATCAGTGGCATTTTCGCGCGGATTTGATTACAAATCTCTTCTCGAACAACCCCCCCGTTGACCACAAATATCTAAACGACCGATCGGCGCAATCCTCACCCATAACAACTACTGTGTACTTACGACTCGGACCCCCGACAAGCTGCCAAAATCGTGGTCCTGAAACTGCTCCGACACAGTCCAGGGGATGAGGTCGCCCGAAGCTCGTTTTCCTCGCGATAAGCCGGCCGCTATCGATGTTCTGCTGATTTCACCCTCCAGGCAAATCTGCAGCAAACAACAGTTAACAGATACATCCGAGGTTCTTCTTGAATTTCGAGTGATTTCCCACCCGGTGTTTTCAAACATCAACCGAACTCTTAAGCTCAAAACTATTCATCTCGTTGCTACGAAGCAACGTGCGAATCGGAATCGAACCAAAAAAGTTACATGGGGAAACATAATTTCATGAATTCTAAATTTTTCGTTGTTGTCATAATCTGTTAAAATCACTTCAGCAGTTAATAAAAAAGCCATCGATACTTAAGAAACATAACTGAGCGCATGTTTACAAAAACACGTCGACCGCTGGGAGTCGCTCAAAAGTAAGGGCAATAGCTATTTAATGCTAGTTTTGCTCATCTGATGATCTGCTTTTTTTCGGTCATAGACCAAAATTTTTTTCAAATCACCGTCAAAAACGAAGTCAATTCGGTCAGAATGTCTGAAATTATAGGCTAACGAATACTGTTATGGCAAGGTTTAATACAACTGTGAGACAAATGACCGAAATGTTTAAGCAAAAAATGATCGAAATGTCTCAGCGAAAAAAAAACAGCTGAAGGCGACAAAAACATACAAAATCAGCATTTTATTGTCACGCCACAAGCTACTGTCACCGCTTTGTCAGCTTCGCACACGATATTGCAAAAATGCAATACGACACTGCCACCTGACAAAGGTTTAGGATCCCAACTTGCCTGCCAGTGGAGTCGGTTACAAAACCGCATCAAAAGAATGCTGTAACAGTTTACGCGCAGCAAGAAAGCATTTGACTTTTATTTGCAGTCATTCACGTCACGGGCAGGTTCACATACACGTCGTTGTTCAACAAGAAGCAACCGCGTACCTGTAAAACGCACAAGACATCAGGCAGTGACTTCTGGTCCGGTGCAACAGGTGGGAGGAGACAAAAGACGTGGTGCGCTGGAGCGTCTGACAGCATTTGCAGATCGTTGGGACTGTTCTGTAACCAAGGCAACGGTGCTAGTTGGTAACCAACGAGTTTCCCAAGGGAAGGCGGTTTTACAAATGCATGCCTGCAAGTTCGGAATTTTTAAAGATAAGCCCTTACCACAAGCGACACTAAAGGTCTGACACATGTTGGACATAAAATAAAACCGTTCAGGAAAGCATATAGCAGCTTACCTTGTAATGCGAAGCGACGTATAAAGACATCAACCTTTGCAGGAAGGCTTCAGAAGCTTTGTGGTAACAGAAAAGGGTGTCGCGGTTCACGTAGTACGTAAAACAAGAAAAATGCAGTCAAGGAACCGAACTTGACATTGACATGTTTTTGCGATGTTCGCGAATCGCACAAGAACGACCTGCGGTTTTGTGGCAGCCATGACAGGGAATGAAAAAAAAGTTGACGAAAAACAGTTACAAGAAACAAAATGCAACACAAAAATTCCAACCAGTTTCACAGCTGGTTCACACAATATAGCACCGCTTATCCCACAAGAACTCTACGTACAATCTTAAATACTATGGCTTTTTTAAAGAATTTTTTCACTGAAAGGATATAACTCGCAAGAGTCCGGTGGCGGTAGACCAATGGATATTCGAGAGAATGGAGACGATCCGCAATCCAAGCACAGTAAGTTGTTCAACCACTCTTCGATCGGGTCGCCAGGAGCATAACGGACAGATTCTTGCAGAGCTATCTCGTGTAAACTACGAGTCAGTGATGCAGCGCCCACCTGCACAAAGAAAAGTCGACCGCGAACGGTGAGTTGAAAAACATTTCCCCTCAGAAAAACTAACAGTTGTAATTTGCACAAAACCCAGACAAGCAGCGGGAAAAATAGCAGCTGATTCCTGTCGTGTAGTTCGTGGAGGCGGGGGCGCGACGAAAAAGAGAACAATTGCGTTCGTCACTGAAACAACTCACCGGTCTCGATGCGGCATTTGAAGACACGCTTTGATCACGCAGCTGCTTGACGAGCTTCAGCGACAATGACCTTCCAGTTCCCTCGTATCTGGCAATCGCACAACGAACAAACTTGACATGTGCGGGAAATAAAAGCAGCGACACGGGAATATAAGGGAAACACAAACACATAGTGCTCAGGAATGGTTAGCGTGGACGATGCAAGCAGAGCGTGCCTTTCATACAACGATAAAACACAGAAGAATCACCCGTTAATTGTGGACGACATAAAGACGAGATACGGTCCGATGAGCTTTTGTACCAGGGGCAAAGGGATGGCGGCAGCTTCGTCGATCACTAACAGTTCCGCCTGACTAAGCTTGGCCGAATCGCTTGGGTGAATGTACTAAAGAAAGCAAAACACACATAAACATATGAAACCTGAAGGTGCGACAGAACAAAAGGATTTAGCAAGTTGATTACAATAAAGTACACACCTGTACTGTTTGTCGGTGTTCTTTGAAGATATTCACTCGGACAACGGCTTTGTTGAAATCCGGATTTGTGGATTGCAAGATTTCATAATCGAGATGTTCCTGGATAACGTTGCAGCGAGTGTAAACGATAGGCTACCGCAATGCTCTAGAACAGGGGTTTCCAAAATTTTTTGTCAGAGGACTACATAAGCTTCTGCACAACAGTTCGAGGGCTAAACATCTTAGGCCATGTGACTGTTTCGGGATATGTTACATTCTACCAAATAAAGAAGTATTTCGCAGATATATTAATTTTTCGTTATTGACAAATTGTCCTTGCGGCCGGATGGGATNTTTCCGCGGGTCGTGATTTGGAGATTCCTGCTCTAGAACCACATATAGGTTTGTTGCGGAGTTAACACTGGATTAAGAATAGCAGCACATTCGAGCTACAACCATCGATGCATCCAGCTGTGGTGCAGGGGGTACAGTACAATCACACTCGTAAGGTTAAACGAAATTGCTACGAACTATGGTTTTGCCTTAATGCAATTCATAAGACTGAACAAACCCTGCACACGACCGGCAACATTGCACTGAAGACAAACCACGCTGCGGATTATCGTTCTGCAAAGGTGTTGCTGCGCACAAATATTCATTTGTTGCACTGCCAACGCTTCAACACGCAAACGGAATTGTGACAGAGATTCAAAACTTTTCATCGCAACCGCTCTAGACGTGATCACTGATCAGAGTTTTTACTCACAGAAAAGATGATCAGCGCAATACGAAAAATCTGAAACGAATTACACTGCAGATTCACATGAAAATAAAGCTACAAACCGAAGTGCACCGCCGCTGAAAACCACCTGCTTTTACCTGATAGCCCAACGCATCAAATCCTTTGAAAACAAACTCAAACAAAGTTTTAAGATTTTCAGGACTGGGAGATGTCACGAAAATGTTGGAGTAGCTGAATGCCACAGCCGTAGCAATCGAAAGGCCCAGTGTGGCAGACTTCCCTCTTCCTCTGGCTGAAAAAAAAGGTATGGTGTGTGCACATTAGTCCGACACTTGCGAAAATCTTATAATCAGTTACTGCGCAACATGCAAGTCAACACAATCGTACATAGAAATGAGTTGTTGTATTTTGATTTGATAGATTTGCAGCAGCGAGTTCCACGAGCAAAGCGCATATGGGACTTGCACGGTAATGTCGGCGCAAACTGAAACAGATAGAGATGCTTGCTGACCACCAGGCGTGATTGCAAAGCAAAAAAGTTGCAAAGAAAACCGTTACGCTCGTTGGTATACGTCGTCGGCGCATTTCGACGCAATGGCTGAATTTAACAACATATACTGTACGTCAAGTGCGAGCGAAGCTCGAGCTCCGCTGGTTGACAAGTCTGCGTTGAGAAGTGTTTGCATTTCACAACAGCTAGAAAAACGTCGCATACTTCATTTACATAAACGATTTGCCAATGGCGAAACTAGTTCATTTTACAACGCTTAACTGACGTGTACTCGTTTGCTTAAAAAGATTTTCCAATTCCGTATCATTAAAGCTAATATATCCGAATGTCGAATACAATCAAGACTTGGACAAAAATTACATACCAGCAGTCATAACGATAGTACTTCGCAGTGTTTTTTCTGAAATCGCGTCCACAAATTTCAGCAAGGCTTTTCCTTGATCAACAGTTCTGCAGCAGTTAACAACGACACCGACAGGTTGCGTGTCCTGCAAGATGTCAAGTAAAGACATCAAATAGTAAAAAACAGTGGTGGCATTCCTTAGATCAGCTGAAGTGTTTAATGAGTTGGGAATCTTGATTATGAAACACAGCCACTTGGTGAAAATTTTCTGTGTGTTTGGTGACTTGGTCTCGGTAAAATGCACTTCTATGCCGTGCTTCCGTTGAGTTTTCAACGACGAACTACTACATTTAGAAATAAACACCTGCGTATGAAATCCAGGCACATGTAGGAAACTAGTCATTTGAAATTTCAAGCAAACAAAGCAGAGCACAAATAAACCCGTCTTTGACAACTCCTTCATTTCCGAACTTCCAGGATGGGTTTATGAATTAAAATTCAAACCTTTCAGTAATTGTAAAAAAGCAGCAAACAACAGCGCGGCATATGAAAATTAGAAAAATTGCGTTATCTGTAAAAATAACACGACCAGATACAGGAAAGAAAATTACACACGCCAATAGACGCAATTTAGACGAGAGCAACGATTAATAGTTTTATTTGCTGTTTCTTCAAAACTGTGATGCATTTAGCCAAACTTTCATCCAACACATCATGATCGTTGCGTAAGGTGTTGAGGCCCAATTAACACCGAATTTCAGGCGGGTACCCACAAAAAGTATTTGTGTAAGGAGAGAATTATGAAATTTAATAAATGACTGGCTTTATGCGTTCATGACATTTTCGCATAACAGTTCAATAATTACCTTCCAAAATTGGGGGACGCGACCGTGCTTTCACCCCAGGCTATGCCCATGGCTGAGTTACCTGAAGCGATTCTTTGAGTTCAAGTAATTCTTGTTCCGATGGTGATAAAGGCTCCTCAGCAGTCTTCGGTGGAAGAGGAGTCACAGTTAACGCATGTGAAGAGACTGGTAGGATATTTAAGTCATCATCAATAACAAGGCAATTCTTGCATGAAGCCACAGATAAAAGGAATCTGACAAAGACGAATGAAAATCACTGAAGCGAATAATTTTTACTAGAGTAATTTAGCCTGCACTAACCTTTCGTTAAACCTTCCAACCACATCGTGATGTGACTCAGTTCTGTAGCGGGCATGTACATCCTGCAGCACGCACAAACATGTGCATAAAAGTGGAGGAAAATGCATGAACACTACAATAGCACACAATAACGGTGGTATAATTTTTAAATTATACAATATTTGTAAACCATGCTTGTTTACTGCCAGCTTCTTCTCTTAATGGTTTTCCTTCCGATCTTAATTTTATAAATTCAGCTTTCTCCACATTACAAAATTTAGCCTCCTAAGAATATTTTCTCTTTGACTATGAAATTAAAACTTGTTGCACAAGCTGCCACTCAAGCAGAAGTTTCATCAGAGGAAGACAATCAACCAATCATTTTATGATGCAAAATAATTGAGACAAAGCTGACATATGCATCAAAAAGCTCACCATAGTCAGAGTATATAGTTGTTTTAAAGACTTCATAGAATGTAGTAAAAAGCAAACAATTCCACCTCCTTCAACAGTTTCAATAGTACGGGCCAGTAAATTTGGCGTGAGAGCTTCAAAATCCTGAAAAGAAAACAACTAATCTCAACAAGACTGAACATTTTTCACCAACTTAGCTGCTATATAATCACTTCAACACAAAAGATGAAAAACCTCTTCGACAAACCATAACTCTATTAGAAGTTTGGCAACCAAGCATTAAAAAACTTAAAAGCTCCATTACATCTTTGCTTAAATATTTTTAGTGAATCATCAACTCTTACCTACATCTAGGGAGATAAATAGCCCAAAAATGCTGAAAACCTTTTTGGCATAAGTTTTCAATTGGATTTATTGTCTAATTCTGCAGGCAACCAATCTCTGATACAGTACTCAAACTCATTTTATGCAAAGTTGAAAATGGAGAACATAACAAATACTGTATTGCTTTTAATTATGCTCTAGTTTAAGGGTTTCAAGTTTCAACATGTGGCCCGCGATGTTCTCTGGGAATTTTCAAATAATTCACATTTAGTTTATTTACTTTATTGGCCAGTTTTTAAAAGTGCTCGGCCAGCGAGTGAACAAGTTCCTTTCAAGCAAATGTAGAGACAGCCAAAAATGATTTGCTTATAACTCACAATACCTTTTGCAGGCAATAAGATGTAAAAGCTTTTTGTAGTTAGGTTCAGGTACCGCCATTGTTAGGCCAGCATCATAACACAGCCCTTGGGTTACTGTATGAGTCCCCATTCAGCTCTCTCCACATAAGATATTCATTGATATTCTTCTTACTTACTCAAGTCATAGAATGAAATCAGCATAAAAGCTCACTTGCAAAACACACATTCCATATGTGTTTCCAAGAATTTTGTGTGTTTCATGGTAGTAACAATACCGCACATTTGTTGCAGCAACAAACAATTCAAATGGATTGTTATCTTTAATGTCAAGAGTTCCACTGGATATTCGTTTTTGAAGTTGTTTCATCTTCTTTTTCCTGTGTCTGCATATGGTAACAAAGCATGAACACAAAATCTAGGTGTGCAACACCGTTCCAACAAACTAATACAGAGCTTCCTACATTATAGGTAAGCCATTTCTTTACATAGCTGTTAGCTAGCTATGATGTACTCTGAAGCACTATAACAGCACATCAAGAAAGATGGTTGATTTTACTCATTCGTGGCACATCAGTTGATTTCAAATTATTTTACAATGCTGGGATGTTCTAAGGTAGAGGAGAACAAAATATAATCGCCCTGCCTCTCTGATAAAATGGGTGTTGTAACACAAACACTCTTATTCAGGTGTAGTGATTGCTGCATGTCTCCTCCTGCAGTAGACACAATACAAGGCCTCTCCTACATGAATGTGCCTGAAGCTGTATTTTTATGACAAATTTCTCCTATTAAAAAGCACAACAGCTAGCCTCAGAAATTGTCGTCACATTATCTGAACAAAACACTAGTCAAGCATTGTATTTCAAAAAAATATTTATTGGCATGAACACTTGGCGACCCTGTTTGCTGTGAAAAATACTACTTTCCCGTAATTCACTTTTACATCATGATGCAAAATCATCATAGCAATTGCACTCTAGTGTTCTTGTCCATATTGGTTTTGCCTAAGTATATTTTTGACAATGGCCTAAAATCAACAAAACAAATAATTAATGCCCAAGTGAATTTATTAATTATCAATTTTTATTGTTTCTAGACCAGTGGTTCTTAACCTGGGTTCGATTGAACACCTAGGGTTTGACAGAGCCGTTTCAGGGATTCGACAACAGTCATGAGAATCATGACTGTATAATTAAATGTAAATTGTTCATTGATTTCATTTCCCTAACACATTTTTACTTTCTGATGTATTGGGCAAAAAATTGGGTCCAACAAAAGCTTGGAAAACTATGTAAGGGTTCGGCATGTTTGCAAAGGTTAAGAACCACTGTTCTAGACCAAAACTTTTGAACCAGAAACGTTAGAAAACCAATCAAAGGCTCAAAAAACTCGCATTATAGCCTAGTTTCCAATAAACGCTTGAGTCAAAAAATTCCTAGGGCCAGGTAACATGAGCCAAAATGGCCTAAAGTGTACTCCACCTAGCCTTACAAGCTACACTATCTGGAGACCCAGATTTTGATTACAACTGAGACCTAACTTGTGTCCAACTTGAATGGAATTCATAAAATAGATGAAGTCAGATGAAGTTTGTTAAATCAACAAGTTTGTAATATTTCAAAGGGCTATTGCTTTCATCAACTTTCCACGAACCATTGTAGAGTTTAAAATTAAATTAGTAGTTTGCTTAAACTTGGTTTGAAGCAACACAACACTTCAAGTGATAACAATGAAAACACTACTAAGCACATTATGCCAAAACGCCAAACAAATCAAAGACCAAAGTGTTTCTGTTCATACTTACAAGCTAAACCCTAATTCTTTTTTATAGCACCACAATACAGAGGGTCTTGCTTTCACTTGAGTTTTAGATAACATGTGATGTAAAATCACAACTTGGTTCCGGCACTGGTTACCGACAATGAAAAACATACTCCTATGCTTTTGTGCAACTCCATTTTCAATCAAAGTACGAATTCGATTGTCTACTTTTTTCCGAACCATGTTGTGTGGTTTTTAATTATAGCAACAACCTGCAAACAAGAAGAAATATACATAAATACAGATGTGTGTATGTACCACAGGTCATGTTTGTAAAGTCTTAAATTGACCAGCATAAATAACTAAAACTTACACATATTTTTTAAGAAAAATGGGCACAGATGAATCCAATTAATCTCATATTAAATTTGAAAGATTTTATGCAATTCACCAGAATGTGCTATAATCCAGTAACATATATTATAAACAGCGCAACCACCATCTCCAGGAAGTATACATATGCTAGTGACCTAGCCATCTCACATGTTGGTGGAGACTGGCAAGCAGTAATAGGGGTGCTGAGCAAAGACATGGCAACTGTAGGTGAATACCTCTGGAAGCAACAGCTCTACAACAAGTGTCGGCAGTCTTCTACCTCAACAACAAGGAAGCTAGACATGTGCTGAAAGTCATGTACAAGAACAAAACCCTGCCCTTCTGCTCCAAGCCCAAACACCTTGCAGTAATGTTGGATAGGTCGCTCAAGTATCGCTGATGCCTCAAGTTACTTCACAAAATGTTGACTAGAGCTCAACCGATGCATCTGCATGCCGATATATATCGGCCGCTGTGACGATGTTGCCGAATTTCACCGATATATATCAGCACTATTTGCTCATAAAAGCCACTACATTATTGTTAACCAAAGTTGCCACTTGGTCTCTGACTGATTAATGCAAATTATCTGTCCTGTTCTGCAAATTCTCTGTCAACAGTACACAGCTATCTGACTGCATCAAGTAGTGTGTAATAGTCCAAGGTAATCAGATCACCACGCAAATGTGAAATGTCCCGATAAACTGCTCTATGACATAACATTCACTTGTAGGTTTTTGTGCGGTAAGCAGATCACTGCCTGTGAACAAATCAAGTTGTGTGCTGTGGTGGTTGGTTGTTTTGCTTGGCTGTAGCAAGGCCTCCTAGTGAGACAAGGCGTTCAGTGTGCATCAAAAAAGTGCCTACATCATAGTGAACAGTGAGTCAGGTTTACACAGAATTTGATGTTGTACAGGTCTTCATTGAAACAAAGTGATGGTTTATGTTGGTAATGCGTTGTGTATTGTTGTTTACCTACTTGTGAGATGTGCATCTGAGCATAGGTACATAGGCCTACACAAGGGAGTACTTATACACAACACATGTTTGCCTTTGTGCATTCACTTGAATGCTAATAGCTACGACGGATGAAAACATCCCATAACAGTGCATGAAAACATTTGGTGAGTTGATTTATGTATTGTAATGTAGCATTATGCATGATATCCACTAATCTACTGCTGAGGCAAGGTTATAAAATATTTTTTGGGAAGTATTGCTTAAAAATAATACATTTTACAGACATCAAAATCAACATGCATTCCAAACTTGTCATGTGACTAGTTCAACCAATCATGTTTTGCTGAATGCAAAATAGCTCCAGGAGTATTCATTTTGCCTCACAGGCAAAATAGACACTGCTTGAGTATGCAAAAAGATCAGTATTGGGATGGGTTATCGGCAATGAAAAAATAAAAACGTAAGTATCGGCCCAAAAACACTTATCAGTAGGCTCTACTATTGACATTATGCATCGCACTCTTGAGGTGGCTTGCTGGCTCTGGCTGGAGCAACAACCTTGCCTTAGCAATAGATATTGATAACAGCCACCTTAGCCCTGGTCCATTCAAGAGCAGAACACAGAGCTTCTGTCTGGTTCCACAGTGCTCACACCTGCCACAATGACCCTACCATCAACGAAGCTTTGCGAATTGTGACTGGATGCCTACATCCTACAACAGTAGACAATCTTCTTATCTTTGCAGGCATTCAACCTGCTGATCTTTGTCACAAAGGAGCCACACTGTCTATAGCATGCTGTACCATGGATCCTAGACACCTGCTCCACTCAGTGATCACCTGTCCACCAANTGGAAATGCATGGCGGCTCAAATCGAGACACCTATTTGTACNTGACCCACAACGACTCAGCAGTTCATATGACAACATCATCAGAAGTACAGTGCTCTGGGCAGATCATCCATGAAATGCAGGGTGGTTGCACAACACTGAGACTCCATACTTTCATCCCCGACATCGGTACCCACCTTCCTAGAATGGCCCTTCTATGGTAGTATGGGTTCAGCTTAACCACTTCTACACTGGTGTCAGATGTTTCCACTCCTGTTTGCACAAGAAATTGAGGTATGGCCACTTCTGAGGCCTGTGAGTAAGAAAAAGAACAAACTGTCAACCATGTTGTCCTCCAACGTCCAGTCCATTGACCTTCCCATGTACTGCATGGTTTAACAGTTCTGGATGATGAGACAATTGAATGGCTGCTCAACATAAGCCATGAGAACTAGTGTGACCAAGCAGTGGATTGTAACAACTCAAACAACAAAGAGGCGTGTATTGTTAAATAAGTGCTTATTTACACTTCCCCAGCTGAGAAAAATTGTGGCCCATGTATGCTGTATCAGTTAATTAGTTTTCCTTCTTCTAAAGGTCTATATACAATGCATTATAGCAGGGGTGGGCAATTATCTTTGACTGGCTCACACAAAAATTCCAGAAAATGGTTTTATTTTTTTCAACAAACGAGTATCTTTATCATGGAATTGCCCATATTCTGTCTTGGCAGTTCCCTGAGGGTTTATCAAACCTAGCCTGCCATGCCTGAGAGGAAGTGCTATTATTTGTCTTTCTGCATCATCTATCCCTCGTCCTATCAAAGCAGGCATTAACTGATATATGATGGCGTTTTCCAGTGGTTTAAATAAACCACTCATGTCTGGTACTGTTCTTTAGAAATGGGTCCATCTGAAGCATAACCCTTTGTTGAACGCTGAGTCAAAAAAAGTAAATGAAAAGTGCTCCCATTAAAAGTGTCACATCCAGCAAGACTCAAGACCCGAACTGATGAGCATTCCCAGAACAGTCATAGACACATCTTTTCAACTACGTACACCGTACCACTAGTGTCACAAACACAGCATTATATCTGGAGAAAAGTGGATGCGGTTGGTAACAGTTCACAACCAACGAGTTCAAATGGCAAAATATATCCAGCAGAGCTGTTGCCGCTCTTGGCAAAATAAACACTACCAATTCAGAAATACATGTATCAGACCAAAAAAGTCTTAATGGTCCGAGCTGATGATCCTTGGAGCGGTATCAGTACAAACATACAGTATGTTGTATGGTGTAATAGCAACTGATTCTAAACAAAAATGAGAAAATGTTGTTTCTGATCTGGGACCAACATGAATGTAAAGAACGAATGCCTGTCAGCACAGATATCATTAACAGATGTGTGATGACATAACAGGAGTGTAAAAATTCCTTGTTATACATAGGCCCGTGGTTACAGGGTAGCTTTAATTGGTGGGCTTAGCCCCTCGAAACAAAGCTCCAAGCGTCCCCAAACTGAAAAATGAAATGCTACCAGTGTTTTTTGTCAATTTTTAGAATGTCAAGCCCACCTGCAGAAACGCAAAGCCCTATTCTATTGACAACTTTCTGGCAACGGTTCTGGCTACACATTGAATAAAGGTAAAAATACAATAAAAAAATATTTTTCGTTACAATTTAATGCAATCTTCCTCTGAAAACGTATTGCTAGAAAGTTACAATCTTTTATATTTGTATATTTTCACAACTTTTGAGACCTAGATTTCAGTCCCACTGGAGCTTGTTGTTGTTATCAAGAATGGAATGATCTTGTTGCGGAGGGATGGCCATGGTCGGGTGGCTGAACATAAGTGTATGCTATGCTAGCAACAAATGATATTTTAACTAACGTTGTGGTCATAGGTGTAGCCAGGGGGGGCCAGATCATCATGACCCCCCAAATAAATTTTTGGCATAATACTGACACCACAACCAGTGGCATAGCCAGTCCAAAATTTTGAGGGCAAAATGTTTGATTTTAGGCAAATAACACTATTTTGTTTGGAATACTCAACTGCCTGTCAAAAAGCACAAAATGACCATATTACTCACCGCAAAATTAAACATTGGTTTTCGCGAATCCGGGGATAACACTAAACGGAGGGCCGCCGGGCCGGGCGGGCTGGAGGGCCGTGTTGCCAAATGAAAAACATGAATTATCCGCGGGCTGGCAAGCTGCACAGAAGAGCGGGCCAGCAGGCTACACTCAGGACTGGCAAGTGGGTTCCACATTAAGGGGGGCCAGCGGGCTGCACATTAAACTGGGCTGCGGAAAAGGGCAGTACGGAGGGCTGCCCTATTCTGCAGCCCGCCC
>JGI24158J21664_10003023_pt1 | contig 20830 bp, 15 predicted proteins | sample Ectturendosymbi3_FD_21664 | JGI IMG/M metagenome (IMG submission 21664) | reverse complement strand
GAGGAGCTAGGGCGTTGGTAAGGCAACCGAAAACTGCTGTTTTTTTGTGAAAATCGCCAAAACCACCCAGACGCCAAGGTGTTAGGATGTGATAATCTTTGAGGTCCTCACGAAGCCATGACTCAGTCGTGGCTTTTAAAATTATTATTGGCCATAACCAGTGAACGGACTGCGTTAGAGAGTCAGTGAAGACATCCTTGGATGCGGAAGACAGAACTGCATTTTGAGGTATGTTGTACTTCATTGTGACATCCTTTTAAGGAGAAACCTGTTTTTGCATAACCAAAATAATTCATGGTTTTTCTTCAAAAAGCCATGGAGCAGAAACGAAGCACGTTTAAAATAATGTTTCTATATAAAAAACCATGACTATGTGAAAATATTTGAAAAAAGATGTATTTTCTTTTTCAAGGGGTAAAATGGTGCAAAACCCAAAATGTTTGGGTTGTTTTTACCCACTTTGGGTCTATGAAAGGAAATGGTACCTAATCAAATCACATGAAACATCTGAAAATTGCAGAACAGGTTTCTCCTGGATGTCTTGCAACACACCACCAAATATCAAGTGAACATATCAAGAGAAAAAAAGTTATTGAAGTTTTTATCGATAATTAATTAATTAATCCCCTAGGGATTTACCTTTAAATCAGTGTGGTCCAGCAGCTTTTGACCTATGGGACATTTTACAAAATGTGACAATTTGCGGGCCACTTCCAACACAAAGATGTATAAAACAGAAGATTCACAAGAATTGAAATTAAAAACGGGAAGAGAGTGAGTGCGTCATTGAAATTATTGCACAATACCAAATACTATAGTAATTTAACACAAATTCTTGTCAGTATGATACATGTGGTCAAGGCTTTTCTGACATTATCATTCCTCTATTAATACCAATGTCAGTAGTAGCAAGTTAAGACACTACTGTCCAGTGTTTCATCTGCCGTTTGATTTCTGTTTTTATATTTGACTTGCTTCATTGTGGAAAATAAGGAACTTGTTTCACGTACACGCATGTTTTTCCAAACATTGAATGCATTTTTAGTGCAAATCTTTCACTTTGGGGAATCTGTCTTCGCTCAAAAATTTCTAGAAGCTCTCTGCAGTCTAGTCTAATGCCGTTAGTATAGTACATTTTTATTGAAAGACATTATGCTTGCTCTAATTAAAAGTACCTATGTAATATACACACAACATTAAATATATCCTGAGAAAGCTGACGGGCCTCAAAAATTTGGTCTGCAGGCCTGTGGTTGGACTACATTATTTGAAATGAATAATCCTATGAGGGTTTAATCAATTTGTAGTTTTTTGGCCATGACTTTTCAACCAATAGTGACAGAAGGCCAGCAAAGGTTCTAGAGATGTGGATTTTCACCTAGTTTATTTTAAAGAAATTGCCCCTTGTTTTTTCACAGGCCTTGATGATGTCATCCAAAAACCCATTGATCCTGCCCACTTTTTTGTCCAAACATTTCTTCTGCCAAAACAGTGATGACTCATTTGATTGTTGGTATTTTTTGTAAGATGGAGTCATTAGACATAGTCCAGCCAAAAAAAACATTCTGCAAAGCTAACAGGGAAGCGTAAAAAGAATTTTTGAATTTTTCCTAAAATTGCAAAAAAGTGGCTTCTGGAAAATCAAAAATTTGCATTTTTCCCAAAATTTTCAAATGTTACTTAGGTACCTTTTTTAGTTCATGGGATCGATTTCTGTCTTCAGAATCTGAGGACGTCTTCACTGACACTGTTGCTCAATCCATTCGCAAGTTGTGGCTGATAATAACTTTAGAAGCCATGATCGTGGCTTCTGCCTTAAAGAAGTAAACACTGTTGTTTGTTAAAGCTGTTAGTGAACTATTCAGCTGCTTGAATTGCCTCATCATGAAACACGTTTCAAGTGTGAAAAAGTATGATAAAAAATTCCTTTTCAATAATGTGAAGCTTTTTTCATAAATGCATAAAGTTGCTAACCAAAGCAGCTAGCAGACTGTTTATTTTTAAAGCAAATCAGTTCGTCATTGTGAAATCTCTCTTTGAAGAGGTTGTGAAACCTCTGGGGCTCAATGTGCTGCTCAATTCATGTAGCATTGCCTGTGATGGTGAAGAAACTGATCAAAAAAGTGCATGGTTTTATTGAGTTCTTTCATATCTTGTGATATGCTGCCTGAAAGCTGTTGTGTCTTTGTAGTGACTTCGGTAGGTTTATTTCAGTAGCTTTCATTATGTTTGCACATAAGTAAGTTTCTTGCCTAGCTGAATGGCTCTTCGATGGAAAAAAGAAAAATTGTCCCATGGTCCTAGCTACAACAGGCTGCATGGAGCTCCACCTAGTTCTGTGAAGAGTAGCACCTCAAGCCCTGAAATTGCAAGTCGACATCGAGTACGATTTGATGATAGAATATACAAGCATCAAACAGGTCAAGACAATCACTTTAAAACAATCTGAATTATTATTGTTTGACACTTGCTTTACATTTTAAAAATATGTCTTACTGTTTTTATGACATTTAAAATAATGCTGTTTCCCATTGTTGCTGATTGTGTGTAACTTGCTGGTGCAGTTTTTGGTCACTTGGAAGCCTAATCATTTTTATGTATAAATAAGGCTTGTATTAAATAGGTCCAAGATGTCTTTTAAAGGTCTAATATGCAATTTTAGTCAGATTGAGTGTTTGGATTGATATGATTTTGTAACACTCAGTTAAGGTAACTATATAGTTACAGTAATAGTAAGCCGAAGGCTTCTTTGTTTTAGACTGTCTTTCATACTTAGTTAATCTGAAAATAATAGTTATGGTGAAGAAAACAGTAGTACGGTAAACCTCGGTCAATCCGGATTAACCGAAGATGGTTGTTACCAGCCTGACGTCATTTCGGTACTGAGATATCGGTGAGATTCGTTTAAATTGAACACATTTACGACACAACAGTAGATTTTGGCATAAGCAAAACGTGTTTAGTGATGTATTTACAAGGTACATCAGACAAATAACAGCCTGTTCCAGGCAGTTATGGACAATCTTAAGTTCATAATTTTAGAATGCTTGGCTGCGAAAAAATCTTGGATTTTGGACTGACACAGATTTTTGTGACTGGTCCTTAAGCAGTTAGTCTATTTGGAAGGTAATGTCCTCCAAACATCTTACCGAGCAGCCTACAATACGCTCAGGGACAATGCTCTACACACGCAAACTCAACACCAATCAGTAGACAGAAACCGTGGTGCGGCGGCGTGCCTTCAGAGGTTATGTTCAACGTGATACGCTATGCCCCCGTGTGACGCAATAATCGTCTATACGATTAGTTGAATGTTGCCTGCAGTTGCGGCCGCTGTTATCATTACCTCAAATGTTCGTTGTTGATCGTGAGTGCGCTTGTGTTGCGTCTGACGAATATTTCCAAGAGACCAGTCAGTGCACTTCACTGAAAAATCCGTTTTACGAGCTGTGAACAGAGCGAATTTTATCCGGTATTGGCGAAGATCCGGATTAAAAAATCCGGATAAACTGAAGATTTTTATAAAGAAAAACATAAGATATCATTCGTACCACCAGTTTTATCCGGTTTTGGCGAAGATACGGATTAACCGATTCCGGATTAACCGAGGTTTACTGTAGTAAGTATCAGAATAGATATTTTCTCACTGTCAAATTTGTTGATTAAACTTTTTGCTGCATTATTTAATGATGTTAAAATCAGAAGCGTGTAGAAAGTCTGTGCATAGCAAATTTTTGGTTGAGGTAATATTAGAACTCAATCACATTTACAATATAGCAGAAAACAACATATCTGTTGAGCGTGATCAACACTGGTAAAACCTTATAAATGTTGCATGTTTTAGTTTTCATAGAAAATGGATATATATGCACAGTGGAATTGCCCTATAACGTCATTTCATGAGACGGGAGAAAAAGCGTATGTAGGTGAACTACCATTATAGCGGAACGACAATAAATCTTTTCTGAAATGGCTTTTTAGTTAAACGCCAAAATCTGACAAGGCTTAAAAGTGTTCTTTGATTATGATTGCCACTTACTGTACCATGTTTTCGCGTATACTATGATGAAAAAGTGAGAAATTATTTTGTCTTTATTTCTCGAAACTGTAGTCAACGTCCTAGTTAGAATATTGAAATCTTCTGAAAGTTTTCCCACATTTGTACCATTTCCACTAATGAACGAAACAACGATGTCATACTTTGTCTATAATTCGGTACTGCTCCTTATGTTCAGCAATAACGCAATGCATCACCAAGATTATCGATGAAACTGACTGCAGTCACAACCAAGGGCGTACGCAAGGGGGTGGGCCTTGAATCCCCCTCCTGAGTTTGACAAGTTACAAAAAATGTATTACTTGCGCAGAGATTAATTGTTTTCACATACTTTTGCTCGTTAATTTGTCGACTTAATGCAAATACCACGGAATGAATTTGCATGCAAATTTCAAGGAACATTGTAGATGGGCTAAAAAGCAATAATTATAGGTTCTAGGGAAAATCTAGGTTATCGTCTGCGTACAGAAACCACATCACCACTTTTTGCAGATCTTTCGTCCACCACGCATGTTTAAGATTGTGTTCCGCGATAGATCCCCTTTATCCGAAACAATTGCCTTTATTTTGTCTGCTATGGCTGAGTAGCGCAAGTGCTCTCCGCATTGGTTACATTACCAGTTTCTGCAGCATGATAGAACTGTTGCACGAGGCCAAAAACAGAAGTTGTTAACATATAATCATTCAGGCATTTGCTAATGTCTCAGCAGGGAGAAAGGAAAACTAAAAATTTGCTGTACTTCTATACGTCACAAAAAATTGAAAGTTTTCTTGNGTACTTTATGCGAATTCGCAATTCCTGTGTAGTTGAGCAAGATTCCATCTTGCAAACCGGGGTGTGTGTCAGATAATCCAGCCGCACAATTCCNATGCTCGACTGCTCGTATTCGACAAGACATCAGCGCAGACTCATTTTGCATTTGTAAATTGCTCTGAGGCAGTGATGAGTGTGTTTTACTCCCCTGTTTTAACGCGCATTCTGATATTTTTGCAGTTATGAACTACTGTGTCATAGCGTTGAGTTTATTTCCTTCCGATATCCTAACCTGGAGCGCTATATTTAGTGCAATGACACATAAATTAAAGGGGAGTGNGTGTACAGCTATGTACAACCCAAATGGCTTACTGAGCCAAAAATCATGTCGCTATCTCAACNAGGGCCGCACATTGTANGTCAGATTAATGAGGGCCGCACATTNAATGGCTTACTTTGATCTTATCAAACTNATNNANCTTAAACTAATACACTGAATGCGTTCGAATCATAACTGCAATGGTAACAGACGTGATAAAATGGCACTTAGGACAACCTGCATCACAAATGTCAAATTAAAGATTATCACAATAAGGACAGCTTGTCAGTATGTAAAGTACTTTTACTACAGCGAAACCTAAACTGGACCGTACAAAGCCTTCGACTGGGCCGCGGGTTGGACATAGCTGGTGTAGAAGAATATGCGTATTATGTCAACAAACTTCGCCGAAACGTTGGTTTGGAAACATGACTATGTCGTCAAATTATGACGTCACAAACAGCGCACACCAAATGCAAATGACTGCCATATGCCACTGAATGAAACCCTCCCCATGAAAATTTTCTGCGTTCGCCACTGGTCACAACAATCCGTAACAGTACCGGCCTTGAGCCAATTGCTTCCAATCGGACCCCGCGCTACGCCTACAAACTTACAGTTTCAATCGTAAGTGTTTGTTTAGTGTCGACGCGGGGCTTACAGTATTTTTAAGCGTGGGTCCCGTTGCAATCGAAAACAAAATTGAACCGTGCCGTTTTTTATTGCCCTCAATCATAATTCGTTCTTGAAGTCCCGTGTAGGCCAAATTTTGATCGGCCATAACTCCTGAACGGATCAGGTAGAGAGCCAGTGAAAACGTCCCTGGATGCGTGAAACATCAAGGAATCCAATGAACTTGGACAAAAAATACCTTCATATTTGAAATTTTTGAGAAAAGTTCGTATTTGTGCATTTGCCGTACTGATTTTTTGGCAATTTTCAGAGAACATCCAAAAACTCGTTCCCCGCATCCCGTTTGGCTTTTCCGATCCGGTTTTTGCGCTTCGCCGACTGCCGGAAAACTCAAAAACAGGATATTCTCAAAAAAGGCGGATGGAGCTTTTGGGGGGGAAATTAGGGCATGAAAGAAGTGATGTTTGGGTAAATTGACTTCCAGATCACGTTTTGGGGCCCTGAGAAAAAACTGTGGTTAATTACTTGGTTTGTTCTTCAAAATGTTCTAGGAGCTATTCTGAAGCTGCAGAGATCTTGATTAGCCTAAGCGGTTGAGGAGTTAAGGCAAAAAATTGGCTCGGCCACCTAGTTGATGTTTTGATTTTCTTCGCGAATAAATTTTTCCTGTCATTATTTTGGCTTGAAATTTGGAGGGATGTTGCAAGACACCCAAATACACCTGTTCTGCGACTTTGGTGGGGTTCGTGGGTGTTGACCAGCAGAAAAGTGGCTTGAACCGAAAAAAAAACGAAATCTATGGTTTTTGCCCCGTTGAACCCCCACCAAATTTTTTTCAACTTTTTTGATCATCATTACAAACGTAAGGTCTTTATCGACATTTTTTATGTAGAAAGTTTTATTCCAACATGTTTGGTTTGAGCTCTATGGCTGTTTGAATGGACGCAACTGGTTTTCCTAGCCTACACTAAAACCGGTTTTCCAGTAAAACGACGTCACAGGTTCGCGCAACCTACCTCAAAAGATGCGGTGCTGTCTACCGGATCCGGTGACTCTAGCTCAATCCCTTGTGCCTTCACTGGCTCTAACTCAATCCATTCAGAAGTTATGACCAATCATAACCTCGAGTGCCACTATAGTCTCCCGTGCGGGGCAGAGAGGGTTAATCGTAGCAGTCGTCATTGTTTTACGGCAATGTGTGACTTGAGTTTTTTCAATAACGTCAGAGAGGATAAAGTTTTGCAGCTGTTTTCTGTTTCAATTACAAGCGTTTCGTATTCAGCAGGTAGATTTTCAATAGTTGCTGCAAGATATGATTCGACAGTTATGGTTGTTTCAAACAGTTACAACTACTTGTCTTCTGAAGTTTAGTTCGTAATTGCAAATGTGTGCTTCTTAGTCAGTCTTATTCAATTCCACTCTCGTAGAGATCTGATAAGGCAACCTGAGATCGGCGATGAGGTTTGAAATAAACTTAGTTTTGATTATAAATCACATCACTATTTCTGGTGTGCAAAAAATAGCGGTTCCTTGAAAACCAACAGAAAATTTCTTTAACGAATACTAACAGGCAAGCCACTTCCAAAGTAACAGAAGTGTTGGAACCATCTTTGGCAAAAGACAAGTGACAGCTAGGTGTAAGGGAAGTAAGCCTTATGAAGTTCTTGTGGTGTAAGAGTTGCATCATGAAACACTGCCGAAACTTTAAGAGTTATGACATCGTTCTCACACAGATTGTCGTTGTAGTTCTGAGATACAGCCTAACAAATTGGAAGTTGCAAAGAAAATGTGAATAGGTGGGATGACTTTTGTGGAAGTTCTTGGAGGCTACTACATTACCTCTCTGTTTTGAAAATTTTCTGAAAAGTAGGTTTATAGTTATTGGAAAATCTGCAATTACTTCGTATATTTCACGTTTGAAGAGAAAACAAATTTTTAACTTTTCATGGCAAAACCTGCTCTAATAAGCGGTTTGTGCTCAAAGCGGATTTCACTGTAACACAGGGTCTCAAACTAAAATTGCTCCGAGGGCCAAATGAGGACAAATAAAGTAACCCGAGGGCCACATTATGACACTGACGCAACAATGGCGGTACCTGAACCTTACTAGAAACAGCTTTTACATCTTATTTCCTGCGAAAGTTATAGTGAGTTATAAGCAAATCACGAGTAATAAACACTGGTGAATAAACTAAATGACATAAATGTTAATTATTATTTTATTTTAACATAAATGTTAAAATAAAAAATAATTATTATATATTTTGTTTTTGGTTTTAACAGTCGAATTTAGGATAACTACTTCAGAATACTTTTTTTCTGTAATTAAGACAAATGCCATGAGTCAAAGGCCAAGAGATATTTGTCGAAAATTTTAGCTTTTAGTCAAAAGAGGGCAAAAGCTAGGCAAAAAGGCCAAAACAGAAAGAGAAAGGCGCGTCAGACAAGTATTTTAGTAGAACTACCTTAGAAAATGCGCAAAAACCTCGAGAAGAGCCAAGTCGCGTGAGGATGGCGACAACGCAGGCAGCCAGGTTGACGATGTTATGCCAGATAGTCAAATTGGAAGCTTATGTACGAGAAGTGAGATAAGTCAATTCGGAATTGTTGAGTCTGACGTAGAAGGAAGCTAGTGCATCTGATGAGGCTTGCGAGAACGATATATTTTATGGGACCGACAAAAAGTGTCGCTATAGGCGAAGTGACGGTTGATGATATGACTGTTATGACGGATGTCGTTATAGCCGAACTCGATGCACGTAAAAGATTGAAATTTAGCCGGGACCGACAAAAAGCGTCATTATAGGCGAACTGTCGTTATAAGGAAGTCGTTATAGGCGAATTGTACTGCATATATACTATCTGAAAAATCTTGAGCAATTATTTTCAATTTGTTTGTTTGTAAATATACGTGGAAATCTTTGGCATGCGTTAGGTTATCATTTTTCGTAAAATTTTATGTTGAATGTATGAAGAAAATGATCATGGAGATGGAACACAACTGTCTGGAAAGTCTTATGCACCCAGCCAAGATTTTCCACAAGGAAAAGTTGATCTTGAAACAGCTTTACGCCATTATGGACTGAAAGACACCACCACCCTTGAGCAGGGATACTCTTCAAACTGGTCTGCTCCATCAGCTCATTACTCTCCGAATTCTGGTAATTGTTAATTGTGTTACACATACTGTACATTGCAGTGCTGTGGTTATGATTGTTTACTCTGTGAAACCTTGCCTGCTTTTTCCATGATCCATGACATTGTTGAAAAAGTGGTTTTGCCTTGTATGTGTGTGTCTTCTGCCATTACACTGAAGACAGTGATGGATTTCTTGAGACTGAGTATAGTCTCCTGGTTTCAGTACTGAGCTCAAAAACCTTTCGCAATTACATTAGAATTTAGCAAATTTAGCTTGTCATTCATAAAAAAATGATTGCAGTTCAGGAGTAGTGTAATGGAAGTCGATTTCCCAGCGAAGCAAATTGCGATCAGATTCGACTGCGTCAACCTTGTGGTGTCTTGATGCAGAGTACTTAATATGAGACTTTTTGAAGTTGGGTTTCTCCATCTTAAAGCAAGCTTTTGACTAGAACCTTAACAAATTAAACTTTTATCTTATTCTCAAAATTTTATCTTTCAAATAGTGATATTGGTCTTTACGACTCGGGTGGTGTTATTCCTGTATTTTCCATTGCCTCAATCGTAACCCTTATTAGCAACGACTTTGTCCGTGTTTTCGGGTGCAATACGGAAGAACAAGAGCCATCTTAAACCCTCTTGTCCTAGTATCTCCATTGCAAATTTCCCCCATCAACCACACCTGACCTGAATATTATGCATTTAGAGCATAACCAACGACTTGCCTCGTTTGCTGTCAGTCTGACTGGCGGGCTGACTAATGCACTTCTTGCTTACCCGTGTGTGGTGCTTCGAAGGCAATGTCAGGTAACTTGGAATTTTTTTGATAACACGTTTTGCAACAAAAACCATCAATTCATGCGTTTTCTGCATTGTAGATCAACCACATTGGACGCAAGTACCATTTGACACCATTCACTTTATTTGGTGTTGGTCTCAACATGCAACAAGCACAGGTATAATGTCATATGTATAATGCTTCATTGGTTTGGTGCGAGTATTAAGCCTTAATCCCTTAATAATTAAGGGATCAGAAGATACACCTGAAGCCTAGGGTGAAATTTTTATCAGAGTTGATTCTGTATTTTTATTGTGTTGAGTTTTTCAACAAGCTCACCAGAACTTTTAGTCTGACAATATCAGTCTTAGACAGTATCATTTTGACTTGGAAATTGAAGAATTGAGAAAGATGCATTTGTTGGTCTTTATCATCCCTGTCATTGGAAAAGGAGTAAAATTGCTTACGACATGTTAGTCAAGTTTGTATATAGGTGAACGTTGGCTATGCTTCTGCACGCACTCAGCTGGCTGCAACCATTGGAAATGTCGGTTGGTGACGAAATTTTCAACATTACACTAAACAAGGGTCTCCAAACTTTTTTGTCAGAGGGCCACATAAGCTTTTACACAAAAGTTGGAGGGCCGGACATCTTTCGTAATGTGATTTTTTCGGGACATGTTACATTCTACCAAATCAACAAAGTTTTCGTAACATTATTTTTCCGATCGTTTTTATAAAGTGTTGTTAAAACCAACACAGTCTTATCTCGAACATACCTTGCACAGTCTACATGTTAAAAGATCTTATCACGTTATACCCTGCTATAACAAGTGCAGAAGTGTGTGTGGAACGTTCAGTTACATGACATGCCAAGTAACATTTGAATCACAGCGCCACTGCGTATGTATATTTATTAACTTGTTGATATTTGTCGTTGAAGCAATGTGTAGATAATGAGCGATGACGATGCGACATCTGCTTGCAGGGTATCACCTGCTTATGGAAAGGTGTGGGCAGCAGTTTGTTGGTGAATGCTATCCATGTTGGTACGGAATATGCCGCTAGTGAATTTTCCTCCGGGAAGATCCCACGAGAAATTGCATCAAACTTGACTTCGCAATCTGTTGTGTGGTGTTTGGCAATGAAAGGGCTAACTGCTGCGGTTGTTGCACCATTTTACTCTGTTCACCTTGTTGAAAGTGTGCAGGTGAGAAAACAATCAAGTTTAATCGTTAATGTATGGTGAGCAGCTTTTCGCATGCAGTTATCGCAAAGGTTCGCTCCAGATAGTGCTTGTTACACCGTCTGCATGAGTTAAACCAGCGTGGTCCAGCTACAGGCCGCATGTGGCCGCGGACAGAGCTGACAGAATTTTTGAAGCCAGCGAACATTCTCTCAGTATTGATTTAATGTTGTGTGTAGGCCTTGTGTTGCAGTAGGTAATTGTATGTAGAACAATCATAACACCTTTTAATAAAAATGTATATTATTAACGGTGTAAGAGTAGACTGTAGAGAGCTTCTGGAAATGAATCAGCAAAGATACAATTCCAAAGCTGAAAGATTTCGCACTGAATATCGATGTTTGGAAACACATACGTGTGTGAGAGTATATTTTCTACTATGGACCAAGTCAAATCTAAAAACAGAAATGGAATGGCAGACGAAACGCTGGACGATAGTCTCCGACTTTCTACCAGTAACTCTGGTATTGATAAAGGGATAATAGTATCAGAAACCTCGAGCACAGGCATCCCACTGATAGAGATTTGTAATAAATTTCTATTTGCTATTATGTAATAGTTTCCATGATGCACACACTTGATTTCCGTTTTTCGTTGTAAATCTTTTGAATCTGTCGTTTTATACATCACTTCCTTTGGAGTAGCCCGCAAGTTGTCATGTTTTTGTAAAATTGTCCGTAGATTGAAAGTAGTTCGATAACGCTGAGTTAAACAAACGCTGTCCGAGTGTCGCGAATCGTTCCCCACGTGCCAAACACAGTATGTGCATTTTGGTATGTATTGTGCGGACGTGCTCTCTCTTTGTCATACGTTGATCGGAATAAGCAAACATGGAAGTGACTAAATGTGTCGAGAATAGGGTAAATGCGCTCGACGTGCTGAGCTTACCGCAGCTGTACCTGCGTTTTCACTTTTCAGAAAGATAAGACAAATTTGAAGGAGGCTGGTTTGGCCGTCTTTGTGTGGGAGAGATCGTTTTGATTATAACTTACTGTGGTCAGCCATTATTATATGCTCACAACACAGTTAGACGTCGAAGCTCAGTTCCATGGCATAATGATGTGAGACCCAGAAAATAGGTTGTTCGGCCCTTTTTAGGACACATCTGGAAAAGGTCGCCCAATCGTCATTTCCCCACCTAGCTGGGGTACTTTTGCCACAGCTTTGGACGTTAGGCGTTAGGAATGCACATGATACAATGTACTTCGTACTGCTAGCGTTTGGGGATCCTATGGGATAGAATAATCACAGATTGCCATGGGTTTGATGGGACAGGAAAAGTGTCGATCGCATATGTTTATTTGTTTAAACCGTTAGTTTGGACGTCCTATTAATTTCGTACTGCATAGACTATAAAATTGTTGAGGTTAGGATTAGGAACTAGTCAAAAACTTCAAAGCGAAAATCGGCACTAGACAATAATTTCTGAGGCGAATAATAAACTCACTCTTTTAACAAAATTCTCTTGAACGCAACAAAAAACTGGATGCTGTTCTTGAGAACGCTCTCGAAAACGTGGTGTTCATTTTTGTTTAACTCCACCACTGGTAAAAGTAGCTACCTGGTTTCCGCTCTGGTAACCATATTTGCGCAAGACGTTTCGATTATCACGGTGGTTGACGTTCTTCGGTTTTAAATTTGACCTTCAGTTACCTAAAAGTTCGTCAAGCATCTTCCAAACTACCGCTCACTACTATTAGAAAAAGTTATTTTCCCGACAACAGGTGCATTTTTATGTAGCACCGTCCATGAAACAGAATCTTATGATTTTGGTATGTGTGTATTTATATCTTGCTGAAAAACACTGTTTAACGGTCATACGTCAGACTAATGTTTTTGTTTGAAGTTGGTGTATGTTGCGGAGAGCAATAAAAGTTGCACAGCATTTGAAATCGAGCTGAAATGAAGGTTTTGTGCTCTTTATAGATTTTCTAGCCCTGTTTAAAAGTCTCTCTCATTCAGACACATGGTTGTACCATAAGCAATAGAAAATACTAGATACTGCGTACGCTTTCAAAGATTATTTTGTGACATGATATTTTATTCTTGAAACCACGTTTATTCCGGCTCTAACGTATCTGGTTTAACAAAAGTTATGTCGTTGTTTGCTGTACGCTATCACATTGGTGTGCAACGTGAATTTAGATGTTTCATGATTTTTGCACTTAAGTGTATTCTGACAGACGCTTCAAGTATTTCCAAAGAAAATACACAATTGTCATTGGTATTATATTGACCATGTCATTTAAATGGCTTAAACCCTGCGAGCTACTCTAGTATTGACTGTGTTTTTATTATGTTTTTTTTCTATTATTCCATCAGAAGCTGTCAATAGCTGACGCTTTAGGTTCCCTCTCATATATACAAAATAAAACTGAATCAAATTTCAGTCCACCTGGGGACTTCGAAGCTCCTGTATCGGTGTGATCGGCAGCAGGTTCAGACTTGGAAAATTTCCTGAGTATCTCGTACATCAGGTGCTTAAGTGCAGTTTAGATTGCCTGGTGGTCTCTATACCACAGCGCAGGCATAACTTCGAAATGTATAGTTTGTTAGAGCGCGGTGCCGTCTGCTGGGATGGAATAATTGACGTATTGTATTTCTGTCATCAACAGCGCTTATGGCCAGAAACTTAGTGGTGGTTACTTTCTTGATTAAAACATTGATTTATTTTATGCATTTCAGAGTGAAATGACTAGCGAAACTCCTGGCATATTTTCTTGCTTGACGGAAGGAGTTTGCCGTTTGTTTGGTATTGGCAGTTTGCAAAGCCCACGGCTTATATCCTTTGCGTATTTAATTGTACCAACCGTGTGCCATGCGTTGCTAAGGTATGTATTCAAGCAAACAACTTCGCAAACCATTGTGTAGCCAGCCTCTTACCTACGGCTTATAGTTCGCAGAGCAGTTGCCGAAGAAAGCTGATCTTATTTTTGACTAGATTCTTCGTACACTCTTAAAACAGTTGATAATTAATTTACCAACAAAATCGCCGTTGATAATTCATCAACTGTGATTTATATTTATGCGGGAAGTATGTTCAGCCGAAGGATGCCAGATATGCCCTCGGTGCCCTGCTGAGGTTGGGGAAAGGCATATAAAAGATTTAAATCCCCTTCCTAGAACAAGCGTCTCGTGTAAAACCTTCAAAGTATTACTGATCCAAACGAACCGTGTGCGCCCCCTAGTTAGCATACCTTCGCAGTAGTAATCCCCCCTGAGAACTTGTTTTGGCAGCGGTGCACAGTGTGCTGGTTTGGAGAAATGTTACTGCGCCGTTTCAAGAAACTGCCAAGGCTGCATCGGCTGATGGGGGATGTTTTCACTGTGGTGTCGTACCTAATCGCCATCCATTGTTTGTAGGCAGTTCATCACGACAATGCTACAACAATTGATTTTGTATTTGATGCGGCAACAGCGAAGACGCGACCACGAGCTCAGGATGGCGCGATTGCAGCCGCGCACTCCCGATTTCGAACAGATATCGAGTCCTCGCAGCACGTTTGTTGTTGGCGAAGAGCCTTGCTCATCATCAACGTGTGCCACTCCGGACGCCGAACCCCCTAAATCTTTATTGAATGTATGTTGCTTTGTATTTAAACCCGGGTCTTCAAACTCAAATTGCTCCGAGGATCGCGTTGTGAGAACTTTTATAGCAATGATAAAAAAATTCGTGCAACGATAAGAACACAGTGCTTTACGAATGTTATTTTGTCCATTGGTTGGCCTACGAATGTTATTTTGTCCATTGGTTGGACCTGCAATAAATAAATGTGACGAGTAATGTGAAAGTAAAACAACGGTGATTGAAATGGTGACACAGCAGTGAAATTATTTGATTGTTAACAAAGTGAAAATTTCAAAAAAAGCATCGCGGGCCGCGTGCATGGGGCTTCTGGTTTAGACGCTGGTGATCGACCTAATTACTGGCCAGAAATTGGTTAAATCAATGCAAAGTTCGTGGTACACAGCGCATCCTCTGGCAACTACTTCCGAATTCGTCTTACGCTGTTCGCGACAATAAATCAGAGGAGCTTGGCTACTCTACTAACGAAATTTTAAGTTTAAACGCCCATTCTTGCCGACTGAAAATAAACAGTTTGTGCGATCACTTTGGCCATTTCTCTGAGTTCCTTTCACAACAAGCGCGAAACCATCCGATGAGACGTCATTGTTGAGAATTGCGTTTTGTGCCAAGTTTCAGTGCGCACATGTTCCAAGAGTGAAAACCTGCCAAATCACGGAGACTTTCAAATTGTTGTTGCAGATGTACTACCCGGACTTGATATCTGGTTTTCTGGCTGAGCTTGTTGCCGACGTAGTGCTTTATCCAATAGAAACAGTTATTCATCGATTACATGTGCAGGTAATACCTCCGATTATAATGACGCGCCATAACACTAGACGTTTACTGTGCTTTGTTCGTTTTCTACCATAAATTTTTGATTGATTTTAAGTTTTTGCTTAACGTTAGAAACCTAAACAGTCAAGTCCCTTAAACCAAAGATGGATGAAACCCTACGCACCAGGGTAAGTTGCGTTAAAAAATCGAAATTGCCCTACAAGGTTCCACTGATCGTTATCGTACATACTCCGCGAAAAGAACTTGGCGCTGATTTCTGAGTTGAACTGTGCACAGAAGCGTGTCATGCATGCAATTTCATCACGATTGATTGGTCAGTTTTGTCTTCAGTGACGGATGTGTGGTTTTGTCTCGACGTTGCAAGCTGTCTTATCGCGCTGTCAGCAACAGCAAGCAACTAGCCATAATTTTAACTTCAACACTAAATTTACTCGGATAAAAGCACGCGCATGGCTCGCTTCAAAACTTCATAATGTATTGATAGTTCGGCTGCCCTCGTAGACAGACAATTTTCCAAGTTATCTTATATTTTTGTGCTTAGGGCACGAGAACGATAATAGACAACACCGACATCGGAAGAGGCTTTCTTGCCGTTAATTCCAAATATGATGGATTCTGTGATTGCCTTTCCAGTACAATAGCTCACGAAGGTTACTCTGGGCTCTACAGAGGCCTCGGCGCTTTGATGATGCAGTATTCATTTAAATACGCCGTCTTGAGACTAACGAAGTTTGCTTTGAAAATGGCTTCAGCTGAATATTAAGCATGAAACGTGGATCTCCTTGCGGGCAACACTCAGATAACAACTTACTTTTTAATGGTGAAAACAACTCCAAACATCGTGGACATGACTGCATTCGTCTCCGTTTTCACGCGTGCTAGTTTGTGCCCAGAAACCTGTGCTGAAGTCACGCCCGTATAACGATGTCTTGTTCGCGGCTTTTCCATTTTTCCCGTGTGCATTGAGATTGACGTTGCAATTTTGTTTTCGAAGTTTCTGTTCCTAGTATAACTTATTGTTAGTTTTGGTGCATTATTGAAAATAAAGAGTGTAATGCCAATACCGTGGAGTTTAATTTTCATGTTGCCGTCAATTCGTCTTTTTGTGTTAAATCCGACAAATGCTGGTGATTTCGTCAATCTTTATATTTCTCTCATCTGTTTGTAAACGCTGCGATGCTGGCCACAGAATAAAAAATGCATGTTTTACTTTGCAACAATCCCTTGCAAAAGAAAAAAATACCCCTTGGTGTTATGGTAGCAGCATATGGATTCTGGGTATCAACCTTGGAAGTTGATTGATAACACGTGCTGAGATTTTTATTTGTTGATGGGATGACTACAAAGAAAATTGTACAAAAAGTGATTGACGAAGGTAACGTTCTTGCCCTTACAAACAATTGTTTCGACTATTGCTGCATATTGGAGAGCTGCGATGTGACTTTCGGGCAGTTCATCATGACGGACGCCTTATCATATGTTGCTGCTTATTTCGAAGAAGCTGAGTTACTATCGCTAGGCAGTGGTTTCCAAGTTCACTTATGGAAGCTCGCATAAAGTAGGGTTGCCAGATGAACGGTATTTCATGGTATTTCACCGGCCTGGCCGGTATTTTACTGCTAAGTTAGTAGAGGCCGGTATTTGAAGAACTAGTGCCTGAATTCGGTATTTTGAAAATAACTACTGTAGTTCTTTAACGCAAAACTTCTGAAATTATAATGATTCTAGTAGTGAATTTTTTCAGGACAATTCCTTCAGCGATGTTCATTAAAAGGACAAATTGTTATTTGTGCCTTAACAACACTTCTTGTCTCTCCGTTTTCCCTCTTTGTTTTGTCATACTTAACACCTTCCGTCATTCTAAACGTGATCTGTGTGAGCATTTCTTTGACAATTTAACCGTGTAACCGGCGAATGTGGGGCTGTTATCTGAAATACTGTACCGTTGCAGGCAGAAAACCATGCGAATTGCAACGCGATCAGTTGATGCGGCACAAGGGAACGGAATCAATGGTATGTACTTACGTTGAGATGGTAGCTTTTCAAAAGCGTTGGACTGGCTTGAGCGACCAGTGATCGGCAGCTTGCGGCTGATTTGAGCACTCGTGTCGCTCCGACAAAAATCTTCATTCGTTTTCATGACAGCTTTCCTCTGCGTATGGTAACGAGGGGCAGCAGCATTAGAACTCCGAATACCTCCCAGTCAACAGCATTCTAAGATAGTTCTGCTGGCTCCACATCAAGACGGATCAAGCAAGGCCGGAGATGCAATCACGCCACCTGGGCCGCTTTCCTGTGGATGTAGCCAGCAGGACTTGCTTCGCTAATCTTTCTGGGGACATTATGGTCACATGGTCAAGCCATCGCAGCTGAGATCTCGCGATTTGGAGAAGTGGCTCGACATAGAGTGGACTGCGCACTTGTGAAGTGTCACGCCGTGAGATCGGCAANTATCCCATCTTTGCCGCTTGCACTTTCAGTCATTATCCAACATCGTGAACATANGTGAGGATCGCAACAAAGACCGATTTAAAAAATGATCACTTTGTGGTAGTTGAAACCTAACGTTTTTTTTTTACCACAGAGCGATAAAGTTCACGCAGAATTGCGTTTTCTCTGAATTAAATTGTAGGCCTACATTAATTTATGTTCAGCGAAACATGTTCTTTATTGTGAACTGCATAACTGATCTTGAGAAATCTTAAGATTTTTTCCCGTTAACAATAGTCAAAGGCGCTGGCTACGTTACACGCGGGAACTTTATTGCGCAATCGTTCTACCAACGCGTCAAGGCCAGTTGTATCCTCATCCAGAACCCTCGCCCAAAAGTCTTCAATAGGGGGCTTTGCCTTTGTGCAGGGTGGCTTGACATTGAAATTGTGTAGCTTCCTGACACTCGAATTCAGACCCACCTCCAGGCGCGTAGCCAGGGGGTGGCAATGGGGACAATTGCCCCCCCCCCAATTCCGAAAGTTGCACCGAAAATTCAGGTTGACCAAGCTTTTGATGTGTAAGCCAAAGAAATATTTCAGCGCAAGTAATCGAAAATGCTTGCGGAATCTACTGCATAATTTAGTCGAACCTGATCAAAGCACTGTGGTTCACCAATTGTTCATGATTAATCAAATGTGTACCAGGGGGGGAAATAATAAAATTTTCCAGGTGAAGCCAAACATTTTCGTAGATAGTTCATTTTTTTCACTCGAAAAACAACCTTTTTTGCTAAAAAATACGATAAGAAAATTTCAAAATGCAGGGAGGGGCCAAGACTCCCTTCTATCCCTCCGCTTCCGACGCCTGTAGTTGTGGATACAGTGTAAATGTAGGAGAATTCATTTCAAAGCTGACATTTTCCTGAGGTTTAAGTTCCGTGTGGAAGTTAGTGATAATTTTTTAATTTATTTGTTTGTGACCAGACACGAAGTCCATATAAACACACACGCTCTGCAGAACGCAGGTCGATAAAAACAGACAAAACAACGTTTTACAAGGCATAATGAAATACGATCTTGTATCTAACCTCTTGTAATCACTAACCAAAGTAAAACAAGGAGTAACATTTTTCCCAACTGTTTCTGATGCACCAGCTTGCTGAATCTTACGTAATAGTGAAGTAAACTTAATTTCAAGCCGATCACAAAAATGTCTCTCCACTCTGATAACTCTGGCGTGCTACAAATGCTGTGCATCTTACCCTTCTCTCCAGCATAAGCCGTAGCCTTGAAACTAAATCGTATATTTTTTGTACTGTTTTAAAACAAAATAGCGGTGATGTCTGTTTTGTATGCCTTGAAGCTCAAACTTCGGTTGAGAAGAAATTCAGTTTCAAAGTCTTTTATTGCGCAAATAAGCCATACACCAGGGTCTCAACTAAAATTGCTCCGAGGGCGAAACGAGGACTTTAAAAAACACAGGGCCGCATTATGACTACCCCAGATTCGCATTATGACGCAGACGCAACAAAGGTGGTATCTGAGCCTTACTAAAAACAGTTTTACATCTTTTTTACGGCGAATGGTATTGCGAGTTGTGAAGAATTTGTCTCTGGCCTTTTCCACGTTCATTTTAAATGAAATTGTTGACTCGCTAACCTAGCACTTTTAAACACCGATGAATACACTAAATAACCTAAATGTTAATTATTTCAAAATTTCCAAAAAGCATTGCTGGCCGCACAAAATGCCCTCGCGGGCTGCTTGCTTGAGACCTCTGCCATAGACGCTCTTTAGCAACAACATTCTTTCTAGATATTTGTTACGATCAAAACCGGAATGTAACGGTTTAATCCCAATCATGTTGAGCGTTACTGTTTTCATCAATGATTTCATATTAACTTTCCGGCGAGAAAAAAAACTTTTGAGTCAAGTAATCACAATCCGACCTGTGCATAGTCTAAAAGTGCTACAACTCTCATCTAATGTTAATTGCCACCCAATCCTACTGCAAACGTGAAATCATTCCCGTGCAACGGGTGGTCTCCGCAGCAAAATCTAACGTAAGTAGGAAGATGGTTTTTATTTTGGAAGTGCTGAGGACAGTGACACTGTTATCACATACAGATAGCTTGCAATCTGTTTCATCGATAACGCGCATGTAAGTAAAATGAAAAAATTGGCTTTTTTTCCCAGTCAATTGGATTTGGTATTTAAACACTCATGGATTAATAAAAGCTTTAACCGCTTACGCTAGAATGGCCAGAATCAGCAGTTTGCAAACTTTTTTGAGCGCCACCCAAACCTGAGTTTGGTGAGCAACCCTCAAACACCTAATAAAAGAAGAGATTGTATCGGTGATTTGATTTTTGGCAGTAGCCTCGGTGATTTTTTATTTTTGGCAGTAGCCTAAGTTACTAAGTTCTTTTTTGATGTCAGTATTCCACTCTTTTCTCAAGTACCTACACGCTACAGACAAGGACAAACAGTGGTAACGTTGAAAATACACTATTCCGGTTTGGATCGCCTCGGCACGGCCCTTTGTTTGACCCTTTGCCAACCTTGTTTGGGTTTCGACCGATTCTGGGCTAGATTAACTAACCCACTGTTGTGTTAAGTTGCGGAAACCTGCAGAGCCGTTGTGAGAATGGAGTACAGCTTCGTTTTCACAAACACACAACCATTTTCACTTTGTGCGGACTGCGTGGGTCAAACATATGCAAGCTTGTTTAGAGGACATTTGTAACTTTCGCAATGCATTTCGTAGTGTTTAATGACATCAAATCCAAACATCTTTGAAACGCGTTGAGGTATTCTAGCCTTTACGCTATCAGCTCCATACACGCCAACCAGTCACTCAAGAATTGGATAAGATCCACGTCTTATATGCGCGCAAGTTCAAAGTCGCTGCTCGGCTTCGATTCAACGTGTTGGTGTACACCATAAGCGTGTAAATATAAAAACACAATCATAATGGCAGCCACAATGACCACTGCAAGATTGGCTCCAAAGGGCATACATAAAATATCGAGATTTTCACAAGCGCTCTTGCATGAAAGTTTTACGAGCAAATGGTGGCTTTCATTCAAAATAGAAACTTGGAACTTTAT
>JGI24158J21664_10003021_pt1 | contig 20840 bp, 10 predicted proteins | sample Ectturendosymbi3_FD_21664 | JGI IMG/M metagenome (IMG submission 21664) | reverse complement strand
TGAGCACGATGACGTCATATACTTTACGGTTTTAACACGGGCCCCTACAACAGCGATTTGACCCCCCTGGCCCAATGTGCTAGTTTCGCCACTGCACAGAGGGTGACATGAAAAGCACCCTATTTAAGTCCACGAGAACTTCATGGCATTGACATGTCAAAAGAAGCTAGTGCAAGCATGTGTTGCGATCGGAAAGCGCGCAAGAGCTGAAATTCTAGGAGATAAGGCATCGTGTCATCAGTGCCTGGAAGCATTTGCAAAAAGATCGTACCGTAGTTTAAGTGAGCACGATGAAGTCATCCAAGCACAAACCAGAAATTGCATATGTAGTCAAGTCATCCACGCTACGACACTGCCGAAGACTGTTCAGATGTTGAGTGTGGACAATTGATCTGTGCTGCATTTTTGTTTGGAGTAATATTCGTTGAATTTTGCTTTTCGCAACCATATGTTACTTGGCATGGTAAATTTAGCTTACACGTTTAAAATACGCCTCACCAGATGTGTCTTCAGCTTTTCATTGCTGCTGGGGCCAAATCATAACGCAAAAGGGCGCACACATAAATGCAAGTTAACCCTTTCTAGAGAGACACAAAATTTTTAAAGAATCGTGGAGTGGGAAAGCCCCAGGTTGCCCGAACACAGGTAAAATTTTCATTAAATGCTTTCAAAAATTCACTTTTGTTTTAGTGTCAACATTTCGACAGTAAAGTTTTCTTACTGCTTCTGTAGGACTGAAGATGTGTTTAAATACACAAAACTAGTTTTCCTGTGAAATAATTGGCAAATAGATTCACTTGTGAGATTCCTGTGGCTTACAATTACGTAAGTTTACTACTGTTTTTTGAATACCAAATTACACCGACCTTCAGAAAATTTCCAAAACATTGAAAGCTTTCACATAAACCGTAATTTTTAGTCTAAATTGTCAACGCAGAGTGAATTGTGTTTCCAACCCGGGTTTTCCCGAACCCGAAACCCGGGTTTTTTGGCTATTTTCTACTACCCGAAACCCGGGTTTTTCAACTACCAAACCCGGGTATTTTAGAAAACCTGGAGTTGCTGTTGCATTCAAATATTAGTGATTCTGATAACACTGAAGTTGCAGATCGGCGCATGGAACGGCCAAGTTGGCACGTTTGAACTTTCATCTATTATCATGAAGCACGAGGTGCGGGTTTTGCTCGGTGACCATCGTACGTTCATTGTTGGTCCGTTTATATTTTCGTTCAATTAACCTATTTAGAAGGATGGTGACGTCATTTTGCACATAATAGGTGCGAACTTTAGTCTTTTGGCTAACTTAATTAAGTAACTACCACGTGAGGTAGTTCTTCAAAAGTATGCCGTAGTTTCGTAGTTACTAATTAGTTCATTTATAAGCTCTTATGTGTTAGTTCCTATACAATTCTTTGCAAAATCGATTCGTTCTTTTTCAGTTTGCAATAACTTTCTACAAAATACTTGACTTTCCTTTAGAAGCGACATTAAGTAGATTTCAATCACACATGCAGTTTAAAGACGCCAGTTATCAAAGAAAATCAAAAGCTTCGAGCCATTTCTTATAAAACAACGCTCAACCAACAACAAAGTGCAATTTGTGCTCCTTTAAACAAAGGCAGGTGGTTCAAGCACCAGAGGTTTAATCAACCATTTGAAATCAAAGCACAGAATCCATGTAATCCATGAAACTGAAGACCACAAAAACTATTCCGGCACAGGAAGAGATCCGAGCACAGATTGTGAAAAAGGAAATGAGTTTTTTTGAGGCTACAAATAAGAGGTCAAATAACCTTGAAAAACTGTACTGTGCCTAAATTGCAATCAAGTCAAAATCAGTGGAACCAGAGAAGGCTTTTTCAGCCACGGGACTATTTGTCACAAAACTCAGAAACAGACTGAATGATGAAAGTGTGCTTTGATTGTCATGCGTCAGTATTATAAACATTATTGAATAACTGTGCTTAACTTAATTAATAATTCGCTAATAAATTGCGCAGGGACCAACAGCACTAATTTCGCAATGATATTGAGTTTTATCGCTCAAAATGTCATTCATTTCAAAACCCGAAAAAAAACGGGTTTTCCCGGATTTCTTTTCTCAGCTACCCGAAACATGGGTTTTTAAATTTTGCCCGGAATCGGAAACACTCTGAGTGAACAAATCTTTGCTGCTGCAGACATAACAAGTAAGTTGGTTTGCCATATCTTGAGCTAACTGTAGCACGTTGCTTGAAATAGAAATATGATGCCAGCCACCACAACCATTTTTGAAACTTCTTTGAAAGACTTTCCCTAAAAGCAAGACAACAAAGTTAATCGATTCATCCGAAAACCTATGTTTTAGGCGAGTTACGACCGATTACGTTTATTTCTTGTTACTCTTGACGTTGAAAGAAAATCACTGCAATCGTGGTAGCCCTGACCTTACTGCGACATGCTGCCAGCAGTTTTCCGGGCAAGCAGGAAACTGGCCAAATGCAGCCAACCTAAAGTTTGATCACACTAAACATCATACTGAGAGCACCTATTCCAATGAGGGGCTGTCACCACTGGCTCCCCGATGGACAATAATCTGCACATCACAAAGAGAATGTTATCGCATGGTAAATTCAGTGTTTGGTGAGTAGCAAATCCATACGAAGTCCCCAAGATCTATCTCAAGCATAAAACAATAAGTGGGTTACGATGGACCACCATCGCATCGTAAATGTTTATGAAACCCACGAACAAAGAGATAGTAGCGGGAAGCATCAGCAGACAATAAACTTAGATAAACTGCTAAAACAAATCTCAGCAGCGACTCAAATTTAATAGGGCAAACAAAACTGATCTTGCAGCATGAAACCACTAAAACAGTTCAAATATTATTTCAATGTTTGCAGTGGATAAATTGCACTCCATGTGATTCTCCAACCACTTGATATTCAGTAGGAAACGCGGCTATTTTAACGATTTCACTTTAGAAAATTATTTTAAAACAAAGCGGTTCATTGCGCTCTTTGAAAAAAACCTCTGCATTTGCAAACACTAAAAATAACTTCGACTCACTTGATAAACAAACACGAGCTAATAGGGAAAAAACGTTGTTGCTAAACCCGGTGGCACCTAAATAGACATACACAGGAAGGCAACAACGATTTAAATTACAAGAAGATTATTGCGATAAATTCCAATTTGACTTTAGGCACTCTTTGCCAAATTCAATACGTCCTTTATCTGGAATCTTTTGAATATATTTTGGATGGAATACAGCTACATTTGGGGTCCCATGTTTAGGATCTTACTAAACCCACATATTGATCGATAAAGCGTGTCTTATGTGAATGCAGTGGTTCTCAACCTTTTCAGGCCTGCGGCACCCTACAAAAGAGAAATACAATTTGCGGCACCTCGTGGCGAACCCATAGCAATTTGGTTTGACGTTTTGCGACATTTTGAAAATGTCTTTTCCATGCAGAGTTGAAAACGGGCCTCATTTTGAAACCCGAACCCGGCCCGAGCTCGATATCACAAGCCGGAACCTGGCCCGAGCCCGACATTTATTTTTTGAAGCCCAATTTAAGCCCGAAAGCCAGATTTACCGAGTGAGGCAAGATAAGCGCAACTGCGGAGTATCAAAAAACGTGGTGCACTGGTGTAACTGCAAGTACACGGCTTTATCACACCTTGACCAAAACACTGGCTTAAACCAGGGCTTCTCAAACTATGGGTCGCGACCCCATTTAGGGTCGCAAAATGTAATTTTGGGTCGCGAAAAGGTTGGCTTGAGAATGCAGATACACAGGTTTTTGTAAACTTTACAAAAAAATTCAAACTATTTCTATTGCATTTTCCCGGCAATACCGTGTTTCATGCTGTCAGTTGTTTACTGGGATGTCTGCCTGAGCTTTCAAACGATAATACTCAACCAAGCACAACAATTTATGCGTTGTTACGTCATGATTGTTTTAATATACCGACCAATATTGACCTTGCATTCATTCTGACACGAAGCCATGTTTGCGCATAGAACTCCAGCTCATGTCATCTAGCGATTAGGATAATTGCTTTGAGAGCAAACTGAATAGTTTTAGACTGAAGTTAAAAGCTTCATACACAGTTTCAGAAGCACTTTGATTCAGGAAAAGTTGGATCCACAAACGATACACAACAGTCACAAAGTCAGCCCCAAATTATGTAAGGGGCCAAATATTTTGACTTCATGCGAGCTATAGCATTTGGTTTGGGTCATCGCACAAAACACCAAGATATGCTAGAAATTTAGGGGGCATGGCCAGGGCCGGTTTTAAGCCAATTTGACCGATTTCTTCTTATCGAACCGCGCGCCAAAGGGGGTCCCGCGCTCCGCCTACAACCAACGCAAACTTACACTTTCTATGGAAGCTGCTTGTGTATAGTGCCGGCGCGGAACCCAGTGTTTTTTAAGTTGTTTTGAGAGACCACTATGATTAGCAAATTTTTCCAACAGTTTCACAAAATACAGTATAAATTCGCTTTAGTACCACCATCAAAATACACCAAAACCTTGATTTACAAACATCTCGGTATTCAGATCAAACAGTTGCGATCACTGAAAAACTCTTTGCAGTGAGCAAGGTCAAAACTTGAGTAAACTGTTGAGGGTCCCACAGTAGTTATTAAGCGTGGGATACCTTGCCAATGAAAACCCAAGCGAACTGCGCGGTTCTTGAACCCCTCATCAAAGTTCTATAGTAAGAATGGTCATTGTTTTCAGTGGTGAGTAGCCAAGTTTTTTTTCACTAGCACTGCGTTAAGGCAGAGAGGGGCAATGGCGTAGCCAGCCCAAAACTTTGGGGGGCCAAAATGTTTGATTTTAGGCGAATAACACTATTTTGTTGGGAAAAACGCCTCTCACAGTACAAAATGACTACGTGTTATAAAAATTTGGAGGAGCATAGTCCCTTTGACCCCCCTGGCTACACCTATGGAGAGGGATTAAGTTTTTAAGATGCTTTCTGTTTTATCTATAAAAGGTATCGTTTAGTTCGTAATTACAAATATATGCTGCTTAGTCTTTTTATAGCCTTGTTCATTATCCCTTATAAAGATTATTCCTTTTATGAGGATTTTAAGAGGCAACCTGAGATTGGCGTAAACGTTTGAAATAAACCTAGTTTTTGTTACGAATGGCTATTTCAGATGTGCAAAAAATGACGGTTTCTTAAAAAGTATCAGAAAATTATCAACAGTTAAGCCGTTTGCAAACAGAAGTGACATTTTGGTTCAAGTGAAGTAAGTCTCATGATGTTCTTGTGGTAAAAATTGCATCGTGATATACCACTGAAACAAGGATTGTGGCATCAATCTCACAGACTGGCGTTGTAATTTCTGAGATACAGCCTAACGAATTGAAAGTTGCAAAAAGTCTGAAAAGGTGGAAAGTGGAATAACTTTTGTGGAAGTTTAAGGCTATTACAGTACTTGCCTGTTTTGAAAAATTAAAAAGTAGGTTTGAATTATTAGATCTTCAATCACTTTATACACTTCTTCAGTGTTAATAGAGAAAAGAGTTTTTAACCTTCTCCGGGTATTCAAAAGGTGCTCCAAAAAGGAGTTTGTACTCCATTAATCGATGCTCCATTACGTGGTTTTCACTGTAACCATTTCCCACGAGTAAAGTATAAAGTGACCGGCCGGTGTTTTGTACAGCCGAATTTGGGCTATTTATTTAAGAATATGTTTTGTCTGTACTGCAACTAACCTAAATATTATGTGTCAAAGACCAAGAGACATAGGCCGAAAATATTAAGTGGCAGCCAAAAGAGACCTAAAGCTAAGGCAAAAACAGACCGAAGCATAAAAAAGAAAGGTGTGTTTGACAAGTACTTTAACCACTGAGGATATACCTTCAATGCAACACCACATTGCGACAACGCATGCAGCTAGCCTGGTCATGTTACGCCAGACAGGCAAAGTGGAAGTTTATGTACGGGGAGTGATAGCCTACAAATCGTTTCCAAGGTGTTGATTCTGACAAAGAAAGAACCACGTCAGATGTGCATCTGATGACGCATGCGAGCAAAAAAGTTCAAAATTTGGATTAACAGATAATCCTTCTACCTAACCAGAGATCATGAGTCGGAATGTTACGGACTACCCTGGACTGTTTAGCCCAAATAGGACCGCCTGCAATTGTATCAATAGACGTTTTCCCCAGAAACGACAGTGATGGGACACGGTTTTCTAAGTTTCACAGCAAAAGAATGCCATTAAACGGTGAAGCTGCAGGTAATCCATGGCTAATACTTCTGGCCTAGAATAATAGAATATTTTGCTACAACTGCAAAGTTTTCGGCTCTGGATATCCACTATCACAGCACTCAATACCTCTCCTCTGCAGGTACTACACTCGTACCTCATCTCTGATCAGGGAGGTGCCTGGCCAGAGAGGAGGTATTGATGAGGGTTATAATTCTTTGATTTATTGGGTTTAACGGCGCTGTCCATTGAGGTCTTTGCTGGAGAGTTCTTGGCATCACCCTTACGGGCCTCGCCTTTGTAACATCACCGATTTCTATCATTACGCCATGCATCACCTCAAAAATTTCTACACACCACTGAGTGGGGCCCCGCAGTAGTGTTTCAAATCAGGCCCCGCACTTGCTAACGCCGGCCCTGCATGGCCCTTATCTCCATAGGGCTCAAGGCTATCCGTTAATGCAGTGGTCCCCAAACTTTTTGGAGGCTGGGCCGAATTCGCCATCTTATCAGCATCCGCGGGCCGTACTCTTTTGTGTATTGAAAACAAAAAAAATACAACACTCATAACATTAGTTATGTTTGTATTTTTCTATTTGTTTTCTTTGTTCGTTCACATGTTTGCAATGTGATTTATAAATCTACTTCTTTTGCTACATAATAGTTGTAGTTTAATAATAATTGGTTTCATGCTTGATGCTGCAATAAGGTGAGTATCGTGCAAATATGCATCTGAAAAAATTTTCACAACTGCCATAAAGCTTACCCTTCACACTCCAAATTCTCACTACATATTACAAATTTCGCAGCACTAATGCAAGCCAATATGTAGTATCGATAGAAGTTTAGGCGCCAAGCACATGTAGGCCTACAATACAAGGTTGCCAGGTCCTGATGGGCCAAAAATGCCAAATGGCTCGTGAAAATATGTCATATAGCTTCAGAAATATCGCAAACAAGTCGAAGCAGGCCGACGGCTGTCGGTTTAGAATTACCCGGGTGAGTAAAGGCAAAAATGCGATGTTACTTTGGAACCAAGCCTGGAAGCGTTGCATTTAAATAGTGTTTTAATCTCCAACAGTGCCATTTACTCTCATAGAAAATTCTTAATAAGAAAAACCTAAATATTTGAAACAATACAGGTTGTGAAAACAAACAAGCAACATGCCGCAGTTCTAATTACTTTAAATCTAGTACACAAGCAATTGATATGTTATATATGTCCCATGCCACAAAATATCTGCAGTATTACACAGTGCATCAGACACATAGAACCCACAGAAATAATATCAGGCTTTCCAGGTTCACATGAACAACATATGCCAAATCGCTAGGCAAAAATGCTATATAGCAGGGGTACACAACAAAGGGCCAAATGTGGCCCGCCAGAAGTTTGAAAATGGCACGAAAGCAATTTACTGAATGCAGTCAATGCTTTTCAAGGTAAACTGAAACATTTTCAGCAGCAATTGTCAATTGGCAACATGATGCAGTTTGAAGGTATGTCTTCATTTACAAATAAAACGCAGACAGACTTGGTACGTGACGTTGAAAAACATGTGAAGACCTTCGTGAAAACTTTTTAAAACGCTTTCAATAACTTAATGGCCAGGAGAGGCACATGAATATGTTTCAAGAACCATTTCGTGCGAAAGTAGACAATGTTAATGGCGCTGACTTCTAAGACTTGCAGTCAAACGAAAGTTTGCACGCGAACCTTTCCAAGGAAATTCGTTAATTAATTTTTACTCTTGACTCGAACAAGAGAAATATCCGGTGTTGTTGAATAATGCAACAATCTGGTTTTGTTAATTTGCAACCACGTAGCTTACTGTTGCGAACAAGCCTTCTCAACCATGAAAATACACAAATCTAGGCTGCGAACTAGTGTAACAGATGGGCATTTAAATGCAGTAATGCGTATTGCTCTTTAATCGTGAAAGCAAAATTTTTCAATTTTGGCCCAATAAAAACGTGTCCAACGCAGCATTTTTTTCCGCGAACTAATTTCTTACGTGTGTTTTTGGAATTGTAAAAGGTTGTTTGTTGTTTTGTGTAATAAAGAAGTTCGTTTTTAGTGCATGAACAATTGGTTTGACATGGCATAGCCCGCAACTCGGTTTTAAGCAAAAATTTGGCCTGAATATCCATTTGAGTTGTGCACCCCTGCTGTATAGCTTCAAAAAATGTTAGAAAGACTGAAAAGTTTAAGCTCAAAGCAGACAGGCATTAAAAAATACCAAACAACTTTTTTTCTGCCAACACTACTAAAAAAAGCCAAAACATGCCAAACAGCGTTTTCTCAAGCCACATCGCTTTATAGGACCCAAAGGCGGCAATTCGGCATTAAAAATGCCAACCTGGCAACCCCTGGTACAACACAAGAGTGCTGGTGCGCAGCAATTTCCAAAGAAACAAGCAGCTATGAGCTAACAATTTTCTGTGTTTGTGTTTACTTGTCTGTGTTGTTCGCGAACTATAACATTACAAACGAATGGCCTATGTCCTGACCAAACCACTTCTCAACTCAAACTTTTGTGGTTGAGCTTTACATCAAAGCGGAAGCTTGATTTGTTTTGGTTTTTAAAGCCCCAGGATAAAATTCTCAATTATAGCAATTGTTTTTTGCTTTTTGTGTAATTACATCTTACAATAATTCATCTACAAGAAATTGTTGCAATACTAAACACTCCTAGGAAAGCTCGCGGGCCTTATTGGACTCCTTCGTGGGCCGGATTTGGCCCGTGGGCCGGGCTTTGGGGACCGCTGCGTTAATGGGGTCGCATAGAAAAAACATTTTCAAACTGGGTCGCAGAACAAAAAAGTTTGAGAAGCCCTGGCTTAATCGAGCACAAACTTAGCTTGTAAGTCAACGATAATTGCCGCAGAATGTAATGTTTCTCATGAAAAAAATGAAACTATCACGAAACTATCCACGATGGCGCTATAGGCATAAAAGAAACTATCTAGTATAGCGCTGTAGGCATGAAAAAACTGTTTGTAGGGCTCGTTTCTTGAAACACGCCAAGAATCGGGGGAGTGATTGATCAATTCGTGCTAATTTCCTCACCACTGTCGCCTTCTCAAAAACAGTGTGAGAATAATCCGAGCAGAGAACAAAAGAACGCAGCTATGTTTGCAAAAAGAATTAGCTGAAGAAAAATCACAATCAATTCACTCACAGAAGTCACCGTGGTGTCGTCACGAAAGAAAAAAATCGTTACTCTGAATGTTATAAAAAAGTTTTGTATGCAGGCCCGAAATCGGCCCGAAACATTTTGACAAACTTAAGCCCAAACCCGGCCCGACCCGACTTACAACTCTGTTTCAATGATACATTGAAAAACGTATTAACTCTCGGCACCCCTGGGTAATGTAAATGGCACCCGGAGGTGCCGCGGAACCCCGGTTGGGAATCACTGTGTTAATGGTTTGTGCGACTTCGTAGAAGTTGAGTTAAATCAAGCATAATTGATTTTCAACTGTGCTTGTTAACCCTGTTTAATACGTGCTAGAATGAATGTGTAATTTAATGAATTCAATTACCAATCTTGATCGTATAAAGGCAACCACCAAACACATAAAAGATGCCCATCACCTGCCTAGAGTTTTGTCAATTTTTGATTCAGGTTTGAGTGCATTTCCTACAAGTTAATATAGTCATTGTACAGAAGGTCGTTGCAATGTATAGGCAAGGTAACAGCTTAGAACAGGATTTCAGAGGGCTAAATGAAGTCCTACAAATAACGCGAGGGCTGCATTATGACAGTGACGCAACAGTGGCGGTACCTGAACCTTATACTACAAACAGCTTTTGCATCTTATTTCCTGCGAAAGGTATCATGAGTTATAGGCAAATCATTTCTAGTCGTCTCTACATTCGTTTAAAAATAACTTGTTCACTCACTAGCCGAGCACTTATAAACACTGGTGAATGTACTAAATAACACAAACGTTAATTATTTGAAAATTCCCAAAAAAGCATCGTAGGTCGCACAAAACACACTCGCGGGCCACATGCGGCCTGCGCGCCGCGTGTGTGAGAACCTGGCGTAGGACATGGCAAGATAGCGATATATGGTATAATGGGTGAAGGAGAACATAAGTCTGTAACGAACCACAACCTAAACCACGCCAAACATATTAGTATTAAGACAAAGTCTTAGTCACTGTATGTAAACTGTGGACTTTCACTAGCGCTCTGGTAGTAAGAAGCACCTGACCAGAGATGGAGGGATACTGTAAAATAACTTGGGATGGGCCTGTGCACCTACCAGTTTGACTACCACCTTTACGCAGTGGTTCCCAACTTCAGTGTCGCCACTTTCAGCCAGGGCTACTTCGAGGTTTACGTGCCACCAACTTCAAAAATACTAATGGCGTAAAGGCGTCATGAAGCGCCATCAGTTTTCAATTCACAAAAGGGAAGAAAGATTTCGATTTTAAGTTAAAAAGGTGCCACAACACAATAAGATTGAAACTACTGAAATGCGGTCAAGCAATTTTGTTCGATGCACCAAACAAAGCATACCATATGAAAGCGACGTTTCGTCAACTTGGTAATTTTTGCAGCACTTTGGACATGCAGCCTTACAATCAAGATTGTGGAACCGGAGCCCAAGCAATTTTGGATGGCTGGAGCCGGAGTCCAAAACTTTTCAGATGGTGGAGCTGAAGCCAGGGGCGGATCCAGAAGGGACCGATTGGGGCCATCGCCTCCCTAAAACCTACTAAAGTAACATTTTTCTCCATGATTTTTTACAATTCGGCAAACAGCATTCGCGATCTAAGGCCACTTCGCCGTCCATTGTTTCGTCACAACAGTGCAGTGAAGCAAACTTCATCTCTATAACAGTACTGAACAGTCCCGTCGCCACGGGGGGCCTTTGGTGGGCTTAGGTTCTGGTTCCACAGACATAGTTTGTGGACAAAGCGAGTTGTACAAATAATACAATGGTTTTTAGTTTTCAATGAATCAATTCGTTTTGGGGCCGGAGCCACAAACTTCTAAATGTTGAAACCGGAGCCTGAACTTTGAGTTCCAGCTCCTAGCCCTGCTGAGTGCTTACAATGACCTTTCTGGTAATGAAGTAAAAAAAAGCACAAAGAAAAACCAATAAAAAGCTTACGCTAGTCTACGCAAGAGGTACTTGCCTGAAAATTCGTCTCACAGGGTGCATGGTATATAAAACAAATTTAGCTAACACTAAGATAGTTAAATGGTGCACTATAGAAGTACTTTCAAACCAAACAAATGGTTCTTTAGGCTACCATTCATTATTGACCCAGGTCTACAAACTACAACCATAGGTTGTGTAGCCTAGAATTGATCGTACAGTAATAGAATAAATATAATTCCGATGTATAGTCCCATCAAGACGTAGCTACTTACTCTGAAACGTTTTAATGAGAAAAACACAGACCATGCTGTTTCAACATAGCACAAGGTTTTTGAAAGTACCGTAGTTTGCAGTTTACCAAAATTCTCTAGGTGACACTTAAACACTAGCGTACGGTGGGGGGAGGCCACTGTGCCATGGCCACCCCCCTCAGACCCTAAAAATACAAAATGTAAAAAGAGTATTGTCTAAAACTTGCTTCCAGAATGCACAAAAATGCGTATTATTTGGTGTAATTTTGCAAAATTTTCACGGGAGCATGCCCCCGGTCCCCCTAGTATGGTCGTGCCTTCGGCACTTCCCCCAAAGTTGATTTGTGACGCCACACGATTGTGACCAAACTTGGCCCCCTCTCGGAAATTTTCTGCGTACGCCACTGCACTTAAACAATTCATTCATTGCTTGCACTGTGCTGCAGTACACGTTTGTGAGTGTCACTCAAGTGGGGTTGCCTTGCCAGAAACTGTCTATAGAAAATTTCTGCAAGTCACTCGTTTTGCACAACCTTACCCATATCTCCAAAAGTTTCCGTCAGTAGCCCTAGACCAGCGCTTCCCACACTTGTTCGAGCCGTTACCCAAATCAAGGTAGCGATAATGTCTTATTACCCTCAATATTTCGCAGTTATCGCTCATAACACAGAACATTTTGGTTCCGCGTTACCCTCCGAAGAATCGCATATCACCCCCGAGGGGTAATTGACCCCCACTTTGAGAACCACTGCCCTAGACCTAAGGGGTCACGAAATAACTCAAGGTTTTCAGCAACCTATGAGTTCTGCAAGTTCAAAACGAAGGCGTGATCAATACAGGTCAAAGATATAATCATGCCACCTAGTCCTCAGTCGACCTTTGAAAAGATTGTCAATAACGATTACAGTACCTGAATTAAATATTTTATTAAGTCAGATCTTATATAAAGAACGCTGAATGTTCTACAAAAACTGCTGTTGTTTACTTACTGTCGGAGTTTCTGGTCTTTATCGCGGCAAATGGTTATAAAATATTCTTGGAGCTGTTTGCCACAGGCCACAAGTTTGTGACAACTAAAATCATGCTCTCAGATCAGAATTGGAGTTCTGTCATCGAAACAGACAACACTACTGTAGTCAAAGGTCAAGCTAGCTCAGAAAAGATTACCATACGTCTTCCTTTTCAAAGAAATCTAATATGTTCTTCGACGGTGCTAAACAATGCCAAAATGTCCTCCGTTTTCGTTCGACACTTTAGTTTTCCTAAATACAAGCAGCTACGGGTTTTAAGCATGATTTTGAGTGCCTTGCATTTTGTAAGGGGCTGCATTCATAAAACTGCACCAGTTTGCTCGTTTCAGCACCTTGCTAAAAATGTGTCCTCCTTTTAGGTGATGAAAATATGGTAACCCTAGCTTATAGAGGTAGCCGCAGGTTACAATGCAGGCCTATGGCATCTATCTTTGTTCCTGACTATGCTTCTTTAAGCACTGATTTTGTCAACAATAGAAAGTTCTTGGTACAAAAATTCTCCCGATGCTGGTCCAACTTTTCTTTCGGTGCTTAGATGTAAAACTACTGCTTAGATGAGAAACAGCTGAACTCAGTCGCATCTTGCTCAAAACTACGGTACACAACCTCTTTTACAGCAATAGGACATGACTCGCTGGTAATGATGGCAGCCTACAGCATTCAACTGACAACGTTAACACCAATTGTTATTGTGACGTAACAATTCCTCTGAGCTCCCAGTTCAAAAAGAAAAGCTCCAAGTCATGCTTCGCAATTAATTTTTCACAAGCGAATATTTTCTGCTGCATTGTGAGAAGCACACCATCGCAAACTATTTCAAGATTCTGAAGTACTGCCATCGGAAGTGGCGTACCGAGGAAATAAAAGAAAGCAGAGATCACTTCGAGCAGCCCTAGAAATTCAACGTTTACAGCTGCTTGCAAGTAGTCCGTCTTTTCAGCGCTGAAATCAACTGGAACCGGCGACTCAGCAATATATAGCAGGAATTAGCTAACTTCAAGTTCTTACTTTATTGATTTTTCCACTTTTGACTGCTGTGTTGGCCCTGCAGACTCATAATGCAAACTAATTGAGCTTTGTAACCGATGGTGAAATGCAGGCCAGGAGGCGCGAAGTCCCTCTAGAAATTCCCCCCCCCCTGGAAAAATGTGTCGGAACTAGTTTAAAACTATTGCACACAGTTCAAAAAATTTGGGCCCCTCTCAGAAAACTCTTCGCCCCTCCTGGTGTCCCAAGCTGGTTACGGGCCTGGTAAAATGTCTCTAAGTTTATTCAATTGGTTAAAGCTCGTAAGTCTGCTAATGCTAGATGAGACCTTGTTCACCATCAATAACTTTGACGTATACTATCACATAATCTAATGCTATGACACTCACTACATTTAAAAAGTTGCTGATGACACTCACTACATTTTTTCATTCGTCGGCGCCATTTCGTTTAGCTAGCAAAGACGCAAGCCGACAACAGAAAAGTTTGGCAGTTCGCTTTCACGCGGAGCAGGCGATTAAGTTGGAGTCAATTAACTTCACCGTCTTTAACCACATTGTGGAAACAAAATACGTCTTTTAGACTGCTCAAAGATTACTTCCCGGTGATGCACCGTTTGGAGTTGTGAACAATCTTCACAGAAGGACACCGGATAATGGCAGACATGGTGGGGGAATTGTTCCTGCCCTTTGAAAAGAGGGCAACAGGGGCAAAGATGCCTTTTCCTAACAGTATCATAGGTAATTTCATGGTTTATCAAGTTCCACTTCAAAAACATTTATTGCAACTATTCGCGCACCCAGAAAATTTAGGACAGTTTTCTACAATTTCTGTTATTATTTTTGAGGTCTACATAATTGCTGAACAGAAACAAAAGTAATTGGTTATGTTTTTGTTTTTTTTTATATAACTTTCCATTGCCTTCAACTCGTTTACTGCACCCCCTTCCCTACCGCTGCACCATCCGTGATCTTTAGTAACGTCTTAAGTTTTTCACATTCGTCACAACAAAAATTGCTCTTGCGTTTTCGGAACAGATCGGCTGATCTCAACCGTTTATTTGTGGTGAAAATCCCTTTCAGCAGTGTAGCCAGTGACGGATTTACGCATAGGCCAAATAGACCACTGCTTAGGGCCCCGCATTTTGTGGGTCCAGCGCAACCACTTTCTATATATGACGACTCATTGCTAACTCAAAAATTGCGGAACTGCGCAAAGGCATAAGCTTCTCAAGTTACATGGAAACAACGAAAAGGAAAACGTCTATTCTAGGTGCTTATCAGCAGTTACAACATAAGAATAGGGTTTGTTACGCAATTTAGGAATGACAATAGTCAGGCCCGTGGCCAGGATTTAGCAGCAGGGGGACCAAAAACCAAAAAGAGGGGCCAAAAACCAGAAGGGGGGCCACATTTTTAAATACAGTATTGGATGTATGCAGCGACCGGGGAGCCAAACGTGAAATGGGAGGTGTGGCGGACTGGAGATGGCGCCACATGAAAATAAATGGCCACCGCTAGATGGTGCCCATTAGTAACAAGTCACTGTGATGGTCACCACAAGTGAATTATCGTAGTTCACTTATCCCTATATAATGATAGTGCAACGTAGTAGTAGTAGAGTGAAGTCAGTGATGGATCTCTATTGCTACTGGTTGCTTTCCTGTTTGTTAATGCCCCGAATTACCATCTTTTTCTTGTGCTTGCCTCAGTAGTTCAAGGCGATGCAGTTAACTGCAACAGGGGCACCGATTTCAAATGGGGGGCGGGCACCACTGGCCCCCCGCTGGCGATGGCCCTGACAATAGTGTTCTTAATCGGCGTTTAGTAGTGCCTGCCGGCTGGCGACTTAGGTTGGTGCCACTCAGTTGGGCAACTCCTAGTGTTTTTCCACTAGATCTGTGTTTTTTCACTTCATCTAGTGTTGAAGTGTTTTTTCACTTCATCTAGTGTTCTAGTGTTTTTTCATAGCTATCTAGTGTTTTGTATGAGTGAGCTGAATGTAATTAAAATACACAATTTTGTATAATTGTAACTGTAATTGACACTTCATGTTGTAGTGCAATTGTACAGTAATTTGCTGAAAATTCTACCTAATTACATCTAAAATTACACAAGAGCATATAATTTGGTTTGAGTTAAACCGCTACGAAATCACTGTGGTCATCTGTTAAAAGTTTCAGTGACCTGTACAAACAAACGCAAGTGCTAGGATTTGGTAGGGGGCATACAATCAAGCAGTTCACCGGGCATCACTAAACCTCTGCATGCCTCTGTCCGACAATGCTTGATGTGGGTCGCGAGGTGAGTGATCTGTTCCAGCAAGATGTTACTGCGCAGTAGTGTTGAACAAATCGGAGATTTTTGGAATCCTAATCCAGTCGAAAAGTTTCTTTCTGCAATCCGGTCCGATCCTAATCTGGTAGAGCCGTCGAAATTTTAATCCAATCCGGTTCATATCCGAAAAAAACCTCAGATCAAGCATTTCACTGCAGTGATCAATGCAACTTGGATATCCTTCAGTGGTGTACAGGATCCGGATTTTGTCCAATCTGGCCGGATATTTGGATTTTTTGGATTTGGATTGGATATCGTTTTCCTTTCAACCGCATTCGGATCCGGCTTATCCAAATGAAATAGAACTAACTGAGAAAGAAAACTTGTGAAGTGTTGGATTTTACAAAAACTGCCAAGGTTGTTGTTTATTTTTTAAGTCTAGCACTAGGAGTGCTGGAAGTTCAGTGTGGAAAGAGTGAGAGTTTCAAATAGAAAAGGGATTGAGGTGAACATTCATTCACATTGCACTGCCTTCAGAAATGATAACATTGGGCACAAAATTGTTGCCTTGATTCTGTCATGGTTAAATAAACGTACAATAGCTGTTGGCACTGCATGGAGTCCAGCAAGTGCACAAATGTAAGCTAGTTGTAGACAATCATTTGATTTAAACAACTCCATTAAAGAGCACATAAAAATTGTGCACAACTATAACTTGCGCTACCATATAGAAAAAGAATTGTGCACTTCTTGTCAAGATCTCTTATAAACTGATTGTGGCAGGCAGCAGTGGTGTACGAATATGGAAATTTTGCAATCCTGATCCAATCCGAAACTTTCTCATGAAGTCCATATCCAATCCATATCCGAAAATTAAAAATTATGGACTCCGATATCCAATCCAAATCCGAAATCGCTCACTCAGTTACACATTAGCCAATAAAATTGGTAGTGTCTATTTTGCCTCATGAGGCAAAAGTTGGGCTGTGGCTATTTTGCCGTTAGGCAGAAACTATTATTTGAAGTGGTCATGTGACAAGGACGATACATAAAAAGACAATTGCTAGGGTTTAGGATTAAGGATAGGATTTAGGGTTCAGGTTTAGCCTACAGCTCACGCAGGCAAGAAGCCACTAACAGCTTGCCAGCACTGAAACCCTGACAACACATCCATTGGATTTAAGCCATTACAGATGCCATGGTGAACTGAGCAGGTCATGCGTTCCGAACTTGTCATGTAACCATTATAACCAATCATGTTAGGCTAAAAGCAAAAAAAAGCTCCAGCATTGGTTTTGCTTCGTGATGCAATTTAGACACTGCCAACATTTTTTGTTTTGAATTCAATGAATGCCATGGCTACAGTGGCTGCCAACATGAACTTATGATTGATCTTGGCAAGACGTGCACAATTCTTTTTGTATGTGGTGTAGGATGATATAGTTGTACGCAATTCTCATATACTCTAATGGAGAAGTTCAAATCAAATGATAGCAGTACGACCAGCCTAAATTTGTGTTGGCCTACCTGCTGGACTCCACGCAATGCCGCTGTATTGTACATTAATTTAACAGTGACCAAGCGAGCACTATAATTTTACATCCATTGATATCATCTTCACCTGAATCCCTTTTTTGAAGCTCTTTACAAACTGAGCATCCTGCACTGTTAGGCTTAGAATAAACTACCTAGCCTCTCTGTTAAATCCAACACCTCACAAGTTTTCATTGTCACTTCAGATATATTTGAAACAACAACAACATGGTCAAGATCTCAATATGGTTTCACCACGCTTATTATTATTACTTAGTGTCAAAGTTAAGGCTACTTTGAGTTAGTCTAGTGAGCTACGCTTCTGAGACAAAAACTGGTCTGGTGTGCTTCGTTCAATGCTGAAAAAACTTTTTGGTAATGCCTTATTAAACACGAACATTTTGCAATGATACTCCACATATATTCAAAAATTGAATCATGTTTCGCCTAAAAAAAACAGGGGCTTCGACATAATAAAACAACAGAATCATGCTCATCTTCACACAATTCCAGACTACATGTTGCATGAGAATTGAGATGTTCTCAGTCTGAAAGCGAGGATCCCGAGCGGTGGGTAACATTGCATTTTACCGAGAGAAACAAGAACAGAAGATTGTTGCTAACATGATTTCGAAATATCGCAATTTTCCCTGATACAGTTATTATTCCATACCAAGATTTTTGCATGGCTACAGTTTTTTTTATTTGGATAATCCGGTTCCGAATCCGGTTGAAACAGAAACGATATCCAATCCAAAAAATTATTAATATCCGGCCGGATTGGACTACAAAATCCGGATCCTGTACACCACTGGTAGGCAGTTGCAGCTACGGCATTCAAGAAAAGTGTGTTGGCAGTTCTTTTACCTTTATAAAAACACAGTTGTTTGAAATGATCTTGGCAAGTTCAAAACGCATAGCCTTCTCACTTGATAACGACATCTCTAACAGAGATGAGCACAGATCAGGACTGGATTGGACTGGATCAGGACTGAAGCCAATTTTGACCGGATCAGGACTGGATCGGACTGAGAAAATCTTTGTTGCTTTAATGTGATTTTTCTAACCATATCAAAAATATTAGTCAGATTTTACAAATTTGTTAAATTGTAGTTTGTGTTTTGTCATCACCGGTGTCAAGCGAAATTTCTGACTTGCGAAATTTCTGACTTCACGCCATGTGCAAATGCACAGAGTAATATTATACACATCAAATACGCTGAGATAATTGATGATTAGGGCTAAGGGCTTCGTGTTTCGGTAAGTGTGTCGGGTTCGGGTTTGGGTGAGAAAAAGAAGAATAACTGAGGTCTAAGACTAAGTCCAAAAATTTTCAGTGGTTAGCGTTATTTCTATAGCCTACTATAGCTTGTTGTGGGTACCTGACATCTAACCAAAATGTTTAAATTTACGCAAAACATATCAAAAAAGTAATTGCCAAACTTTTTTCTTTATTATGAGAAGCAAAACAACTGACAAACAATAACAGGTCAGAAATTTCGCTTGACATCGGCAATAGCTCTGCTTGGGCTATTTTGCTATTCAAACTGTATCCACCTTTGTCCACATTTAAAATTGCGCTCGTATTACTCGTAGAAAGGTGAAAAAAGTGGAGTGGTTAGTGCCTATGCCTGATCTGAGAGTGCTTGTCAGTTTTGCTCTCACCATTTGCTTTGGCTATAGCTAGTAGAGAGTATAACTTTGATGGGAGCGCTGTTGATGTAGGCCTGCTTTTTAAAAAAGGTTCCGGTTTAGGTTTAAGGCATAGGTTTTGGGTTTACGTTTAGGGCTTAAATGTAGGGATAAAGTTTAGGGATTTGGGTGCAGGTTTTGGGTTAAGGTTTTGGGTTTAGGTTTTGCGTTTAGATTTTGGGTTTAGGTTTTGGGTTTAGGTTTCGGGCTTAGGTTTTGGGTTTAGGTTTTGAGTTTAGGGTGAGGTTTAGAGTTTAATGCTACGTGACTAACAAAGACCATACACCAATGCAGGTGTATCATCTTTGTCACTTGACCAATCGGGTTCACCTAATAGCAAAATAACTCCAGTAGTGTGTTTGCTTTTTATGGCAAAATAGACACTGCCTTGTGAAATTTCGGAAATGGCAAAAGGCTATGTCTATTTTGCCTCATGAAGAAAAAGAAATGCTGGAACTATTTTGCCTTCAAACAATTGTTTTTATCTGAAGGCAAAATAGCTCCAAAAGTCCTTTTGGCTCATGAGGCAAAATTAAAACATATGATTTCACATGGGCTGACAAAAGGCAAAATAGCCAGGACTTTTGCCCCTTGTGGCAAAATAGACACTATCAAATATTTTGGCTCATGTGCAACTGAGTGGGCGGTTTCGGATTTGGTTTGGATATCTGAGTCCACAATTTTAAAGTTTCGGATACGAATTGGATATGGAGCTTATGAAAAATTTTTGGATCCAATCCGATTGCAAAATTTCCATATCTGTACACCACTGATATCCATGTCTGATCCGGTTGAGATTTTTCGAAATCCAGTCATATCCGGATCCGTTTCTGAAGTGCTGAATCCGGTTGGATCCCGATCCGGAAACCGCATCATGTTCAACACTTGTGCGCAGGGAAAATCTGAGGGCTAACAGAGGAAGCAAAGTGTGGCGGCCTGGAGATGGCGCCACATGTAAACAAATGGTCACCTGTAGATGGTGCCCATGAGTAACAAGTCACTGTGATAGCCACCAGAGGTGTACAGGAGCAGGAGTGTCGGAGTGGACTCCGGCCGGAGTCTTAACGAATTTCGAAAATAGGAGTGGAGCCGGAGTTGAATTTTTTAAGGAAGGCCCGGAGCCGGAGTCATTTTATGAATATGAGGTTAGTTTGCTTATTACTGATTAATTATTATTATTATCGCAGGTTGTTTTTTTACAAAGCATGTTATAATGTAAACTTCAAATGTGAAAAACTATTTCACAGGAAATCTAAAAATTTAAAACAACTTGAATGTAAGCACGGTTAGGTTGGTGAGTCTCATGTGTGTAAAGATTTGGGCAATTTCTTGTTCATGGTGATACGTTGAAAACCATTGGCCAATAAAATCTTGCTCACATAAAAAGTTTAGGTAGTGTCTCAACAACCATATCCAGTTTTTCGTTTCGAAAGACAAAAAGACCGTATCCCGCATCCAGTTTTCTGCCAGATCTAAATCAGGGTTACCATATTGGCGTTTTTCATGCCAAATTGCTCAAATTTGGCGTTTTTTAAGGCATTTGGCATGAAAATTTTGGTTTGGCATTTTGTCATTTTTTTGGCATTTTTTGCAATCTGGCAACTTTATTACTCACTTACACTTAGAAATAGAAAAATAGAAACAACAACAGACGTTTCCATCGAAATCTTACCGGTATTCGGTAATTCCGGGTATTCGGTAATTCGGGTACGAAGTGTGCAAGGAACG
>JGI24158J21664_10003020_pt1 | contig 20841 bp, 10 predicted proteins | sample Ectturendosymbi3_FD_21664 | JGI IMG/M metagenome (IMG submission 21664) | reverse complement strand
TAACGGTTGGCGCCAAGAGCCAGGCAAAGTGGGCCAATGTGGCCTAAAAGTTCTCCACGTATGACGTCACAAACAAAAAAAAACGCACCCCCCAAGCAAAAAAAATTTTTTCGAGTGCAGACTAGAAGTCTTGCCACGTCTTTTGAGACTTTTACCATGTCTGTAGAGCATACCGGACCGGAGAAATTCCCGCGAAAACCCATGTGCGTTTAGGCGTTTTTTTTCCGAAAATCCCCGAATCCTAGCGGATGCCAAAGCACAGTGAAGTCGCTTCATTTTCAATCAGGTGTCGAAGAATTGCTTCCAGCCAACAAAGAGATGGGATGTGGCACTTCCTTGAAGATGTGGTTTCTCCACTCAAACTTGGTGCTTTCCTAAAAACCTTTGTGCAGTGAATGAGTGAAAGATTTCACCAAGACATCTAAGCACGTTAGCAAGGTCTTTAGAGTGCGAGTATGATGAGTGATCAAGGCTGATTGCTGAATAAAGATGATCCAAAAAAATAAATCGTATTTCAAGCGTTTTTGTTTTGCTGTTAGTAAACCATGCATCATTGCAAAACTACTTCGGTGCCGGCCTTGTAGTAACTATGGTAGCAAGCTACATATTTCTTCTGTGCTTTCGATTTGCTTTTTCCTTCTAAACATTGGTTTGCAAAATACAAATTAAAGTTTTTTCCTGCTTTCTTTGTAATAAAGTGCAAATGGGATTCATTTGTTCAAGCACCGACACAACACTGAATATTTTTGCGATTTTGACAGCAGGGAGAACTTGTGCCCAGGAAGTAATATTTTTGTACATGCTTCCAAATCTTTATGTGCCAATAAAAGGCACACAGCATTTTATCGATTTAGCATCGCAAACTAATCAAAGCGGCTGTGTTTTCGTCGTCGAATATAAAAAATGCGTTTTGTTAACCTGTGAAAGAATTCAACTTCTGTTGAAATCATTGTGTGACTAGGATAAGAGAATTTTCACACTGCACCTGATTTTTGCATAGGATTGTCCAAATAATTTCTATGAAAGTTTCATTGGTAAAACAAACATGTCTACAACGACAAAGTATGAAATTCTTTTGGTTAGATTTCAACAACCCATTTTTCCGTTTGACTAGTTCAATAAAAGGTACGTTAAGACAATCACTAGAGTTGTTCTTTGAAAGGAAATGCGTAGTACAACAAGATTTAGGTATGTTGGTTTCAAATAAAGAGGAGATAGTTTCCGTTTTCAAGCTTTTGCAAGTCAAATTTTAACTAATCAAATTTAAATTTTCATCGATGCCAATAAATACAATATTTCGGTTGACTTAACCAGTTTAAACTTTAAACGTAAAGTGAATATAGATAAAGGCATTACAAAACAAACGCGCCAAACAGTCAATTTTTCCACACTAAATGGGCGATACTGATGTTTATGAGGCTACGCCTGAACCCAAAGCGCGTATTATGTTTGTTCACGTGACCACTAAGGTGGAATTTTGCATCGTCACTGAAAAAAAATGATGTGTAAGAATTCAGGATGGTCTTCGATTCGATGACTGACGGTTTGTCCAAAGGCACGTCTCTCAGCCTTTTTTGCATCGGTCTGAAGTTGTAAAATTTGTATCTTATACGGAAACCGGTGAAGATCTTGGTGCATTTTATGCGCATAAGTGAACGCCTTGTTCGTACCAAAATGAGGTTTTCAGTAAATGTCATCTATACTGAAACCTGTGAAGTTCAAGCAAAATTTGATTTTAGTTCAAGCAAGTAATGCAACACTTTCCGAGGCAAAAAACAACTATCAAAAGATTTTTTTTATTTTAGCGGAATTGCCAACTCTTCTTCTACATCTTGGTTAAAACACAATGTACCAAAATACGTTTTATTCCATTATTTCAGGTACTGTAATAGCCTGTGCGCTGCAAGCTTACAAAACAAGTAGGCCTACAGCGCGCGGGTACGGTTGGCTGAAAAGTACATACACGAAGAAGCTAGAGATTGAAGTAAGAGAGATAAGCTGTCCTGGGACCGCTTTTATTTATCATGTGCATATAATCATTTACAGTACCTAAATCATCTGAATTTTGTACTGTATGCTGATGAAAGTTATATCTGTCTATTTAATAAAAACTTGACGATTTGCAGCATATCGTGAATATGAACTAATTACAGTAGACCAGGGGTGGCCAACAGGTCGATCGCGATCGACTGGTCTATCGCCGAGTCTCAATTGGTCGATCACGCCTGGTTTTGCATTGAATTGACAAGATACCTAAAGTGAACACCTTTCAGTCAATACTCCTTTTTATTGCATTTTATGACATTTTCTATGTGTGTCTTTATTACCGACCGGTCGATCGCGAGTTATCAAGAAATTTTCTAGTCGATCGCAGTCGAAGACAAGTTGGCCACCCCTGAAGTAGACAACTGGCTGCGTTCAAACAAATTGTCCTTAAAACATTCCAAATCAACACACATTACACATGCTCACAAAATCTTTGAAAAATAACAGCAACCTATCTGAAACTTGTTTGTTCCAAATAAAAATTAACGACAGCTACTTTCAACGAAAATCGCATGCAAAATATTTAGAGGTTTTGATATACAGCTCATTAGACAGGTCATCTCACGTGCAATTCATAAAATCGAAACTAGTTAGGGCTTGCTATCTATTCTATAAAATTCGATATCCCTTATCAATTGATGTATTAAAAATGTTATACTTTAGTCTTGTGCACTGTTATCAAAATACAGTCGCGCTGAAAAGTTTAAGACCACCTGCCTAAAATCTGGATTTTTACAAGTTTGGAAGATTGTCTCATTTGCTTCGTCACATTACTTTTTATGTTGGAAGAACATTGTTGAACAACTGATGCTTCTATTACAACTTTAGAAGTGAGCTTTTTAACGATCTGGTTGTCTTGGAACCAAGAATGTTCCAAATTATCGAAAGTTTTACTGCTGAAAATATGGGCAAAAAAGGGTGTTTTCAGGTGTGTACAAGTCAAAACTTATACTGCATGAAGAAGGAAAGGTAAATATCTGACAAACTGAAGTTCAGCAAGACTGCACTCGATGTTTGGAAACACATAGGCTACATACGTGTGTGAGAGAACCTTTTCTACGATAAAACAAATCAAAATTGAAAACAGAAATCGAATGGCATGCGAAACACTGGACGACAGTCTCCGACTTGCTAGCACTAACACTGATATTGATAAAGGAAGGACAGTGTAAGAGAAACCTCAACCACAGGTATCCCACTGATAGAGATTTGTGATGAATTGCCAGTTGCTATTGTGTAATAAATTCAATGATGTACTCACTTACCTTGCTTTTTTAGTTTTGAATATTGTGCATCTGTTGTTTTACACAACATTTTATTGAAAGTGGCCCAAAAGGTGTCAGGTTTTTGTAGAATGGCCCGTAGATCAAGAGCTGTGGCGTACACAGAAGGGCGACGGCCGGGCATGCAAGGCAGGGGGGATCCAAACAGTGAAATTACAAAAAATTAAAATGCTGTAACTAGATTATTTTTCCTATTATAAGGCTACTAACACATGCTGCTATTTTTCGAAGCTTGGTACAGAAAACCTAATGAATACTAAAACCGGAATACAGTAGAATTCGCCTATCACGACTTTGGCTATAACGTCAGTTCGCCTATAACGACCCTTTTTCTCCGTTCTTTTGAAGTAACATTATAGGGCAATTCTACTACATAAGCCACGTGGTGGATGGTTTGTCGTTTAACTTGTCAGGGGTCGATTCGCCTTTCTGAACCCCGTCAGTTACGCCACTGAGTATAAATCAAAACTACCCAAAAATGTTCATCTATCTAAAATAAACGGTATAATCTCTCTCCAACAAAAAAAGTCTAACTTCACAGCTAAAATGTTTGGTGTGCGATCTCACCAAAAACAAGGCAGGCGCAACCTATTCGTCCGGTACGGCCATGGCCAAACCTGTTTTCTGACTCAGCAATACGTTAAAGTTTTAATAAACGTGCCCACATAGCTGCTGATAAAAATTGCAAAGGCCGAAATAACTGCTCTTTGCTGTACTCCACCAATTCACCGCCCACTGCAGTTGTTTCTATCGTTCATGCATAGATGTTGCATACTGAATTGGAAACAGGGTTGGAAATCTACAAAAGACGATCTTTCGAAACTTAAACTCGCAGTAGGCTAATGCTCCCAATTCTGAAACCACATTGTAGATGTCTGCAACGAGTTGGCTACTAATTGCGCTATTCACGTTGCCATAAAAATTTTGTCGAAACCGTCAGTCTCTGAGAGTGAGAGTATTGTTTTTTCCGGTGTCTGGAATGTTTTGGGTTGGCTTTTGTTTAAACCTGAGGTGAATGCCACATCAGAGTGTTTTTCAGCACCAAAACGCGCAAAAAAACTTCTTTGTATACAACCAGGGCATACGAGAGGGGATAAGATGTACAACACATCCGGGCCCGAGAGGATGAAAATACGCACGCTAAATTTTTGTTCTCCAGTATAACCAGTGGCGTATCTATGCAAAGTGGCGCCCATGGCAAAGTTCAAATGTGCGCCCCTTCATAATAATTTAAATACTAGATATAAGCAGGGCTTTTTTTGAGGAAAATATTAGGTACCCGGTATGGATCTGTAGGGACCCGATTTCTCTGATTCTAGGGACCCGATTTTCTCTGATTTTAGGGACCCAGTCATAATTTTCTCTGATTCTAGGGATCCGATTTGAAATTCTAGGGACCCCAATCGGGTCCCTAAAACGCCTTAAAAAACCCTGGATATAAGTACAATTTTTACGAAAGTGAAACAATGAAGAAGACAAATGTTTTAAAACGGAAAATATATGTGTCTATTTATATACTCGTTTATTTTTATTATGAAGAATATCAAAACATTCAAACAATAACCTTATCGTAGTTTATAGGTCTACATAGTGCTGCATGCCAAAATTGTATCAAACAACATATTGCAACTGCAAACGACAATTTCTTTTAAAATGGAACACATTAAATTTGAATTGCACAGTAAATTATTTAATGCAAGTCATGCATCATTTGTGTTTGAAAACACACAACTCCATCAAAACGTAACTATATCCACACTTTTTCTGCTAAATTACACAAAAATGATAATTTAAACACTTTACGTGCTTTTATGGAAGCAAAGTCGTGTATGATTTTAACCTTTCCCTCTTTCGTCCCTTTCTATTCTCATCAAAGCTGGATCACACAACCTGCCCTGTCTCATTATTAGTCATTGAGGCCCGGAAGTATAAAAGGATCAGTTTCAGTTTACCGAAAGATCGTTCGCAGCATGCAATACATACTGCCATCGTCAGCATTTATTTGCAGACAATTCGAAGAATTTCAGGACTTCAAGACGCGGTAACTTTAAGTTGCACGACTGGAAACTAGCATTTTGCAATCTACAATCTTCTCGCATAATTGCTTGCCATCTACATCTGAACTGTAAGGGAAGGTCGGGTTAGCTGACTCATTTTTTATTTTATTGCTTGTAGCTCCGATGTTATTCTTTCTGGAAAGTTAAATTTTATACCGTGTTAAGTTCAACCCTTTGCCTCGGCCCTTGCTTTGCTTCAATAAGATAATACGTCGGCAATTGACATTTCCGAAGTTTTACAAAAATGTTCATGAGTTGAGTCAACAATATAGCTAAAGTCACAGCAGTGACTTGAACTATTATTGCTGAATGATGGGTGCCAGCTTGAATCATTGCAAGAAGATGGGAGCAGAACCAGGCAGGAGATTCCTCAAACAGCGTGATGCAAAGCTGGAGCCTGTAATTGTGGAGTTGAGTCAACTAGCACTAAGGGATGAGTAGTTGACTCACCTTGTTGGACATTTGACTCATTTTGAATAAATCATTGTAAAGAAAAAGTATTGTATATTAGCGAACAAAAGCCAATCGTGACGGACAAATACAATAAGTGACTGCAACTGTTAAAGTAAAAAAACGAAGATTTAATCATTTATCCATCCACTTTTCGCACCACATTCGATTGAAACCAACGGCGCCCCTGCTACTATAGATTAATTATTAAGTATCAATATATTAAATTGCCTTTACTCCCAAAGAAATACTCCGTGAGTTCAACATACCGTTAACCATTATAATTGAGAATGGTATTCAGCATTCTTTAAAAAATGCGATGCTGCTTTGTTTCATAAGGTAATTTTACATTGTCTCACTGAGGCAACTAGGACGACCACCACTGTGTCAATTAACCTTTCGGTGCACTAAACAAAAAAATGTCAGCCATGAATATTTTTCTGCTTTGAAACAAGCTACCAAAATTATACGAAATGTGGGGTGATGCTTAAGCTACAACCTGCCGGAATTATTGTGTTATACAGGCACCTACAAGAGGAGATACAACCTGACGAACTAAATCTAACACTATTTACTTTTTTGCATCAAAAACATACTTTCTGGTATAACTTTTCAGCCCTTCCATAACGACACGTCAACTTTACGTAACTGTCATTATAGAATATAAAAACGAAACAATGGAATATCTTTTACGACGTCAAGCATGGCTGGTTAGATACTGGCGGTGAGTCAACTACGCTGCTGAGTCAACTAACCCGACCTTCCTTTACAGTTACACAGATCCTAAATTGTTACCTGTAGATTTTAGTTTCTCACAGTCAGGACCTTTTCACATGGCCTTGGACATCGAACAGTAAGCCAAATTTGGACAAAAAAAAGCTAGCTCCAAACATGACTAACAAATCTCTTTCATGAGTTAACACATTTTGCTCAACTAGCACGGTAATGACATAAACTGCTGATTTTTCGAGGACTAACTAATGTTCTCTACCTTAGTCTTTGGACTGGAGCATTGTATTCAGCCTATTTATCATACCCTGGTGGCCATCGAAGAATATTCGTAAAGTCGGATTGGGTCGCAGCAGTTTAAGTAAGCTGTAAATCTGTAGGACTTCAGCTGCAGTTATTTGCCTAACAGTCAGATTCTCACAGCCTTGGACTTAATGTCGTCTCAGCCAGACAGGGGCGTAACGAGGGAGGCACAATTCCCCGGGCGCCGAATCACCATGAGGGAGCCGAATGACTCCGGGGGCGCATGTCCCAACAATGTCACATCACAAGTACTTTCTTCAATACAGTAGATTTGCTTCCGAAACTCCTCAGGTTCGAACATTGGGGACGCCAAACTTGCTTGTTGACCCGGGCGCCATCTCACCTCGTTATGCCTCTGCAGATTCTGACAAATATCTTCTTGCTTGTAATGCAGCAGTACGGACCGACCCATCCTTTCTTGTAGCGTGAGAAGGACGAGGTCTCCTAGCTATGGCATGAGGGGCGTAACAAGGGGGGAAAGGAGGGCACAGTTACCCGATTGCCGAATCATTGCGGGGGGCGCCAAATGACTGCGGGCGGCGCCGGAAAGTCCCAACAATGTCATATGTGCATTCTTCAATACAGTAAATTTGTTTCAGAAAGAGCTCAGGTTCGAACATGGGGGCGCCAAAATTGTTTCTTGCCCCGGGTGCCATATAACCTCGTTACGCCCCTATATGGCATGCGATCGTTCTTGCTTTATCACAATGTCTGACCGCCGTGTTGTGTCACAATACCACAGTTTGGTCATAATTCTAATTTTTTCCAAGCAATTTTTGCGCCCCCGTCAAAGTGGCGCCTATGGCACGTGCCATGCCTGCCATACCCTAGATACGCCACTGACTACAACAATTAATACATTTCAAAATCTTAGCATGGAAGCTGTTTTTTTATGTATAAGATGATTATTATAGCAACAAGCTACACAAGTTTCGACGAGAGGACCAGAAGTTAGAAGGGCGGTATCGGTCTTCGTACAACCATGACTTAACGACGATTAAAACGATTCGATGATTTTGCATGTTCACAAAGAACAAGTTGACAGACTTAATTTGGACAAATTTGCTGAAAATTATGTTTCTGGTAGTAAGGACACAATGAGACAGTTGGGTTGATTTTTGGAACGGTTTGAGAATTCTGTTGGCTCGTCACATTGCTTAACTTTTACTGATAGGCACGTTTTTATAATTGTCTGTTGACTTAATGGCGAAGAGTTAGAACAACAACTGTATAGTGTGCACTGCAGGAAATGGTTTGCAGATTTCGAGATGTAGAATTGCGGAGAGCAAAGTCCTCTCTGATGTTATGAAACTTCAAGGAAATGGATAGCCTTTTAAGTAGTAAATGTTTAGTTTACGGTTGTAGTAAAGTTTTCAGTTCAGGTTAGATTTTGAACTTTGTTCCGCAACTGTGGCAGAAAGTGCTAACGGGGCATCGTTTGCTATGAATGGCTAAAAAAGGTCATCTTGTTCTAGGTAGCACAGAGTCACAAAACAACGTTTGTTTCCGTGGACGCACGATTTCTGCTGATCATGGCCGTACCAAAAAAAACGAGCTAGCGCCGGCTCTGAAAAACTATTTCAACTGGTATTGCTTACAAGTTTTGATTATGTAGCATGTATCAGCTGACCCCACCCGCAATATAAAACGATAACATTCTGAAAATGTTACTTCAAACCCAAGATTAGGAAAATGTGAATCATGCTCTAACAACTAATCGACGCAATATAGAGAGCTTAAAATACTTAAAGAAATTTTCTAACTGAAAAGACGCTGCAGTGATTTCCATCCATTGTGCAGCCCTGTCCTGTTCGGTATATTTTCAACATACTATAGCTGCAATCAACGACAATGCAAGGTTTTATTGTCATAGAAAAATTTGTTTCACTTCGGTCTTAAGTTCGCGCTCCTTTTTGCTCTGACGATATTTTAGTCTGTGCGAACCCTATATATTAGTCCTAGACCAATAGTTTCCAACCCTTTTCGTACCGCAACATAGACCCGTAGCCACTGGGAGGCATTGCTCCCCAACTTTTGTTGTGCTCAGAAAAATTTGCTTTAAACATGTAATAAAAACAAAAATCTTTCCCCCCTAAAAATATATTTTTCCCACCAAAACTGAAAACCTGGATACGGGCCTGGTGAGGCCCCACTTGTCCACTGTTACGAGGTGAAAAAGAAAAGTGTTAATCAATTTACGCTGAACCAAAAATGATGATATTGACGCGCTAAAAGTACGGTCAACAAAAAATTCTAAAGTAATCACCATGTTGCCCGACAATCACTGCGCTTGTTGCTGCCTTCGATGCAAAAGCATCCAAATACATGGAAGTGTGGAAATCGTACTTGGGTGGCCGGAAAAGGGTTTTTAATTTCCACAAGCAAACCAACGAAACACGTCGCGGTTAAATATTTGACAAAACACACACCCTACGTTTATTTAAGTTTCACATCTTTTTTTTATCTATGCTCAAAAAAAAAACAAATTCACTGCACGTATATGTGGTGGCATAAAGACGTTGAAGTACAACGTGATGAGGACCGAGTTGCGACACGCTTACCACGGCTGTGAAAATCGCTCACACACGAGCAAAAGACATCAAGTAAAACGTACCCAAATGGTTTTAACTTCTAGGTTCACGATTCGCGTGTTTGTTACCTTTTCAGACTGCTAAGAATAGAACGCAACGAAACCGTTGGGCGAAACGATTTGATGCTTAAACCAGAACCGCCACCAGAAATTTTTCAATAGGGGGCTTTACATTTACGCAGGGAGATTGACATTCTGAAAATTTGATAAAATCTCCACTGATTTATACTGTTTTGTATTTAAATTTTGAGGAGCTGAGCCACCAATGCTCCCCGTGGCAACGAGACTGGTTTAAACTTCGCTAATGCTGTCATTATTGAAACACGTACAAAAAGCTCCAATCATTGAATCAAGTAAGATTGAATAGAGAAAGTAAACAATTAGGAAATTTTTTTCCTGATATTCTTCACAACAAAATCATTTAAGAATTTACTGAAATCTGTTTGCCAGGTTAATGCACCTAATGCTTAGTGTCGCCAACCTCTCCTGGAATATTGAGACCCTTCAATTCATTTTTAATTCTTTTGAATCTTGAAAATGGCCTTCCTTCGGAACAGTTAGCAACCACCAAGCTAAGAAATAAAGGTCCACGTGGTTGAATAAATAAAAAAACACTAATCTAAGGCATCAGACGCAGGGGCGTAACGAGGGGGGGGGCAAGTGGGGAACAATTCCCCATCACAAATACTTACTTCAATACAGTACATTTGCTTTCGAAAGACCTCAGGTTCAAGTATGGGGGAGCCAAACTTGCTTCTTGCCCCGGGCGCCATCCAACCTCGTCACGCCCATGATCAGACCCAAAAGCGCTTGTGCCATTTTCTTGCTGTGACCTTTTTCTTTGTCTCTTTAGGGTAGAGTTCTGTGGTTGCCAGTTGGCAAAGTGACTTTTGGTTGCTATTCAAGCGAATTAATTAAAATCTTCTCTGATTTGTTTAGCATGGGAGCAGTACAAACTTGCGCAAGCACTCAATAGCAATCTGATTTCTGAATGACTTTGTTAGAGAAAATTCAAATGGAAAAAATCACATCTAAAAATACCAAACGAGCTTTACGTAATAGAAATGCTATCAAGACTACAGCATTGCTCAGAAGACGCACCTATGATTTTATTTTAGGATGGTGCTGCTAGCCCTCCACATATCTTTTATCTGCAATGTAACCTTTGATCAGGTGCATTTCAAAAACGAAACAGCCACAAGTTCTTTCGTCTGATTTACACGTAACAATCGGTACAATTCAGCAAACACAGAACGCCGCAAACTTGCTTTGAGTATACCGACACAATAGTCGGCATGTGGCTTGACCAATGGTCATATTGAGATTCATGGAAAATCGTTGGAAGACCCTAGCGTTGTCAAAACGAAAACTGATTAGGTGAATAAAACGAAATCTCATTAGGTGGAAAAAAATGTTATTAAATGAACTTTGACGAATATTTATCGAACCGATCATATCCTGGCAAGTGAGTCTATGCGTAACGCAGTTTGCCGGAGACCCATTGGATCTTGAGGCCAAAGGCTTAGCCCGCATAGCCTATTAGAAAATCCGGCCCTGGCGTTATTGTACGACTGAATTTGTTCTACTCCCGTATTTTAAGCGTTGACGGATATTTTTGCAGCAATGAACTGCTCTGTCTCAGCGTAGCGTGCCATGTTTCGCTCCGGCTTCATGGAGCGCTGACAATTTATGTTCATTATGTGGTGAACATTGTACAACAACCTGACGAATAAGGAGAGTGCGTGTAAAATAATATGCAGATTGTGTCAACAAACATCGCCAAAACGTTAGTTTGCAAACATTAATACGACATCATATTGCGACGTCACAAACAACGTATGTCCAGTAACAATGACCACCACACGCCACTGCTCAATACTAAAATTTGTAAGGAGGCATACAATCAAGCAGTCGCCCCGGGCATCACCATACCTCTGCACGCCACTGGTCAAAAGCAGCTGGACCACGCTGCTCTATTTCATTAAATTGCTTATTGGCAAGTTGCTCCCATGTATATCGCCGGTATAGTGTCGTATCGTGTATGTTGGGGCGTGTGTGCTTGCCTTGAATGTGTTGAAGTTAAGCATGAGGTTCTATTTTGTTTTCTTTGTGTGCTAGCCATGGGCGTCGCAGGGAGTAGGGGGCGTTGCCCCCTGGATTTTAAAATTTTTTATTTTCCTGGTGCCTTTTCAGAAGAAAAATGTTTTCTCTTAGTTTCAAGTTTGTAAAATGAAATTTTACCACCGTTGGTCCCCCTAAAAAAATCTCTTGGCCACCCCCTGGAAAAATCCACTATTGATCCCTCTGGAAAATCCTTCTGACGCCCGTGGTCCTAGGCCATATCTTGTGGGCCTTTCGGCTGAAATGAATACACTTAGAGATTTATCTGCGATCAAAGCACCTGTTTTATTATGTTCTCTTGAAGCACTTGCTCCATGATTGCTTGTCCAACGGGATGTCCATGTTATTCTTATTGATGATGGACGTATTTCCAACTCTCGTATCAAACGAAACATAACAGTTAGCAAGTTTCCAAACGTTTTTAAAACTTACTGCCTGTGATATATAAATGAGTTTTTAGAAAGGCTTTGAGTTCTATTGTGTTTAGTCAGCTGCACTTAACCCTGTTTTAGTTTAACAAAAGCATATTTCTCATGAGAGATTTAATCAATTTAGTCATAGAAGCATATGTCTTGTTAATCAGCCAAGTAATTTTGTGATAATGCCGTCACTTCTAGACCAGATTTATGCCAATGATGGAAATCATATTCATTCTGGCCTTTTTGCCTTTGATGTAACAAGTAAACATCTTTCAACTCTTGTCACAATGCAGCAAAATCCCCATATAAAATAAGCCCATATCTAAGAAAGTTAATATGTTCTTAGCATAGAGTTATTTTTAAGTGATGGTAGTATATCATTAACTCCTTAGGGTTTAAGAAAAAGAATCCTGAAGAAGAATTTGACGTAGATATTTTAATAGCCTCTTAACCTGAAGAAGAACTTGATATATTTATAGCTTCGAAAATAGTTAAGGAACACAATCAAATGGAAAAACTATCACGCAAGAAAAACAAGTTGTTTTACAAACCCTGAATAACCAAAAGTGGAATCAACACGAAACACAAGCTTTACAATAAATCCATCAAGTTACCTCAACATCATTCGGTTTACCTTAAGTATAAGAAGTGCATCAATTTGTTGTTAAACATACTGAAAAAGTCAAAGCAGACGTCTTGTTATCAACCCTTACGTCAATATAAAAAAAAACTTTAAAACATGAAAAACTATCACATGTATCGTCACTAAAAGGCAACATAATTTTTGTAGAACTCCAGCAAGGAAACGCGCTAAAACTTTTCTTTCCAATCCGCACACTGCAAATCAATTTACTCCATTTACTGGTTTTCGGAGCCCTCATCCGCTGCAATTGAAAAAAAGCAAGAAAATAGGTTGAAACAACGCGTTTTTTGAAAGTGGTCAAATCGCTTCTTCAGTTTCTGAAGTAATTTTTGAACATTACTAGTGTTCCAAAATTTTCATTTTCAAGCAATAAGGAAGACGAGTTTATTATTTTTCATCCGTACTTCCCAGTTCCCAAAGGCATAGTTTCGTTAAAAAAGCATTGATATGATCAAACATATGGTTCATTAATTGCCCCTTTCCTTGAAAATATGAATTTAAGTCATTTAAAAGCAGACGTTATGTCCACAAGAAATTCCAAGTCATAAGTCTACTCCCATCGTAAAAGTCAGCGGCAGCGTTGCCTTTGTCTTCCATGAGCCGCTGTATTTAGTCTTTTAGCTCAGAGTCTGAGCTCAGACACTCGTTTCAACATTTTGTCAATGCTAAGCCACCGGACTTTTGAATAGCGAACGTCTTCATAATCTGCATCCACGTCACGCAGCAAACCTTGAAATTCTCTGTGACACAAACCAGCGGAACTAATGAAGTTGACCGTTTATGTAACGACATATATTACACTTTTGATTTTCAGGGAATTTAGCACAAATACTTTCTTGGTGGATTAAAGAGTGAAAGCTCATAATAAAGTTATTTCCTACCTCACTTCAAATTAACTTTGCTAACCCCTCTATCGCCAACATATTGCAAGGGCACCACATGTCGTCATTCCGGCCAGATTGATCAAAGTCAACCCTAGTCGGCTTAAAGCTGGCAGAGTATGGCTTCCAATAAATCAACGGCTTTGGTAGTACTGTACCTCCAAAGAGGGACCATGGCAGCTAGTTCTTCTGTGATACCAGTGATTACTATAAAATGGATGGCTAACTCCATTGTGTTCATTGTTATGGTCACGCATCAGTAAGTCTTTACTCCGTGTATAATATATTTGCAGGGCAAGGCATTGCAAAAACTGTACAACGGTGCGTAATTATCAGCTACTGCTTTTCTTGCAAACCTGTAGATGGCATATTTTCCCAATTTTTTGATTTTTGTAGCTTTACTGCAGGGTTTGAAGACCGCATGCTTTTTCTACATGCCAAAAATATTTTTTCCTAGCCAAAATAGCGCCGACACATCTTCAACTTCTCAGGGCAGCTAATGCACTGCCGAAACCAAAGAAAATCGCTGCTGAAGCTAAAGAAATTTCCGATGTAAATGTGGGTAGATATACTTTACGTGAAACAGATAAATCTTTGCAACCTTGCTTTACTCAGGCAGCTTAAAGTCGATCAATATCCTAATAACGGCTGTGCTTGTTCAGATCCAAGAATTTCGAGGTTCATGGTCTAGCAGGGTTTTAAAGGCGTTTTAGGGACCCGATTCGGGTCCCTAGAATCAGAGAAAATTATCATCGGGTCCCTAAAATCTGAGAAAATCTGGTCCCTAGAATCAGAGAAATCGGTTCCCCACAGATCCATACCGGGTACCTAACATTTTCCTTAAAAAAACGGGGTCTAACAACGCACATGCTGTTGTGTGTAAACAGCAGATAGTAAAAATCAATTTTTTTATTGAAGCTGACCTCCCTCCCTGAACATATCTACAAAGACGCATTGAAAAGTTTTATATCATCAATAGAGTAACTACAGTTAAAAGTTTCTTTACGCCATGTTGTCTCAACAGGACTCTGGGAAGAGACTTACTGTCCTATATGCTATGTCTACAGTACGAACCGTCTCAAAATGGCCACCAGAACCAGATTAATTGTTTGTGGGCCATGTTCGTCGGGCTCAATTTTATCACAGGCCTGGGCAAACGGGAGCTCATTGACCACTTTACCCATGCTTAAGCTGACTAACAGAATGCAAATTTACCAGAAAAGAGTTGTGGAATCCGTGATATTTGAAGCTTCATTTTTTCCTTATGCACGACATTTCATGAAAGAAACGTAGGCTATTTGTTTGCATTGAAATCTTTCAATGTGTTTTTCTTTCAGTGAGGTTATTTCTTCATTAATTTTTTTCCTGGGAAGAGGATCATTGCAAACAGATGTCCACACCAGTAGCGCAGTCAAGAATTTTGTTCGGGAGGGGCTAGCCAGTGACGTTGTCAGTGACTGACGTCGTGTTGAGACCGACTGTTCCTTCTGTTTATTTTCTAACAGATAAAAATTCATATAAAGCACCAGTAAAAATCTTAGCAAGTGTGTATTGCTTCTGTTTATTAGCTGAGTCATACGAAACAATAAACCATTACACCTTTGTTCCCATTCTTGATGTCAAACAAATTTTACAAAAAACGTTGCATGGTTGCGATCAACCCTGCATAGGTGCGTCGTAACAAAACTTTAAAAATTTCTACCGAACTAAAAGCAGAATATGTTTTGACGTTCCTAGAGCATTATTTTTCTCCTAGGACATTGCCCAACTTTTGAAGTCAGGACATCTCTGGCTGAATTGACTTTCGTCTTCTCAAAAACGCATTGTAGAAAACCTGCTTTGAAGATTATCGTGGATAGCAGGCACATAAGCGATTCTGTCAATCTTACTTTGCTGTATAGTGTCAAGCAATTTGAAGCTTCGACTTACGTGTTCTACTCAACATAACGGAACATTGCTCTTCCTTGTGCAGTTCCAAAATGTGGGTCCACAAAACATCCCAGGGACGCCGGAGAGCGGTGCACGACTGAGGCAGTTCCCACCGCCTTTTCAAAAAAGAGGACAGGAGGCGAAGGTGCCTTTCAATAATTATCAAAGGTGATTTCATAGTTTATCAAGATCAACTTGAAACAAATTTATTGGAGTTTTTGCGCATCCATAAATCACAGAATGGTTTTCTATAACTTCTGTTTTTATTTTTTATATCAACATTGCTGCTGAATAGATACAAACATAATCGGTAACATTTTTTTGTTTTTTGTAGGTTTTCCTTCCCTCAACTCATTTGGACTGCTGCCCTCTGCTATACCGCTGTTCGGGCGTCCCTGAAACATCTTCTCTGCACATATTGATGTACCGTGAACAACCATGTTCTGAAGCACAAAATGAATTTCTGGCAGTGCGTTGGAATTATTAAACGCCTAACTTAAAACTCCTCTGCAATATTTTGTAACAGAGTACCATGGGTGCAGTGCTAAAATAAGAACCGTGCCAATGACTTTTAAGCCAGTGTCTGTCACAGATATCTTGGAATATGTATCTTTTTCACAAAGTTAGCCGCTGGCCTGATTTTAACTGAGGTAAAACTAAGACACTCACTATCTGCCTGCATTTCATCTACCCCAAATCAACAAAAACAAACTTTTTTAGTACTTTTTCCGGAAAAGCAGACAAATCATCAAATATGAAAGGCATGGTATTACTATCTCCTTTTACTTTTGTACTTAAATCCTACAAAAAAATTGTGTAACTAGTAAACACTGCAAGGATGAAAGCGATCCTAAAGAGTTCAAAAACTAAAGCATAGGCTTGATTAGCCATTGCAGTCAGAGGCCTATAGCAAAACCCATAAAACAGATTGGTAGCACATCCAAAAGCTACACCAAATGAAAGAAGTCTTCTTATCGACTAAACGCCTATCAGCAACTGGTGCAGAGTAGTATATCTTGCAGAAGTTCTACAGATGCACAATAATGCCTGTCATACACCAGGCGCGGATATACCATTAAGCTAAAAAGGCTGAAGCCTAGGGCCCCCAATTTTTTGGGGCCCCTAAATTTTAGGAGTAAGGAAAATTTCCAGCATTTTTGTAAATACTTACATTTGTATTTTTGTTTTGGTTCAACACACATTTTCTTACTAAGCCGCTAGCAACAGGCTCGCACAACTCAGAAAGCTGGAAGGGCCAAATTATCAACATAAATTTGCCGTGGGCCGGAAACGTCTATTTCATTTCCATGTAGAGATTTCGTTGCAGTATGGAAGAAATACTTTTTTCGAAGTCGAGCTTTTGCAACATTTTCTACAATTGGGAAACAGGCCCGTAACTAGGGGGGGCGCGTAACTAGGGGGCCTCCCTACAAAATTTTTCGCCCCCTGGAAAAGTGTGTTGAGCATTGTTATGAACTATTGGACATAGTTTAACTAATTTGGGCCCCTCACAGAAAACTCTTCGCAACCCCTGGTGTCCAAGTTGGTTGCGGGTCTGATGAGAAAGCTCTGCAAGTAAAGCTTTCGCACGCCGTGTGTTGTGCAGGCCTGTTATTGAAGAATGAGCGCGAAAGATTGAAGTGAATGACAATGAGAATACTCTTTTTATGATGTTTAGAATTGGTTATTGCTACGTATAATGCGTGGATAAAACGCCTGAATCCATTTTTCAGATTACACGAGGCCAGTGAGGTACTTTCGTTCAGCCCAATCCCGTTGCCACAAGGGGGCTTTGGTGAGCTTAGCCCCTCCAAACAAAGCTCCAAAAGCAAAATTATACATCAGTAGAAATTTTGTCAAATTAGAATGTCAAATGTCAATCCCGTCCCCCGTACAAACGTAAAGTCCCCCTATTGACGACTTTCTGGCGACGGTTCTGGTTCAGCCCAGGTTTATCTCTTGTTGCTTTTATGGGTAAGATACGGGGTGAAAACAAGAATAGCCTGCACTGTAGCCAAAGCTACAGACATTCAGTGGGACAAAATGTTAACTATTTGTAACACCGCGCGTGTTAAGCTGAGATTTTCTTTGACTTAAATTGTTTCGTATCAATCTTGGGCCATTCCTTCTACACCTCAATGCATAGAAAAAAATTATTCTACTTACTGTAGAACTAGACACATATCTTGATGTATTAGTAACGCCAATTTGTAGCTTGAGCTTGGTAGCTTAGTAGGCTGAGCAAAGTGAACCTCACGTGTGAGTTTTTTCTTTTTTGCAGAGTAATCAGGATAACGGTAGATCTACAATAGGCTTACTTGCATTAACTTGAGAGTGTCGAAGAGTAGGCTGCATATGAGAGTGGTTCTAGCAAGCCAAAGAAAGCCATTGCCAATGCAGATGCACTGCGAGCTGTTATTGAAAAGGTCAAAAATAACCCAGTTTTCTAGTGAGCCAGAAGGGCCTACACCAGAGGTGGCTACGGATTCGGAGTGCCGGAGTCGACTCCGGGAGGATCCTGCGTTATGCTTTCGGACCCGGCGCCGGAATAAAAAATTTGTGAAAATCCGGACCCGGAGTCACTTTTCATTTTCAGCAGCAGGAGTCTGTGTGGTTTTCATATATGACATTTCTTAAGTATAAGCATTGCTGAATTTCGGTTGCATCGATGGTAGCCAGAATCTGAAAAAGATTCGGATTCTCAAATTAGAAAAAAATTTGGACCCGAATCCGGATCGAAAAATTTTGGAACAGGAGCGGATTCGGAGTCTGAAAATGTGACTACGGCCATCTCTGCCTTCCAGAAGGGCCCCAATTTAAAATAGCCTAGGGCCCCGAAAATGAAAAGTCGCCTCGGTCATACACCATAGTAAGCACAAAATAAGCCGAAGCTTTTGCCTGCTTGTTGCCAGGTTCGAGTAAAGACTCAGTCACGCGTGACGGAGACAATGAGTTGGCCATTCATTTTGTACTGTAGGATTCAATAATGATACCCCACACAAAAAATAGCCACTTGAGCAGTGTCTTCGTCTGTACTTTCGTCAAGCCCCAGGAAATAAAATTCAAAGCTTGTAGGTTTTCATTCAAATGTTTCCTCTGTCAAGCTTGCTACCTCTTCGATACGGCGAGCTATGATCTATCTGCAAAGCCTTCTTTTGACAAGCTGCTCTATATTCTTCGGATAGTAGTACATCAAGCTTCTCCGGATAATAGTGTATGTTCGCAAAGCGAACGAAGCATTCCTTCATACAATCTCCATCAGAATCTGGTTTGCCGTTGCTTATTTTCTACCACTTTCACTATTGATTTCTCCTGTGAGGAAACAGTTAAGAAGACTGACTGCTGTCCCAATGATTCTTTTTCAATTGTACCCACTTTATTGTTTCTGAATCTGTCTTGTAATTCAGCCTACTATAAGAAGATACACGCCTAGTGTCATTATCTCTTTTTATCTTATATTCTTTGAAGTCTGAAATTTCTGTATTAAATATCAACCAAAATCGACTTGTTTTTACCTTGCACGAAGTACTGATCTTTCCACCTTTCATAAAATTATCTGACACCATTGCAAACTTTTAGCTTTTCAAGCAACTTAATTATGTTAATACCTATGCGCTCAAAACAACATACTTGAAGTGAGCTTTGTCTCTGGTTAAGTTGTTGAAGCTGTGCAGTCTGCAGGCAAGACAGCACGCGTACAAAAGGTAACAACAGAGCTTGTTCTTCATTTTCAGAAATGCGATAGTGTTCTATCAGTGGATGAGTTACTGTGACGATTACTGACGCAACACAGATGATTTTCAGCCATTCCTATCACTGATTTAGGCATGGCAGTGTTGCCATTTCAGCTGTTTTGCTGCTAGATCTAGCAGGTTTTTCTCACTGTTAGCTGGAAATTTCTCAATCTAGCAGCTAGCTGATTTTCTAGCAGGATTTTGAAAAATGATTAGCAGGTAGCAATATCCTGGCCAAATATTTGTTCCAACAATTTTTAGAGATGAAAATTTTATCCCTTTTTCATCAAAAAATTATTTACCTTCTTTCTGATCTTTTGTATTGGGCAACACAAAGACCACCAGGCGTAACTAGCTGTCTTTAATCATTTGGATACATAAAGATACCAGTGGTGGGTTTAGGGTTGGGGGGGGCCGAGGCAAGTCTAAAAAGGGGCCCCTCGGATGACGTCATCATACTCAGCCAACCGTGATAAGCACTTTTGATCAAGCATGAGATACATCCATTCAAGGATACATTCCTGATACAACGGCATGACTGACATAACAGAAGGAGAAAATGCATTAATTCATAATACACAACTTTGAAAACACGAAAGTTGAGAAGACAAGGCTTACAACACATGAAAGTTAGGCAATAGCAAGTTAGCATCGCCCCCACCTCTTTATTTTCACGCCCTATTTATTTGCATTCACCATCAATAAACTACAAAGTTTACCCCTTGGAAATTTTCACACATTCCCCCTTTGAAAGAATGCTTGGTAGTTGGTATCGTGAATTTGTTCACGTTCGTGTGTTTCTGGTAATCCATGAAACTATAAATAACAACGAAGAAAATTTGAAACACTAAAATTGTTTGAAATTTAATCCTTTTAACTTTTTAAGCATACAAAGGCATCCAACCTGAGACTTGTTTCGGAAAGCTTTGAGGCTGAATGAGTTAAGGCGGCCCTCATTTTGCATTGACACTAGTTGCTTGATAAATGCGCAAAAGTAGGAAATAATTTATCATATACCTTATGCAAACATTTCTACTGCAGGAAGTAGCCTACACAATTGATTAAATCTGTGCCAAGAGAAAACAGTTCAAGTTATACTGGCTAAGAGCTGTCAAAAAAACTTTAACATCTCCTACCAAGTCTACCTTGAACCAACCATTTACTAGTCAGGCTTCAAATAACCTGTGACTTCAAGCATAGGTTAATTAAAACCACCTAAACTACCTGAAATATCTGTAGAAAAAATGAGTACTCATAATTCTCAAAAAAATGCCATTTCTGCTACCTTATAAGAAGCATGAATGTAGCCATGCTTACTAACAGTCTTTGCCGCACAACAACATTAATACAAGATTACCTTGTAGACTAAGAAGAAAATGTCCTATGAATAAAAAGAAGTAGCGTGGTCCCTGCCATAGCCTAACAATTACATGTTGTCTTATTTTTTGATGGAAATGTTCACTAAGGTACAACATCACAAGAATTGAGAAGTTTGTCTAACCTTTTCAACTCAGGGACACAAAAAAGAAATCCTTACACAGTGGTGAAAGTAGAATAATTTTCTTACCGGAACGATCCAGTATTTGTCAACACCCTCCCAAAATTTCAGCCATCAATATAAAAAAGCAATCAAGAGCACGTCTACTTTTGGCCCAC
>JGI24158J21664_10003019_pt1 | contig 20843 bp, 12 predicted proteins | sample Ectturendosymbi3_FD_21664 | JGI IMG/M metagenome (IMG submission 21664) | reverse complement strand
GGAAAATAACACACATTTTAGTTTTTAGGCTCATATTTGATAATAATTTTGAGTAGAAATAATTTTTTCAACAAGTGGAAAATAATGCAGACATTAAGGGGATATTCATACACAAAAGTCAAAATATGAAACTTAGTTCATTTTGTTTCTCAATGAACTTTACTTCGTTAGACGTTAACCGAAATTTTCTTTGCACAATCCCCGCAAATGAGACTTCATCGCACGTCATCACGTTGACACGACCATATTTTGCTTCCTCTGTTAAATTTGGCCAATACTGCTCACATTTTGTCTGAAAAACAACAAATTGGTTGCAGTGAAATTTCCTGAGACATAGAACATTATAAAAAGTAACTGTAAAACATTTAAAGATGCACAATATATTCATACCAGTCATCTGCACAAATAGTGTGATAAGTGCACAATGCTTGGATTAGTAGGTACTTATTTGACTGTTGCATTTTAATATACTTGCTGTATTATCCTTTTTGGAGGTGCGCATTTTGTAGTGGGATGAATTGGCTTGGCATGATTTTCGTAATAGCGCAAATAGCATAATTACTTTATTTTTGCGATATCAATTGTCTTAATTACTAATATTCACCTTGTTAATGAACAAGGTTAATGATTAAACATTTTTTAAAATCTGAACTAGAAGTCTTTCGGAATCCGTAGAGGGTTTGAACAGTTCTTTAGCTCAATCGGCTAGAGTGTTGTAGCGTTGCAAAGCTTTGCACAAAAATGACGCACGTGGGTCTTAAAGGGTTTGAACGCATGATATACTTTTTTATTTTCAGAATCCTACTGTCACGCTAACTTCGTTCAACAACTTGATGGCGTAGTTTGGCATGCTAATTTGATCAACCGTTGTGTGGTTCAGCCTGAATTATAGTGAATACTGCGTGAAGTTGCAACTGCCTCTAAGGGCAACCCTAGATTACTTTTTTGTGGATCCTAACCTAGAGCGGTGGTTGCAGTGAGGAACCACCCCGTTCCCTGGTGGTGTGTGCGCCCTCATTCGTGCTGGGAGGTCTGGAGTTCGACTCTCGGTCGGGTCTCACCAAAACCTTGTAAATTGGCACTGTCGCTTTCTTACCAAGCGTCGATTACCCAGAAAGCAAAACAGACCAGTGAAATGAAAACACACTCAGTAGGTCTTCTATGACTGTTTGATCCTTCAGAGCACAGTTGAATGCTGAAACAGTTGTGCGCTTGGGCGTCATAGTGCCACGGTGATTTGACTAGTTTTTGTTGCACTGGATCGCGCTGTGATCACTAAGAAGTTCTACGCTAAAGAGGTGAAATAAAAGTTTGGAGAGTTTGTTATTTTATTAATATTTGTTCATATCTCCATTTTACCAATGATTACAACATTGGCTGGATTGGGAACTTAAACATTATTTTGCTCCCAAGGAAGGAGCACGAACTAGTCGAGAAAGTCAAATGATATTCCTTGGATTTTGATGGCAGATTTTCAACTAAGCGTAGTGGCTCTTGAAGACTTTTGAGCTAGGTGATGGGTAAAAACACTCCACCGCTGTTGAGCCAACGAAGTTTTCCGAGACTGTGATGGTGATGCTAAAAAATCCTCAGTTGGCAGTTGGTCTTGATAAATGGATCCCACTCGGAGCAAATACGTGCATCTTGAGGTTTCAATAGACAGACGTATCCCCGGTTTTCATATAAAAGACCTCTTCAAACTTTAAGAGCATGAAAATCTGAATTCGTGGAGGAAAACACGATTGCCTACGAAGGTTCAACGATCCATTTGAGCGACTTCCAGCCATACTTTGGAAAGGTGGTGTGCTGTAGGCGTTCGCACTACTGGTAGGCCCTGCCACCCATCACGTCATTGGTTTCTTGATCAAAACTTTGTGACCATGCTAAAAGCATTACAATTCGCCGTGGCTGTTGAGTCTGACGAGGGTTCGCCTTGTCTCTGCTGTTCATTTTCCACACGGAGTTGAGAACCATAGGTGTAGGAGCAAGCGAATTTTTGCGCTTCCAAAGGATTATTGCCCAAATTTTCCCAAACTTGCCCAAACAGTTGTGCAAATTTTGCCGACCCTTTTTTGGTGTGACCTCCAAAATATGGTCTTTACTTGTTTTTCTGAATACGTTGGGCGCCACATTTGAAGCAAAACAACGTTGGGCGCCATATTTGCCAAGATTTCCAGGGTTTTGCCTAGATATTTGAAGATTTGTTTGGATTTTCAGGGATTTCGCCCAAGTTTTTAGAGATTTTTCCCAAATTTTCAACAAATCAAAACTTTTGAGGGTGCGCTTGTACCCCTTGTACCCCCGCCTCCTACACCACCGTTGAGAACAGATTAAAAAAGTAACTCTTCTGAACACAGAACTTTCTTAATTATACAAAGAGATGGTTCCACGTCACACCAATACGATTTCATTAGTGTTTTTGAGGATGAACAACAGACAAGTTTCGTGTCATATATTTTCATGACCGGCATGCGCGATCGCACAAGCCATAGTCAAGGCCAATCCACACTGAGGAGTTGCCAGGAGTAGCCACGCACGATTCTTTGTTTGATTTGTTGCGTCGGGTAATTCTGCGCTCGTGCACGGCTCGGCACGGCAACTCCTGGGCGCAATGAATCAAACAAAGCCGTTAAAATAAAACAAAATCAAACAAAGCGGTTAAAGTTGCCAAACAGTCGTTGCCACTGCAATTAGGATAAACTAAAATTTATTTTGCTAAGATCAAAGTAAGTCATTCAGTGTGAGGCCCTGGTTAAGATAGTGACACAATTTTTGGCTCAGTAAGCAATTTCGGATGGACATAGCTGGATTGGTGAATGCTGTTATCCTGGAGGCAATAAAACAAACAAACAATCGTGTGCGGCTACTCCTGGCAACTCAGTGTAGATTGGCCCTAAGGGGTTGGCGGTTTGCATTCATGCAAAGCTGACACCTTGTTGGGGAACGTTATTGAGAAATTTAGCAATGTAGCTATTATTAATATCATGCATAACACTGCTGATGTAATAAGGTGAAAAAGGACAGAGATCTGTCAATGGCATAAGTAGATTCTCTCTCGACTGTCGTTGTGTCGGATGTGTGCATGAATTGTAGAAACGTCGATTAGTCAACTTCGCCGATTAATGGACCAAATTATTCTTATACACAAAACGATGTTACAAGACTTCTTCAGGCGATGCCATAGTGGAAGGCAAGGCAGTGTCGTGTGGCGATATTCGAGCAATTTCGAAGATGGCATTCGAGCGGTGAAGTATTTCTTGTGTAGTCCGGTAAACGGATTTCTAGTGCGAAATCGGTTACGGATTAGATTGTATCGCAAGGAACAGATTTCCAAATTGTACCATTCTGAAGTACGACGTGCGCACTGCCTGTAGGATAGTATGGAGTTATGTAGTTGTTTGCTGCTAACCCATTGAGGACTGCAAAACCACCATAGTGGCTCGGATTTTTTTCACTCATAACGCGCCGTCCAATAGATCTAGGGAGCTGTTCAAACCTTCTGAAAAAGCAAAAAGTCTCCTAGCTTCGATTGAAAAAAGTCCGAACACTTTTGGGTTTGACGTTTTTTGGGGTGTTGTCATGAGTGTGTGGGTGTCAAGTGAGTTTTGTATGACGTCATCGTGGCCAGAGAAAATTTTCAAGAAGCGCATTCTTTGTTTATTCTTTATCAACAGGCAAGGTTAAAATCCGCGTCTTCAGAGCCGTTGATTGGTCATCTAGCGTTAGGTGTTGGCGAGTTATAGCCGCAGAACGATAATTGATTAACCTTTTTAATCTGCTGTTGAATCTCCAAGAGATTAACTTATCAATTTGTGTTTTTTTTTCAGAAGCGTTTTCAAGAATCACGACTTCGAGCGTCTGCAAATATTTTTGCAACATTTCATTTTCTCAGCAGCTGTTTCAATAAAGAAGAACCAACGAATTAAAGAAAGATATTTTCGAAATAAATTGATCAGAAAAAAACATTTTGAAAAATATTCAACTTGATCTTATTTGATGATTACAGTAAGGTAAGAAGGGAGATACCAACATTTTATCTTTCCTAGAAATTACGAACATACCGTCAAAAACATCATGTTTGAAATGTTCGTTCACGATGCCACCGGTATGGTTATTTTTTTATTTTGCTTTTTATTAATCACGTTTTGGGTACAATATAGCGGACGAATTTTATAACTGAACTAAAATACATTAAATGTGAAAAGTACATCAGTTTTTCAAGCATTTGACAAACCTTTCCTTTCTCTTTGATATTGGTAAGCATGATGATAATAGTTGATCCTTGCTCCCAAACCATTGACCAAAAATCATTGATGGTTGACTGTTTTGGTCCTTGTGTGGCGATAAATTTCCGATGATTTTTGTATCCCTGAGTTATATGATTTATTTAAAAACATGCAAAATTTTTTTTCTGGATTTTATTGAAAATTTTGGCATATTCCACAATTATCATCAATAGCAATGTCAGGCTGTACACTACGTACACCTCTCACAATTCTAAACATTTCAAAGATGCTCTGTTCATTACCGGTATATATGCAGCATTGATGTAGTCGTTTTCCTGTTGTCCAGAAAGAATCACACGTGCGTGGTCGTCTGTCAAAAGCAATAACAGCCGGTAGCCTCATAGAACATAAACACTTAACTTGTTGCTATTATACTTTGCAAAAGATAAATGTGAATAGAATTTAAAGATGCCTTGTAGACGTGATTGAACATGTGACAAAAGGTTCTTTTTAACCTTTGTTTAGAAAATTGTTTCTTGATCTTTCTCAGTCTGAAACAAGACCGTAATTTCAACAAAATGATGGTTAAAAAGTTTAGATTTAGTTAAAACACTCTAACTTTCAAATTTGACGCAATCGAAAGCATATCAGCTATACAATTCCTTACATGGGATGATATTCTTGTATCTATTTCTCTCTGCATTTTCTTTCTTTAAAGCACAGATTGATGCATGCCCAATCTTTGTGTCCAGTGCTGTAATTTCCTTCGTGTAAAAAAAGAATAATGCACGACGAAGCAATGCTCATATAAAAGTGAGACAAATTTAGGTTTAATTCATCCCTCGTTTGTTCACTCAGAATTCAAAATTATCAAAAGCATTACTCCTTTAGTTATACAAAAACTAATGAAAAGACAAACACTATAAACGCTTGAATTTGTCTCCCAGGCAGAGGTCTGGGCTGGTAAAGAATCAGGAATACCTCAGCCCTACCCAATAACAGCAATGACGACATCACCAACTTGATCAGTGATAAATTTAAGGTGTCCTTACGGAACAAGCCAGCATCAGGTCAGTTCATTGTTTAATTTCGAGGAGAAATCAATACCGTTACCACGCAAAATAAGTTCTCTTAGTAAAAAAGTTCAACAAAAATTTTGCAGTTTTAAATGCGTTCAAACACTTTGCGCAGATTCAAGGCTACAAAACTTCAAAGTGAAATAAGCGAAAGGTGATAAATATCCTGTGTTTTCGCGTAAGTATCCATTTTAGTAATAATTGACTTCCAGAGAACGATGATAGAACAAAAAAAAGATAAAATGTGATATTTCTAGAAGGATCTCTTTTGTATCGCTCTAGAAGTGAGGACTACAGGACTACCTAAATTTTTCTAGGTTTACTTGATAATGAAAAAACATGTGAACCTGGTTTAAGTTTAAGAAGCTTTCTTCAACGCAATTGTTTTGGGGAATTTGGAATTTTCTTCTGTTTCAAAAATAAATCCAATACTATGTATATTTGGCAATATTCAAATTGCGTTTTTCGCTATGAAGGTTGCGATACGCAGTTTTAAAGCAATTCAGTTGTCTTTTATTTTTATAAGATTATTTTAGCGCTAAAAATACCCATGTACATTATGTCTCTCCAGGAACCCAATCAAGTGCGTGCTTAAGTAAGTGGCAATACACTGCAGAAGGTCGAGACGTCAGGTACCTTGGGGTGGAATTCACAGAAGGCGAAACAAGCATATTGATACATGGATTGGTGAAGGAACGCAGTTCTGCGTGAGCTTCATCACCCTGTGGTGGTCAAAGGGGAGCTTTCAAGCACCGCATAGCTGACAGGTTTATGTTCCGATCCTCATCTTTGTTCAAGAAATTTGGGTAATGACTGAAAGGGCACTACACAAGTGCAAGCGGCAGAGATGTGATTTTTGCGAAGAGTTCATGCTGGGACACTTCACGACGAAGTGCGCAGCTGTGAAATTGTTAAGGTTCTGAGTATCGAGCAATTTTTTTCATTTCTTTTCCGAATAAGGCGATGTGTGTTACGTTTATTCGGCCATGTGACCAGAATGTCACTGGAAAGATTGACGAGGCGAGTATTTCCGGCTATACCCACGAGAAAGCGGCCAAGAGGTTGACCAGGGACCAGTACGCATGATTACATCTCCGACCGTGGTCCCGTGTTGGTGTGGAGCCAGCAGAAATATTAGAGATTGCTAAACACTAAGTTATTTCGAGCCCTCCTAGGCTTCGCGACCCTCCTAGGACTGCCGAGACCTCGTATGTCTGCAATTTTGAGACCTCTTAGACCTCCTTCGAAAAACAGCTGACGTTTTTACATCTCCGGCCTTTCTTGAGCCCGTCTTGTTTTTTGAGGCAGCTCAACTATTAGAGATTTCTGAAAACCGTGAGTAATTTCGAGACCTCCACAGATACGTTCCGAGCAATAGTTGAGTGAGGCAAAATATCTAATCTCAAATTTCGTAAAGTTTTAAGTACTCACGCATCACAGCCCTCAACAAACGAGGAATGGGTACAAAAAAGAATAAAGGAAAGAAAAAGTTATTTTGCAGAACACGTTATTTTACTATAGGAAACAGTGTAGTTGCATTTAGATCCAGAAATCTTTTGATGAACACGTCAATTCAGTCAACAGAAAGATGTGCATGCACAGTGAACAGAATACCTACGTTAAAGGACCACATATCTAATGCACAAATTGGTAGGTTTGTTTGGGATAGTAGGCATATGTTACTTACACTTGGTAGGCATATCTTAATTAAAACGTAGAATTTTCTAACAAACACATAACTTCCCTTCTTTAAGGTTGAAAAACCGTTAACCGATGCACCTTGCCACAAAACAGCTTCGAAGCAATGAGGGAAAGATTAGGATATATTAAAGAATACTGCTGTAAATATATAGACCAACGCCAATCAATAAATTCAAAGCGGGATATTTTGTAGAAAATGCAAAAAAAACGATTGCATCACATCAGCTTTCACGCCTCTACGCTTACTTTCATCATCCCGTAAAAACGTAGAGAAAATCTTAATTGAAGAAACACTATTTCTGGAGTTGTGCAAAAATCAACATAGAATAAATGTATCGAAATTTCTTCAGTTTATTTATATTCGAAGGCAACCAGTGTAAAAACATAGTTCCAGTAATTACAGGAAAATGTTGCTTAGGTTTTCAAAGACAAAAAACTTGTTTTTGCAAAGAACATATTTGTGAACATATATTTTGAGATGAAAGTCCTCTTCCACGCCGAAATGCAGCCAACGTAAAAAACTATGGCACTTAACCTGATTTTTCACCATCTACACATGCATAACATGCGCTCTTATTTTACCTGAAATTCATTTTTAAATTCCGCCAAATTGTTGTTTTTGTTCTCTAAAAACGTTTTGTAAAGATCTTCTTTAAGGATTGGTTGCTCTCCAATTTTGTCCACAGGTGTGTTTACGTACGGATTTTCATCTGAAAAAAATGAAAATTTGAAATTTGTGATAGATCAAAGCGTACAATTATCCTTGGAAGAACTGCACTAAAGATTTGCCAATGTCTTTCATTTTGGGCAGAAACTAGGTTTTTACTTTAGTTTCAATCTTTTTGAAACAGCCTCATAATTTAAATAGCGTAATATTTGGAGTATTTATTGCTAAAACGTGTTCACAAGGTTTGTACCAATGCAAGAGCAAAAATTCATTTTCAGTTTTATAAACACCTTCAAAATCAGTGATGTGCTGAACGGTTTGTCCGTTTTCTGAAACAAAATAAGCATGGTCATAAAGTATACGGAAATACCATTGTCCATTGACTAATGTATAGATAATCTTACCAAGTAAATCACGTAAACAGCTTAAAGAAAATTCACATGAATGTTGAAACGTGTGACCGTTACTAGAATTGCTGAGAAAGTCTCATATTTGTTGCATTTAGTAACGCTGCTATTTTTAAATTCGCTCTTAAGTTACAGTATTTTCAGACAAATCATAGGTACTAGTGCACGTAGTTCCCAATCATCAAAAAGGTTCTGGTAATTTCACTGGAGAATTGAAACTTAAATGTTGCTTTTTCCAATGTTTTCTGACTTTGCTTTTTCTTTATTTTCAATATGCCAATAACGGAATGCCAGAAAGCAAAATGGTCCTTGGCGTATTTCACAACAGTAAAAAATAGAAAAAGACAACGTTCAAAATGAAAAACAAAGAACTTACTGAATAATATTAATATGCACACAAATGAAGAAAAAGTGAACAACCAGAGTTGGTAATACCCATGCACAGAGTGGATCTTTAGACAAAAGCAAATACATCTGCTTGAAAAGGAGTACAAGTAGGTCCCTGGGCTAATGTAGATGCCAGAACAAAATAATCGTGGTTTGGTGTGTGAGACCTCTAATTCTCAACTCCGAAGGAAAAGGGACACCTTCATCTACAAGTATATTTGCATTCTTGACAATAGGCTTTACGTGGGTGTAAATGTCGCGGCATTCAATGAATATACGTTTCTTTGCCTTTACACAACCACATTGGCACATTCGATTGCAGTGACCATCCATATTGCGTCTATTGGGGACGAAATGCAGTATGCGCATAATTACAGTTGTGTTACAACTGCGCAAATTCCAACTATTACTTGGTTAACAAATGAACAACTTATATATCTCAGAGCGGATGTGGCGAGAACTAGACAAAAATAATCCAGACAGTGAATTTGAACGTTTGTAATCTTTACGAAAAAAATGAATTTTGAAAAGATATTTTTTATGAAAGTAGCTGTGCATTGAAATAGAAACGTAATGAATAGTAAGAAAAATGTTTAAAAATTTTGAGAGCAAGGTGAGAGTGGAGAGATTGGAGGGGTCCAAAAATTATCTTTCGAAAAGCAATGCCATTCAAAACTGACGACGGAGACTGAAAAAAATACAGTAAAACATTGAACACTTTCTCATGTGATATGATCATGAGGCATCCAAAAATAAACTTTTCAGCAACAGCTGTTTTCGCGACGATTCTGACTTTTGATGATGAAACAGCACAGGCAACAATTTTGAATGTATTTACATCTCATAGATGTAATAACCTGCCAACTAGTGTTAGTAAAAGACTTTTCAAAAATCAACAGAAATTCAGAAGCTGTGTGTTTATAGATAAATGATTGTGCAGTCGTGTCTTTTCAGGTTTTTTGGAACACGATTAAACCTTATTGGGATGATAAAGAACATCACCTTTCATTTTCCGAACTCTTCCTAAGTGAACCAATAGGTATTTTTAAGAAGTAACTGGGGCCATAGATGAGCTTCTACTATGGGTAAACTTGCGGAAAAGGCGCAATTCAATCCACTTTTGTGTCATCGTAAAAGGACCTTATGTTAAAACAAAACCATCAGATACTTTAAGCTTCATTCGATACCGGAAGTTATTTTCTTCAGTTTGCTTTTATTTCTACTTTGCAATGGTACTTTTTCCTGTTGAGAAACCTGAAGCCAAAGACATATAAGTTCGTTGTGATTCTAGCACCAGCACCGACATCCTGTTTCTTCTCCATTGTAAACTGTTGAGATCGGAGAGCCTCAGCGGCAAACACGCAAAGCATAATACTGTAGCTGCAATTAATAGTACAGATCACAATCCGTTCTCACTCTAACATTGCTTGTTCGCGCCTGCAGCGCACATCCCGTTCGTGCTACATCGCCAATGCGACGTCGCGGCTACCGAGGAACTTCAACACAAGTTCCAGGTGTTTGATGAAGCTACAATGCAATTTCTTTGTCTACTGTAGTTCCAAACGACCCAAATATCGAGACACAGAACTTTTAGCTAGGCACCGAACATCGTATCCATTGTGCAGAGTGATCATAACAAATATTGTAGTAAACCACGTAGTACTGTAGTTGAGACAAATGATTGTATAACTATGGAAAACAGTCCAAATAGACTAAAAATAGTAAAAGTCTTTAAACACATCTAAACGATATCCTATCTTTTTTCCACACAGGGAAATTTTCAACATAAATCTAAAATCAATAACACAAAATTAGGATCATAAGCATGAAAATCACAACTTGTCAGCAAAGAATAGTAAAAAAGCAGTAGAAAACATTTCATCACAATTATTGTTTCATATTAAAATGCACAGAAAATACTCGATAATATTTTGATTTCATTGATAGATATCAGCAAACATATTTCGCTTTCATTGTCGGATACTACTTGCAACTAAAATAATCTACATATGGCGAAAAAACACTGAAAACTGCTGAAGAAACCGCTCAAGTTCTAATACACTCCTAATAACTTGAAAAAATGAATAATAAAGCGTTTTCTATTTTGAAATGCAGGGCATGGTTTACTCTTGGCGAGTTACTTTGATTTAATAATATTTAGCAAATTATCGGCAGAAGCAAGCTATCATCTGAGGTTTCAGAGCACAAACGTTGTCTGGTGCACTTTTTCCATGCGTTTGTTTTATTTGATGCGTGACTCAGTAACTACACATTATATAACACATTATATAATTTTTACCTGAAACATTGAAACGCACGAATGGTTCCTCGTTTTCTTTCGATCTCCGCCTAACGAAAAACGTTTTAAAAATTTGTTTAGTAAACTCCTATTAAAACACCCTAACTCTTGCCTATGCAGAATCCTTCAAGTTACCTTTTGATGAACAAAAAGGTTCCAAAGGCTATACCAGCAAGCACCAAAATGGCTGCTGAAGCTCCAGCGGCTGCAACAACAGCAGAGGAATCTCCAGAAGAACCTAAGAAATTATTGAAAAGCACGTACATTTTCAAACTGTGGTAAGTTTACATCTGTATGTCATCATACCAACCTGACTTTGTCACTTCAAAAGATAAACTCGATATTTCACAAAATTGTAGATTTCAAGTTGCAAAAAAATATTAAAAATTTTATTTTGCAAGAATAACAAATGCAATTTGAATGTCAGTGTTGTGTTGTGTCAGGATTATTGTAACATACGTAAACAAATTTCTTCCACATTTTTCATTCAAGCGTCATAATTTCAAAACGTCAAGACAAGAAACATCAACTTTTGAAGTCAACGTTTCGCAGCGACTACGTCATAGTTGAATTGTGGATTAAGACATGTTTGATTCGTATCGTAATCATCAGGCTTCGACGTAAATATGTAAATCGCCATCGTTTAACGAGATAGAAAATATTTTTGGATTCTTTGCCAATATGTAGTACCTTGGAGTGCAACCGTAGTTGGGTTTTCTGGGGTTGTTGAAATAGGACGCACACAATGTCCTTGAATAGGAAATCGAATACTGCGTCCAGCACAAGTTGACAGGTGTAACTAAAAGCAAAAAAAGATTCTCGCTACTAATGAGTTGTCACGAACAGCTGATGTTCTACAACAAAGCTAGGATTAAGCATAAGAAGAACACACTAAAGCACATTTTCTATTTTACTTCGGGATAATGTGATCCTGTTTGGAGAATTACTTGCAACTGCCACAGCCATCAAACCACATTTTTGGAAAACAATGAGTTTCATCACGAAAGATTTGTATTTTGCATTGATGTTTGAGGTGCTTCAAAATCATCTCTTTGGAATATAATTTGCTCTTATTCTAATTTCAAAAATAAACAGTTTTTACGTGAGCATTAAGAAATCAAAATGATTGTCCTCTTTAAAATTGCACTAAGAATATTTATTTCGCTAGATGAAATGTTCCTTTCATCATGAATGTCGAATAAATTACTTATTTGCAGACATTTTCCTAAAAAATGCGTGATTTTTGGTCATGCCAAATTGAGCGAAGTGTGAATATACAACGAACTAAATCGATTGCAGATCGAAGGAGTGCAGATAGTTCAAAGTACCTTGTAGACCTAACATCACACCGACTGCGTGCTTTCTTTCAACTGCTGCAATAATTAACAGAAAAACGTCGAGGTTTCGGACCAATGATATTAACAACTAGAAGCATGTGAACAAGTCACAGATTGCAATATGCATGACTGCAATAACAAATTTCCCCGAAATCCACGGTTTTCAAAACTTATGAAGTGTTTCAATATTGGAGCCAGGGTTGCGGAGTCGAACGTAGAATGTCCGACTCCAACTCTGATCTTTCCAAAATTTCCGACTCCGGCACCGACCTTTCCAAAATTTCCAACTCCGACTCCAACTCCAGATTCCTTAACACAGTGGTTCTTCAACTGTGGGACGTGGAAGGTTTGCAAGGAGGCGTGAGTATCGAAGAGGTATATTGTTGGAAAGCAACATAATGGCAAATAATTGTTGTTCTGCTTTTCGTGTTTGATTTGGAGGTGAGGTGGAGCGCGAATAACAATGACTAACGCGAAAGAGGTGCGTCTGAAAAAGTTTAAGAACCTCTGACTCTACATAGTGTGCATGGTGTTTGTCTGTCAACAATTTTGTAGCGACTAGCAATAAAAGGAAATTGTGTTACATGGCAAGAATTCTCAGTTTTAACAAAATTTTCAAAATAAATTTACCATTTCAACAGGAATTCCTAAGTTAGGAGTGTGATATGGAAATGAACCCCTTGGACTTCTGGAGTCGGTGTCGGACAAAAAAATCCCACTTTAACACCGACTCCTATTGTTGTTAGGAATCTGACTCCGACTCCACCCTAAACCTCTGGCTCCTTGCAACTCCGACACCGAATCCGCAACCGTGGTTTGAACATTAAAGTTGTCTGCTGAAATAACGCTTATTTGCTACCAAACAAAAGTTTAAGCTCCAGAAATTAACACAAGTATTAGTAGTATGTGATAAAGATATTTAGAGGTTTTGCTAAAAAATTAAACATTTGCAATGCACATATTTTTAGCAGACACTTCATTTAATTTTTTCGTTTTCTTGCAATTCGTTTCAAGAACATTTTCGCAAGTTTTTCTATTGTAAACTCACGTTGAATCACACAACTGCTTACCGTTTTTAGAGAAAGAAATTGAAACAATATTTTAAAAGTTCTTACATCCAAGGAAACACTTTGTCCTGGAGCATATGCATCTAACGAGACTGTAATGTTATGTTCAGTTTTCGTCAGGGTGGCATCAGTTTTTTGCAAAATTTCTGTTTTGTCTTCTCTATCGATTATCTGAAAAAGATAGCTTAAATTTGGAAATACATGCGGCATTGTAAATCAAAAATAACAACGTTTGTTATACACCAAAATGACAAACACAATTTGTAAAATTGCAGATGATGTTGATTGTTATTTATATTGCTTCCTACAGCAAAGTACACCAAGTGTTCATTGCCGTGTCGTGAACAAATAGATCTTACGTGATACGTGACCGGAAGGTCAGTCAAGGTTCGCTGGAATGACACAACACATGTTGAATTCGAGATGATCCTTGCTGATACAACGTGAGCAGTTCTGTTTGGTGTACGAACTTTTTCAACCATGTGTGCACTGACGTTGGAGCAGGTTTGAAACATTACAGTTGCCTAAAATGTGGAAAGCCTTCATCATTGAAGATTGAAAATCATTGAATGATGAAAACGTTTATCAAATGTTAATATCAAGATTTTTCCGTTGTTTTGTTGCTCCAATAACGAAGCGTTCATACCACAGTAATTCAACGAATTACAAGAGTTAATTTCAGGCTGAAATTTCAATCAAACCACTCGGCGTTGCATTTCACGCAGGAGCAAGGATTTCAACGCATGTCATTTTTCTTATGTTTCCGTATTCAGCCAAAATGGAAAACTGAGAAAATCATGTGAAAAACACAGAAAAAGTGCTGCGAAATATCTTATTACCTTCACAGTGTATGGCGTCGCTTGTTCTAAACCATCCATCGTTGCATGAAAGAGATCATATGGAACAGTAACTGAGACGTTTTTATTGGTACGGTGCGACACTGCCTCAATCTGAGTTGGACAAAAAAGCAGATGATAATTTTTTCTCTGGCAAAAAGAAGTAATTTATTTATGTTTCGGTAATTATATTTCAATAACGCTTTTAAAAAAGATTTTTGACACAAACACGATTGCAGTAAATCTAGATTATCTAAAATCGAGGCAAATCGTTTAATAAAACAGCGAAGGAAATCGTAGAAAAGCGATTACTTGCAAGTTGTAAGGATTTCTGGGCATGTTCAAACTCAGAAGCATTTGGTACCTTTTCGCAATGATTCTGTTACTTTCTTCAGTTGGTTTAGTGGAGTACTAACTAATCAGAGTAAAAAAATTACGGTCACACAAAGATCAACACTTCGCCATTGCAAAGTTTACTTCTAAATACGATTTTCTTGCAGTAGTATTTATGGGGGAGGGCCTTGCAAATTGTATTCCATGTTACTCAGAAAAATTCGGGTTGACACAACTAGCAGGTCATTGCAACCTACTGGATACTTATTTTTTGAGTTTTTATAATTACCTTTGTTGATATGCAACACGTATGGTTAGATTGCAAGTGTACTAAAAGAAATTATGAGATTTACATCTGCTGAAGAATTGTTTTAAAATAGTGTGTGGGTGTTCAACGGTAAAAATATTCATAACTTTAAAAATGACAACCTTTGGTTGTTAAAACAAACTACGCCCAGCAAAACTCAAATAACTTTTTGTTGTTGATCTAACATTGTTTATCTTTTCAGGAATTTCAACTGAAAAGGTGAGATTAAGAGAGCAGTAGAATCTTAATTGCTTGGTCAATTGGGGAAAAGGCTTATCCGGTTAACAAATAATTCAAGTATGTGTCATCGCAAAGATTTAGAGAGGTTAGCGAACTCATTTTAGAGAGAGAAATATTCCAAGATAGAAGATAATTCATTTGTGGGAGAACGAATTTAGAGAACATTAAACAACTTATAATCGAGATTCAAAACGTTTACAAATTCAGCACGCACCCAGGCAAAGATTGCTCAGTCAAGTTAAGTCCAAAAATTCATTGCCCATGAGAAGTCAAGAAAGAACGATGAAGGTGGGTTGATTTAGAACCACAATGGAGAAAAAATGAAACTCGAACCCTATGCGGTCCAAATCAAACAAAACTAACAGACCAAGACATGGTGGAATGGGTGCAAGTATTTTACGGCGTACATTGAAGAAAATGAAAATTTCCTTGAAGACCTTTGGTTTTGTGACGAGGCTCATCTTTTTAAATTGGCCCAGCAAGGTCTAATAATTTTTTGTTCTGGGACACTGAAGTCCCTGATCAATTAACATAGTCTAAGATGTCCTCCCTAGTGTGTCACAAGCCGTTTTAGCATTATTGGGGCTTACCGGTTTGAGGACGTCGAGGAGAAACAGTCATACTCAGTAGTGAGAGGTACATATTGCTGTTATCTCAAACGTTTAGAGCATTGGGGACAAATGAGATGTGTTGACAGGAAAACCCAGTGATTCCATAAGGATGGTGCAACGACCCATACAAATGCAAGCTTATAGACTCTATAAGAGGCTAGAGCAACATGTTCCAGGACACATCATTATCAGAAGGACCGACAATGACTTGGATGCTCAAAACCCAAACATCAGTTCGTCAGATTTTTATTTGTTGTATTTATTTATTTATTTTTTTTTTTTTTGAAAGACAATGTATACACAGTTCATCCCAGAAAACTGCTGCTTCAAAGAAGGACATCACCCAAAAAATCAGAGCAATTATACGAGAGGAAGTAGCCGCTCCCGCTGAGTGCCAGTTTGCTCACGGAAAGTCGGCCGTACTCATGTAGTATGATTCATGCCTGCTGCAAAACCAGTTTCGATTTCGGTATCAATATTTTATACGTTGTTTTGCATTTTTTGTGGAATGATTCTTCCAAATGACAAATGTTGCTTAGCGTTAATCAATCATTTAGTTTCAGCAGTGAAGTTTTTTCTAAACATCTTGTACATCTAACTTACATCAGTGAAATCACGTCTCGTACATTCCCTACCGAGCAGGTAAAGAATAATCTAAAATAAATTAAAAATCAACGAGATGAAACAGAATTATCCTATACTTTCCAAAATTAGTGGCATGTCAACAACATGAAATAGAATGATGATAGACCAAAATCAGACAACGAACTCCAAACTTGAATTTTAAAACTTTTTGGGAGACTCAGCGAAATTTTGCTGGAGCTCAAGCGTGTCTATATCGTAAAAAGCGTTATCCCAGAAAACTATCGTCTGTGACAGTTAGACACAAATAAAGTCAGCACAAATCTATCCTATATCTTAGCAATCACATCGCACCTTAAGCAGATTTTGCGTTTCGCTTTCACATTCGTGTTTTGGTAACTGCTCTTTCAGGAATTATTTTTGTTACTTTGTTCCGTGCTTGTTGTTAGCTGCTTGTTGCTAGTAAACCCATCACGATACGTCGTCGAATAGAAAATGAGGTTGTGTTTTTTGTTCTTGAGTTTACCTCAAGTACAATCCATGTCCCCCCATTTTGGATATCTGCTTAACAGTTGTTGACATTTTTACAAATTCATTTGCTGGCAAAAGTAAAGCCCTCTAGCTCTGAATCATCTGGCAATCGGGCTGCTGTACAGCCCAAAGGGTGCAGTCAGTTTCTTCTCTCACCGATCGAACGTCGGCACCATACCAGACCTAGCCTTCGCGAGTGTCGCCCAGGAAACCCATTGCCTAACAGACGTGTTCTAGGAAGGTTCCCGCGGTCACGACACCGACCCTCTCTCATAACGCCACCGAGGCTCAAGGTTCCTGCCCACAGTGATCCGGCGAAGCGTTGGAACTTTCGCAAGGCTGATTGGAAATGCTTTTGCCTTCTTACAGGTGAATCCGTTTAGAGGTTGCCATCTCCAGACACAACAATTACCGAGAAGGAACACCAGGATCAATACGAGAGGCTTTTATCTGAGGCTAAACAATGTATCCAACGCGGCTGTCACAAGACCTATGTGCCATATTGGGACAAAGAATGGGGGACCCTTTTTCGCTCCTTCCTCTGAGCCCCAGTGGGACTTACTCTGATAGAGGCGCTTCATCCCTGCTCCTTCTCGGCTCGAAAAGAAGAAACAGGAGCGATTGTAGGAAGCTATCAATTCCTACAACTTCTGGCATTCCAGCCGCAAGACGTGGAGCACCATCAATAAACTTACTGGCAGGTCTGCACGCTCCTATGGCTTATGCCCCGTCTCAGCAAATTCCATCGCTGCACAAGTCGTGAAGAACGGGGCACATAGGACCCAGAGCCGGATAAACAATGGTAGCAAATGTAGCAATTGCTACGGGCCCCGAACTTTTGGGGGCCCCGCGGTCTTCTGAAATAAATCTTGTTTATAAGATTGTTTTTCAGTCTAAGAAGTCAGTATTTTGCTAAATTTTCCATGACTAGTAAGCGAAGGTTTTCAATTGAACGCTGTCTGTGTCCAAAAACTTTCGTTTGATTTTTTTTGCACTGTTACGTAACAAAAGGCATAAGATTGCAGTAAGGAGTGTTGCCATTTTAGTTTATTTTTTGGTAAATCCAGCAGAATTTTCTCACTGTTAGCTGTACAATTTTCAATCTAGCAGTTAGCCCATTTTCGAGCAGGATTTTACCAACCGTTTGGCAGGTTTATCAGGTAAGAAATTCCTGACCAAAAACCTCTTTCAACAGTTTTTCAAGATGAAACGTTTCCACCTTCTTCATCAAAAAATATACTTCTCTTCTTTATGACGTTTTTAATTGGGTAACACCAGGGCATAGCACAACCAGCTGCCTGCAATTATTTGGGACTTTTATTATGATGCAACGAAGCTGCTTCACCCAGATAATTGCATCATAATAACAAGCAGTTAGATGCCTTGGTGAAGCCTAAATGATTTGCTTGTGTGCTTAGTGAGGACGTTTAGTTAAAAGACAACATTGGTAGGATACGTTTTTATCCCACGGCATGATATTTCCAAGTGGTTCAGTTACGCTTGTAAATAGCATTGTCTGGTAAAAAAAACTTCCTGGCAAACCAAAGCTGCCAAAACTTTCGACATGTATGGTTGCAAGATTCAGAACTTCAAAGTTGGCTCAGTGCATACTGCCTCTCCTGCTGATTCACGAAAAGTCCTTTGTGAAGTTTGCAGTAATGCAATCACAGAGAAACATTGTGAGCTTGAAAGGCATAACTGGTAGCAAAAGCACTCAGATAAAACTAAAAAACATTTTTTGCATGCTCCCTAATGCAACACAAAATTTAAAGTTACAAAGACCAGACTTAGAGAGCCGTAGGGCTGAAGCTATGCTTAGATTGTTTATCGCTGAGCATTGTTTTACTGTAGCGGTCCCCAAACTTTTTGGATGCTGGGCCAAATTCGCGATCTTATCAGCGTCCGCGGGCCAGACTATTTTGTGTATCGAAAGCAAAAAAAATACAACACGCATGACACTAGTAACGTTTGTAAATTTTCTATTTATTTTCTTCGCTCGTTAGCACGTTGTAATGTGATCTATGAAACTACTTCCTTTGTTACATAATAGTTGTAGGTTAATATTTGGTTCCATGCTTGATGCTGCAATAAGGAGAGTTTCGTGCAAATATGCATCTGAAATTCTTTTCATAACTGCCAGATAACGCCTACGCTTCACACTTCAAATGCCCACTACAATTTACAAATTTCGCAGCACTGATGCATGCTAGTGTAGACTCGACAGACGTTTAGGCGCCGAGGCCAAGCAATATAGGGTTGCCAGGTCCTGATGGACAAAAAATGTCAAATCAATCGTCAAAGTATGTCAAATAGCTTCAGTAATATGCCAAATAAGCCGAAGCCGGCCGACGGCTGTCGGTTTTGAATTACCCGGATGAGTAAAGGTAAAGATGCGATGTTACTTTGGAACCAAGCCTGGAAGCAATGCATATAAATACTGTTTTAATCTCCAACAGTGACATCTACTCTTACAGAATATTCTTAATAAGAAATGACTACAAATATTTGAAACAATACAGTTTGTGAAAATACAAACATGCACCATGCCACATTTCAAATTACTTTGAATCTGGTACACAAGGAATTGGTATGTTATATATGTCACATGCCACAAAATATCTACAGTATTACAAAGTGCAGTCACAGAGAACCCACAGAAACAATATCAGGCTTCCAGGTTCACATGAACAACATATGCCAAATCGCTAGGCAAAATATGCTATATAGCAAGGATACACAACACAGGGCCCGTGGGCCAAATGTGGCCCGCCAGAAGTTTGAAAATGGCACGCATGCCATTTACTGAATGTAGTCAATGCTTTTCAAGCAAAACTGAAGCACTTTCAGCAGCAATTGTCAACTGACAACATGATGCAGTTCAAAAGCATGTCTTCATTTATAAATGAAACTCAGACGTGGTACCTGGCTTTGAAAAATACGTGGAATTGTGTGAAGACCTTCGTGAAAACTTCAAAACGCTTTCAAGATCTTAATGGCCAGGAGACGCAAATGAATTTGTTTAAAAAAACATTCGGTGTGAACGCAGAAAATATTAATGGCGCTGACTTCTAACACTTGCAGTCAAACTAAGCTTTTGACGACCCTTTCCGAGGAGATTCATTAATTAATTTTTACGCTCGATTCGAATAAGAGAAGTATCCGGTGTTGTTGAATGATGCAAGAATCTGGATTTGTCAATTTGCAACCTCGTACTGTTGTGAACAAGCCTTCTCAATCATGGAAATAAACAAATCTATGCTGCGCACTAGGATAACAGATGGACATTTAGTTGCAGTAATGCGTATTGCCATTTCATCTTGAAAGCAAAGTATTTCAAGTTTGGTCCAATGAAAACGTGTCCAACGCAGGGGCGGATTCAGCTAGTAAGGTTAGGTGGGGCATTTCAGTAATATTTGGCAGTCAAGTCTCATTACGGGTTCACTACTGTAAGAAACTGAAGCATACGTCACAACACTGTTGTGACAAAACAACGGACGGCAAAATATCGAATCGTGTTTTCCGAATTGTACAAAATCATGGTGAAAAAAACTACTTTCGTAGGTTTCAGGAGGGGGGCGATCGCCCCAATCGTCCACCCCTTGATCTGTCCCTGGTCCAACGCAGGGTTTTTTTACCGCGAACTAATTTCTCATGTATGTTTTTGCAATGTAAACAGTTGTTTGTTGTTTTGTGTGATAAATATGTTCGTTTCTACTGTATGAGCAATTCATTTGACATGGTTTAGCCCGCAACTAAATTTTAAGCAAAATTTTGGCCTGAATACCCATTTGAGTTGTGCACTCCTGCTATATAGCTTCAATGAATGTAATAAAGGCTGAAAAAACTAAAAGTTTAAGCTGAAATAATTTTTTTTCTGCCAACACTACTAAAAAAACAAAACATGCCAAACGGCATCTTTTCAAGCGAAATCGCTTTAATTAAGGCGGAAAGTCTGCAATTCGGCATTAAAAATTCCAGCTTCGCAACCCCTGGTACAACACTATGGTGCTGGTGCGCAGCAGTTTCCAACAAAAGAAGCAGCTATGACCTAACAATTTTCTGTGTTTGCGTTGGCTTGTCTGTGTAGTTCGCCAAATATAACGTTACAAACAAATGGCCTACGTCCTGAGCAAATCACTTTTCAACTCAAACTTTTGTACAGTAGTTGAGCTTTAGATCAAAGCGGAAAGCTTCGTTTGTTTTGGTTTTTAAAGCCCATCGGAATAAAATTCTCAA
>JGI24158J21664_10003017_pt1 | contig 20860 bp, 15 predicted proteins | sample Ectturendosymbi3_FD_21664 | JGI IMG/M metagenome (IMG submission 21664) | reverse complement strand
CTGGATGTCGGAAAAGACTACGTCACGTTGGTCAAGACAGGTGGTTGTTAAAAGTAAGTGACTTGTCGAGAATGAATTATTACAGGTTGAGGCCGAGTGGAGCACCTCACCCTGCCGTTTCTTGCCACTCATGCGGAGAAAGAAAGCGTAGCGGTTCGCAAATAAATAGCTGCGCTGGTGCCTCTTCTAATCGGGAACTGCACATAAACAGGCCAGGTCACAGTCGTTACGAATGAAGTGAATCGTTAAACAGGCGAGACGCTAATCGTCACGAATGAAGTCGGTTGTTACCAAACAATGGGCCACTGCCCGAGCTGGGAGGAGCCGAAGCGGCACGTTAAACCAAACGATAATGACCCTGTGGCACTTGTTAGAAAAACTAGGCCCTGCTCAACAGGTACAAAAGTTACCCCGTAAGATGTACCGGTAATACTGCACTTTGCGCTAGACTCATTCCATGATCTATTTTGAAGCAACTGATGCACTGCATGCTGCGAGTTACTAGATAAGGTTTCTGAGTCTGGTTGAACACTGCGAATGTGGACCCAGAGTTATATAATCGACTTCCTCCGACAAGAACTCCAAGATAAGGTTAACGTAACAAAATGTTCAAAAAGCAGCACACTACACAACGAAAAACATAGTTTCTTCGGTTAACTCGTCTAAAATTTGCCAGACTGAAGCAACTTTCCTTGTTTTAATAACAATTGTAAACTTGATGCGTTGTCTTACTTACCACAAACTAAAGAAACGATGATCACATTGAGAATGTTGCTGCGATACGACGAAATAGAAAGACTTCTATTGGGTTTTGCCATGATGACAATTCATAAACAAACTATTATCAAACTTCTGCACAGAAAATATTTCAGAGTGAGTTGAATTCCTCGTGCTCCATGGAAAATAATATTAATTTTTTTCTTGCCCCAATCGCAAAACCATAACTAGAACTGCAGTGTCATTTGCAATTTCCTTCAAGATGTTAGAAAATAATTGCACATACTGTGAATATACTGAGAGTAAATATATTTAGATATTTGTTCAATCAGAATGTGATTATTTATTTTATGCCTAAACTGGAGCATTAATAAAGGAGAGACAAATGCAATGATTCAAATTTCGATATGTCAGAAATTTGTCTTGATGGCACACCGCAGCATGGCAAACTTCGATAAAATTTTTATTGGCTTTGTTAGATTAATATTAAGTTTCTCTCTTGCTTAAAACACAAATGAAGCACATCTGTAAAGCCGACCAATGCGATAGGGGGCGTATAATGAAAAATCTATTTTATTTTTCCATTGTTTTGACAATCCCAGCTTAGTTTTGGCACAGTTCGTGAGTTCTTTCTTTTTTCCTTGTATTGTTTTCTCAAGCTTTTCTCTTGCTTCGGCAAATTTCAACATTTGTGGAAAACAGTAGCAGGGATTACCTCCTCGGATCGCAAAGAAAAAACACGCTGTAGCTTCGTGACCATCTTGTGATGAATCTGCCTGCTTGGCTCTGCTTTCATCTTTTTACGACGATTCCATCTTGTATAGGGGTTTTGCGGTGTAAGAACCAATGTAGAGGTTTGAGGAGTTGCCCAGCGTACAGGTTGCTTGCAAGAAATGTCGTCGTTGCATGTTGAAATCCTGGTTTCCCCAAACGCTATTAACAACGAGGCAGCCTAGTCGTTGTATGGTACTGTTGTAACTCCAGACTCAAATGCCCGAGATTTTGAAAGGCGTTTATTTTTCACCCTTATTAAAGTTCGATTTACAGATTTCCTGGTGCAAAATTATTTATCTACAAAAAGCTTCTGATCAGCAGCTGAATATGTTGTGACGATGGCGCGACAGCAGAAGCCCCTAACGTCTACAGCATCCGAGGCAGGAGCGAACAACTGGCTCATAAAAAACAAGGTTTTGCCGTAGTGTGCAAAACGTGCAATCGTGAAACGAGGTCGGCGCACCTGATCTGTGCGAAAGAACACACGCGGCGAATCTCCCTTGGCGCAAATGACAAATTGACATTAACCAGGCTTCCGTATGGAAAACATTTACGAATTTTGAAACGGCAATTCTTAATGCGAAAAGGTACATCGACTGTGCTTGCACCTATCAGTCTTTCAATAGTTGTAAGCCACAGTAGTGACGTACGCGTGTGAATACATTGCAATATATCTCGCAGGGAAACTATTTTCGTGTATTTAACTCATCTTCAGTCCGTATTTAAATAGAATGTAGTACATTTAGAAAAACGAATTAGTGGAGTGCACTGCAATAACCACCCCTTACTCATGAACGTAAACAATCCTCTTTTGCAACCTTTCCTGCGATGAAAACATTGTTGTGCCACCTACATTTAATTAGAAATCACAACAACCAAGTCAACAGAAAAGAGGAATTGTTAAAGAAAATCAATTTCCCAAAACCTAATTTTGGCGTGGCCACTGAAAACGTATCGAAAAGTAGCTTAAACAAAAACTAGTGAAAACGAAGCAGGCACGTAAAACTGCAGAATCTATTGTAATTAAATATCGCGATTCTTTGGAATTGTTGCATTTCAGTAAACACAAAAACGCAAGTTTATGAAATGGTAGGTGCAGTGGCGCCATGCGTTTAGTAAGTACCAAGGAGCATTCAAATGTTTCAAAGCTTAAAATACGTTTTGGCACAATATGCTTTGTTCTGGATTTTCAAATAGTTGTTGTCAAACGTCCACACGATTTGGAAACTTTCACTCATGGGTGAAACAATAGGTATTTAGCTGTGAAAAAACTAACGAAATAAGGAAAAGTCGTAATGAATTTTGGCAAAAGTAATGTTCACAAACAAATTCAGTTAGCATTAATGGTAACTACTCATTTTGGAGGGTAAAAGTGTTTTCCGTAGTTTTGTTGAGTATTTGTTTTTTAATTATTCCAAATTAGTAGCACATTTAAGACGCCATTATGTGCGGTCATACATTTATGTGTACAGGATGCATATTTTGGGGGATGCAAAACTGTTGCTCAAATGTGATCTTGGTTCTCCCGAGTAACGTGCAAACAGCAAGTCCTAATGTCACTACTAAAACGTACCGTTGTAAACGAACCAAGGTGCCTGCATGCCTAATTACCAATCTTTAAATATCAGCAGCATGTCAATTTATGTGAGCGTCGCCCTCTCGCAATTCTTCATGCACAAATTTAATTCAAAGTGGCAACGTATTGCCATGCAACTTCGTTGATGTGGGCATTTCTATCTTGTTGTCGAATTGCAAACTGACAGATTTATCAGCCCTGAGTTTGAAATTACTATTGTATATACACCTTGTCATTCCCAAATCATATAAATAACGAAGTGAATAAACGAAATCCTGAATAAGTTTGTCACTACGAGGACCAAAGCTTTATGCCCTCACCTAGCAATCAAAATTATGCATAGTTATATGTGAACAATGACAACATTTATTTTGTTGAAAGATTTTATCTATATAAATAAAACCCAAAAACTTGCTGTCTATGCCACCATGTGTTGAAAGTGATATTCAACGTCTTCATTTTCAATTTTTTAGATATCTTCTAAACTTATTCTTCGAAAACGCTCATGCTAATAGCTAAGATCTGTTTTTTGTCTGGCATAGATAGGTGCATTTGTGTTAACCACAGTCGCAATCAATCTGCAAAACGAGTAAAATACCGTGTTGCGATCTAATTCTAAGGCATCACATTGCCGCAGATACGTTAAGCTTCAAGTACGGATAGGGGAAGATGCCATTAAATAAATAACATTTTGCTTAGCCTTCAACATTGGGCAATCCTCACTCCAATGTGTTGTACTTGAAATAACACAACTTACCACATTTACAGCTTCTAAAATCACTTCATGAAAACCAAAATATCACTCCATTTTGAACTGTCAAGTGTGTAGTGAACACAAATAGCAATATGGACCTTATTTAGATATTAATACTGCGGTCTATGTAATCAACGACCAAGGAGACAAATAAAATTTTCAAAGACAACATGCCTTATAACATCAACATGAATATTTTATAAAAACAGCAGTGCTTCACTGGACTGCATTAGCATTAGTGAATTATGCAGTGCAATATTACGGTTGCTACTGTTCACGAAAACTTCATTTTGCAACATGAAACTGGAAAATTAAAATTTGTCAGGATGCAGCAAATACATTGCATGAAACAAATGGAAAGTATGAAAATCTAAAGAGTATGAAATCACAGCTACACTACTATCACACAAAATGTTGCAGCTGCAGTTACTTGGTTAATTTTGTTCATGAAAAATTCACGGCAAGAGATTCGCATGCGTGAATCTCACAACATCAAGCACGTTTGGAACACGAAAACTTTACAGTATCGTGTCACAGCTACATCACATTATTGCCACAAAACAATTTGCAGCTGCACAATTAAGTACTACTTCGAATAATAACTTCACAGTATTGAACGAAAGCTACATTATTGTGAAAAAAAGCANTTNACATCTGCTTTCATTAGGCACAATTGCACATGAAAGCGTAANAGCATCAAACGGAGCCTTGAAAACTTCATTGCATGACACAAATTTGAAGCATGAAAACATCACAGTATGAACTCACAGAATTTACAGCTCGAAATTTTAATTGTTGTAGCTGAAAAGCACTTTTCAGTATCGAGAGTGTGTTATTTGCAAAAATTAGGGTTAGTTGGAATTGAGGGTTACCACTACATAGTCCTAATTTTAAAAATATTTCTAACTCCGCCCAAATTGCAATATGATTGTTTAAATTGGACAAGATTTTATTTCGGCTCTTCGAAATCACTCAAGTATTTACAATACAAGCACATCTGAACAAATCTCTTCTAATTTACCCAGATGGTTCCAATTATGTCCAAGCGTGAAAACAGCTGTTTCAATTACCCAAGTTTGATTGAGGCTGTTGTAAGTTGCACAAATGTTTCTAATTGTAAAAAAATTTTAGTGAAGATCTTGTATATTACCAAATTCGAATGATGCTATATGAGGTTACCCAAAATTGAATGAAGCTGTTCCACTTGGCCCTAATGTGAATGGAGTATTTACTATTTGTCCAAAATTGATATATTCCCATGATTTTACCCAGATTTTTCCAACGTATGGAAATATGTCTAATTTCACCCAATTGGAATAATTTGTTCTAATTTGCTTAAATTTGAAATTGTTCTAATTTCATTTAAATTTGAATAAACCTGTTGCAGTTCACCAGACATTTCTAAATGTACACAAATTTCAATGCATCTAATGTATGTAGCCCAGTTTTGAATAGGACAGTTTGAAGTTGCCCAAAATTGATTGAAGCTCTTGTGAATTGCTGAAATTTTATTTGGCTCATGAACCTCACCAAATGTTTCTTATTTATAGAAATATTTTTAATTTCACCCAATTTTGAATAAAGATTTTCTCATTTCCCCAGATTTAATTGAAGCTGTTGGACCGTGCCCTAATACTCCTCAATTACCCAAATGTTTCTAATTTTTCCTAAAACTTGAAGGAAGTTTTTTAATGTGTGGTTTCAAGGTTTTTTAATGATTGGCCTTGTACCGCTGCAAGTCAGCAGAACTGAATATGTTTAATATGAATTTCCCTCCTTTTGTTGGACTTAGTTTCTGAATGAACAAGCTGGTACTTCACGCAAAACTTTGTTGGAAATTGATGCAAATTTTCATTATGTTGCAAGATGAAACCTGTTTGAAAACGTAAAGAATGATTCATCTCAGATTTGTGAATTTGTCACATAATGCCCGACAGAAAAAGTTTGGCGCAAGCTTTAGATTGAATTGTGACCATCCACTGAATAGTGTGCAGCTAGACTGACACATCCTGAACGATAGTCAAAAAGAAAATAAAGAAAACTCAAAATATGGATATCTACATTAATGCTCATCTTTAAGTTCTGAAAATATTTCAATAAATACTGTGTTTCTTACTATTTGTTTCAGCACAAAGCAACGTTTAGAAGGAATTATGTTCAATGCTTCATCTTGCAAGCTCCATAACGTTAAATTCCCTGCTCATAGTTAACTGGTGAACGATGTGTTTTCAAAACCCTTAGTTCCAACGTTTTGACAATAGGCTTCTCTTTGCTCAAATTTCTATTCTAACATAAACGTTTCTTGACATCTGCGCTACTGAATCTCGGTGTGGTGTCCGCTGCACACCCTCAAGCCACGACGACAAGATTCAAATGATCCCCGTTCATTTTACTGTTGCCATAGGGAGACCCTCTTTTGTAGGCAATGATACAGGTTTTCGTGATAGCACATACGTCAGCTAATAAGCTTAGTCAAACAAGCTGTAAAAGATGGCTTCGCATATGAAACTTGTGCATTTACACCAGATAACTGTGATCGCAACGTACGAACAACAGGCATAAAATGAAAGTAATTCTGGTAAAGCCCCTTTCTAGTAAAGGTAACGAATCCAAGCAAACAAAATGACAGTAAGTTTCAAGTGACATTAAATTGGACAATGCCTTCGTCAGGTGACGATCAACGTTTCTTCTAAAGTGCGCAAATAAGCAGTACCACTCGACCATTTCCGCAGTAAAATCTCATCCCAGAGCACGTGCAACATTCCAAACGTAATATCTTATGCATACCACATGGCTCTTTTGCCGCTTGACATTCTTCATTGTGTTTTTCCATAGTTTCGCAATCGCTTGTTCACTAAAACACATTTTTGTTCAGTGTAAATTTATTAGAGAGCAGGCACACTGGTTACGACATTAAACTACGAGCTACAAAAACACAAAAATGTAAGGAGGGTAAGTCCACTGGCGCAAATGCAAATATTTTTTAAAATAAAAGCAGGCAGTTAAGTCTTATTTCACAACAGCAAACTTATATTATCCCCGAGTTTACGCTCTCCGCACCGGTACCTAACTCTGCGGAATGTTTTATTGTATGTGCTTTGGGAAACAGAAAGAAATTGGCAGTTAACTTTGGAATGACGACAACCTTTGACGTTTTATCAAACAGGCATGAGGTCAGAACAAAGAAAAGGTATAAACTGCAAAGAATGATTTCAGGAGATAAAGAGTGCAATAGAACAAAGCAAAAAATGCTGCGGAAAATTTCCCTAAAAGTAAATTGAACAATGCCTTCGTCACGTCCTGATATGAAACGGTGAGTTACAAAAAAAAAATGAGTTACAAAAAGTCTACCGGCTTCAATGTAATTCAGTTTCAAAATAAAAAGGCAAAATCAAATTTTGTGACACAGCAGTAAGCTTCCAACCAAAGGCCCAGCTACTTTCATTTTAAAGGGAACAATTGGTGAAAGAACAAGTATAAGCGAAATTATGCTGCTGTTGCTGTAGGCAAATGTGTCAGATACATATTGCGTTTATGCAATGAATGGAGTTGCTTCATTAACAAATTTCATACATACAAACGTAAACTTGTATCCACATTTAATTTTTTATATAAGCAAACACGTTCATTAACATTTAACCTTGTTCAAATTTAGGAGCTTCACATCCGCCAATATTGTCATTGGCGTGCAGAATTGTTTTGGGTTTCAACTGCTTAAGCAAATCAGTGTTTATATTTTTTGCGTTTATATAATTTTCTGACATTGACAACATGGTTTTATAACTTTTTGTACACGTCAAAACTGGTGGTAAACTTGATGTCTTATGCATTATTACAAACAATTAACCTTTGTGCTTAACGGAAAGCGCATATGCCTTATGTCATCCATGGTGTTCGTCTAATATTCTCTTCTCGTGCATTTAATAACAGGCATGTGTATGGCCGCAAAACTTTTCTGTGAACTAATAATAAAATCCATTTTGCAAATTTCTCATTCTAAATATTATACTTATATTGGATAAAAAATACGTTTAGTTCTCTGAATAAAGCAATGATGTGGATATTGCGTGTATCTCCAAAGTTTTTTTCAACAATTTTATTTTTCGCGTTTAATTACATTCAACCCGATAGGGTAGTGGTCACTACTATCACGTTGCATAACATACGGGTTAAATCCATTGCAAAAATTGTTTGCACAGAAATGATGTTTCTTCTTTATCGTTTGAGTGATTTCTTTCAGTCCACTACTAGGCCGTACTATATCTCGGGGCAGTGTTGAGCAGCCAAGCGATTGCCTCATGATCAAGAAACGCCAGGTCGTGCAGTCTTTGGGAAGTTGATGGATTGAACATTTGAGGACAAAATCTTCAACGGCTTTTTCTTCAGCGCCACACTCACAAGCCGCAGAACGGGCTATACCCGATTTGCGTAAGCGTGAGCGTAAACGTCCGAAACCAATACAGAGGCGGTTGAGCTAGACCCACGCTGTTGCTGGCTGGAGCTTTCCAGGAGGCGGATTTCCAACATCAGACATGCACAAAGCTGTCTCTATTTTACAAGAGCCGATTGGCCAGTTCAGTCATGTAACAAAGGTCGTTGAACTTACGTCCGCGTAGTTCTTCAAGCAGGCGATGAGTAAGTAAGAATGCATGCGATATTGGAGAACCAAAAGACGCTTTTATGGATGGAGCGACGCTGCAAGACACTTGTATGGATCGGAAATACAAACGGTTTCGTGGAGAGAAGCGAAACAGCGTTCGTTGCGGATTTCGGGAAAGATAGGTTTAATGAATCTTCCCAAGGGAATGCTCAATAATCTGGGTTTTATCTGTAACTACGTTCGTTATAGAGTTCCATGGCCACTAACAATATGCAAACGTGATAGTGATAGGTAAACCGGAGTTAACAAATGCTTTTTTATTAACCTCCAGCTTAGTTAACAGCTCCTCTTTTTATTTACCTACTAAGTTTGTTTTTGTGCTGTTTATGTTTAACCTCATGCAAATTGTCCACAGCCAGACAATAAACCAAGTGATGGAAATAATGACTGAACTACATCTGTGACTGTTTTTGTGAAAAAGTAGACCTAGCATCTTGTTTTGTATAAAGTCAAGTTTGTTGAACAAGATGTGCCAATGGGTAGGTAATATTGTCTGCAAAGCAAGTTTGATACAGCGGACTAAAGATCCACTGAACATCTTCATTTGGATGACCGATGTTTAGGCCATTTCATTTACTGCTACTCTCATTAGTGACGTTTTTATGAATCATGTTTGCATCACAGAAATTATATTTAACTGCCAATATTGACTATTTGAATTTACTTAGGAAGAAAGATACACCCTAATTAAACTTAGTAAGACCTGTAGCATAAATTAAACTTATATTTTGTAGTGTAAAGCAATCGCTGGTAGTAAGCATTCATAAAAAAATCGACACTTCACGAAAATATCGGCGCATGGAATTATCTCAGAGAACATCAAAAAAAGACCCACGACTTTTTACAAAAAAAACGGGACGTGACATCAGCTTACAGAATATTAGAAAAATGTCCGCAACGATTCACAAATTTACCATTTACATAAGGAGGAGGTACAGAAAAGAAACATAGTGAGGAGGTACTGAAAGCTTTTAGAACATTTAAACAAACATTGCAAAGTAAAAAGGTAGACACTTTTACAACTCATTAACTACAAATCCACTTTTTTCTGAAAACATGGAGGCAGAAAAATCAACTTTCAGCCATCTGTTTCGCGTCGTCAAGATGGAGCAACGAAAGGCGCTTCACCTTCAGGAAAAGGAAGAAAACCGGCGTGTGCCGTTCATCCTCGTGCAATACGACAGAGAAACCTTGCTGAAAACACTGCAGCAAACCACCCCAGTGCCAAATCCCATTGATGTTTGACGTATCGGCATTTGTTTGCCCGTTAACAAACCCGAACGTGCAAAATCTGAGAGAAAGTCACTTATGATCCATGACCCCTAATTCTCAAATGTCCGTTTGTGAGTTCTTGGTACTCAACTGTCCAGTGAAACGAACAGAAAAGTATGCCGTCGATATTTTTACTTCTGTTCTCTGTCGACAAAAACCACTAGCTCAGCAGACTAACAGCAGCTATTTAAAAAAAAACAGCCACCGGAATCCCCCGAGTAATTTTGCGCATTACTTTTTCATTACTGCACTCTCATTATCCAACGGTTACAGTATCATTTACAATCGTCACGAAATATACAATAAAACACGCCAAAGTCCAACATATTATACCTAAATTGCTATATTTATCATCTTTATCATTAGGCGTTGCGTTATTTTAAAACACCAGCAACAATAATATAGGATCACTTACAAGTTCCTCCAAGTAAGCAATAATCTCATTCAGAACAAAATCATCCAAGAAAGTGACAGTCCCGTTTAAAATCATTTCATCCAACCACATGGTGAGCTCGTTTAAAATTTCATATTCAATTCCAAGTTCGAACTCTATTTCGTTGTTCATGGTTAAATTTTGACAGAACTTTGTGCGTATAAATTTAAAACTTTATCTTGCCCAAACTGGCAGCATGTCGCTTTCACATAAAATGTCCGAAATCAACTCTCTCTGGCGGGTCGCGTGCTTCGTAATTTATATTGTGACCTGCCTTAATTCTTCCTATGAAAGACCTCGTTAGCATCCGTTCAGTTGGATTGACAACCAGGTCTTCTTATCAATTNTTGTTTTCTTTATTTTACTCGGCGACTTGCGCCACCGCTAATTGCCGTTCTTTCGGGGCAATCANTCCCACATTNGTCAGGTGCTTTCGTCTAGCGAAGTTCGTTTATTCTTTGATGACATGGCAGTGGTGTGATTTAGTTGNTAAGTAACCTGCACATTTCGCACGGTCTATCCCTGCGNACATGAAGTCGCACATGCGTCATTCCTTTCGCAGGTGTAGGTTCAGTTTGTGCACTCGGATGTCACGCCATGTCTTGCATGTGTAAGTTCATTNTGTGCACGCAGATGTCACGCCATGTCTTGCTGCATGTCTCTTTTTTTCNTAACCCAGAGATCTTGCGCAACCTTTGTCTACTTTTTTTTGTTACTTTTAACNCGTGATGTTTGAACANATGACCTCTTTCTTTNATTAGTTTTCAACTTGNAATCTTTTGATTGGTGCATTATAGTCATGTGATTTCTTTTTTTGTTCAGGCCAGGCTTTCTTTTCAAGTTAACGCCCTTGTTTGTANCAAAGNGAATATGTCTCTTAATTAGTTTCAAATTCTCCCTTTCGTATTTTACCCGTTTGGAAGATTGTCACTTTCCCGATTACATNCAGNGAACATACATAATGCGATAACAATACAAAATAACATTTTGACACTAATCAATCTTGTATNCGTTCAATTTTTTCANCAGTATATGGCACAAATTGTCTCTGTTGACCAAGCTTTGTAATACATTGTCGGCTTTCTTGTTCTTCATCTGACAATTGCTCAAATGCTTGTGATGCATTAAAACGGTCTGCATTTCGCATACGTCCTTCGATTTTCTCTCTAGTCAAATTTGCAAAGGTAGTATCTTCTTGCCAGTAGTAGAGCACTTTGTTTTTCAGATCATGTCGTATCCGAATTCTTTCTACGTACAAACCACCTTTACGTGAAGCAAGCGAGAGTTGATATACATCATCAGTGTAGTCTTCTAAGAATCGATAGGTTACCGTTTCGCCGTGCTGTATTTCTCTGAGAATCCAATTGTGTAACAAAGCAATAACTTCAGTGATGTGTAGCTTTGCAAAGAAAACCGAAAATGCACACCATTGTCGAGCTCCAAAACCGTTCAGCAGGTTCCTTACACTCCGTCTTTTTCCCATGCGTATGGTTAGGATGCTAACCAATGACATTTCTAGGTCATGAGCAGGTATAGGATAAGATTTCTGCATACGGTAGTCTCGTTGATCTACATAAGTACTTTCTGGATCATTAATCACATCCGCAATACTGTTGGTCGACACAGGCGTTTCTAGATAAGGAAGTTCAGCCATTTATACAATTTTACATCTGTAATGCAAATGATAATGATTAATCTCTTTTGATTCTTTTTACATCGCTTATTATGCAATATTCCTTACTAATCCAGGCCTTCATTACCAAAACACAAGCACCCAAGTCAGTCTGAATGCGTGTTTCCACATAACTTTGGTCAACGCATCTCTGCAGTTGCACCGATTGCTTCAGCCATCGCATTACTTTAAGAAAGGCTGCTGAGTGGTGCGCGTCTGGTTCAAAGGATAGCACATCATCAATTATATTTGTGTTGGCTGCCCACGCACTGCTTAATGACATTAAATTATTTAATCTATTCATCTTACTTCCTAAACACAATAATCGCATGTTTGAACATTTTCATTGACGTTACTGATATATACACATTCATTTAAGCATGCACTTAAATTTTGTTCGAACTTTGTCTTTTTAATGTTCACTTTTTGTCATTGTCGAACAAACTGTTTCTTCTCTTCTTGCTTCGTGTTTCATGGCCTTTCTTTATCAGACATGTTATGGATGAAATTTTCCATAACATGTTGCGAGAAAAATATGTTTTCAAAAGTTTGACGTTGTTGTGTTGTTAGCTTGATGCTGTTCAACATGCTGCCCCTTAGACTGTTCAAGCAGGGTGATCCCATCTTCTGACGTTTTTGTGACAAGATCTGGGTCTTATTCTAATTTTCTGTAAGCTAACGCCACGTGCCGATTCTTTGTGAATAGTTGCGAGTACTTTTTCCATGTTCTATAAGCTGATACCGCGTTCCGACATTTTTGTGAATACTTCCTACCTGCGGGTGTTTTTGGAGTGCAAAGGTACAAAGTGCGAACACCACAAACTATAAGTTTAATTTTTACTACAAGTTTTGTTAAGTTTTATAAACTGCGTCTTTATTTCTTAAGTAAGTCCAAATGTAATATTGGCGGTGAATACAATTGCTGAAATGCAAACTTAATTTAAAATCGCTTCACCAATGACAGTAGCAGTAAATACGGTGCTCTCCAAAACATTGGTTAAATCAAATTTAAGATTTTTAGGAAAACTCTAGTCCACTTTCTCAAAATTGGTTTGCAGACAACTTGAGATGCCCATTGCCAAGCTCGACCTTGCGGTAAACAAGATGCAACTTCCTCACAAAATCAGTGGCAAACATCATTCAGTCTTTGTTCCCATCACCTGGTTCATTGTATGGCAATGAATAATTTGCATTAAGTTTAACACAAACAGCACAAGAAGAAACTTAACCAGTAGGTAAATAAAAAAGGCAGCTGTTAACACTCGTTGATCTACCACGTTAATGTTTTCTTATCTGCCATGGAACTCTATAACAAACTCTGTAACCTAGTAAAGCCAGATCATTGAATGTTGCGTTGCAAAGGTTCGGCCATCCAACCATTCGCGGAGCGGTGTAACGAACGCTTTTTCGCTTCGCTCAGCAAAAGCGCCTTGTGGCTTAGCCTCTTTTGGTTCTCCAACACCACAACCGTTCTCACTTTATCATTAATTGTCTGTCGAACGAATGCAAGAACCACCATGCTGACGTAATGTCGACGATAATGGTCACGTGACTGAACTGGCCAATCCGATCTCGTGAAAGAGAGATAGCTTTGAGCTTGTCTACATTTTGAAAATTCGCTTCCAGGAGTGTGGGTGCCGGTGTTGGGAATGAAAGGACGGAGTCCCGCAGTGATGTCCAGCAACTCCGTTTTCCATCCGTGATGCCGTGCATTCCCACTCTATGGACAGTTGAGAGCTGGCGCATCATTTTTGGGCCGCCAATTTGAGATCGGAATGTTACATAACAATTACAAACTGTCAGCGGATGATAATAATTAGAGACTCAAAAAAAGCAGGATTTTGCGTCAAGTTTCCTTGGCAAAAAACGGGTGAAATGGCTTTTGTTTTTTTAACAGGACCCCGAAAATTAGCAACCAAACGCAAATTCGCTTCTTTTGAACACTTCGGTGACTCACCAGGGCAATCGCGCGCTGAGATGTTGCCGGAATTCGCCACTTCAGGAAGAGTGAAAGCCAGTTTGGCCGAATTGGTCCTTGTTTTTGTTCACAGGCACCGAAATCTTCATCGGGACTATCTCACGACGTCACACTTCACCAAATATTCGCAAAATCAAATTGCCTAATATTTATGAAATCGAAAGTACAAAACTTTCTGCAACTTTGATGCTGTGATTACCTACGCAGAGGGATCAATTTTCTGAATTGATTCGCAGTTAACTTGTGCCAAAATTTTTTGCATTTTGCTGATTCTTGCCAAAGCACACTTTTTCACAATGGGACGCCTGGCCGCCAGGTCGTAACCGTAAAGCGCAAGCCAGAAGCTTCAAATGCTTACTGGCGATACAGGATCTGGACTTCTCTTTATGCTGCGGTGAAATTTTGCATTGCAAGACCGTAAAAATTCGGGGAGCACATCAATGTAATTTTGGTATTTTTGAATGTAAAATACCGCCAAACACGTGACAAAAATGTTGTATTCATTCCCTCAGCGGATGCGAGTTTTGCTTCTTGATAATGTGGTTTTATCTGGATTTTCTTTAACCATTCTTGTAAAGTTTCTTGGCAAACTGGCGATCACGACCCTTTTAGAAAAATCATGGTTTCCGACCGCTCATATTTAGAAATTTTGAAAGCGCTTTGCGAACGTCTTTGTTTGATTTGCTCTTTAACATTTCGGCCCACGCAAATTTGAAAAACGTTCAATGATAATTATCATTGATTATAATCAAGACGAACGTGTGACCTGTATTGCATTCCTTCAATTTGGGTTCTCTCAGCCATTCGGATCACTTTTTGTATTGTTTTGGAACACCGCACTCTAAGTTTTAACGTACAACCATTTCAGCGAGGTTTCCGTTAACCATTTCATTGTTAACGACGTAACGCTGTAATATTGATCGTGCACCTTCAGCACCTTGGTATGCGTGCAAGGTGTGAGGTCGTTGAGGACAGGAAATCATGCTCATCTGGGTGTCCAAGTCTGAAACGAAGAACCGCTGGTTGCTGGCTGTTGTTTTCTTTCGAGTTTGACAAAACGCACGTGTTGATCAGCATCACATTTACGCTCACCAATGTCGTTTTTAAAATTTGGTCAGTAAGTTGACATCTGCTGGAACAACGTCCGAAAGCAGTGTTGGAGCCAAGAAAGCACCTTTCTCAATGATTTGTGACGTGCAATTAAGACTGACTTTTTCATTGCAAAACCTGGCAAAGCCTTCTTGTATCACTTCAGCGTCGACATTCACTTGGGGGTTACCTTTAAGTACGTTAAGTGTTCAATGGCAAATACTCCTCATGAAGTCGTGGGGGAAATATTTAAGAATGTTTTGAGTCAACTTTCGATTCGACCGGGAAGGACGTTTGAATATCGATGCGCGATGATCCAATCGCAAGGTCATTTCTCTCAATTCGTTACGTGCACTGCTGATGATTTGTGAGGAAAACCGTTTTTACGAACAGCTTATCGGGTGTGCGCTGCTAGAAATCCAATACTTCACGGAAAGGATGGTGAGTCGACAAACGCTTCTTGAACGGCTTTGACCTTCCCTGGATAAGCGTCTTTTGCCAAATGAACAATATCAAGCGTTGCAAAGGTTTTCAAAGACCATGATGTATTGACTTTTCAGGCTGCTTGTGTTTCTTGCCATAGTTCATCAGGTTTTCAACAATATATAACGTTTATGACGCTGAGAGTGAGGTCTCTTTTATAAACCAGTCACACTCCGTTTAGTCTCGTTCATGAGATCGTTAACAACGAAGACCGTTTTTATGCTTTTCGTCCAAATTTTCTAGCCGTGGAAGTCCCACGACAAACTCGTCGTTTAAAGAATCAAAGCAATGGTGCCATTCGCTGCAGCACCAAACTTTTTATTCCGGAGCGGGTGTCATCATTTCCCGAAGATTCTGCATAAACTTCGTGAAAAACTCGGTTTTCCCGCAAATCGTTGGGTCTGCCGCAACGGTAAGGGATGATGAAAGCGATCGTCAATTTCAGATAAATTTAAACGTTTACTGACGTAGGAATTGTGTCTCAAGACAATACTAGTTTTTGTTTTGAAAATAAGCAAACCAAAAATCGGGCATCGATCCGATTGCGCAGCACAATATAAATAGGCACAAGCATGAGAACAGGGTGAAAAGACAGAACTTCTCTCAAGTCCAGAAGGGATATTGCACTTCAAGGTGTTGAGGGTGTTTGCGTTTTAAGTGTTGTAATTCTGAAAACACAAATAGATCTTGTTAAATGCTAAAAAGTCAGCTGCAATCTTTTTCAAACGAAACGTATTTTCTCAGAAAACGTCCAGCAGGAAGGGATTTTCCCAGATTCCGTGAGAGCGGTCGACAATGACGTCTCATAGCCCGAGAGTACGAAAACGGTTAAAAACAATTGAGACATTTCACGAGTGACGTGTCTTTTTTAAATGTACAGAAGCGGATTCGAAGTGCGGTTCCCCTCACTACCGGGATTTTCCCAAGTTGGGGAAGTCATAACTCGCCAGCAGATTGGGCTAGAGTGTTGTTCAAATCCTCTGAAGATTCGGAAATTCTTGTTAAAATATTGGGATGTTTTGGATTTGAGTTTTTTGTAGGTAACGTCATAGTTGGGGTAAATTTAGGGTTTTGTGGATGATGCCATCAGTCCCTTGGTCTCAACTGCCAGGGCAATTTTTTTTCTTTGTCGGCAAAACTCCACGTCTTTATAGCACTCTCTTGGCCTTCTAGCGTTTGTGGTTCGAAGGGTATGGCCAAAACACCGAAAACTAATTAGTTAATTCTTTAGGTGATTAACCAATTAATTTAGATGTTTTTTTTATTAATTAATTTCGTGGTTTTGCATTGTGAGAAAATAGTCATACAAAATTTTGTTTGCGTTACTGTCACAGCATACACGTTTGTGAACTATTTAAATAACACCTCATAACCCGCTCAAGATACGCGCAAGATCGCCTATTCGCGCAGGAATCAAGCAGAAATCATTGATGCTACTTCAGAAAGATACCTGAAACTGCTGGATGCTTGCTCGGTGGTTTCTCATTGCGTTATCAAAGATGCAGCTCCAGGGCTCGAATCAATGCAACAAACTAAAACGAATAATGACTTTCTACCATAACCGTAGAATGGTTTAATTGCTGGGCATGCAACTGCTATCATATTGAAATGTCGGCTGTTCTGTCCTTGCTGAGCTTCCGATGGCACCCAGATGTTCAGTCTTCAATTCACGTGTTAATATGTATGCCATCATTATTTAAGTCTTTGTATATGCAGAGTTACAGTCAAATAGAGCCTAAGTTAAGCGATTTGGATTTTCGTGCAATTTACAGTTTTACTTTCATTGACAACATTTCTTGCGACGTCTTCGTCAAAAACCGCTTTCGGTGTAAGGGAAATATTTGACCCAATACTAATTTCTGTGCGCACGCCCTCGTTTCTTTTTCATGAGTTTTTGAACTGTCACTGTGGAGCGGACCGTGTGTTTTCTGGTACCGCTCTGTTGTCGATTGCTGCCCTAGTTAAATCTCCGGTACGGTAAACAAACTTCTGTGTTTCTGCAGCTGCAAATCTCTTCACGAAGTGGTGAGAGACTTTCATTGGCCTTGCTCTGGTTTGGCAACATACGATGCAAGGTCGCTTAGTTGGTAGACAATACTAATGCTCATAAAAATATTGGCTGAGTTCTGTGTTTTCAACGTAAGGATATTTATGATTCAGCATTCAATCAGTAGCCAACGTCTGCCACAATTTTTGGGACCCGACAACGCCTTACATTCTGCCACTTAAAACGCATGATTGGTTCCCCAACGACAATATGCTACACTCAAGGAATCAAGATGCAGTTATAGATCTCCAGAATAAGGAGTTCTGCATTATCACCTGCTTGTATTTTTTCTTGCGAAAACAACCTTTCGAAATCTGCAGGAAATTCTTTGCAAAAATCCCACTATTTAAATTTTTGCCAAAATTACATTATTTGAGTACAACTTATCGAACACAAACGCTAGCTAGCCAATCCAGGGCTCTAAAGATGCGGATTTTTGCCTAGTATTTTTTAAAGAAAGAAAAATTTGCCTCTTAAGGTTGGAGCCCAGGACCCGATGACGTGGGCCAAAATGTACAAACCTAGCACTATTAAGACGTCACTCGCAAAAAAGGACAAATCGAAAACTTCCGAATTTTTTTAATCGAAATTACAAGACTTTCCCCATCTTTAGAGGGAATGAACAGCTCCCCAGCTTCAGCGGCTAGCGACATATGGCCAAACGTCTCTCTGGCACGAACGTGGTTTCTGCGGCCTTGAAGGTATGCCATTTTGAGTATGTTACAATTACAACAAAAAAGCTGGTTTAGGGATAAAGTGCGTAGAAGTCTTTTGGAATGAATTATGCAGTAGCATGCACTAATAGTATGCCTGTAGAATGAAAATAAAGATGCACATTTCCTCTTAAATGAGAGGCGACATGACCGTTTTCTACGTTCGAGAATACTGCACAATAGGATTTCCCAATCTGGGGTACCCCTAGGGGTAAATTTGAGGTTAGCAATGGAACGGAAAAACATATTTATATATTATTTGTTTATAAATATTTCTACATGTATCCGCGGTAATTTTCAAAAGTCGTTATATGCTTGTTGTTAAATATATGTGTGATTAGTCATGATAAAACATTTGTGAAAAATCGAGCATTTTTTAATACATCTTCTTGACAATGTTCTATTATAATTCAGTGGATTTTTGTTATTTACTTAGCTATTTTTTCATCAGAAGTTTCAGAGATGCATGTTCATCTGTCGAAATGCTGAAGGCGTACATGGTCGTANAAAGGGTGTGGATCCCTGCTGTAGAATACGCCTTCGACAATCGAAGTACAAAAAGTAGTTTTAGGAGTGGGACAAAGTTTCCCACAAGTGGAAAATGGATTGGCATATGACAAAGTTTATGAGGCCCATCACATTATGCAATGTTCTGCACATGTCGTTCTTATGTTGAAGATGACATTTCTGACAGGGCTAAGGATTCCAAGCTGTCTGCTGCGATTCTTGTAAATTTAAGGAGACGTTTACCCATGAACTCCTTGTTGAACAGTCACAAAACAAAATACTGCTATCAAGGGTCAATTGCTTGTTTGGGTCAATTGCAGTTTCACTTGCCACTCGTGTTTATGAAAGTACAGTAGGTAGGAAGTTTTTTAAAGGTTGGACTTCAAGTCTTGCAGTACACTGCGGAGTAATTCTCAGTTACCTAATGATCACAGGTAGGTGACATTTGTGCAGCAAATTGTGCTTAACCATGACATGAAAAACTGAAATATTTTAACCAGGAGTGACTGCACGTCAATAGCGTTCTCGGCCTCATCACGTGAATTATACGAACTGATACTGAATGCAACCATTCTAATTTGACGTTACTGACCTTTCCATTTCCTTTCATTCTGGCTGACATTATCGTTCCTCTGTGATGTGTTTTACGTAACAAGTGAGAATTTCTCGTGTATACTCCTGTATTGTTGCGTAAACTGCGTCACCTAGCAATGATAACGCCAAGCCTGGTGAGGACACTTTCCAGAATTTTACTCCATAGAAAAAGCAAAAATAAGTTAATTTGAATGAATGGGAACTGCCTATTGGTTTGGATATTTAAGCCAATGTTCTATGCAAAATGCATTGCCACAAAAGCATTCAATCTGGTATGAATCATGTTTCAAAAAATACTTAATTGCAAAATGCAGCTCTAATTGATGAGCCCGAATACACCACTGCGTACCAGGTTCATTTATATTAGTCCGAGTTACTGGACAACTGATAGTTCATTTGAAATTATTCTCCAATGGAACTGTCCATTAGATCAGAATTACAAGCCAATGTTTTAAACAATCTTTTATACAATCTGTTGCTTCAGAAAACTTTTCATCTGATATGAATTATATTTTAACAAGCAGCTTAATTAATTGTAGATGGCAGCTCGGTTTCGAACGGATGAGCCCAAGTAAAGCGCGAGGAAACGAAGTCGAGAAAATTCCTACTGCGAACGATATTTTGTGATTCAGGTAAACTAAAGCATGAACCCGAATTGCCAGACATGGAACGAAAATACGAAAAAACATGAACAGTAAATAGGTCCAATGGAAAAAGCCTGATTTAAGCCTTGCTTAGTTAACTGAGTAGTGGCAGAAATACTCAAAGCTAGCAAATTCACGTTCTACAACATAAATCTCAATCGGGCACTAAAGCTAAGCCAAAGCAGCGCGAGTGCCGGAATCGTCACTGGTTTCAACTTCGCTTTATTTTATTTTGAGAAAAGCAGATGCGTTGAAAATTGTTTCAAATCACAGCTTAAGTGTAATATTTTTTTGCTTCTTTCGAGTGTCGTCAATAGTTTGCTGGCGCCAGTGGTGGGTTTAGGGTTGGGGGGCCCGAGGCAAGACTAAAAAGAGGGGACCTCTGATGACGTCATCGTAATCAGCCAACCGTGATAATCACGTTTGATTTACCTAAGGTACAGTCACCCAAGAATATGTTCCTTAGACTACGGCAAAACTGAAATAGCAGGAGAAAATACAAAAGGGTGTTCATGATGCACAACTTTGAAAGCACTGAAAGTTGGGAAGACATGGCTAAAAGTTAGGCATTAGCAAGTTGGCATCGCCCCCACTTTGTTTTCCCGCCCCTTTTCTCTGCATTCACCATCAATAAACTACACAGTTTACCCCTTTGAAAGTTTCACACTTTCCCCATTTGAAAAAAGACTTGGTGGTTGGTATTCTGAATTCGTTCACATTCATGTCTTTGTGGGAATCCATGAAACTAAAAACAACAACCAAGAAGATTCAAAACACCGAATTTGTTTTAAATTTCATCCTTTTAACTGCAAAAACATTGCATACAAAAGCATCCAATTAGAGACTTGTTTTGGCAAGCTTTGATGCTGGATGAGTCAAGGCTGCCCTCATCTGGCATTGACACTAGTTGTTTGAAAAATGTGCAATAGTAGGAAATAATTCATCAT
>JGI24158J21664_10003016_pt1 | contig 20862 bp, 9 predicted proteins | sample Ectturendosymbi3_FD_21664 | JGI IMG/M metagenome (IMG submission 21664) | reverse complement strand
TTTCATGTATATGTGTTTTTTCATTTCTCTTTACTGCGATGCATGTTAAAAGTCTAGCGTTTTGCGTGTGGGAGTGAAGACGTTACTCAATACAACAACATTACTCAATACAACAACACCGACAAGAGCGTACCTGCGTTTCACAAAAAATTGCTCAGAACAAGGTTCAGTGCCTTCAGGTACCTTGAAATAAAAAGTATTTTGATCATTGGCTTACATGGTAAACACGATTGATGAAAACAAAGATTAGTTAATAATGAGTGGTTTATGTTTGGTGGTGGCCAGTGGTGGGTTTAAGGTTGGGGGGCCAGAGGCAAGACTAAAAGGAGGCCACTCTGATAACGTCATCATACTCAGCCAACTTGTAATAAGTACATTTGATCCAGCCTAAGATACGGCCACTCAAGGTTACGTTTCCTGAGACTACGGCATGACTGACATAGCAGAAGGAGAAAATGCAAAAGGGTGTTCATGGCACACAACTTAAAAAACACTGAAAGTTGGGAAGACAAGGCTGGCAACACATAAAGGTTAGGCAATAGGAAGTTGGCATCGTACCCACTTCATTATTTTCGTTCCCCATTTCTCTGCAATCACCTTCAATAAACTACAAAGTTTACCCCTTTGAAAGTTTCACACTTCCCCCTTTGAAAAAATGCTTGGTAGTTGGTATCCTGAATTTGTTCACATTCCTGTCTTTATGGGAATCCATGAAACCACAAACAACAAGCAAGAAGACTTAAAATTCTAAATTTGTTTTAAATTTCATCCTTTCAATTACAAGAACATAGCATACAAAAGCACCCTGTTTTTTTTCGGTCATAGGCCGAAACGTTTTTGAAATGACCGAAAAAAATTAAGTCATTTCGGTCAGAATGTTTGAAAATATAAGTTAAAAAACACTGTAATGGTGAGTTTTAATACAACTGTGAGAAAATGACCGAAATGTTTCAGTGACCAAAATGTCTCAACAAAAAATGACCGAAATGTTTCAGCGAAAAAAAGAACAGATCCAACCTGAGACTTGTTTTGGAAATTTTTGAGGCTGGATAAGTCAAGGCTGCCCTCATCTTGCAATGACGCTAGTTGTTTGAAAAATGTGCAAAAGTAGGAAATAATTCATCATATACCTTACCGCAAACATTGCTACTGCAGCAAGTAGCCTACGCAATTGATTAAATCTGTGCTAAGAAAAAACTGTTCAAGTTATACTGGCTTAGAGCTGGCAAAAAAAACTTTAACATCTTCTAGCAAGTCTACCTTAAAAAGCAACCACTTACTAGTCAAGCTTCAAATAATCTGTGACTTCAAGCATGGGCTAAATTCAAACCACCTAAAATACCTGAAATATCCGTAGAAAAAATGAGTACTCATAATACTCCCCCAAAAAGGGGGTCCGAGGCAAGTGCCTCGCTCGCCTCTCCTTAAACATACCGCTGGCGGTAGCATATGTGTCTGCTTACTGCTGGTAGCTTTAGGTGAATTGATCAACCAGGTCTGAAAGTTTAGATTAGGCACACATGGTGTCATCGGCTGCGTCTAATCATCGCGTCACCAAAGCTGGTAGGCGAAGTTCGATTCCTGGTTGGGCCATACCGAAGACTTTATAAACGGTAGTTGCAACCTGTCCAGCCTCGTGCTCGGCGTCGATGGGTGGGTGCAAGTAAATGGTTCACGCGAGGTGCTGCCATTGTCTCGCTACCGGTGCAGCATTTGCAGAATTCACTGCAACAGAGCAGCATTCACTGCAAAAGCAGCCTCGTGGCCAACGGCGCAAGCAAGCGGAGATGACCGTCGCAGATCTCTCGTTACACTCCGAAAAGAGTACAAACGCGAGTATAAACAAAACTAAGCTGAAGTGTTTAATAAGTGAGTGTGGACATAAACAATCAACGAAAGTATGCGGCAAAAATAATCACAATTCACTCGTGGATGGAAATGAGCCAAGTACTTATAAATAATGTTAAGCAGATGTGACGACTTTATGTCGTCAGCAGGGCGGAATTAAGGGAGGTCAAAGTGGGCACCTGCCCAGTGGCCTCCACAGACATGAGCTGTGACTCCCCTGGTTAAGGCTGATTTAACATATGTGATGTGAATAATCATAAAAATAGTTAATAACAACAGTATTAGAAAACAAATAAAAGTTTATATTTATTGAAATTTTTGTCATTTTTTTCTTCTGAACGAAAAGTACAAACAACAGAACGAAAGCATTATTGGGCGAAAGTGAACTTTACGGGTCTCTAAGGAAAAATATAAAAAACAAAACAGAGATGCCAATATTTCAATATATACAGTAAGAGTTCCCTCGCTTTTTAACTTTTTCTAGAATCTTGCATTCGTCAAACTGTACTATCATTTAACTAAGTTTAATGAACGACTTCACTTACGATCACATATTTACAGCTAACTGATAATAGCATTTCCTTGACTTTAAATAATATATCCTTGAGGTACTGAGGGCCTCCACACAAAGGCTGCCCTGGGGCCTCCACTTGTCTAAATCCAACCTGGTCGTCATAAAATATAAATACTCTGAAACAATCATTGACGTACGAATTAGATGCGAGTAAAGAATAAGTTTTTATTAACATGAAGAACGTCAATAAAGCAGGGAAATTCCCTACTAACAAAATATCTATTGCGAAACGTGGGGTTCTCAATAATTAGACATAGCAGAGAGCTGTGTGGCGTAAATTACTGCAAGGTTGAATTCGTTTCGAGGTATTTAGAACACTGTGTATAAGAATGCATAGTGAATTACAGCGTAGCCTAAACATTCTACTATTTAGTTACGAAGTCATGCAGTGCTACGTGGTGGTTATGACGCTAAATTGCAGCCTATGTTGGAGCTGCAATCAGGGAGTTCTGCCGTTTTGGGGAAACCGGGATACATTTCAGCCACCTTTTTTCCCAGGTCTACTTGGGCCCCGAGTGCTGCTGGTGACGCCTGAACAGGGGCGTCCCGAGGTTAGATGGCGCCTGGGGTAAGAAACAAGTTTGGCGCCCCATGTTCGAACCTGAGGTCTTTTGGAAGAAAATGTACTGGATTTAAGAAAGTACTTGCGACATTGCTGGGACTTTTCGGCGCCCGGAGCATGGTGCTCACCTTGCCCCCCTCGTTACGCCCCTGTGCCTGACAGGGTTCCAGCTATGGATCAAATAGGCTTTTTAAGGGTAGATGGACATTTTCAGCCACGCAAGACTATCGGTCTATATATGGGGAAGCGATAGGAGCGTGGACGATATTTATCAACTCGGGCAGTCCCTGCAGCTTAACCTGGTCCCAACGTCACCACGTATTGGCTACGCCTTTCTTTGGGAAACTCTAGGGCAGTGTGGTCCAATTACAGACCCTCGGGCAAAATTTTGAAGGCCTGTGAGGTTTCTCAGTGTTGGTTAAGTGTTGTGTGTATGTTACAGCAGGTAAAACAAGCATAGCATCTTTCAATAAAAATGTATAACATTAACCGAGTGAGACCAGGCTGTAAAGAGCTTCCGGAAATTAGTCAGCAAAGATAGATTTCTCAAAAAACTGAAAGATTAAGGGCTAAAAATGCACTCGATGTTTGGAAACACATACATGTGTGCGAGTACGTAGATTTTCTACGATGAAGCAAGTCAAATCTAAAAACAGAAGTCGAATGACAGACGAAACACTGGACGCTGGTTTCCGACTTCCTACCGCTAACACTGGTGTTGAAACACGAACGGTAGTATCAGAGAGAAGCCTCGGCCACAGGCATCACACTGATAGATATTTGTAATAAATTGCTATTTTCTCTTGTTGTAGTAATTCCAATGACGCACTCACTTATCTTCCCTTTTTTAATTAAATCTTGTGAATCTGTGTTCATACATCAATTAGTTGAAAGTGGCCCGCAAGTTGTCACATTTTTGCAAAATAGCCCGTAGGTCAAAAGTAGTTGGACCACACTGCTCTAAGGGATGCGAGGTCCGGACTACCAATGACTGGCCAATGAGGTGATCCTATAACCCTTGCCCAGGACCCGATTTGGGATTTTCTCAAAGCGATCATCTTCTCTCATAGAAGTTCTGCCAAACACACAACAAAAACATAGAATTGAACTACTACGAATTCGGGCCATCTTGTTCAGGTTTGCTTTATTTTATTCTACAACGAAACGCCTTAGCATTCTTTTGCAGGAAAAAATTTGGGGGATACCAGCAACTGTTACTTGTTGAGAGTCCCTTACACGGAATGCGCACTGGAGCGACCATCCGTTGCGACAAAATTTAAATTTTAAGCCTTGTAAAACTGTCAGTGCTCTGCCGTACGCTTCGCTCCGACCGAAGTAACCGACTTACTCGAAGAAAAGTGGCAAGATTCCGCTTCTCGGACTCGGCTTGTTCTTCGAGGCGACTAAGCATCGCAAAAGCTGCAGCTGCGTGACTCGGCTGATCTGCGGTCTGCGGAACACAATATCAGACAGTCAGTAGCTGTTATCTGCACCTGTTGGTGCCAAGAGATCCGACCAGGTCCAACGGATGCACGATCTTGGCATGATACCGGCCCAGGGCCGGCGTTTCGTGAGTGGCAATCAGTGCGAACTTGTTGTTGCAATTCCACCCGCGCGAAAAACCATCCACCCTTTGCAAAGCTTGTTGAGCACGTCAGTAATGACGTAAGTCCCTGGAACCGCTTATATATAGGTGTTTGATTGCGTAAAGGAATTTTGCAATCAAAAACGGAAAGGACGATTTTGGCAGCAAAAGTTATAGCTCGTAACCTCACGCACAAAGTGTACTTGACTAATATTAAGATCCATCTTCATAAGGCGTTTGTTGTTTGACCCCGTCACAAAGACCTCGGCCCTTAAGCCTTTGTTTACATCACCCCGTTCAGTAAATAAAATTTTATTTTAAACATTCCTTCGACTCGTTTTGTTCAAGGGCTACAAATGCGTAAAACGTCGCGTGTACTATTGAAAAATGTTGGCAATCACTTCCTATTCATCGACGACGGCGTCACTAAGGATCGTTTTTCGCACCGTTTGTGCTGTATAGACTATTGAGCAGAGTTGCAGAGTGGGAGGTAAAATATCCAACCTTTCCAAAATTTCCAATTCCGACTCCCGGCTCCGACTCCTTAACATAAAGGAAATGAAATTTCTTTGTTAAAATCAGTGGAAATCGTGGTGCACAGCAAGAAATCTCTGTTTCAACAACAGTTTCAAAATAAGTTGTACCATTTCAACAGGGATTCCCAATTTAGGAGTGTGATGTAAAAAATGATCCAAATGGACATCCGGAGTCGGAGTCGGACAAAAATTCCGACTCCGACTCCCAGTGTTGGTGGGAATCCGACTCCGACTACACCCAAAAACCTCCGACTCCTTGCGACTCCGCAACCCTGGTATAGAGTGACGTCAGGTAAGTTCAAATGAAACAGCATTGTGTGTCGTAGCCTCAGAGATAAGCGTTGACTAAGCGTAGAACTTAAAAAGCAGTTTTGAGACTTTTTCTTTCATCGTTTGTAGAAAGCGAAGGGCGTTTTCTCTGATTCATCACAAAGACAACAAAAATTAAATGTACGTGATTCAAATCAGATTTGTCGATGTGACGCGTTCATAGTGGGAGGCACAACAGTGAACCAGACGCGCAACCACAACAACCTGCCAATAATTTTTTACAATTTCAAAATCCTTGAAACTTTATTGTATCATTTTGAAACATCACAACTTTTTTTTGATTTCACAAATCCCTTTTTAAGTTGGTGTAAAACAGAAGCGTAATTCTTGTTTCATGGCTGAGGTGTGAAAGATAATATAACTTTGCTCACAGAGCACAGCATTCTTTTAAGACAAGTCCGCAGGGATTTTGGTTTTAATACAAATTTAGATTCACATGTGCCTAACTTCCTTTGATATGCAACGGATATTTTCATTTTGGAAGGATATAAATGCATACGTCAGACTCTCTGTGAAATAATATGAAATAAACTTTTATAACCTCAGACACTTTCGGGGTGTCTTAGTAGCCTTGCTTCATTACTTACTCCAAATGTTAAGCAAAACCTCAAGACAAACATATCTGATTTTTAAATATCTGTAGTATGTAAAGCTCCATCAAAAACAATTTCCAGAAAGTATAGACACGGTTTTGCAAAGACACGGTTTTTGTTACGAATGAATGGCTCTCTCTAGATCAGTGGCTCTTAACCTGGGGTCCGTGAACCCCTAGGGGTCCATGAATGTAGTTTAGGGGTCTTTTAACTAAAATCCAATGAAGAAAATCCGCTACATTTTGCTAGATTTTATCCTCCCATTTGGGGCATGATTCAGCTTAATGATTTAGCACCACAACTGCAATCTGATATGCACCTCCAGACCTGTCCAGGTAACTTCAGAAATACCTTTGTGATGTAATAGTCCACACTGCTCATGGAATTTTCTGCTAAAAGTTTGCACGTGTATTTATTGGAGTGAATAAAAGACTTCCATATTTCGTTCATGTGTGGGCTGTCTATTGCTTTATTCATTGTTTAGAGCAGGGGTGTGCAACAGGCGGCCCGCGGGCCACAACCCACCCCGCCAAGCCATTTGGTGTGGCCCTTGCCAGCACTGACTTTTCCCCATCATGCATGAAAATCCTAACCCGACAGTTCATGCTAAAAAGCTAAATTTTTCATGCGGCCCAGCTAGATGTCTGAAGTTGGTTATATGGCCCACCGACAAAAAATCTTGCACACCCTTGGTTTAGAGTATTCTGGGGTCCGCGATACGGAAATATTTGAGAAACCCTGTTCTAGATAAACGTACCCAAATATCTGGATAGGATGCAGGGTAAAAACAGCAAACCCTATAAGTTATTTCCGGTATGAGTATAAGCTCTAAGAAGTTTACGAATTCAATAGAAAAGTCTGTGGTAATTAAAGCAATCTAACCTGAATATAAATTTTGCCCGAACGCTCGCTTCTGCAATTAAGCGTGGAGAAGCCTGGAGAGCAAACAACTTACTTCGGAAGGATATGCCGGAGTTTTCAACTGTTTCCATCTGGCTCTGCTGCCTGCCGAGAGTTGCAGAGGATCGAATGGCTGAGGAATGCCTTTCTGAGGCAAAGAACTGTTCAAAAATTGCCGAATCCTAAGTAGCAAATAAGCAAAAGTACATGGTTAGTAAAGTGTTGTGCACTTTAGCAAAAAAAAACTATACAGTTTGCATTTAAACCTGAAGTGGAAAACGCACTAAAACACATCAGCGACAGATAATGCAGGTGTTCGAACCGACAGCTGGCTTCAACGTGTCTAACTCAGTCGAGACGAACTGTTTCCAAAGATGAAGTAGAGTTACGCGAAAGTGTCTGTTATCATCACAGACGTACTGTACGTCAAGTAACGCAGGAAGGATTCGTCCCCAATCAAATGCCTAAAAAGCTCCCTTTATAAGGGCTTCCAGAAGATTGCTTCTCCTTACAAACCGCTGACCCCAGTTCACTCAAACCATGCCACGTCGTCACCTGTCTGGACACTGCCGCTCACATTGCACTCAACCACTACCAACCACAAACGAATCAAGCAACTTAAACGCTATCACGCAAAGTGAATTTATCTTGGAAGTATCATTCCCACTCCTCTTACTGGCCGTTCCTCATATACTGGCAACGTTCAAATGCTTCGCCCGCACAAAACTCCATTGCATCTTGTCGGCAAGTGTTCCAAGCTGTCTGCACTGTCAGGCCGCAACCACTCAAGAAAGTGCTTTCCGATCTTCGCAGGTCTTGGACAGTGTTATCCAATGTTCTCAGTGGCTCACCTGGATGAAAATGTGTTTCCATTTTTCGTTGCTTGATGAAAAGCGAAGAAATTAAAAAAGACGTGACTTAATTTAGAGCGCAGACAGTGATTCTCAAAGTGGGCGGAATTCCCCTTCTTGTGGGAGATTTTGAGGGGCAAGGGGGCAAAAAAACAAAGGGGACGATAGTGGGGAAAACAGCACAAAGGGGGCGTAAATTCTCAACCAGTAATCGATCATTGAGTTAACTTCAGTAGCCTACTATTATGACTTGTTAGCATCTTGCAAATTTTAATTTACTATGATGTAATCTCTGGAGGTTGTTGCAAAAGCAATTTATCCGTTAAATTTTACTCTAGATCGCCTGTGTGCCCGGCTACAGTGTGAATTATTTTCACAAGAATTCAAAACGTGGTACTAGCGTCGTAATACAATTGCTTAGTTCAGTTATTTAATGGCTAGGTTCAGCTATTTAATACTTTGTTTAATTAAATTATTTAAATTTACTATCTTGTGTTTGTTTTATCCGGCTTGGGTGGCGAAAACGACATGTCGAGAGTGAAAAGGAGGCGATGAAATAAAAAAGTTTGAGAAACACTGTTCTAACACAACTTTCCTTGGCAAAAATGTCTTTGCGGTTTTGGCATTTCGACCTAAAATGTTGAAAAATTTCAACAACATCCAAATAGGTGTTTTCGACGTATTTTGCTGGACGGCCAACTTGTGTGAAACTAAGGTAACAGGCTTCAGGCTTGAATACTATGTAAAAGATACGAGTTATTCTAAGAAAGTGAGAGGTTAGTTGTACTCATCTCCATAACGTTTAAGTAGCAAGAGTAAAAACATTTTAATTTGAACACAGTATTTCAGTTTAATTCTCGCAGGATGTTTCAGAAGCGTGAACAGTTAAAATCGCGTTCGCCAGACAAACAGAGCATTCAAGAGTAATGATGTTCTATTGAACAAATGTAATCAGTTGAGTTGCTAACAGTTAGGAATTTTCAAACCACTCATTTTGGTCGTGAGAACATCTTGACTATTTTAGTCTCATAAGTATGTTCTGTTTTGATTTTAGTTGCCGCCTTGGTTTTATATTATACACCGGCATGAAATTTTTCATCGTTTACATGTCTTAAAAGAGAGCTAGAAGTTGTTAATATTGCCGAAAGATAGTTGGTTTCAATTTATAACAACCAAGCAAAAATCTACGCCGTTACTTTATTTATAAAATTACAAAGTCCGTGACTCCAGCGGATGACCATCACAGTGTAACGAGTAACGAGATGACCGGACTGTCATATTTTGCGATCCAGATCCAGTCCTGAATTTTAAAACTCAGTCTAAGTCTAAACATAGTCCAAAAAAATTAAAAACTGCAAAGTACAAGTCCAAATACAGTCTAAAAAGTAACAAAATATAGCTTTTTAACAGCTAAAATCATCCGTTTCCATTAATTCAGTCCACATCCAGTTAAGTCGAAGAAATGGCAATAGGCGAGATTCGATCCAATCCAAATCCAGTGCAGTGCTCATCTCTGACGTGTAATGTACTTGCCTTTGCAGCAAAGATGAGCATTGGACCAGATTTGGATTAGGCTCGATCCAGAATATACCGAATTTTTGGATTTGTATTGAATCCGGATGGTAACTCGCTTCATAAAATTAGGATCAGGACCGGACGTGGACTCAGTAAATGGGAAATAAGAACTTTATTTTTATTGTTAGAAAGCTGTAAATTGTTAATTTTTGGACTTCGCTTGGATTGTTCTTTAAATTTCTAAAATATTTGGACTATGGTTGGACTTGGATTGAGCTTTAAAAATTCAGTTCTGGATCTGGATCGCAAAATATGACAGTTCGCTCATCTCTGCTTTCTATACTTCTCTCATTTCTCATTTAAGCACGACAGGCAAATACAAGGTTATCACAATACTTTAAAAATCGCTGCAATAGAGGTTTATTTTGGCATCAAATGCCACCCTACAGGATTTTGCATCTGTTTCAATTTTTGGTGTGGTTTTCGGTATTACAACTTTCAACAAAACTTACCGCTCACGACTCGTTTCCACCCTTGAATGGCTGCAAGAATTCCGCAAACATCCGACAGAGCATTGGCCATTTTCGAGTTCATGTATTCCGCTGTGACGTTGTTTAACTCTGCGGGAAATGCACCAACAACTGAAGCTCGAACGCCGTGCGATTATTGAGCATGCATACCACGTGCCGCAATGTTACTGTATAATGCTGAACTGACGGATAGCTTGGCAAGACACGAACAGGAAAAGTGGCAGATTTGGTAAGCCCGCGCACCGGCAATTTACCTTATAATTGATTGTCCTAGTGATGTGAAAATATTTTTGATGAAAGAAACCAAGTAAAATAGAATGTCGACCTAGGCGTTATTGTTTTTCGTTTGTTTCAGTCGATTCAACCATTCGCGACGGCCTGTGGTGGATTTATTGACCACTGGCTCAGAACAAACAAACTTTCAAAGAAAGACGTACTCAAGTTACAAGTCTTGTTCTAATATGCGCAGTTGCACACTAATATGAACACGGCCACGTTCACTGAAAAGTACAAAAACAGCCACTTAAACATAAATCAATTTTCAATGCGTATGACAATTAATATAGTTTACCTGCTCGCTTTGCACAAACGGAGGGCTTTGAAGACAGAACCTAACAATCTGAAACGCAAGCACTGTCTATCGAAAGGAAACCTTTCACAGCAAAGAATCCGACCCTACGATCTTATCAGAGTATATATTTCACGTACTAGGCAGGGATTATCCACCCTCTATTCAAATCGAATGCGCAAACTTTTAACAATATTGCTGATGGCGGCCAGAAAAAAAATTCCCACGCTTTGATGTTCTGCGATGAGCAGTATTTCCAAGCCCGTAGGCAGGTTTTTGAAGTTTGGGGGGAAACTCCACATACAAGTTGTTATAACTGTATGTTGAGTAGTTTAAAACAGTATGACATGCAACATGCATATCATGTAATGCAAGTAGGCATGGACATCGGAAGGGATTTTTCCAGAGGGGGACCAAAAGTGGTAAAATTTCATTTTTCCAACTCGAAATTAAGAGGAAAATATTTTTCTACTAAAAAGCCGGGTTGTGGAGTCGGAGCCGCGAGGAGTTGGAGGTTTTTGGGTGTAGTCGGATTCCTAAGAACACTAGGTGTCGGAGTCGGATTTTTTATCCGACTCCAGAAGCCCAGTTAAATTAATTTTACGTCGCACTCCTGAGACCTAAGTTAAGAATCCTAACTTGTGCCTGTTGAAATTGCACAATTTCTTTTGAATTTTTTATTGAAACAGAGAATCCTTGCTGTGCACCACCATTTCCATTGATTGCTGGTTGCTAAAAAATTGTTGACAGCCAAACTTCATTCTCACTGTGTAAAGGAGTCGGAGTAGAAAATTTTGGAAAGGTCGGAGTCGGTGTCGGAAAATTTTGGAAGCTAGGAGTCGGCGATTTTACCTCCAACTCGGCAGCCCTGCCAAGAGGTAATAAGAAAATATCAAATTCCAAAATCCAGGGAGGCCAAAGCCCCCTGCACCCCCCTTCTGACGCCCATGTATGTAAGTTTCAGATTTGCTTTGATACTTCAGTAGCCTGAGTAGGCCCGTAGCCAAGCTTTCAGGTTTTGTGGGAACAAAATTGATTTTTAAGGAGCAAAACTTTTGTTTTTATTATATGCTTGAAACAAATTTTTCTGGGCACAACAAAATTTGGGAGGTAACTGCCCCTTAATGCGCCCCGTGTCTACGGACCTGAGCCTGAGTGCCTACTTCTGTTTCATGTGCCCCCTCAATCTGTGCCTCGGATCCCCATAATTCCTGGATTCACCATTGGTGACGGCACGCTTTCTTTTGGCAAAAACTCCCCTGTCTTCATAATAAAATAGTTACGGTGAAAAGACAAATTGCAGTCGTATAAGTGGAGCTCTATCTACTTCTGAGCATCGTCGGTTCTGGACTACTACTGCATTGGTCCCATGGACGTCCGTAGAGGGGCGCAAAATGGGCATTTGCCCCCCTGGAAATTGGGACTAAGAACCAAAAATTTTTAATAAACCTGAAATCAGCAGCTTAATTCCAACTATTTTTTTTAATTCTTGCAATGACAGTTTATTTTCTGGTATGACACTCACACTGCAAACCAGCCAGGTTCATTGTTCTGTATAATGAAGTGATGAGAGCTTGTATCCGCTCCTTTCCCACCAAACGTAGGTTGCGAAGCTTGCGTTCGGATTGTTCTACTGTTGGTCTTTGTTGTGTAACAACAATATGGCAGCAAATCTTCAAAGGCTTACTTGAAGTTACGGTNGTAGGCGTTTTGCCNCATGTGACTGTTAAACGCAAACATCTTGGCATGTAATGCAACGAGACAATGACTGCTGATTTCGAAAAGGCACGTAGTTTTATACTGTGTGTAAGGAAGCATCAGCAAACTTATAGTAAAGGTTCTACAAGTTTGAAAAGTCCATTCTTAGTGTCAGGGCCGGCGTTAGTAAGCGCGAGGCCCGATTAGAAACACTTTTCGGAGCCCCACTCAGTGATGTGTGTAGAAATTTTTGAGGGGTTACATCAAGTTATGCTGATACAAATCGGTGATGTTAAAAATAGACGAGGCCCGAGAGGGTGACACCAAGACCACTACAACACAGACGTCAGTGGACCACGCCGTGAAACCCAATAAATCAAATAAATGCAACACTCAATACTTTCGACCTGTCCAGGTGCCTCGCTGACCAGAAGGACGGTTTTGAGTGTATTACCTGCAGAGAGGAGGTATTGGGTGCTATGCTGGTGCATATATCAAAAGCTGAAAAGTTTGTAGTGTGGCAAAAGATTCCGTGTTTCCAGGCCAGGAATAGTAGTCATAGATGACCAACTGCTTTGCCTTTTGGCAGCATTCTTTTGCAGTGAAACGTAGAAAACTATGTCCCAGCGGTTCTATTTGGACTAAATAATCCGGGTTAGTCCCCAGCATCCCGACTCATGACTGCTGGCCAACTAGTAGGATCGTTTGTTCATCTAATTTTTGAATTTTCTTGCTCGCATGCCTCATCAGATGCATTAGCCGATGAGAATCCTTCTTTGTTAGACTCAACACTTTCGTTACGACTTATATCACTTCCCGCATATAAACTTCCACTTTGATTGTCTGGCGTAACATAGCCAGACTGGCAGCTTATTGCCTACCTACGTTTTCGCCATCATCAATGCAGTGTGGCATTGAGGGTAGTTCGGTTAAAATACTTGTCCAACGCACCTTTCCTTTTTTCTGCTTCGGTCTTTTTTTGCCTTAGCTCTAGGTCTCTTTTGGCTGCCACCATGCCCGTAGCCAGGTTTTAAGCTTTAGTGGGGCAAAATACATTTTAAAGGGAAAAGATTTTTGGTTTTATTACATGTTTACATCAAATTTTCCTTAGCACGACACAATTTGAGGGACACAAAAATATTTGGGGGGAACTGCCCCCGAATGCCCCCCTGTGTCTACGGGCCTGACTGCCACTTAATATTTTCGGCCTATGTCTCTTGGTCTTTGATTCATTTAGCTTAGTTGCAGTAAAACATAGTCTTAAATAAATAGCTGATGATCAACTGTTAAAACCGAAAAACAAAACACCAGTAGCCTATAACACCCGCCTATCACAATATACCAGGGGTGGCCAAACTGCCGCTCTTCGAACGTTTGCATGCGGCTCTTTGAGCTTTCCTAAAATTTATATATATTTTTTATTGTTTATTTCCATTTCAAAGTGTAGAAATATTGTAAAATGCTGCTGGTAACTAGCGTGCCATACGGTATTACTTTTATAAGTGGTTCCAAAAAGAATTATGATTGTCACAGAAGCGTAGATTACAAACAAATTCGTGTTTTTATATTTTTGTGTTGCGCCTCTTTGTAATTTGGGTTTTACAATATGCGGCTCACACATAGAGCAGGCTTGGCCACCCCTGCTATATACTATACGCGTGAAAATGGCTGCAGTGAAATCCACTGAACAGAGCGCCGATCAAAGAAGTAGAAATCGCTCATTAGAGTAGGTTTTGAATATCCTGGAGAATGTTTAAATTTATTTTCTCTGTTAACGCTGAAGAAATATAGAAAGTGATTGTACTATACATCTCCCAATAAGTTTAAACCTACTTTTTAATTTTTTGAAACAGGCAAGTAGTGTAGCAGCCTCAAATTTCCATGAAAGTTATTCCCACTTTGCACCTTTTCAGACTTTTTGCAACTTTCAGTTTATTAGGCTATATCTCAGAAATTACCACGCCAATCTTTGAGATTGATGCCATAATCCTTGTTTCGGTAGTATTTCATGATGCAATTTTCACGACAACCACACAATGAGGCTTACTTTGCTTGAACCGAATTATCTCTTCTATTACTTTGCAAATGGCTTAACTGTCAGCAATTTTCTGTTACTTTTTAGGGAACCGTTATTTTTTGTACAACTGAAATAGTCATTCAAAATTAAAGCTAGATTTATTTCAATAGTCTTCGCCAATCTCATGTTGCTTCATCAAATCTCTACGAGAGGGAACATAGACAACACTATTGAAAGACTGACAAAGCAGCACGCATTTGCAATTATGAACTAAAACTAAACTTTACCCTCAGAAGACTAGTAGTAACTATTGAAACATCCGCAACTATCGAACCGTATTTTGTAGCAACTACTGAACCTTGATCTGCCAAATACGAAACACTTTCATAAATGAAACAGAAAACAGCTTCAAAACCTAATATCTCTGCCTTGCCTTAATGAGGTGTTATGGATAAAACTTGGCTAAACATTACTGAAAACAATGACCATTCTTACCAAAGAATTTTGATGATGGCGCCCGCGCAGTTCACTTGGATTTTCGTTGGCAATAGATCCCACGCTTATAAAATGCTGTGGGCCCCGCCAGTTTTTTTTTTATTTTGACCTTGCTGACTGCAAAGACATTTTGAGAGACCGCAATTGTTTCATCTGAATACTGGGATGATTACAAGTAAGGTTTTTGTGTTTTTTGATGGTAGTAGTAAAGCGAATTTATACTGTATTTGGAGAGACCATTAGAATAATTTAAGAACCGTTTTGGTCTCTCAAAACACTTTGAAAAACAATGGGCCCCACGCCCGCACTATACACAATCAGCTTCGATACAAAGTGCGAATTTGTGTTGGTTAGTAGGCGTAGCGAGGGGCCCCCTTCTGCGCGGGGCCCGATTAGAAGCAATCGGTCAAATCGGCTGGAAACCGGCCCTGGTTAGTGTGAGGCTGTGAGTGTGACCAATGTACCTGAGTGAACAGCTTTAATCAAACAACGCTTGTGCAGGCTTTTTTCACACGTGCATAAAAGTACGTGGCTTGTTAGAATGCAACTAGGCAGGCTTGGGGGGAAATCCGTATTAATCGTTTATTACTTTGCGAAGAATGAAAACGTGGCTTCAATCGACAATGTCAGATGAACGCTTGCCCGGTTTATATATTAGCCTACGAGTGTTAACCGTGAAAATATCAGCAAAGACAAACAAGGTTTTATTTAAGGGGTGCTTGATCCCTTTGGACGAGATCCCAGATGTTTGCAGCTCTTGTTTCTAAGTGACACTGAGAAGTCTTTCTAGGTAAAATAAAGTCCTGATTTGTGTATTTCTTGACCATGGCAATGCTTCATTGAAAAGAAGTACCCTGCTTGGACAATCTGCAGATGGCCTATTGTGTAAATCAGGGGCGGGCAAACTACGGGAAGCATTGTGTGCGGCCTGCGGGGCAGCCACACGTACATAGATAGTAGGCTACATATTTCGAGTCTGTGTTAAAGTAATTTTATCGATTAGAATTCTCGAGATTTTATTTCGTCTGTGTGTACTACAGCATTGTCAATGTGAAATAAAACAATACAAAGTTATAATAATAATGTTATCATTAACTCATATTTTGAAACGTAAACTGCAGCTGAAGCAGACAAATGTAACACATGCGGTTCCCGGTAGCAATAAAGTTTTCAATTTGGCCCCCCGCAGAAAATGTTTGCTCACCCCTGGTGTAAATTATCGTGATATACCTGGCTATTGCTCCCAACAAAGCGCGTTAATGTACCTGTTGCCACAATATGGGCGTCGGAAGGATTTTTCCAGGGGAGGCCAGCTGTTAAATTTTTCCAGAGGTAGCCAAAAAGCGTTTTCCAGCAGGGGCCAAAAGTCGTGAAATTTTGTTTCACCCACTCCAAACTATAACATCAATCTTTTTTTGCTAAAGATGTAATAGGAAAATGTCAAATTTAAACATCCAGGGCGGGCTTGGTCCTGCCATCCTCCCTTCCAACGCCCATGAACATGGGGCATCATCTTTGGGGCGAAGAAAGGGTAAAGCGTTTTGTTAACGTCCATTTGCATCGCATCGTCAGAAAATTGGAAAATATGAGCAAAATGTCGATGCTGCCCCCCCCTGGAAATTCCCTCCCTTGCCCCTCCCCTGGAAAAATTTCTGCGGACGCCCATGGCTGGTCCTAAACATTTTAGAGGCGAGTGGCAGCAAAATGGTGCATTTGAAAGAAACTTGAACTTGCCTGGTAAAAATCCTTTGACATCGCGCAGGTTCACTTGCTGAGGAAATCGAAAAGCCGGACACGCTTGGAGCAATGCAAAAAATACCAACGAAGTTGCAAGCAGCATCGCAAGGCCGAACGCAGACAGCTGATCGCAATATCGCAATGTTGACGGTGTTTCTTCATTTGACAGAAAGGAGTTTTTACCAGAAAAATCAGATCGAATTGCAGTCGTTAAAGATAATTAAAGAATGTAGAGTAAAAACGTCAGTTGCACTTGTACGCTAACGCAAATAATATAAAAGTGCGACATTCACACAAAGTACTTGCGCGGAGATCTAGAAGCTTACAGGGAGAGAGACTATAAATACAGTCGAGTAAAATTTAGGAAAGGTAATCAGCTTCTTTTTTCTGTTTAAATAATATGCAAACACTAATAACCAGTGCCGACGTCCGGATTAACGATAGTAGCAAATGTAGCAGCTGCGGTGCTTGGAGCGTTGTTAACACTTGATTGGCACCTCTTCGCGTGCTTTCTCCATCTAAGCGTTTTTTTGTTATACATCATTGCTGGCGGTGTCAAGGTAAGAATGCGATTGCTTTCAACGAGATGAGCACACATGGATTGAACGTGTTTACAAATGACTCCTGGCGTTTCACAAGCTGAAACAGGAGCGTAACGAGGTTAGATGGCGCCCAGGGCAAGAAGCAAGTTTGGCACCCCCATGTTCGAACCTGAGGTCTTTCGGAAGCAAATGTACTGTATTGAAGAAAGTACTTGTGACATTGTTGGGACTTTTCGGCGCCCTCGCAGGGATTCGGGACCCGGGGAGTTGTGCCTCCCTTGTGTGGCGGCCTGGAGATGGCGCCACATGTAAATAAATGGTCACCGCTATTCCCTCTAAAATGCGCTCTCTAAAATTCCCTCTAAAATGCGCAACTGCGCAGCACCACCAGACCATTTGAGCAGTGAAATATCATTCTCGCTCACTTACAACATTCCAAATGTAATATCATATATACACTGTACATAGGCGTACGAGGCGGGGGGGCGAGGGGGAGCAGCCGCCCCCCGGCTTGAAAATTTTCGGGGCAAACTCTGTTTTCAGGGCAAGCGCAAGTTGCTCAAAAACCCTGAATGAGAAAAAATATTTCAATACAGTGAATTCAGGGCACACTGTTTTCAAGGCAAGCGCAAGTTGCTCAAAAATTCTGAATTTAAAAAAGATATTCAATACAGTGAAAATTTTCTGGGCAAACTCTGTTTTTCAAGGTAAGTGCAAAGTCGCTGAAAAATCCTGAATGGTAAAAAATGTATTCAATACAGTGAAAAATTTCAGGGCAACTCTGTTTTTCAGGGCAAGCGCAAGTTGCTCAAAAATCCTCAATGATACAAAATATATTTTCAATACAGTGAATTCAGAACACACTCTATTTTTAAGGGCAAGAGCAAAATTCTGAATTTGAAAAGCACATTCAATACAGCGAAAAATTTCAGGGCAAACTCTGTTTGCAGGGCAAGCGCAAGTTGCTCAAAAATCCTGAACGGTGAAAAAATTTTCAAAACAGTGTATCTTAACTTCGGGGTGATCCATGTAATTTGAGCTAGTGTAGTGTGTAATCTGGATCAAAGTCGTGACAGGTTATAATGAATTTGATCTGGACCAAGCCCTCGTTTTCTGTAAAAATTGAACAATCAGATGTCGGTAGGTCAACAGCTTGATATAAGAATTCAGTAACTCTTTCTTTGTTCGTTTTCGAGTTTGCGTTGGGTAGAGGTGCAGGGTGTTAAGATGCGGAATAGGTCTGGCCGTTTCGGTCTGAGCCGTTTCGGTCAGACTGTGAAATCTTGCAGAAATCTTAGATGTTGACTTTTTAATGCAAACGTACTTAAATCAACGAAAGATTTTATTTGAAAAGAACTACAAACAAGGGTTGCGGAGTCAGAGGTAGAATATCCGACTCCGGCTTTCCAAAATTTCAAACTCCAACCTTTTCAACATTTCCGACACCTTAACATGAAGGGAATGAAATTTGGCTGTTAAAATCAATGGAAAGCTTAGTGCACAGCAAGAAATCTCTGTTTCACCAAAAGTGTTAAAAGAAATTGTACCAGTTCAACAGGAATTCCCAATTTAGGAGTGTGATGTAAAAAATTATCCAATTGGACATCCGGAGTCGGACAAAAAAATCCAACTCCGATTCCCAGTGTTGTCAGGAATCCGACTCCAACTCCACCCAAAAACCTCTTATTCCTTGCGACTCCGACACCATTTACTTGGAAAGTGTTTTATAGGCTACCAATTCTTTGTCCAAAATGTAACTTTATAGGCGAACTGACGTTACAGACGAAGCCGTTATAAACGAATTCATAGAGCAGATTTACAAGAGGTTTCAGGCCCCATTCGGATTAAACTTAAAAAGTTAGTTTCATTGTTTATTTTTTGGGGAAATTGTTATTTTCAAGGCAACTTTTTTCCGCCCCCCCGGTAAAATACCTTCTCGTACGCCTATGTATATATATATATATATCGCATAGCCCCTTTTAACGCTTGAAACGCTTCACTGGTTGTGCGTCTGCATGGTTGAGCAATTGCATGCACACTAAAATAAACATTTGCTTGGTGTAAAATTTCCTTAGAGGGAACACTGATCTTGAGGTACATTCGCCACCGCGCGAAGTCGATTTTTGACCAACATTTGCGAAATTGGGGCCACAATTTGTAGGTCGGTGATGCCCAGTGTCGAAGCAGTGAAGACAGGCCAAACACAAAACCTCGCCATTTTTCAAGCTCCAAAAACAAAAAAATTCAGCAAAAGCGACATGTCGCGTTCGAAACACCCGCAAAGTAGAAGAGATCGCGAAAGAATTAATCGCAGCTGTCATTGGCTCGCTGCTCCGTTGGCAGCAGCTCAACACCTCACATGAAAACATAATTATGAGAAAAGCTATTGGACAAAGTACTGCGTGGATCTGAGCTGATGACCCTGTTTCTGGTCCTGACCAACGTCCTCTCAACGGACGCTGTGTTTGATGGCAAGTAGCGACGAACTGCACCTTGTCTTTCGTCCACGACCAAATTGTTCAAAATGTATGTGGTGCAGGTGCCTTGACGTACGATCTCAAAAATGCTTGGAATTTGTTTTTTTTCAATCTGTACAACCTGATGCTGTTGAATAAAAGCTCTTCAACCAAAAGACTATCTGGAAATTTAACAATCTCGATCAAACAAGCTTGCCGCGTCCTCAGGTAACAAATTGCACCTATAAACGAATACGTAGATATTCGCAGAAGCCATCGGTTTAAAAATCGAGGCTCTGATAATTTCCGCTCGTTCAGTCCGCAGACATGCACCATCACATGCACTGCAGCAAATCCAGGCAAAGTCTGGAACGAAAAAGAAGTGTGCTGTGTGCAAAGAAGTGAGCTGTGTGCAAAAACGTGAGTTGTCTGCACAGGCGTCCGAAGGATTTTTTCCTGGGGGGCAGGGGGCAGTAGTGGATTTTTCCGGGGGTAGTAAAAAGTGTTGAAAATACATTTTGCCCACACGAAACTAAGAAACCATATGTTTTTTCCTAAAAATTTAATAGGAAAATGTCAAAATCCACTGACTCTTCACCCGATGCCCATAGATACGTGGGGAGTTCTTGATCGTCGAACCGGAACAGATTGGCTGGTGGTGTAGCCAGCCCAAAATTGGGGTGAGCAAATGTTTTGAACTTAAGCGAAGAGCAGTATTTGGTTTGGGACACCGCATCTCGAAGTACGAAACGACAAAACATGTTAGAAATTTGGTGCGCACGGCCCGTTCCTGGCTACGCCTATGAAGCAGGCTGGTGGTGTGCATGGGCGCAATTTGGTGGGGGACACGGATGACGTGTCCCCCCACTTTTTCAGAGGAGGGAGACATGATATGCCATGTCCCTCCCACTTCTTTCTCTTTAGGTTTTGTATTTGGTGGGGTTTCAAAAATAAAAATGATGTTTGTCACGTTTTGTGTGATGAGCTTTTCATGTTGGATGGTAGGCCACACATAGCCATGTTGATGTTGAAACAGAAGTTTGGTGTGGTATTACTGATACTGTTAGTTTATAAAGTTTTAGCTTCGATAAAATAATTTTTAGCATGTTTCAAGTTTCTAGAGACCGTGAAAGATGCTTAACTGCTTCTGTCCGACATTTTACCCTGTGTGGTATACTGTTAGAAAGGTTATTTCCTTGTAACAGTGAGAGTGTTGCAGCTGCACATGTGAGAGAACCACAGTACAGCCATAATTTGTTTCATGCAGAAATGTAACTGGCTTTGCTGTAACGTTGGCTGTCACGTATTCAGAAACAGACAGCGTATAACTTAATGATGCTAGTGCAGGGCCAGGATGCTCCAAGACTGCAAGCATGAAGGGCCGCATTACGGTTTGAGGAAAAATTTGCGGGCCGCAATAAAGAGGAACTCCATTGTAGTTAAAAGACTCGTTTGCTGTTCTAATAGACCTACTTTTTGCTGCACACCTAACGCAATTTTCGATTCTAGGGTAATTTTTAAGTTT
>JGI24158J21664_10003015_pt1 | contig 20862 bp, 15 predicted proteins | sample Ectturendosymbi3_FD_21664 | JGI IMG/M metagenome (IMG submission 21664) | reverse complement strand
CAGCGGTTTTGCACAAATAGCTTTGCACTGAGAAACACGACAGACGTATTTAAAAAGGAGCTGGGACTTTGAGATAGCTTTGTACAGAAGGGATATACAGAAGTGTTTTCGACTTTAAACAATTGTTGACAAGTTCTGATGTTAAACGTTTAGGAGTTATTAAACATCCTAAGTCAGCGTTTGAAGGAGTTAGCTAACAACTTTGACGATTTTTTCCTGAACATGAGGATCCTTGAACTGGAAACCTTTATATGAACAATCCTTTCCTTGAAGATCTAAATAAATGAAAACTTAATCTCTGTTATGAAGAAAGTCTGCTCGAAATGTGCTGTGATACTACTTGCTGCTCAAACATAAAAATGAATCACTGACTCAATTCTGAATACCTCTTGAAAACGAATATCCGTTTCTCAGTCTTAATGCAATCAAAATGTTAGTGATATTTTCAAGAACTTATGTGAGAAAACTCTTTCAGCATTAGCTCAAAACCAGACAGAGAAATCGTTTGGATGCCAACGCAGAACATCGTCCTTCTGAAACTTCATTGCAGCCATGTTTATCTCGTACACTTAGAAGGATACAGCAGATATAATTTAACACTAAATTTAATAAATTGCTTCGAATTTTGCGTGTTTACCAAAGCAATGCGTTGCATTAAGTATAAAACAGCTTTGGTTTACAAAATGATTACGATAATCTGTTGCACTCATTGCGATTGTATGCTGCCGGTCCGGAAAAAATTTTTGCGCTTTTTACCGGTCCGCTGGTGTAAAAAGGTTGAGAACCATTGCTTTAAACGATAACACTCGCGCGACTAGTAATAATAACAACAAAGATAGCAACAGCTTCAACGATTAATAAAAAACAATAACAACTTGAACGTTAACACTTTAAAAGACGAGTCTTAATATAACAACCACGCGCGCACCGAAGCATCAGTCTGGTGACCGTTACGTTTTGCAACAAATATTGTGATAATGTTGGGATTGCTTGGTGAAAGAATATGTATTATCTTGAAAACCAGACGTGCTGAGGGAGCTGGATTTGGAATCAGCGAACTGGAACCATCCTAGTTGTGCGACTGTTTCTTTAACCTTTAACCTGTATCAAAATATCGTTGAAGAATCCGCGGGATCCCTTTGTCAGTCCCGCAGACCCTCAGGGGACCCCTAGTTCGGACCCACTGTTCTAGCACCAAAAAGGACATATCAGTCACCAAATAAGTGGTTCAGTCTTAAGTTGGGCCAAACTGTGTGAAAGTAGTTTTTTCGCTAATAAACCGAATTTTTTTTAGAAATGACCGAAGAAAATTTGGTCAATTTTGTCAAAATGTCCGAAAATAATGGCTAGTGAATATTGTTATAGCAAATTCTAATACTATTCTGGGACAAATGATCGAAACGTCTCAGCGAAAAAAAATAGGCGTGAAGTAACACACACCACACGAGGTGATTGATTCTCTGTACGGAGCCGGTAATTTACGCAACCGGGAAAAGCGAAATCACTCGGACACTGACACTGTTCATTGCCTGTGTGTGAAACGGCAAGGCGATGCTTTCCGAAAGAAAGCTTACCGGACAGTCTCTTTCGTGAGTAACTTCCGGCCGCATGCCTCGCAACATCCGAGGCATTCTTACCTGCCGGAGGAAAAGCAGACCCATGTTTGGGGAACTGGTCCGGATCCGCGTCCGCGATGACCTGCAGTAGGACTGTGCACGCCTCGCAGAACTTATCCATGTTCCTGTCGCCAATGCCGACCTCCTGCGTGCGACGTCAATCAGTGGTTAGGGAAAGCTCGCAAGCTGAGGGGTGCAGTAAGTCGGGTGCACACCACTGAAGAAGGTAGACTTCGTTCGATGCCCGGCCGGGTCATGAAAACGGGCCATTTGAGGTCTGTCCAGCCACGTGCTCGGTAATGGGAGGGCGCACAGGTGCTGCCATTGATTGCCGGCAGGCTTGCGGAGTCGGAGCCGGAGGTTTTTGGGTGGAGTCGGATTCCTAAGATCACTATGAGTCGGAATGGGAGTCGGATTTTTTTATCCGACTCCGGAAGTCCAATTCACTCATTTCACACATCGCACTCCTAAGTTAGGAATCCTAACTTGTGCCTGTTGATATGATAAATTCTTTTGAAACTTTTATTGAAACAGATAATTCTTGCTGTGTACCAAGATTTCCATTGATTGCTAATTGCTACAAAATTGTTAACAGCCAAACTTCATTCACGTTTTGTTAAGAAGTCGGTGTCGGAAATTGCGGAAAGGTCGGAGTTGGAGTCGGACATTTTACCTCCGACTCCGCAACCCTGGTTGGCCATCAACGCAGCATTAACTGCGAAAACAGCCGCATGGCCCACTCCACAGCATAAGCAAGCGGATATGGACGCCCACACAACACTCGCGGCACTCTCCGTAAGGAGTAAAAAAACGAGTGAAATGAAACTTAAAAGAAATTTCGTTTTCTAGCAACAGAACGTGGTTTCACAAATAGATTTATTACGCTTAGCAAGGTTCTCTAGTCTAAGGTTTCCAGTCGAAATTTTTTTTTGCATAAACGTTGTGATTGCAACAAAAATGAGCCCAATACTGATTTTTAAAAAGTGCCGGCACGGTGGACAACACTCCGGCCATGACTGAAATAAAGACCTCAAGGTCCTTTACATAGAAAAGTGACAGCCAAGGGTTTAATCTTTGGTTTTAAAATGATTCATTAATTGAATGATATTGGTTTTCGAAAAGAAATCCTTATCACTATCAGAATTATTGAACAAGAGCCTTCAAATGACTAGAAAACGGCACTGAGAAGAGCTGCACAAAGATCCAAAGCCATGATCCAACAACGCCTGCCTTTCTGCAGAGGCGGTCCTTTGGTGCTTTTCCAACCTTGTCTATCAACTTCGCTAGAGCGATAAACCTTTTACCAATGAAAGTCTTCCACGCCATCAGCGACAGTCCGTGCTGCAAAAGGGGGTCGCGGGCCACGAGCTTCATGTAATCGACGCACTCTCGAAGAAGATCAACGCTCTGCATCAAAACCGGCACCAAACGTTATGATAATAACAGGAAAACGCCAAACCTTGATGAAAAAATAACAAGTTCGCTTCAGTAAGCAGACGAAAATTATCACAAAAATATTCTTGTGCGAAAACTTCCGTAACACAACCCGGAAAAAGTTTTTTCGTTGCTCAACATCTGAATAGTTTTATTACCGCGAGGACCGCCCCCTCATCACGAATTCCACAAATATGACGTTTCAGACACACGACTCTCACAACAGGGTATTTCCCCCAAAGCGGACGGCAAGTTTGCAATTCATCACCTCGGGGTCTCTGCTCCAGAGCATAAGCTTCTCCCAGACACAATGCGCGTATATGGCGTTGGAGGAAAGGCTCAACGGGAATCGAGGACACAGTTTGTTCTTCAAATGCTCTGGTGACAACAAAATTGCGCCATTGCTTTTAGAAAAACCACAACTTCTTCCGTATCTACTGGTCTGGCAACGGCATAACATGCCCCTTAAACTATTTAAAATAAAAATCATAACTAAAAACTTGTGTTTTTAGTTTGAAATTATAAGAATTTGTTGAACCTGAGAGAAAAGCACGCGAGTGCTTAAAACATGGTCGGTAGGCGACTTTTCGGTCTGGGCCGTTACGGTCACGGGACATTTTGGTCTGCCCGTTTCAGTTTGGAGACATTTCGGTCAATAAACAACTCATTACACTTGTTTATTTACATGATTATATAAGCAGCGGAATGTCACGCTACCTGGTGCTATACCAGCTCCCTCATGCAAAAACTTTTTAACAAAATAAACAAAAACTCTTTCAGGATGTTGAGAAGTGATGATCGCGATTAATTCTGAATTGTAATTATGAGTTTGAAGCATTTGTATTTAATTGTAAAATGTCGATAATGATTTAATTTGCTTGCTGACGATAATAAAAAGCATATGTTGATTCTGATCAACTGTTGGATCTTGGATCATGTTTGTAGTTTTTTTAAATAAAACTTCTCGTTGATGTAAGTATGTTTGCATTAAAAAGTTGACATGTAAGATTTCTGCAAGATTTCACAGTCTTACCGAAATGTCTCGAGACCGAATCGGCCCAGACCGAAAAGCCTTGTTCCGCCTATAAACACCTTCCACAATACCTTATCAACATCGTAATTTGTCATAGAGTGAACCAAATCTCCAAATACCTAAAAATAAACTTTGCTTCGCATTTAACTCTTCTTTTTTCTCGTCGTTCATGAAAAATCCTTCTATTGCAGACGCACTGATGCGTGACGAACAAACGAGTCCCGAAATAAGTTCCGGTATGTACCCTGTAAGTCACCACAAATGCTAGATTACTAATACGAAGCCATGAAGCAAACAAACCAAACGATTACACCATGCCAAGCATTGCCACACTGATTTATGTCTTGTATTTTCATCATAAAGCCCAACTCGATCATCACCCTATACTCAAACAAAACTGTCAGTAAACACAGCAGTCACCTGTTCCATTGGAAAGCATATCGTCAACTCCCACGTTCGAAGACATCGCATACTGTAAAAACAACATGAATCGTTGAAGGTCTTCACATTGCCGGCTCCAGACCATCAGTCAATCAATGAACGCCTGGATTTACCGATTTATCTGCAGCTTCTGATCCAACCGCACGAGTGATGTTCAAAGCCAAGCAATCCAAGAGCTGCTTCACCAAAACTTTCCATGATTCCACATCCAACATCACCGATTCCCAGCCTGATAACGGGTAAGGAAAGAAAATACCCAACGCAGTTTAGAAAAAGCTTAGGAAGCAGCTCAAAAACTACCACATGCACTTCGAAAATTTTTGCCCTGCGTAAACTCAATTCATAAAGATCTACGTAGAATTAAGTGCATTTTTTTTAAATCAAGCAGACTTGCAAGTAGCAAGTTTTATTTATTCTTTTTTGAAACAACTTATTCATATTTTGATTTAAAAATAAAACAAAACACAGTCACAGGAATCACCGCTGCTCTCCGCGCGATTTTCCTCATCTTCTCTCTCATCGCCGGATGATCGAGTTCGTTCGACGCGTTGTTCTTTGTTCTGAAGCAATAACCAGATTGTGACGAATGGTCTTCCTCATGTTTTACGGTTGCCCAAGTAACTCTCAGTCGAACCCATAACCCGTCTGGGTTTTATTTTTCGCTGAGACGTTTCGCTCATTTGTCCGAAATAACTTCAAAACTTTTGCCGTTTTTGCTTTTACGGATATTGCAACTTCCTGACACTCAAATTCAGGCCCACATCAAGAGAACCATAAAATTCGTATAATGCACGTTCCAACTTGATTATCACAAGCCCACAAAACGTGGCCCGCAAATTGTTGCTCACAAAACGTGATAAAACGAAAATTATAACGACCAGCCTTATGCTGTGAGGACCTTATGTCCTATCTCAGAATTAGCCTTGTGCTAAAGGCAGCCTTATGCTGTAGCAGCCTTGTGCTGCAGCAGCCTTGTGCTGTAGCAGCCTTGTGCTACAAGATTCAAAGACCTTACGTCTNTCGATACAGCCTTATGCTGTGGCAGCCTTGCGCTGCAGAATCGTAAAGACCTTTCGTCTTTTTCTCACGGACCAATCTTCGCGGTCCTTGTAATACTCAGAATCGTGCGCCTCGGCTTACTTCTCTACTAAAAGAACAACGACACGTCAGCCAAGGAATGCGAAAGAAGCAACACGCGGCCCGGCAATTACTCGAGGCTCGATAATAATCAATCAAGGGGAACGTCGCTTAACGACAAAACGCAAACAAAATTACGCAGCGACTCTGCGAACGTTACAGATATTTTTAATGAGTGAAAAAAGCATTGCAATCGAATTGAGTTAAATTTTTTGGTCAGTTCAAAAGAAATTTGGTCAATGACCGAAAAAAGCAGGTTTGCATGTGTGTTTAAAATTCGCAGCGCAGTACTGCTGCGTACCGACACGAGGTCGCGACTGGGAACGGATACAGCCCTCCCCCCCTAAAGGCAAATGTATTAACAGCGTCGTCGTCACCCACCGAAGCACAGACGTCACTCACAACGTAACCCTTCCCTTCGCACGTCACTGATCACGTATAACAGCATGGGCAGTATTGCTCAATAGTGTGGAAATCAAACACGTGATGAAATTCCTTTTGTTGCCAGAGTGATGTTTTTTCTGACTTCCAGCAACTGATTTTGATTTCTCTAAGAACATCTTCAATGACCAGCACCAGAATAAAACGTGAATTCACGAAGCGAGGTTCAGCACTAATTTAAATATTAACAGTACATCGTGCAAGAAACTACCTGGCCAGTTTCCAGGCCCCGGATCATGGCACTGCTGACCAACGCAGTGGTGAGGGCAGCTACTGGATGTTTCGACGGACGACAGATCCTGGCTTGGACGTCGGCCCAGAACTTCGATGACACATCAAGACCTTGCCCTTTAGTCAGACGTTCGACCAAAGCCAGCAAGTTGACAATGCTGAATAGCTTGTCTGGAAATATAAGCAGCTCGGAATGAAACGCGCGCGACACGGGGCGGCGCAACATGGGGGGAGCGGGGGGTGGGGCAATGACAGCAACCAGCGATTTTCTGAACATAAAATAAGTCTGGAGTAACCGGTTACGTCAATAACATCCAGAACATTCTGCGCAACCGGGATTTTAAGAAGCAGCAGTTCTTTTGGTCGACCGATTAACCACAGCAGCCTGAATGCTCGTTGATAGGATTCGACAGACATAGCCACGTGGTTGAGCAGATGATCTTGCCATTGAAGCGACAGTGCAGGTAAATTCCGAGATGACTTCAGCATTCAAGGTAGGGTTCATTCCACGTAATACTTGAACGCTCAGTCAACTTTACTATGGCACGAATGGGCAGGTTAACATAAAAGCGCTCCAGCATCTGATTGGATAGCGAAGTAAGAAAATCTGAAGATCGGTGGAATATGTTCCATCCAAACACTGATGAAAAGTTTGTCGGCGTGATGAACTGCGTTTTGTTATAAGTTTGGAATTTGTTTTTTGGTTTTGATCATTGTGTGGTGTTGTTACTTCTTTAAACATCTTTTTTTGCGGTTTTCTTTGATTTTCATACTTGTGTTTTTGCTGTATTAGTTGTTTTTTTCATGAACCTGTAGGAATGCATTACCTTGAAACCCTTTATTTGCTTTGTAGGAGCAATGACTAAATGACAACTGCGGCCGTCGCTTCCTTCAACCTGATCGCAATATTTGTGTTCAAGACGCTAACTACTGAACTGGTGCACATTTGGGTCTAAAACCATTCCAAAAATTTCTTGCTAGTCTTCGAAAGGTGGAGGCTTGACAGCGACTAAACATCATCGCACCTTTGTCAAGCTTTTGCTCGCATTCTTGCCAATAGTGGAAAAGGAAGAAGAGCAATTCGGAGTCGGACACATCGACGTGGTCAGCCATGACTGACAGAAGGTTCGAGACTTCGGTCGAAGCGAATAAGGAACTACTGAAGATGAAGTCGCCTGAAGAAAATAGCTTTGTGATGTAACAAACACTGATATGAGGTCACAGTGAACAAAAACAATCAGCGGTCATTTCGAAACCAGGAACGCACCTGTTGGAGAGCGGAGACGCATCTCATCGCACAGAGCGATAAACAGCAACAGGCAACAAACCTGCGGCTTGCCTGGTGAGTTAAAATGGCCGTGTGCAAAAATTATCAAATAGGTGGTTAAAATTCGCGTGCACGTATATAATAAGTTACGTCCGCTGAATAAATTGCGAGCTACGTGGTCAAGACGAGTTAAGGCGGCGCTCCTGTGACAAGACAAGACAAGACATGAGCGTGCAGAAGTAGCGAACCTAACGATGCGANGCCGACTCTGTCTTCTGGTGAATAATGAATATTAAAACTTCCATCTTTGCTCGAAAGAAATGATTTCAGAAAAGTAGTGACGCTGATAACTCGGGCTGCCTGTGGATAAAAAGCAATAAATCACTGGGAGTTTAATGATGTGATGTAAATTTTTAACCGAAGTGAAAAGCATTCAAGCAACTGCTCTCCACACCGGAGATATAAAAGGAATCTATTAGCAAATTTTTGACAGAAAATCTATTTCACATAACACTACGCATCATTAGTCCAAGAATCTTATGCAAATAAAGTAAATGCAGTGACACGAGCATGCAATTGTTTGATAGCACATTAAGCAGTTTGAAAATACATAAAACCTGAGAAATTATGACGACACATACGTCTATTAGCTCAACTATCAACAAACAAATAACATGTGCAATAACGTTGCAGTAAAACCACAAACCACATGATGTAGGAGCTTTCCCAGGTGAAGCAAATGAAACATGATTTTGTCGTTTTAAAAGTTTAAAAAATCACGATTTATTAAAGCATAATTACATCATAACTTACTGCAGGATGTTCTTTATGACGTACGGAAGTTTCATAATCGCCGATAAGCTCCAGCACTTCGTCATAATCACTCCCTCGCAAAAGCAGTCGCTCGCAGAAGTCGTCTTTTGTGACGTCCTGTTGAAAAAACGTTTGAAGACGCAACGTGCTCAGAAAAAACTTGGCACCGAGAACATGGAACGACGGTGATGTCACGACAACGTCAGGGCAAAAACGTGATGTCACGACAACGTCAGGGCAAAAACGTCAGACGTGATGGTGATGTCACGACAACGTCAGGGCAAAAACGTCAGACATCGCGAACGTAACAATGTAGGGATAAAAAAGTTATTCTAGTACTTGCAATATAGCGGATGTTCCACGTTTGCCTTAAATTGCGAGGGCGTGGCATGTGCACACGAGAACAGAAAGAACAAATTGTCCTGCTGATAAGGAATGCGTTGATTTGTTCAGCTTTACCTACACAGTGACGTAACAAAGCATAAATTTTCCCACCACTCTCATCGCTCGACCTTTGAACCGACCTCATCCACAGGTCCTGCTCCAGTGTTGAGTTCGTTCAACGCATCGAATAAACTGAGTAGACGCAGGTTGCTGCTCAGAAAAACGACGAAGTCTTTTTCTTCTTTGGTGCTTCCTGCAGGTGGCAAGTGTCACTCAGGAGCAAAAACACTGTCAATCGTTTCTATGGAGAAAGGAACTGTGCGCAAAAGTACTTTTGACCACGTGTTTGAAATATGTGAAGGAGAGCCAATTTCTAAGGTCAATGCAGTGGCACCAGACGGATCACAGTTCAGCACAGTATGTTTTTCAAGTCAAACATAAAACATGTGATCTTCTGCAACGAGCCAGCAGCTCAACTGCTTGAAGCACTAAACACACAACGATTCACACTGCACTGTTTTTTTCATCTGCACGACAAAAAGGGGAGAGTTTAACAGCAGCACGAAGATCAGTCGACTTTAGCAAACAAGCGTTCCTTATTTGAATTTCTTCAGCTTCCAGTGTAAAGTTCTATCCCATTACGTCAAAACCCAATGTATTTTTTGGTGCTAAGTATTGATTCGTTTATCACTCGTTAATTATACGGTTTAAAAACAAGAAAGCGAATGCGAAAGTTTGACAAAGAATTTACAGAAAGCATTAAAACGTAATTGAAAACAACACGGAAAATAGAATTTCAAGCGGTCCCATTTCATCACCCAAGTTCCAAAGCAGACATGCATTTTTTTCCTTAAAAGCTTAGGAGAGCACGTGGCAGAAATAAATTCAATTGTCCCGCACTCGCATCGTGACTAAAAGTGCATTTCAGGCGCAAAAACAGTTTGTTTCCTTCTCACTTCTTAAACAACAGGACAAGAAGTTCCAAACAGCAAGAAAGTTACCTTGTTCGTTGTAGCTCTTCAGCATACTGTTCAAACTCTCCCGAATCATATCACTGCAAACGCCCTCCGTGCAAATCAACTTTTCAATTCCTTGCCTCTGGAATGCGCAGATCCGCATTTCCAGCAGAAGCTTCACTATTTCTTGACCGTCTGTGAGAAACACAAGAAGAACTTTGACTGCGAGTAGGTTTAACGGGTGATAATAGCTTCAGCGTCTCGCTTGTTACGGGGGAAGCGAAACATCCCCAGTGAGTTATCTGCTGGAACCACCCCCTGCACCCCTTGTTCCAATTCACAAAACGCGTGGGAGAAACGACAGAAAGCTCGTGGTACGGAAGTGCGAGGCATGGCATACAGTTTGAAGAGACTCAAGTCCTTACAAATCAATCCAGCAGTGGACACCGAAGTGATGAGAACAGTGAGTTGTGGCAACGTCTCGGTTGGCGTTGCGTTGAATGTGCGATTCACCACGAACGGGATGTGCGCGAAGAACAACACCCATGTATATGAGGCGCGAACAAGCAATAATAGAGTGATCATGGCATGTGATCCCTACTGTTACTTGCTGCCACAGTGTGAAGCTTTGCGCACTTGCCGCTCGGGCTTTCCGAACGCATCAGAGTCAACAACGCAGATTTAATCAAGTTATGAGGTAATTCTACCCGTTGCTATGACGACACGTGGCGCGCAAAAATTCCGTTGCAAACTTGCGAAACCACTTGAGCAGTGGCAGCCTTTGTTGAGCAGAAGGATCATCAGAGCGCAGCAGCATCTATTTATCAGACATGTGGGCGACATAGAGCTTCAGCAAAACGAGTTCCTGACAAACAACGGCGCGATCTCGAAATCATGTCCTTGAACCGTCCACCGAGAGCGTTTAATCACCGAGCAGCGAGCCACGTGACGTAATCATTCAATGCAATTCTGCAGAAGCGCAACAAAACCACGACCTGCAGAAAAACGAAAAGCACTTGCGCTTCGTCACAGAGCCACAGATGGACGAAGGATATGTGTAGCGCTGCTCTTTCCTCCGCTTGTTCACAGTAATTTTACGAACGAAGGCGTTTCTACGACGGTATACTTGTTGTTCGCATACTAGTCGCATTTTTATCCACTGCCAGAAGGTCTGACGCTGTTGCGTTTGTATCAGTGCAAAGGAATCAGACGGACCACCACAACGCAACAGAGTTCGTCGTCGTGCTCACTCACGCCATACACAACACACGCATATCCCACCTTTATCGTTCGAGTTCAACATGTAGTTGATTTTCTTCAACAAGTGAATGTCTCGGGCACGGCTGCTACTCGAATCGCTTCGAACAAACAAAGTTGCTGTTGTTCAACACGACTTGCAACAATGTTAGACACAGCGAGCTTAAAAAAGACAAGCAGCAGACAATGCCGCCTCGCAATCTATACAGTCAATGAATGGCACAATGAAAAAACATCCGTAGGGTAAATAACAATTGCTACGACATAAACAAACTGTTGCACCGAGCACCAAACAAACTGAAAATTTTGGATCTTTTCCGAGGTACGGGCTGGTGCGTAGCTCTGGAACCAGTGAGGCCGTCTTTGCGCCAAGTGTGGCCCGATCGAAGCATCTGCTTTATTCGACCTTTCGTCCAACTGTGTATGTGCTGCCGTAGCGGTTGCACAAGACCACTGGGGGGTAGGCATCCAGGCAGCACAGTGTCGTCAATGACTGCCCATGTAACTCTCCATTCGGTATCAACGTACGTTTAAATGCCAACAAACGAAACTACAGTCGGGCGCGTTTGTAATCACAACGGGGAGGGTTGGAGTGAAAAACACACATACACCAAAAGCATGAGATTTGTGCTGATCATGATGCCAGGTTGTCGGTAATTGGTAATGATCCCAAGTTATTGGTTATCACATCGCAATTTCCAACAAATTTTTGGTATCGTATAAACTCTTGCTTTAATGGCTGGTTGATACAAGCGGTAAATGAACTTCTGTAATTCCATTAAATATGAACGAGAGCAATACCTCATGGCTAAATGGAAAGGAATAGAAGGTGTGCTGATCGTGCCATCCTCATCAAGCAAGCAGCACTGGATGCAGGATGCTGTGTTCCGCTTGTTTAAAGTGCTTGCTCCGAGAAGCCCGTAGCCAACATTTAATAGCCTTGAACAAAAAAAGCTTTATTGCTCTTCCGTTCAGAAAGCACGCGACGAAGTGTGTCTCCTGAGACATCTCGACACAAGGTAAGGAAAGTCAGATTCAAGTTTAACAAAGCAAGATTTAAAAAACACAATGTTCTTTTAATGCCAGTTCAGACACTTTACCATAAATAACATAGTTTCGACAGAAGCATTAAACTAGGGGTAGGGAACCTGCGGCCCGCGTGAACATTTTAATATGGCCCGCACCAGAATTTTCGTTTCGCAGTTTAGAGTACAAGGTCGCGTCAATGATAAGTAGGTACATAGACAGTAAGCCAGAAGCCTCTATCCCTTACGATAGTATGCCATAAGAAGTTTCTATCCCTCATAGTAACATGAAGGTAGAATTTCAGGATAAAATAATTGTTATTTGCAGCCCGCCAGCGATACCCCAATTCATGCGGCCCGTGATAGTAAATAGGTTCCCCATCCCTGCCTTAAACGAGGGTTCATAATATCTGTTTACACGACACGGACGAGCTTGTAGCAGGCTATGTCATCAAACACAGGGGTCGTCATCAAGAGAGAAGGGCAGAAAACGGATCTTGATTTTGGCTTTCCGAGGCGTTTGTAACGCACATGGCGCACTCAAACCAACAGCAGAGTTTCCTCAAAAATTATTTCTTAGACGAATCGAGACTTGCGGTTGATAAGTACAAGTTCCTTCGCAAGGTAGTCAGTCAACGGAGTTTTTCATGAATGCTATCCCATCGCAAACGTTGCTCAATCAACACTTTACGGCAGGTTTTCCTCTTAAATATCTGGTGATCCTACTTTGAGAAGTTTTGCGTTAAATCACAGCCATTTCAAAAGCATCATTAACAGATTAAATCTAAGCTAAAAACATCACGTGACGAAGTGACAACAAATAACACCTATCATCACTTCCGGCACACCTGGCGTTCTTCTTAACGTTGAAAGCTCCGACACGCGGTCCGTACAAGCACGACCAGATTTCCAGGATTCCTCGGCGTGGAGCGTAAACAACCAGGAACAAAGCTCTTTTCCTCAACGATGGATCTCCGATCTGCTTTTGTGCGTCATCCGGGACCCGCACGAAGGCGACCTGTGCTTCGCGGTATCCTGGATGACGCAACATTTGCGTTTGTTCGACATTAAACTTGAGAGCAAACTAGAAGCGCAAAGTGGGAGGATTGAAGATTCACTGCGTGAGGTGCACTGCGAGCCCGTGACCAGGTTTTAAGGTTTGGGTGGAAACACATTTTGGGCGGGGCAAATTTTTGTTTTTGATGTATGTTCAATAAATATAACACCAATTTCTGGCCACAACAAAATTTGGGGGTGCACAGCCCTCAAATGCCCCCCCCTCGTGGTTATGGGCATGGTGCACTAACGGTATCTTTAACTTAACCATGCAATGCGCGCGACGTTCACAGCGGATCGCTTGGCGCAGGTTCAAAGGTTGCGAACCTTTCCACGTTCTGTAGATGCAGCCTCTGGAAACATCGACCAGCAACACTCGGCCGAAGCTGTCAGTGGCGGCGGCCAGCCAGCTCGATCCGGGGGCAAGGACAATCGACAGGCCCTGCCTTCTGGTGTCCGGGAGGCCAAAGCGAATGTGCAAGGACGTGCCACGTTCTATCTGCGATTTCAACAAACATTTAAGGAACAGTAGAAGATTCCAGATTTTGCACGCCATGGTAGGCGAGCATGGATTTTGTGCAAAGAAGTCATAATAATTCTGGAAGAAGTTTAAAGCTTACGCCCAGCACAACTTTTTCACTTTAACTGAATTTGATCATGAACATGGCGTGCTATAAAAGTCACTCAATACAAAACAGCACTGGGAACAGGAAACTCGAGGTCAGTTGTAAACCCTTCTATCAGTCATTGACGATCCAGTAGCACAACTGGTGTGTTGTTACAGCACGCACAGCTAGCGTGTTCCTGCAGCACGCACCTTTTGCTCCGACTTCTCTTGTCCAGCGCTGTCTGCAGAGGAGCCTTTGCTCCAGTTCCACCAGCCACTGGCGACGCTCATAGCAGACCTCAGCTTGCTCGCAACCGCAGATGCGACGTGCGATAAGAGTGGTTGGAAGCTATCCTGCAAACAGCGAATTGCTTGACTTGCAAAACGCACCTAGCTGATTTCAACCCAGCTATGTTTATTCGTTGCAAGTCAGACACGCTAAAGTATTTGCAGATTTCGCAACTAAGTAAGACGTCACCGCAGGCGGGGAAGTTTTCTTTTCATCTCGGAACAGCCAAAGAAAAGCTTGTTTCAAAATTACTTAACTGGCGCAGCGCTGACTGACTGGCGTTAACTTACATGAGCACGGTAAGATGTTACGTCTACCTGAATCGGCCTACATCTACTTCACGATCATTCCACGCAGTGTACGTCAATTAACCTGAGAGCACAGTTACAGCTGCGTCATCAACTTATCAATACGTCAACAAGCGTCTCATTTCACAAAAGAAACATATGCTTTTTCAGGTTTGTTGCTGGGAACGGCTTCAATTCGAAACATCAGTATCAAATTCAATATGGACAAGCCACTCGTCACGTATGGATCTTTGTTGTACTTCGATTTTACGACATTATACGAATAAGAATATCGATTAGAATCTTACCTCGAGCAAGTAATAGAAACCAAGAAACGGGGCGACGCCAGTGATGACGAACTGGCACATTTTTGGCGCTTTGGGATTTATGTCGCTGTTGTACCCGCCCACGATCGACGCGGCCAGCATCTGATCAAACACCGTGGGCGTCACAGTCCCGAGGCTGACGTGGCTGGACAATTGCTCCTGTCCACTCAACCTCAGTTTCTTGTATGATAGAGGAGGAGGGGTAATCAGTGACGTTCCGCCGGCGGCAGCTGAAACGTCATCAAAGGCTGTTTCAAATTTGCAGAATTATCGCGGTCGCTTTTAACCACGAGTGCCGTGCTAGAAAAAGAAGTGTGAGAACGTACACACAAAAACTGCCATTTTCAATAGCGCTTGGAACGCATTTTGAAATAAGTATTTATAATAGTCTTCACTTTATTGCGCTACAAACGAAAACATGAAAAAGTGTGAGAACGCCGTCCCCACGCGTACCATCGCCACTGCACCCCCTGCTTTTAACAAGGTTTGGTGGACTGAACTGAATATTTTTTCACGAACCAGCAACCAAACACATCAAATGCTAAAATGCAGCTTCGTATAAGTGAAACGCTTAAATAGAAGGTAAACCCATCTGCATCATGTACTTTTCGCGAGCTGATTGCGACATGCTCTCAATGTTTGGAACAAGCTCAATCCGTCGATATTGACAAGCGCGTTGGCGAACAAGACCGTCAGCTCGTCCTTGTGCCAGGCCACGTTCTTTGTGTTGAATGATCCTGGATCTTCAGTGCGGCATTTCAAATCCACGACGGGCGAGTCGTGCAGCGTCTGTGACATGAGGAGTGTACCTGTCTGGAACAGAACAACACTTTCTGTGACGTAAAGAACACTAGAACAACACTTTCTGTGACGTAAAGAACACTAGAACAACACTTTCTGTGACGCAAAAAAACACTAGAACAAAAGTTCCCAACCTGAGGTACATGTGTCCCTAGAGATATATTTGCCTATCTGGAGGGGTACATTTATTGTACAGACGCAACAATTTAACTTTGTGACATAACGAAGTCTACCTTTAGAGTCCAAAATTATAATAAAAGTCCTATTAATATTCAGTAGATTTTTGTTATTTTACTCAGGCTTTTTCTCATAAGAAATTTTAGGGGCAATCGGGTACATGGTCAGAGAAAGGTTGGAAACCCCTGCCCTGCACTAGAACAACACTTTCTATGACGCAAAAATCACTAGAACAACACTTTCTATGACGCAAAAATCACTAGAACAACACTTTCTATGACGCAAAGCACTGGCAGCCAATATGAAGAATATGTTGTACGCTGTGAATATTTAAACACCATGTCAGATTTTGAAACTTAAATATCCTCACCACTCACGATACATACAAAAACGTTCTAAATTCAAGTTCCGCCTCAGGAAATTAAAAAAAGAGGTCTGGGTTCATAATCAAACTACTAACTTCTGTATACATGCAGAGCAGCCCAGATGCAAAACCTGCCACAATGCATGTCCAGTCAGAGTGGCCATGCGATGAACGCTGGAGAGAGACGAGGGGTAAGCAAAGCACACTGGCGATGTTGTCCCTAACAAACAAAAACATTTGTGATCAGTCACAACATCACATATGTGTGGTTTGCAGCAAAGGGGTAATTAAGACATTTAAAAAAATAAAATGGAGTTACACTGGAGACAGCAACAGCGTTTCAACATCCATCAGAAACCCATGTTTGTAGCTGCCAAAGCTGTGAAGTTTTTCGACTTTTTATTTAAGGTTTTCAAGAGAGTACATAAATTCAAATGTGCATTGTTCTGTGACACATTCCTGTGACATTTCAATATTACTCCACAAAAATAGAAATTACACGTAATGTCCATAAACTTGGGTATCACAATTACTCTCCAAGGTTAGCCAAGCTGTTCAACAACCCTAGCAAAGCAATTTGTGATCAAATTCGGCCGTGTCACCCTTCTGGTGTCTTGATGCTGAAATGTTGATACGTGCAATCAGAATAATCACAAGGTTATGAAAGTCGTGCGTGGCAGGCTGATTGCTCCGGCTTTAAAGCCAGACCAGATGAGGCAATATTCACAACGCTTTACACTGTGACTGCAAAAAACTACCTCCAAAATTTTTGATAATGGTGGTGTGAGCACGTTTTCAAAGACATTTTTCGTGTCATCATCAAGTTCCACAAAAAGCTGTTTTGACTGAACTTAATAAGTTTAGGAAGTATAAGACTGAAAGAATTTAATTCCAAAAGTAGTAAATCATACGAGGGATCTATACACACAAGAGTCCTGCGCGGATTGAAAGTTCTTGTCTGCTCCCACCCCACATCTGCAGGAATTTGAGAAATCTTGCCTTCTGCCAACCTGCAAACTTCTAACCCGCACCCACCTGCTCCACCCCGCACTGTTTCCGCCCCAAATCTGCACCTGTCACTGTGTGTCTGAAAACCACTAAAAACTCATGCAACGTGTTTCTTCGCTAGTGGCAAGTTATTCAGTGGTTCATTTCAAAGTCAACAGAAGCTCTTAAAAACACTGCAAAGTAAAATTGTGAAACTTTTTAGTCAACCTTGCGCGCTTCTTAGCTTTAGCAGCACTGCTGAAAAAGAGTATGTCGTTCACTGATGAACTCTTCAAATTTGCTCTTCTTCTATTCACAACATGCCCAGCCATATTAAACACTTGTTCACTAGCAACGGTTGTTGCCATCATGCAGAACATATTTCTTGCAAGATCACTGAAAGCTGGAAACTCCAATCTGTGGTCTCGCCACCACATGTTGCTACACCCTTGTACCGCAAGCTCTCTGTAACATTGAATTTCTTGCTCATGTCACTTTCACATGCACTGGGACAACATTCAGTTACCCACACAAAAAGTCTTATCCCGCACCTGCCCCGACCCGCGACCAGGTACAATATGTGCCCGAGCTGCACGGTTACATGTCTCTGTTGAGTCTCCACAACCCGCATTGGTCAACCAGAACTGCGCAGGACTGTAATAAACACTGAAGGAGGTGTGTTCGGGTAACTCACAATGCTGATTGACCTGTGAAGTTTGCCTACCATTTAGAGGACATAATTTGGAGCACATAAAGCTTAAATTAGCTACCCAATTTTGAATGAAAGCAAATGGACCTACTTTAAGATTAACTACAATTTTTATGAGGTTGGTTGTTTTGCATGTCACCCTGCATTTCTTGTACAGACTTTCTCGGCTTTTAAAAACATGAGCTTCCAGACCCGCAACCAGATGGAGGACAACTGGGCAATTGCCCCCTGATAATTTTAAAAATATATTTAGTTCTTAGGTACAGCAACAAGCTGCATCATTTTGAGCCCCACCACCACCCCTCCCCAAAAATATGAGCTGGTTACGGCCCTATGAACATCAGTGATTGCAACACACTACCATGCATTTGCATCAGTAAATATAAATTGTCACCTTTTGGATACCCAGAGGAAAATTACTAAACAGAAATCATGGATGACCTGATGCATGTCTTTGTGTGCTCACTACTCATCGAAGGAATGAAAGTACTTTTTTATGGTACAATCAGACTATTGAAAAGAGTTTACCAGCAGAACTGCAGCTATGACTAGACTGAAAATATTTTCATCAATCCAAGACTTACTCAGAGTATACAGAGTAGCATCAATACATACCTTTCCATGAGACATCCTTTCCAGCTAGTATTAAAGCATATTGGAGAGTCTGGATCAGAAGACAAAGATTTTGCTGAAATAAAAAGAAAAATTTATTCAACTGTTTCATACAATTATCATGAACCACGATTTTCTGGCCTGAGATGTTTGAAAATTGATCCAACAAAACATTTCGCAAGTGCAAAGACAATATTAAATGTACACAAGAGCAAGCAACTGCTATCTAGCAAAACGACAGTACATGTTCATTACAAGTCCATAGTGAAAAGGTTGCGAAGTAATTCAGCGATATCAAGAATGTTGACAATCTACTCCAAACTTCACTAACTACATTTTATAACCACCTCAGTACAAGTAGGATAAAAACATTTTTAAAAGACAAGCAATGCCATTGACACACCATTCAGCAAATTACGTTTATTGCACAGTGCAGTGACCTTTGTAGACAGTACTGTATAGTGGATGCAAACAACGTTCACATTGCAAATTGGCATTTCAGAGTTGTGATTATTTTGCTGTGCGTGTTCTGGGTTTTTTTCGGTCATAGACCAAAATTTTTTTGAAATGTCCAAAAAAAATTAAGTCATTTCAGTCAGATGTCTGAAAGAATAGGCTAATGAACACCATTGCGGCAAGTTTTAACACAACTGTGACACAAATAATGGAAATGTCTGTGACCAAAATGTCTCCGCAAAAAAATGACCAAAATATTTCAGCAAAAAAAAAACAGGTGCATGATGGTTTGCTGATGTCATCCCATCATTGTGCTAAGGGAGTTTTGCTTAAGTGTGTTTTGGATCTGACCGATTCATGATACGCCGGGTGTGTATGCTTGCGCACTCATGCGCTGATTTCGTTTCACCATTAAGTTTTCGTACTGCCTAGCATGCAGACCATGTTTTTGGTATTCTTCTGCTGCATCGCTGTCAAAGTATCTTTGCTGCTGCTGATCAGAAGCCTCATGCAAATAAAGGTTTGTAATACCAGGAAATCTGTGAAAATGAACTTTAAAAAAGGTGAGAGCTAACCAGGGTTGCGGAGTCGGAGGTTTGAGCAGAATTTATAAATCATCAGCTCATGTAAACAGAGCAAAAACAGCATGTGCCAATACAGTCTAGTTGCATTTAATTGCTAAAATGAATCAATATCAGCAATTGTAAGCAAAATTATGAGAAAGATTACCATCCAAAAAAACAGCTTTGTCAGAATGATAAACACACATGAAGTTCATCGCTGGAGAAACCGAAACACCACATCTTTGTGTCCAATTTGAATCTTGGTTTGTCTGCAACAGGACAACAAAACTGTGTTTCAAGAACATAGCATCATAACACAAAACAGAACAACTGAAATAATGTTTTGCTAACCTATCCATCTTTGCTTACCTCATCATCTTCCAAAGTCAGTTTGTCCCAATCACCATTGGCCCACTCATCATCAAATTCTATAATCAACATGTGTAGATATGGTAACTTTTGTATAAGAAAAGTTAATCGTTGTGTCCCAGGTCTCTCTAAGTTTAATGAATATGAAAATTCCATAGTAAACAACCTAGAAAATTGCACCAATACAACTAATCCTTTGCTGTATGGGTTCAGATCAAAACAAAATTACATATTTATGGACTATGCCAGAATTGGCAATTTAACTTTCACTTCATAGCTTATAAAACATTTAATATCTAATCAAACACTGAATGGCTGTTAGAATGGCTGTTTGCCATGCTGGCAAGGTAATCATTGTTTTCATAGCAACTGCAATAAAAACAACATATGTGCATGACTTTGGCTCAGCTACCTCAAAATATTTAATTAACCATGTGAAGATGTTCTGACAAATACACATTTTTTTGCAGTTTTTCATCAAAATTCATATAATTTCAGTATGTCAAAACTTTCAGTTGACTAGAACAACCAATCGTTCTATGACTGTACACATAAAAGAAAAGCTGATGAAAATGCCCAAGTTCTTAACAATAGACGTATCAGTTATTGAAGATTAATTTAGAAACTATCATGTGATAGGCACATGCAGTGACATATCCAGCATAAGTTGGGATTTAAATTCTTAACTGTTGCACATTCAGATGTACAACTGACCATCAGTAATATTTTTCAAGAGCTTGAACTAGTTAAATCACGACATAAAGCAGGGTATTTTAAAGGTATTTTAAGGACTTGCATAGATTGGAAAATGGAGTCCCTAGAATCAGAGAAAATCATCAAGGGAAATATGTGAACGGATACTGCAATCAATATTACAAAATGGTAAAAAAGGATGCTTTGTTAGGCATAATACAAAAGACATGGTATGTGTCTATTGATCCATGGGATCAATAATATGTAATTCCTTTTTTAGTCGCAAGGTGACAACTTAAATAGACTGATCAATTGTTTTTCCTATTGTAGTTTACTATTTACCGAATCACTATGTCTATTAAATAAATATGAAACATAATATCAATTGGTTTGGCAGCTCAAACAACTTTGGTATAGCTACATATATGTATAGAATACATATCTAAGATCAGATTCACCTATAAAATGACAAAGCGATCAGATCATCATCATCATGGCCTAACAATGGTGCTCAAAATAAATCTGATTCAA
>JGI24158J21664_10003014_pt1 | contig 20866 bp, 12 predicted proteins | sample Ectturendosymbi3_FD_21664 | JGI IMG/M metagenome (IMG submission 21664) | reverse complement strand
TGGATGCAGTAGCGAAAGTTTACCTTTTTTGCTTTTCTCATTTTTCTCTGTTATTTGCCACTTTTTTCCGACTCTTCCCAAACAGCCGGTCGCGGTCTGCCGAGGTATCGGCCGTGGTTCAGAACTGCAAGGTTTTGCAAGTCTCTAGAATTGCGATTGAGGAAGCAAGAGTACAGCGTGGTTCAGTAATCTGATCCAGAACCGCAGTTGCTCTAATCGCCTGTCGTGTTTTATTCCAACGATCTTCATTGGTGTGGGGGTATCGTGGCTGCCACCCACACGTCCATAGGCGTGGCCAGTGGGCCATTCCCCCAATTTTTAGCATATGTAGTCTTCTGTGCTTTGAGAAACGGCGTCCTGAACAGAAATACTGTTGCTCGCCGAAAGTCAGACATTTGTATTTTGGGCTGGTACGTCACTGCTCATGTCGTGGGGTCATAACCCGCAAAAGCTTCACAGCATAAATTTAACATCTGCCAACAGGTGAACTGTTTGGAGCCAGTTTAGGTATAGTCGCTGGAAAAAGCAAGAAGTTTCAGAAAAGACCGACTACCGATCTGTTTAATTCTATAAGGTGGATGGGCAGTTTATTTGTTTGCATAAGCCCTCTCATTGAGATAAATCTTGGGCGATGCAACCAATCTCCAGTTAGACTCCAGAAATGAGCTGAGGACAGCGTAGTTTTTGTGAAGATCTTACTTTTTTATTAAATGTGGACCTAAGCGAAAATAATTTGCGCATACAATACATAGCTATGATGTTTAGTCAGTAGTAAAAAGTACGCGTTGTGTTTAATCAGTATGTTGCGTCCCATGACGGCGTAATGATCAGTTCTATTCAGCGTGGCCTTTTTGTGACAGTTGCAGCTTGGGTGGATTAATCATTGCTTCATCGTTTAAACTCCACTGCTTTGTTAGCTTTTGCCTCTGGTACTACCTGAAGGGAATTATGTGTATCAGGAACAGCCTATTTACGCAATGCCAAGCTGCTATGCCCACCAACTGCGCACTATTACGCGCATTCTTAAGTATGAAAGCGTAACAGGATGAAACTCACGCTTCGAAAAATGCGGTTACTAACGTTCCTAACAAAATTGATCAGGGAGATTGCGCAAAGGCGGTGTCTGTTCTTTCGCGCCTGGGTTGTTATAAAAGTAGATAAAATAATTTTTAACCGCTCTAGTGACTCGAAACGTTAGTCTCCCGCTTCGGATTGTGCTGACGTGAAATTTCGTTGCCCATATTATACCTCGTTCTCAAAACAAACCTCATTTTCCATGAAATAAATCTCGATTCCAAAATAAATGTTGTTGCAACCTCTCGGTTGACGTTGCGTCGAATGTGTGATTCACAACGAACGGGATGTGCGCGAAGAACAACACCCATGTATATGTGGCGCGAACAAGCAAGAAGACAGTGATCATGGCATGTGATCTCTATAGTTGCTTGCTGCCACAGTGTGAAGCTTTGCGCACTTGCCGCTCGGGCTGTACGAGCATCGCAACAACGTCATTTCTAAAATTAGTCTCATTTCCAAAATAAGCTCGTTTGCAAACGAGCGTGTTCCCAAAACGAGCCAAGGATGTGTTTTTCAAGGATGAACTCTCGTTCCCAAGCAGCACCGTCGAATCCTCGGCATCCGTCCGCAAGATCGCAGCTGTGCAAATTTTTATCTGTCGCAGGAACAAGAGGAATACTTGCGCGAGGGCATCACTTGGCAGAACATCGACTACTTCAACAACCGCATCATCTGCGACCTGGTCGAGCAGCCGCACAAGGGCATCATCGCCATACTCGACGAAGCGTGTCTGAACGTTGGCACGGTAACCGATCAGATGTTCTTGGAAGCGATGGACAAGAAGCTCAAAGACCACAACCACTACAGCAGCAGGAGGGTGCGAGCAACGCTTGGACTTTAGCCGTGTTCTTGTTACTGGCAGTCTTGCTTTCGACATGACATTGGTTCTCAGCTGCGTTTTCGCGGCTATTCAGGTGTAGATCTTTGCGTGGGCGACGCCTGAAACAAAGTATTCACATTGGTCATGTTCTGCACATCGCTTAATGACGTAGGAAAAGTTTGCACGTCATGAGACGTGGGATAATGACGTAGGAAAAGTTTGCACGTCACGAGACGTGGGATAGACAACGTGAACGCACAGTCGATTCACTTTCCGGTAATGCCACAGTGTTCTGCTTCATCACCTATAAAAAAAAGTGATTGCCAACTAATTGTGCTTGTTTCTTTTTTTTGAACGCTCTCGCAGCGAAAATCTATACGCCTGGAAATTACGGGGTGTTGAACGTGTTGCTGATTGGTTTGAACGTCAAGCACGTGAGTTGGTAGGGGTGTTGATAGGACTGACGTTACGTTATTTCTCTGCGTCCGGAGGCGCCGCGCAATTAATCCTCGACCAACAGCTGACAACACGACCTCACCAGAAGGCGTGGCCGCGATCAAGAAACGCTCGCAGCAGAAAACACCTGTAACTTCAGTGTTCTGTGACGTCGCGTCACACAGCGCCAACAGGAATTCATCTCGCTCCGTGGTTCCCAAACTTGTTCGAACCGTTGCCCAAATCAAGGAAGCGATTCTGTCTTATTACCCTCAATAAAACTTTTTCGTATTTCAGGTCGAAAATTTCTTTTGCAGTGACCACTCACAATACCGAGCAACATTGTGATTTTGGTTCCGTGTTACCCATCGAAGTATCGCATATTACCCCTGGGGGGTAATTTACCCCCAGTTTGGGAACCACTGATCTATCTATATGAGGCGCAGTACATCACAGCCAACAAGAGTGCACCTGGTCGAGCGGGGAATCTCTCATTGGTTGCGCTGCTGAAACATCCCGAGTCCTGCATCCTGAGTTCGCGTCCCCAAAAAGACACCCACCCAGTGCGCTTTTCCTGCGCACTGTGTTTGACGTATGCAAAAAGCTTTTGAATAGTAGCGGAATAATAATAAGAACGCACAAACGAAGCTTTCCTGTCAGTTTCTGTGGAATCGGTACGTGTTTATTATTGCACGTTGTTATCTACGACTTGTTTTTCGGTGTCAAGCTATCATTAAAACAACGAGGTCCTGTGTCATTCGTCCAGGTCAATCCGAAGGGGAAAGATCTCGAACACGATCGCGACTTCCGCATCATGCATTACGCCGGCAACGTCACTTATGACGTAAACGGCTTCATGGAGAAGAACAAAGACCAGCTGTTTCAAGATTTTAAGCGGCTGCTTTACAAAAGGTATTTTGCTCGAGCTTTCCGCGGAGCGATGCCTCGATTTCTTTGTGCTGGTCTTACTGTTTAAACTGAACCATAGAGCAGGGGTGGGCCAACTACAGCCCGCTGAACATTTTTGCGGCCCTCGGATGCACAATGCACACTTTTGCACAAAATAAAACACGTTTTGACAAAATGAATTATGGTAATACAAAACACAAGAAACATGTTATAACATACCATCCTCATCGTAAAATGAACAACTAAGTTTAAATATTAAAAACATAAAGTTATTTAAAATTAAATATATTAAAATATTATATTTTAAAAATGTATGATTGTTGAAGCTGGTCCTTTGCTGGGTACTGACAGAATAATGTGGCCCTCACTGAAAAGCGTTCATCCATTTCAGGCCTAGAGGATAGTACAGTACTTCCAGGCTAATAGTGTAAGTTACAGGATGTTGCCGCCATTTTCTTCGATGAAATTTCAAAAAACGCAATAAACAACAATTACTGTATTTGTTTTTTGAAACGAATTCATTGTTTAGAAAAAAACACAACTTAGTATTCCGCTTGTGCATTTGAAAGTCAAACTGTGATGTGAGTCACGGGTCAGTGACGTTGGCGCACGTGACCAACGTTTCCTGCACGTCAAGCGTTCTGTGCACGAGGTGGTAAGTTCGTGCTACTTTGAATTGATCGCACACACGGGTTTGACGGTCTTGAATTACCTGGAAATGAAGAAACCTTAAGATTGTGTTTCGCGACCACTTCTTCTTAAAAGACACGTTCATTTTGGGCTTGTTTTACAGCAATGTTACCGATTTTTCCGTTGCTTTCACCCCAAAAGGTTATTTGCATAATATTAATGTATTTCGCATTTTTCGTAACACTTTTTTAGTCGGCTACTTTTGTTTTCCAACGCCGCTCGCTATGGTTTCACTACAAATCGCTTACCGTTGCAGCAAGAACAAGGTGATATCGGACATGTGGCCAGAAGGGGCCCAAAGTGTCCGAGAAGTGACAAAGAGGCCTCTGACCGCCGGAACACTTTTCAAAACCTCGATGATTCAACTTGTAGAGAAATTGCAGTCAAAGGTGAGATGATTTTAGGGCGGTTGGTAAAAAGTCGGGTTGATTCACAACTCAACGTGCTGTACTTTCAAAGCAAATACCTTCAGTAAACGCGGCTATAAACCTTATCCGTGGATCTAGCCATAACGTGTTGGAAAACAGTCGAGAAACGGTATATTAGGTTTACAGAATGCTGTGTGGGAGAGGGTAAGGATTCGGGAAAGAGAATGTCTCGTTTTCGGGAAAGCCCCGTTTTCAGAAAAGGTTCAAAGAGTCGCGATGGTCATTACTCGGCGGGCAGCTGTTCCCGATTGGCCAGCCGTTTCGAATCGAACGCTATAATCCAGCCAATTGCAGCGTTAGCTTTGGTTGCTTGATTGCTTTGGCTTTGGAAGTAAAAAGTTGCAAAGAGACTTTTGTGCCAAAACAATTGGGAAAGATTTCCACCACTTATACAGTTGACGCTAATTTCCAAGTTCAATCTCGACCAATAGTCTTTGATCAGTGACCGCGCCAAAAAGGCTCACACAGCTTAGTCGATGAAACGAATAATAAGCCCAACCCGTGGTACGAAAAGGTCACTTGCAATTACCCCCAGTGGGGTTTTCACTTACCGTTTAAATTTTCCACATACTGTCGAATAATGCTTCGTGCCGCAGACAACCAGAATGTTCTACTAATTAGTGCGGGTTTCTTGGGGTTTCTTGTACCCGGTCAGACAGACTGGCGGGTGAGGTCAAGAAGATTTTTCCACCGCTACTCATTTCGCACCCGGTAGAATTAGCAACAACGGATGTTTGGAGAACCATCACAGCTCAGGTCGAGCTCTCTTGTTCCCGGCAGGTGACTATCAAGTAAACTGTTCAAGGTTCAGTAACTGGAACACTACGATCCTGAAGTTGCTGGGTGACTTTGAAACAATCCAGTGCCCGGATGTTACGAACTATGCTCGTGGATTTGCGGAATCACGGACATAGTTCGTGCATGGCGGAAAAAAGGCTCTTGAGCTTATCTTCTCAGAGGCTTAGAATCTAAGCCTGAACGCGGCGTGGAGGTGGCTGTTGACCTCGTGCTCGTGGCACCTACTTTTAAAAGCGCATTGTCGAAAAAGCTTCGTAAACTTTGAATCCAAACAAGTGTTTGAAATATGGCGATAACAGTTCAGCTGGTTGATAGTGACGACGAGGTAAAAAAAGGTTTGTCCAGTGCAGTAAATTTTAATGTTGTGGCGATAGCTCAGTAGTAGAGTGTCCGCCTCTCAATTGGAAGGTTGGGTGATCAGCAAACGGCCACACAGTGAACCGCCGTAGCGCTCTTCGGGCAAGTGTTCACCTCAACCACCCGCCAAGAAGCAAATTTCCGGCTTCGGCCAATTGCCGTCGCCAAAAATAGCTATGTAAATTTTTATTACACGTGTTATTTACATAACTACAAGTTGGACGTTTATCTTGTTCAGGAGCCTTACTACGTGCGCTGCATCAAACCCAACGAGATGAAGTCGCCTGTTCAATTCGACGACAAAAGATGCAGCCACCAGGTCGCATACCTGGGCTTGCTTGAGAACGTGCGGGTGCGACGCGCCGGCTTTGCCAACAGACAGCCGTACCAAAGATTTTTGCAAAGGTAGAGAAAATTTCTTAATGTGAGCAATAATTTTGATATCGTTGTGGTACTGATGGTAGTGATTTAAATTATGATACTGGTGGTAGTGATTTAAATGATGATACTGATGGTAGTGATTTAAATTATGATACTGATGGTAGTGATTTACGTTACCGTTTATTTTGTTTGCTTTTGCTACCTTGCTGCGAATGTCAATCTAATGATCGTGTCCTTGACCCGTTTGTATATCAAGCTACAGCTTGATAGTGCTGTTTCAGACATAACTTCGCATTAGTATTCGTGTACTTTCGCTCATTTTCGTGTAATTTCGCTCGTATTCGTGTTATTTCGTAGAAAGGTGGCAATTTCGTGTAACCACAACCCAATAAGAACCACAACTTATCACTTCGTTTACTTGCCATGTCTTTCTTATTAGAAATACGTTACTCAGCAAAGGTAGAACTTCATGAGATGTTTCCCAAGAGATTTTGAACTGTACGAGTTAAAAATACATAATTGAAATCCGTTTTGTCTGCTTCGATATTTAAATGGTACTGTGTTTATCTTTCGTTTCGTGACGTTGAAAAATCGAACCCGACAAATTGCCGAGTTGCAATGTTTATCACGAGAAGAACGGCAAGCGAAGTCGAGATTAATTTTAGACCGCTGCTTGGAAACGACGGCTCCCTCAACCAAAGTGTAACACGAAAATAATCTATTTCTGCCACGCCCCAATCATTTGTGCCACGCCCTAATGTTCTTCGTATGTTTAATGTATGCCATGCTTCAGGTGTTTCTGCCTTTCTCATAACGCGTCGAAAATTTTTTCTGGACTGCATTTTTTGACCGACAAACGATAAAAGCATTCTCTGACGTACGATTTTGCGGCTTCCTCGCGCAGGTACAAAATGCTGTCATCGTACACTTGGCCCAACCACCAGTGCAGGAGTGACAAGGAAGCGGTGCAGGCGCTTGTGAAAGACGTCGGGTATGCTTTGTCACTTGTGTTTTGTTAAATGGTTGCGGTGTGGTTCCTATGCAACGCAGGGCTTCGAAGCCATTCGTTAGCCTTCAGTTCTGTGCGGTTAGCTCTGTTTATTTTTGTAAAAGCGGTTAAGTGAAGTCGCCGTCTATTGTTCCTTCATACTAGCTTTTATCTATTACGGTAACGGATGTGCGATTGATTTTCAACACATGTAGTTTGCTGTGATATCCTTGGTTGCTACGCAATCAAGTTATGACGCGCTCTTCAGTTGGAGATGCATCACTATTTTTATTGAGCGTTTTTTTGTGTGTGATTAATCACTTAGTATTTTTTTTGAGCTTTGATTGTGGTTGTCCTTCTTTGTACGCTCTGGTGCTGAAAAACGCCCTCGCCGTGTGATCACTTTCCAGAAGCTGATACTTGATTACCGTTTTTTTTTTCTTTTTTCTTTCGCAACAGGCAAAGGTAAGCAATCTAGCATGCTCTCAGGCTTGGCTTAGATTTGCAACTTCGCTTGAATGTCTTCATCGCTATTTAACTTCGGCATGACTTGGTTAATTGCATGCATGCTTGGTTGATACGCAATTTTTCATTTGATTGTTTGGTTCTGCTGTGTAATTATTAATTTTGGGGTTCACTGCATAGTCCAGACGTGCACACCAATGACACACAACGTGGTTTCGGCACACACACACCAATAACTTCATGCTTTATTTGAAGATACACGTAGATCAGACGAAGTTACGTATTTCGTTTTCATTCATTAGTATATGCTGTACATCAAACCAGTAACATCACTTACCAGTCACAAGCACCTGCAAACTAAAAATTTATTTTGCGTCAGTAAAACACATGGTTAACAATTGTTAACCTTGAAAAGCAGCGATTACTTAGATTTCACGGTCTTCAGCAAAGGTGTATCCTTTGTATAATCCCTGGGTTTCAAGAAAGTTCGCAATAAATTATTTATCTAAACACTAAAAGCCCAGAGCAACTTGCGAGCATTGAACCAGTAGAGATATTGCCGCAATTCGGGATCCTCGCTCTCTCGCTTTTAAAGTGTATTTCAGTTCTTTCCCACTAGTAATATCCCGGCGTGCCTATCTCTGCGTGGGAAAACCTTTTGAACCAAGGCGAAATTGAAAACAAAAGCGAAAATTTTAGAAGTTCTGTGCGAACTTTACAAGAATAAGGGTGGCTCGCTTGCTCGAAAACCCAAATTTCGCGGTTCGTATTTACTTTCAAATCTACATGCTGCTGCAATCAACACTTGAGCGGCTGATAGCGACGGTGACGTCCGATTTCACCATCGACACGCATCATCTCACACATATGATGTATGGCAGTTGCGGGGCGCGGGTGTCATTTTCAATCAGAAGTTTGAGTTGCCATTTATTGGAAAGCTTGCTTTGTGCTTTTTTTCGTGCGCTCCGTGAAGGTGAAGGTGAGATCGATTGCAATAACTCACAACCCATTGCTGTCATTGTTACGTAACTGTTGTTTGTTACGTGTCACGGGCCGTGACGCAGGTGTCTTTGCTGACCAAATCGCACGGACTGCAATGTATGTTCAGATCAGTGTTTCTCAACCGCGGCCCCGAGAACCGCGTGCGGCTCCTGAGCACCTTTCGAGCGCTTCTCAGCAGTCTTTCTTTCAAGCAACACCTCAGATAATTTGTGTTACAAGCTGCGTTCTGCAATAAACAGAAAGTGTCAATTGACTTGTGGTAAAATTTTTTAGTCGGGCTCTCCAACAAAATCGTAGGTCTGGATTTGGCTCCTTTCGGCGAAAGGGTTGAGAACCACCGGTTTAGATGTTGGTGATGCGATATCACTCTTTAACTTGTACTGTGATGTATTAGTGAAGGCCTTGTGGTGGTTTACGCAGTTAATGCAAGGATTCGTGTAAAAGTTGTTTTTTTTGTTCTGATTTATTGCTTAAAGTGTTCGTTTTCCACCTCGCTTAAAAACTCGTTTCTCGCAGAACTCAGAAGCTGTGGGACAATTGTAAACTTGTTTTTTTGAGATATTCAGATCGCAGAAGCGCTGATTGATGTTATTGCGCAGTTTCTACCAAGACGTCGCTTACGGCAACACGAAGATATTCATCCGCACTCCAAACACACTGGTCACCCTGGAAGAGAAAAGGGCGGAGCTCATTCCGCACATCATCGTTCTGCTTCAAAAGGTGCGCAGGCAATGACGGCGTTTCCTGTAACGGAGCCTGTTTTGAGTCTAGCAGAACAGTCACGTGTGTGTCTGTCGTTGTCGGTCAGACCTTTCCTTTACCGTCTTGTCAAGTAGATCGAGTGCGCGGGACCGCCCTGCTTTGGCAGATTACGTAAATCGGGTGGGTCATCGCGGCACAAACGCCCGTGTCACGACGTGACGTCACCAAATCGACCGACCGGGCCTCAGTAATCGTCTTTCAGGGCATGACACCGTAATCGGAAATCCGCACTCGCATACCTTGTCGCTTGTGTGACTTTCGTGTGTTTCTTCCAGATGTGGCGCGGTGCGATCGCGCGCATGCGCTATCGACGCACGATCGCCATCTACAAGATTATGAACCGCTACAAGATGTACAGGATGAGAAGTTATTTGGTTGAAATGACCAAGTGAGTGGCTTGCTTGTCTTGGTAATGGTTGCGGGATTACCTCTTTACGATTACGACGCAATTGTTTTACGCGCATACTGATAGGCGTTAGGAGGCATTCCTGAGTGGATAGGAATGTAAACATGCGCTGTTCTTTTCCTGGTTACATTGAAATTAGAAGTAGAGCAACTAAAAAATGGGTCCGTAGGTTTGGAAAAAGCATCTTCTTTTTCANTAAGTCCTTCCAGTGAAACGACAATTATTATTGCATGAAGCTGCGGCATACCTCTCATAGTTTAGCAGTGCGTTTGGACTTGAAGTCAAGTGACAGATTGCTTAATTATTCGTTTGTGTGATTTTGTGGCGGGCTACATCAGTACATAGGCTTAGTTAAGGGAGGGCCAGGGGGCCATGCCCCAAATTTTTAAAATATCTAGTCATTTTGCGCTTTGAAAAGCGGTATCCTAAACAAAACACTGCTGCTAGCATAAAAAAAAATTTGGCCTCCACAATGCACTACTCAGGTACCTGATCACCACTGCCTGCTGTATTGTCGGTGTGCTGAAAGAAAAGTTGCCATAATGAGTCTTGAAATCAAAACGCAGCAATTTGTACTTCATACTGCAAGACCCAATTAAGGCTGAAACACACGGAGTGCACAATCCATGGATCGTTAAAAGCTCATAAGTTTCACACGGAACAATATGTACTCCACGCTTTGAAACGCTCGCCAGCTGACCATTAAAATTGTGTTTTGCGTCGCAGGAGGTTTGCAAACGTTCGAAGGATGAAAGATCTCGGCAAGTCCGTGCAGTGGGCTCCCCCTCCAAAAGTTCTCATCGAACTGGTCGAAAACATGAAGATGATCCACCTCAGGTTGGTAGCGGATCACGTGATACCGTGCCTTAAATCAAGCTGTTGCCTCACGTGCATCCATTGCCCCACGTTAGTATTGTTCCAGTCGGTGCAACCCTTTCGTGCGTGCGATACATCCTTGTTGCTGTGTTGTGTTTTGAAACGTCAACAGCACCTGACAACATGCGCTGTTGCAACCGGTCGGCCCGCTGGGAAGAAAACTTCCGGGAAAGCGTCGATGGTCAATGTTCCCTTTAAGGTGCGCAACTATGCGCAGTACCAACAGACCATTTTGCGCAGTGAAATCTCATTCTCGTGCACTTGAAACACTACAAATTTAAAAGTAAACAATCATTAATGAATCAGCCACCTATCGGATTCAGCAGTGAACGTGGGCAAAGTGTATGAACATGGGAAACGCACGAAAGCAAGGATAAGCTACTTTTATAAAATGTGTATGTTGTTCGTCTTTTGATAAGATTTTATACTTATTCTAATGATTCCCCAAGTTTGTTAATCATCCAGAACTCTGCTAAATCAGACATGCGCGTTTGATGTTCACTAAAAACAAACATTTGCCCAGCGTAAAAGTTTCCCAGAAGGAATACTGCTGATGATGATGAAATTACGATTTATGTTGAATATTTGCAATTGTTTTATCCATTTGATCGTGCGCCCGCTCTTGCGGAAGCTTAAGTCTTCGACATAAGCGAAGTCAGGACTCCGTAAAAACTGCGTAGCCGTCGAGGGTTTGGGAAAACAACGCAACGGGATTCGAATCAACGACTCGGCGTGTTGTGCAGATGGAGGGCGTCCTACCTGCTGCGATCAATACCGGCTGACCAAGTGCCAGCGGCCAAGTTGCGTTGTCTGGCCTACGAAGCCCTGCATGGGAAGAGACAAGCCTGGCTCCGGCCCAGACACTGGGAAGGCAACTACTTGGCATCGGTGGGTACGACTGGCGTTGCGCCACTGTGCGATTGTATTGTGTGACGTCTTCACTTCAAACACAAACAATAGACTGACGTTTACACGGCAACAACAAGGAAGAGACAGATACTTAAAAGAAGTACGTGAAGATAGATACGTGACGGTAATAGGAAAGCATGCGCTTACTGGCGCTAATATGATTACTTTGATGAAACACAAGCCTAGATACCCGACTCACAACGCTTTTCAATGGGCAGGAGACAAAAGCGCGTGGCACAGGGAGAGTCGCGCGAATCTGTTGAGTCATGTTCGCAAGCGTTGAAAAAAATAAAGGTGATGTAAGCGGTTGTGTGTGAAGCAACGTCGTCTTACAGTAAAAGAGATCGCTTTCCGACAGGTGTAAGTGTTGATCTGAGCGGTCTATCTTTAAACAAAACGCTGGAAGAGTTCGTCGAATACGTTTGCTTACGCCGAGGTCTCAAACATGCGGGCCGCATGTGGCCCGCGAGGGCGTATTGTGCGGCCCGCAATGCTTTTTGGGAATTTTCATATAATCAATATTTAGTTTATTCACTTGTAGCAAAAGTGCTCGGCCCGCGAGTGAACAAGTGCCTTTTAAGACGAATGTAGAGGCGGCTAGAAATGATTAGCCTGTAACTCATGATACCTTTCGCAGTAAACAAGATGTGAAAGCTGTTTCTTGTAAGGTTGAGGTACCGCCATTGTTGCGTCAGCGTCATAATGCGACCTCCGGGTTACTTTATAAGCCGTCATTTGGCCCTCGGAGCGATTTGAGTGGCCTACGCTGTGATTTAGAATGGGCCGTATGCGTTCATTATTCTGAGTTCTCATTCGCTCTTATGCAATCCTGCTTCACGCTCTTAGTTTCTTGTAGCTAGGGCGGGCCATTTCAAACGTAAACAAACGTGTTTTTATCAGTGTCGATCATTTTCTCTTGTTTTCTTTTTTCCCGAACCTGCAGCAAGCGGACAACTCGTCTCAGGTGTCGACGTTCCTGACTGCGACCAACGGGCTCAAGTCTAAGCACAAGTTCAACCAGGTCGTCTTCTCTGCCCACATCCGCAAAGTGAGTTCAACAACTGCTAATCGCGTGTGTGCGACTTGGGTTTGCTCGCATTTTTCGCCGAAAATAACATTCTGCGACCTCAGCTAAACAGCAAGCGAGTGGAGCTGCGAGTAATAGGCTGAGTGCACAGCCATCTGCGTCGAATGCAGTGCGGATGTGTTTTCGGTCAGTGTGTGTTGCTTGGAAACCACAGCGAACCTCACCAGGCTGTTGTGCTTTTCAACGTGCAGGCCGAGGATTTACTTAATTATCTCTACAGGCCCGTAGCCAGGTTTTAAGGTTTGGGGGCGAATTGCATTTTTTGGGGGAGCAAGATTTTTATTTTTATTATATGCAGGGTTTTTTTAAGGAAAATGTTAGGTACCCAGTATGGATCTGTACGGACCCGATTTTCTCTGATTTTAGGAACTCGATGATAATTTTCTCTGATTCTAGGGACCCGAATCGGGTCCCTAAAACGCCTTAAAAAACCCTGATTATATGTTTAAAAACAAATCGAATTCATGGGCGTAAACAGGAGGGGCATGTCCCCCAGTTTTTTACATATCTAGTCATTTTGTGTTTTGAGAGGCGGTATCCCAAACAAAAATACTATTATTCGCCTAAAATCAAACATTTTGGCGCCCCCGGGCTGTCTAATCTTGGGCTGGCTACGCCACTGATCGAATTCCCCCCCCCACGTGGCCATGGACCTGTATGTCTACATATCATTGCATGCCGCGATTCGCTGTTTGTTTTCGCAATATATTGTCTGGCGTTGTTCTCGCCTCGATGTTTATGTTCGCTTCGTTTCGACTCAACGTTGAACGACGCTCGCATCCCATCGCAGGTGAACAAACACAACAAGTGCGAAGACCGGGCTCTGCTCGTTACCGACAAGTTTGTCTTCAAACTCGACCCGGGCAAGAAGTACAAGGCGATGACGTCAGGCATACCCCTGGCGAAGGTAAGGCGGACTGTAGATCATTCCATGTGCGGCGTGGAGCAGAAACTTTTTTCCAAAAATACTGTATACATTTTTGGCTGTGTTTGATTGACTGTACATCTCATCTGCCTCTAGAGACGCTAGGTTCGGGCAGGAAAGTTTTTGCGTCGTTTTTTTGAACTAGCGTAAAAAAGTTGTTTTTTCAGGAGCCAATATAAGCATAGATTTTTAGCTCTTCCTACAAAGACAAATTTTGTGGATATTCTTAACAGTTTGTCTTGGCGTGACGTTCATGACTCGCTTAGCAGGTGAATGTGTGGGTAGGTGTGCAGAAGTATTGGCGCGCGCGAGATATCAGGACCAGAGTCAGACATAGTAGTTTTGTTGATACCATGGTGTCCGGTTGGAATTACAGGACAGTCAGTTACGCATTGATTGAAGCATTCGTCGAGCCAGCAGTTTTGTTGTGACTGCATTGTTGATGTTCGATTTTTCTTCCCACCAACCAAACCACAAACATTGCGTCATTCAACCGCGATATGTTGCTGGGCTTTTACTTTGAATTGGCCGCTTTTTTCGCAATTTCTAGTGCACTGTTGCTCAGCAGCGGGTAAAAATTATTATCAACGGCCAGCATGAATTTCGAGCTAGTTTCTTTTTTGAAGAATAAAAGTTTCATTTTTAAAAAACAATAGCCTTTTTGTCTGTTTTGAAAAGAATTGAAGCTGGTCCATAATAGTTTTTTCTTTTTGTTAATTCTACCAACATTGGCTTCAACTTGGTGTCAATTATCTTTTCCCTGCACATGTTTCATTATTTTTTCTTTATTTACTATCTTTGACCTGCGCAGGTGTCAGGGGTGAGTGTATCGAACAGCACCGACCAGCTCCTGGTCGTCCATATCGACGGCGCTGACGACCTGGTCGGTTGCATCCACAAGACGTTGCCGCAGAGCGACGACAGAGTGCCGGAAGCGGTTGGACACCTCATCTCCATCTTGAAAGAGTAAGTCGTACTCGATGATCGATAGAAACGAAGATCGGGTCGATGTTTCAACAGATATGCTTCTTCACACGAGCGCTTATTCAAATTCAACTGATGCCCTTTTGTTTTTTTTGCGCTTTTTTTTGCTTTCATGCGGAAATGAATATGTAACTTGGCCTTTTTTTATTTCAATTCTGTTAAAACGATGCCCGTTTTCACTGATACCCTCTTTTTCAAGGCAGTTTTTGCAAAATAAAAGACCGTAATCACCTCGGCCGCGACTCGAACGTGCGACCTGCGCATCGAACTTTTTAAACGTCAGGACCAAGTAAATCAAAATGTTTACGCGATTAAGTTTACGCTTTTGTAACGAAGGGGTCTGTGAGAATTGTACGTGCGTAGTTTACCAGTCAGGGATTACTGCGTGCGTGAGAAAAATTTCACCAATTAGTTTATGATGTGCTGGAAGTCTGAAAGTGTGAGGTACGTCAAAAAGTCATTTGTGTGTGTCGGTTATTTTTTCAGATGGCTCGGTGCAGTGGTGGGTTTAGGGTTGGAGGGGCCCGAGGCAAGACTAAAAAGACCCCTCTGATGACGTCATCACACTCAGCCAACCGTGATAAGCACTTTTGATCAAGCCTAAGATACATCCACTCAAAGATACGTTCCTGAGACTATGGCATGACTGACATAGCAGAAGGAGAAAATGCAAAAGGGTGTTCATGATACAAAACTTGGAAAACACTGAAAGTTGAGAAGACACGGCTGGCAACACAGAAAAGTTATAGCCAATAGCAGGTTGGCATAACCCCCCATTCCTCATTTTCGCACCCCATTTCTCTGCATTCACCATCAATTATCTACAAAGTTTACCCCTTTGAAAGTTTCACGCTTTCCCCCTTTGAAAAAATGCTTGGTAGTTGGTATCCGGAATTTGTTCACATTCATGTCTATATGGGAATCCATGAAGCTACAGTATAAACAGCAACCAGGAAGATTGGAAAGACTAAATTTGTTTCAAATTTTATTGTTTTAACTACAAAACATACCATACAAAAGCATCCAACCTGACACTTGTTCTGGAAAGCTTTGAGGCTGGATGAGTCAAGGCTGCCCTCATCTTACATTGACATTGGTTGTTTGATAAATATGCAAAAGAAGGAAATAATTTATCATACACCTTATCACAAACATTTCTACTTCAGCAAGTAGCTTACACAATTGGTTAGATCTGTGCTAAGAAAAAACAGTTCAAGTTATACTGGCTAAGAGCTGTCAAAAAAACTTCAACATCACTAACCAAGTCTACCTTTAACCAATCATTTACTATTCAAGATTCAAATAACCTGTGACTTCAAGCGTATGTTAATTCAATTTCAAACCACCTAAAATACCTGAAATATCTGTAGAAATAACGAGTATTCATAATACTCAAAAAATACCATTTCTGCTACCTGACAAGAAGCATGAATGTAGCCTTGCTTATGTACAGTCCTTGCAGCACAACAGCAATAATACAAAATTACCTTGTAAACTAAGAAAATGTCCTATGAATTAAAAGATGTAGTGTAGTCCCTGCTATAGACTAACAATTGCATGTTGTCTTATTTTCTCATGGAAATGTTCACTAAGGTAGCCTACAACATCACAAGAAATGAGAAATTTGTCTAACCTTTTCAACTCAGAGACATAAAAAATAAATTCTTAGATAAAAATATAAATTTTCAAAAGCATGTATTTATCAACTTCATTTTTACAAAAGCTGTCCAGAACACCTTTCATTTTTCATAAGCCTTTATCCTTCCTTTCTTTTTCCTTCCTTTTGCTGTTCCACTTGGATACTTTCTGTTCAACTGTGGTATTTTCATAAAATTATCAACATACAAAATACTTCAATCTCTAATAAAAATCATCATTTGGTTTAAAAAATTATTATTTGGTATACAAAGTTATCGTTTGGTATAAAAATTTGCTCTTATTTGACAGGTCTTTTCAGAACTTTTTGGAAAAATCTTAACCTACAATTTTCTTAGGTATAGATGTTGGTTTAAAGCTTTTCTTTATCTGCTCATTGGAGATGGTGGTGGGGCCCTTTGAAAGTATAGTAGGCTACTTACACACTACAATTGCTGTTAGGGGTCCCTTTGAAAGGAAGGTACTTTCACATTCTAATTGTGGTTGGGGCCCTTTGAAAGCATGGTACTTACATATTAAAGCTGCTGTTTGGGTCCCCTTGAAAGTATAGCACTTGCACATTACAGTTGCTGTTGGTGACCCCTTTGAAACCGAGGTACTTACACATTGAAAGTTGCTGTTGGGGGCCTCTGAAAGCAAGGTACTTACACATTACAATTGCTGTTGGGGGCCCCTTTGAAAGCAGGGTACTTACACCATACACTTTCTTTTAGGGGCCTATTCAATGAAGTTTGAAAGCAGAGTACTTACACATTTCAGTGGCTGTTAGGGGCCCCTTTGAAAGCAAAGTACCTGCACATTACAGTTTCTGTAGGGGGACCCTTTGAAAACAGAGTACTCACTTATGATCTGCTTTGTGGTACTAAGTTTTTCACCAAAAATAAGGAAAATTTACGCGCGTAACACCTTAGGGGGCCCCAAAAAAGGGGGGGCCCGAGGCAAGTGCCTCGCTCGCCTCTCCTTAAACACACCACTGGTTCGGTGGTTCCTTTTTCTACTTGCAGTGTTCCCAGAGCATTTCTTGTGCACTCCCAGAAATTGCTTAGTTTTTTGAGAAAATGCAATATTGTTGCGAAAACACTTCGTGATGGGTAGAATTCTGATTTTACATTCGAAATGAAGTCATCCTTAAAGTGACATTGCTGCCTCAATCGACACCAAAGTGTTGATGATACTAGTTGTCTTGTAAGAAGAGTTAATTACTCTCCGACCCCTTGCTTTGTGTCCACAGACCCCAGATTGATAAGCACTGAGATAGCTGGAAGCAGGGATGTAAAACCGAAACTCAAATTTCAGACTCCATCTGCAGGCATCTACATTTTTGGCTCCGGCTCCAACATCTAGAACTTTTTGGCTCCGGAACGATTTGGTCCATTGAAAACAGAAAACCATTGTATTATTTGTATAATTCGCTTCACAAACTACTGTATGTCTGTGGAACCGGATCCCAAATTTCAGGGTCTGGCTCCACCATCTAAAAATTTTTGACTCCGACTCCAGCCATCCCAAATCGCTTCGGTTCCGGTTCCACAGCCCTGGCTACAAGGTGTCATGTCGATTCTTCTGTTCAGTTCACGCAGAAAACTTAAAACAACCACTTTTCAGGAAAGAGAACAGAGAGCTGCGGGTGAACGTCGGCCAGCAAGTGCACTGCAAGCTCGGCGGGAAGTCGAAGGTCATATCGATCGACCGGCAAAACGGCGCCACTCCCAACTTTCGAAAAGTCTCGAACAACGCTCTCACCCTGGTCACGTGCTCCACGTGATGTCGCTGTGGCCCGCGACAGTGAGTGACGTCGATCGCAACGAGCGCGCGATTTTTTCGCCAAAATTTATTTCTTTCGACGGAAGTCCGATGAAAATGTCATATGCAAGTGGCCGCAGACACTTGCTTTTTTCGTCTGTGAAGGGGAGGAAAAAATTGATCCGAGTCGATCGCGCGAGTACGGACCAACCGAGTTCCAATCCGACCCGCGCGTGCACCTTTACGCGTCGCTTCCAGGTCGCGAGCGCTTCCTGGTGTGTATAGTACTTCTACAATCCTTGCTCGTGTATTACGTTCCAAACCTTTGCAAGATGTAAAACGATCGTCTCTGTGCACTTCCCCCATGGGCGTAGCCAGGGGGAGCCCAACGGGCCATGCCCCCCAATTTTTAGCATATCTAGTAATTTTGTGCTTTGAGAAGAGGTGTCCCAAAGAAAAATTCTGTTGCTCGCCGCAAGTCAAACATACTCCCCCCCAACTTTTGGGCTGGCTACGCCCCTGCTTCGCCAAGCTTGGTTCGNTCTCGCTTCCTGCTGGTGGCCTCGCCTAAACAAGCCGGGAAACGACTCCTGTGAAACACANTGCAGCTTTTGCGTAAAAACCACACAATATTTTGCTATTTGATCAGTTCCAAAACCAATCATCACTGTTCGCTCCTCGCAGCTGAAACGCGGCATCGCTGGTTGTGTTGTTATGCACCTTCGTCTTTCTTACATATAGTGAATGATCTTTTTCGTGAAGGAACGCGACTTTGTTTCGTTGCGACACCTGTGCTTCTCCGAGCGCGATATGCGGCGGCGTTTCCACCGCAAATTTTCATCGAGCCGCAAGTTTTTACGCCTCCAGCTTTCATTTCACTTTGCTCCCGTAAAGTCACCGCGGCTCAAAATGGCACATGCTGTATGCGTCTGGACATCACGCGGGCGTCCAAGTCCGTGGTAGGCCTATCAATTGTTTTTCTGTCTGTTTTGAGCAGTTTTGTAATTACAAAGGAGCTACGCGCGCGATCAGGCATAGTAGAATAAGTATTTTTAATATAATTGTCTGAAATAGATCGTGCTTTTTTATGCAGTGCACTTAGTAATCATTGGAATCGCTGTACGGGTATTAATCAAGTGTCCTTCTGTATTGCATCATCAATCGAGCGTGTGCAGATAGATACGTTTTTTGTAACGCCTGTACCTGTCGTGCTTTTTCCTTTTCTTTTTTTATTTATTTGTAATCTTTCAAACCTGGAGTTTGTAATTTTGAAGCCGAACAGATCCCATCGACTCCACCTTATGGCGACCGCTATATCTTGTTCACCATCAGTGCCTTTCTTTCCGGACAACAGCATCGTTTAGTACTTGCTGATAGCCACCCTCCAGGAGTTGAGTCTTTAAAACGTTGCATTCGATTTTACGTGCGTGTGGACCTCCCGGTGTTTTCTAACATATAGCTTCGACCCAAGTATTTGCTGCTGCTGCTGTAACGTACTAACCACTTACACCGATTATAATTGCGGCCATGCTTATAGTTCACTGATTAACAGTTTCTTTTTTATTGTTGATGGTATAGGCGCGCCTGCGAACGGAGAATAATTTCTATGCGAATCGTGGTGGTATGTTTGCTACTGGCCTCGCTTTTTTGCGGTGATATTTTGTTTTAAGCGTCCATCACCAGTTTCGGGGCAACAAGACGGGCCTCGCTTCTGCGCTGTATGCAAATTGCGATACGGCGTGTGGACGGATTCTGGTTTATTGTATTCACCCAAACTTCCACAGAATTCCTCCTTGTTCACAGCGACCAACCTGGAATGGCGTTTTGTTCTTTCGAATTTACTTTTCCGCTTTTTCTGGTGATTACCTTGCACTAGATCTGACGATAGTCGATTGTAGAATGTTGTGTGATCTCGTTGAAGCCAACCTTTGTATTTCTGACCCTGTTCAACGTGTACTTTCGCCAAGTATAACTTGTCATCCGCAAACCTTTTCACACTGGTTCGTCGCTGTTTTCTACACGCGCCAATAAATTAATCAGATTTGCCGACATTTCGTCACACATGCTGGTGTCGTGTGGCACGGTGACGGAGGAGCACAATCGAAAGACTGTTGCGGCGTGTGCGACCAGCGAAAGCCAAGTCGCTTGCGAATGGGAACATATGTGGTTGGATTTGAGCTCGCGAGGCAGACAGTTTATTGACTTCAGAACGGTTCTCGTGACGTGAAAAAGATGTGCACGACAGTTGGAATCATGAAAACAGTGGCGATTCTAGAATGAAAAAAGTGGGGGGGACCACTGCGGGGCCAAGGAAAAGTAGGGGGGGGCAACGTAAATGTCTATCTTGCGTGGTGATTTTTCATTGTTGTGAAGATTGAGTTGCTATGATTAACCCTGTCAATTCCAACACAGGCTTGCGAATATCATTAAATATGAACTAGCGTTATTATTCACTGGAGACACCTAAACGCCACTGTAGATGCAATCACACACGTGTACTGCTATGTCGCAATTCTGTGCTAACCATGCAACTTCCACAGCACTGCACATGTGAATCGAAACACCATTTTACGTACACAATTGTGCCGGCCCAATATGAATGAAAGCAGCTTCAGAAAGTGAAAACAATTTACCTAAAAGTGAAACGGTTCAAACCACGAATTCCATCTTGACACAGAGGCAAGTAGGCTGTTGATAGGCAACTAGTTTCATCAAAATATTCATACTACAAAGCACATAAAAATAAACCATATTCCAACGGTTTGGTGACTACCAACTAATCCGTTTTGTGGTAGCTTATGGTGGTGTAACCATAACAATGTTATGCAACTACATTCCGTCCAGGCAGCCGAGCAGTAAGGAGCTCCTTGTCACAGCAGTCGCCTGCAGTGTCATGGAGAATGTCACCTTCAGGCATTCAAGAAACCCGATTGCGCAGAATGCACAGCGTGAACCCACGCTGTATGAAGTATTCCAACTACTCCAATCAGTTGAGCGGTGCCTTGCGCAGATTGAGTCCAGCCCGAATCTACGTATCACAGCTGTCGAAACAAGCTTAGAGGTTGTCCATGAGAAAATCGAGAACCTAGAAAGCAAACTGGCGAGTCTAGAAACTGAACTCCAACTACAAGCAACGGAGAATCGCAAAGCAGCAATCATGCATGAACT
>JGI24158J21664_10003013_pt1 | contig 20869 bp, 16 predicted proteins | sample Ectturendosymbi3_FD_21664 | JGI IMG/M metagenome (IMG submission 21664) | reverse complement strand
TCAGTAGAAACGCCATATAAATTTCACTGTTAACAAAAAACGCTCTCGTCAGAATTAGCAAATTTCCTCTCGAACGTTAGTACTGCATATCTGCGCTCTACCGCGATCGTAACACTGTTTACTGAACATGACGACGTCATAAAATCACTGTTCAGAGGGGCCCCGCGCTTATGTCTTGCATTGCGCCCCGCACCCAGGTTTTGCAAATCGCAATGTAAAGATATTGGTTTTAATGAAAGACGAGCTAAGTACAAGAAAAATAGGTTCAAAGAAGTTAGGCTGCGTCCCATAAGGTGTGAAGCTTTGTTTAACTGTTGCGGTCTTTGCAATTGGGTAACGGAGCCTTCATTTATTTTCAAGTAGATGGTGCAATGCCAAATGACTAGCAATGTACGAAGCATGCAAAATGATAAGGGAAGTTAGCAGCCAATTTCTTAGAAAATCAGCTACTGCCAGGGGCGGGTCCAGCTAGTAAGGTTAGTGAGGGCGATTTCCGTTGTAGTTGGTAGTCAAGTCCCAATAACGTCTTCGCTACTGTAAGAGAGATGAAATATACTTCACAATCGTGTCATGATGACAAAACAGTGGACGACAAAATAGCCTTATAAAGCGAATGTTCTTTTCTGAATTGTACAAAACCATGGGGAATAAAGTTACTTTAGTAGGTGTTGGGGGGCTATCGCCCTAATCTTCCCTCCTGGATCCCCCCTGCTACAGCAGACATCACTGTCGGTTAACCGGACTCTCGACAAACAATTCCTTGACTAATTCTGGATATTTTGCAATAAAATTCAGGGTGTACATCCTCGAATATGATATCAAATCGGCCAACTTAAAAATAGTTTTCGCCCTGATTGAACGCGATCTAAGCTAATCCACTTGAAGTTTCACTTGTTTCCTTGATTATCATACTTTAGGCTATTAGCAATATGTGTTTATTTTCTATGATGTCGTCATACATTATAAATATTTTGTAACAATCCGTGAGATATGGATGGTAAAGTACAACTTCTTTCCAATGCTAGCTGAGCAATAACATGACGAACATTTCTGTCTAAGCAAACTATCATTGGAGGCGCGACGTTCTTGGTGTTTGAAAAAGACCTGCGGCTGTACAGGCAACTTGCTGCTTTCAATTTGTATAGAGCAGGGGTGAGCAAACTTGTTCAACAGAAGAGTCATTGGCAGAAAACTAAAAACATCAGCCAGCCGCAAAATCAGTTTCTAGTGTCAAATACAGTTCATTCAAGAGTGCAAGTTTCACATATAATGACCTGCATCAAATCGCGTAAACTGTTTGGCAATACGAATTCCTGTAAACACATCGATAAACGAAACAAAACATTGAATATGTGGTAACAACGTGCTATTAATTTGAGATATTCAGGTAAAAGAGCAACACAAAACATGTCGGCGAGCCGCATTTTGCCCACCATTGGTATAGAGCAGCGGTCCCCAAAGTACTGCCCGCGGGGCAGATCCGGCCCGCGAAGGGGTCCAATGCGGCCGCGAGATTTCTTAGGAGTGTTTAGCATTGAAACAATTTCGTGTTGATAAATTAACGTAAGACGCAATGACACAAATGCAAAAAACATACGCTATAATTGAGAATTTTATCCAGGTGGGCTTTAAAAACCAAAACAAACCAAACTTTCCGATTTGATCAGAAGCTCAGCTACAAACGTTTGGGTTGAAAAGTTATTTGTTCAGGACGTGCTCTATTCGTTTGTAATGTTATAGTTTGCGAACAACACAGACAAGTAAACGCAAACACAGACAATCGTTAGGGCATAGCTGTTTTTTTTCGTTGGAAATACCTGCACACCAGNACCCTTATGTTGTACCGGGATTTACAGCTGGCATTTTTGATGCCGAATTGCAGACGTTTGGCCTTATTTAAAGCAATTTGGCTTGAGAAAATGCTGTTTGGTTTTTTTGGTAGTGCTGGAAGAAAAAAGTTGTTAGGTATTTTTTTAAAACCTGTCCGCTTTGAGCTTAAAAGTTTAGTTTTTTCAGTTTTTTTGATGTTTATTGAAGCTACATAGCAGGGGAGCACAACTCAAAAGATATTGTGACCACAATTTTGCTTAAAACCTAGTTGCGGACGACACCATGTCAAATGAATTGTTCATACATTAAAAATGAACTTCTTTATTACACAAAACAACAAACTAGTGTTTACAATTCCAAAAACTTGCACATACATAAGAAATTAGTTAGCGGAAAGAAACGCTGCGTTGGACACGTTTTTATTGGACCAAAGTTGAAAAATTTTGCTTTCACGATGAAATAGCAATACGCATCACTGCATCTACATGTCCATCTGTTACCCTAGTTCGCAGCTTAGGTTTGTTAATTTTCATGTTTGAGAAGGCTTGTTCACAACAGTACGTGTTTGCAAATTTACAAATCGAGATTCTTGCATTATTCAACAATACCGGATACTTCTCTTATCGAGTCAAGAGAAAAAATTAATTGATGAATTTCCTTGAAATTGGTCGTGCAAAGCTTCGGTTGGCTGCAAGTCTTAGACGTCATCGCCATTAATATTTTCTACGTTCACATCGAATGGTTCTTTAAAAAAATTCATTTGCGTCTCTTGGCCATTAAGATCTTGAAAGCGTTTTAAAAAGTTTTCACGAAGGTCTTCACACGTTTTCACGTATTTTTTAAAATGAGGTACCAAGTCTTTCTGAGTTTTATTTAAAAATGAAGATATGCTTTTGAACTGCATCATGTTGTCAGTTGACAATTGCTGCTGAAAATGCTTCAGTTTACCTTGAAAAGCATTGACTGCATTCAGTAAATTACTTGCGTGCCATTTTCAAACTTGTGGCCGGCCACATTTTCTCCGTGGGCCCTGTGCTGTGTACTCCTGTCATATAGCATATTTTGCCTAGCGATTTGGCGTATGTGGTCTATGCGAACCTGGAAAGCCTGATATTGTTTCTGTGGGTTCTCTGTGACTGCTGCACTGTGTAATACTGCAGATATTTTGTGGCATGTGGCATATGCACTATAATACATATCAATTTCTTGTGTACCAGATTCAAAGTAATTAAAACTGCGACATGGTGCATGCTTGCATTTTCACAACCTGTATTGTTTCAAATATTTATAGGCATTTCTTATTAAGAATTTTCCATAAGAGTAGATGCCGCTGTTGGCGATTAAAACAGTATTTATATGCAATGCTTCCAGGCCTGGTTCCAAAGTAACATCGCGTTTTTGCCTTTACTCACCCGGGTAATTCAAAACCGACAGCCGTCGGCCTGCTTCAACCATAAGCCTAACCAGGGGACCTAGGGGGTCATGGCCCCCAAAAATTTCAGAATATGTAGTCATTCTGTGCTTCGAGAGGCGGTATTCCAAACAAAGCTGTGTTATTTGCCTAAAATCANNCATTTTGGCTTCCCCAACTTTTGACATTCCCACATTTTTGGGCTGGCTACACTAATGGCTTTGGCTTGTTTGGCATATTTTGACGAGCGATTCGGCAGTTTTGGTCCATCAGGACCTGGCAACCGTGTACTGTACATGTGTTTGGCCTTAGCGCCGAAATTTCTGTCGACTCTACATAAGCTTGCATTAGTGCTGCGAAATTTGTAAATTGTAGTGGGCATTTGGAGTGTGAAGCGTAGGCGTTATCTGGCAGCTGTGAAAAGAATTTCAGATGCATATTGGCACGATACTCTCCTTATTGCAGCATCAAGCATGGAACCAAATATTCACCTACAACTAACATGTAACAACAGAAGTAGTTTCACAAATCACATTGCAAACATGTTAACAAGCAAAGAAAATGAATAGAAAAATAAACATGACCAATGCTACGCGTGTTGTATTTTTTTGTTTTCAATACACAAAATAGTCCGGCCCGTGGACGCTGATAAGATTGCGAATGTGGCTCAGCATCCAAAACGTTTGGGGACCGCTGGTATAGAGATATAAACGCAGTGATTCTTAGCTAATTAGGTCACAAACAGGTGCCGAAAAAATGTTTGCCTCACGCATCGCCGCGTTATTGAAGCTAGCGTTCCGTAATTGGCGTCAGTTGTTCCTGTTTGTCGACTTCGGCGAGACCAGCATTACGGCCACAGCAGGTGTTTGAAACTGCAGTTCGCGTGTTCGCGCTTTAGTTGTCCATCATTTCACTCGTAAGCTTTTGCGTGCAGTTTTCGGGCTAATCATGCGTAAATTACGTGAAATCGCTTTCCTATCAAACAATCTGCCAGTTGATTACACTGTGACGTTTTTGACACTTGGGCAGCATTTGTGCGTAAAAACATCATCCATAAAATGTGTCTTGTTCTGTCACCTATTTTTCTGAATAGTTATGTTCTGATTTAAGCCGGCAAGTAGAAAGTCTGCTTTCGTTGAGTTAACAAGTTTTAAAAGTTTGTTTTTAGTAAATTTCCAAATTTCTACTTCCAAATTTCGTAAAACTTTCTTGCAAAAGCGTTTGGGAAAAACTCGATGCTTTAAGTGCAAGATCTGCAGTATGCTTTTTTCAGCCAATATTGCAGTTGAGCAAGGAGTCAGCGTGACCGTCTTTATGATTGCGCTTTTTATATTTACTTTTTCACGATGTACAAAAACACGCGTTCAATCGAACCCCAGTAGCGAATTTGCCCCAAGACACCGACTCCCGAAGTAGGTCTTCAACACTTGCACGCATGTGGACTAAGACGTGGATCTTGTCTAATTGTTGAGCGACTGATTGACGCATGCAACTGATCATGTAAACGCTAGAGACCCTCAACAAGTTTTAAAAATGTTTGGATTTTATATCATTGAACGCAATGACATGCGACTGCGGTAGCATTTTAGTACGCTACTTGCACGAAGACTGCTTCCCATTAACGATCAGGTGTTTATCTATCTAGCTTTTGAGAGTTCACAGCAGGATTCACAAATATCATAAACACAATTTTTTAATTGGGGAAAGTTATACATGCCCCTAAGCAAACCTGCATATATGTTTGGCCCACTGCAAGAAGTTCAGAAACAGGCCTGCTTGTCGCCGCAGCTTTATGAAACGGTTGGTTAGTTGACCTAGCCCAGTGGTTCCCAAAGTATGGATCAAAACTCAAAAAAGGGTGGAGAAAGATCAAAAAATGGGTCGCGCAGAGGCGATCCGAACCGGAGTTGCAGATTTTCAACGTTACCACCACGGGGGACAGTAAAGTAAGGGGGACAGTAAAGAGTTGAGGCCAATGAAATCTTGCAAAAAACAAAAAAAACGTAACCAATTATGCTTGTTTTTGCAAAGCAACAACGTTAACCTCAAAAATCGTAGCAAAAATTATAGAAAATCATTCTGAATTTTATGTGTGCGCGAATAGCGGCAATAAATTTATTTCAAGTCGTTCTTGATAAACCATAAAATTACCGATTGTTCTGTTATGAAAAGGCACCTTCTCACCTGTTGCCCCTCTTTTAAAAGGGCAGGGGCAATAACCCGTCGTTTCACCGCTCTCCGGCGTTCCTGAAATTACATATGATGTTGTCATGTAAGGGCACCTGTGACCCCGTTGCCTCCCCTTTCATAGGGCAGGGGGCAGTGCCCCCGTCATGCATCCCCTTTCCGGCGCCCCTGGTTACTATTGCTTGTCTCTATGTAGCGTAAATACTTGAGAAAAGAGTAGATTGCTGACACCCTTAGGTGTGATACAGCAAACGAACTTAGCAACTTGCTGCCATTAATCATCCACACAATCAGTATTTTTTTCATACATTGTTTGAGGCTTGGGTCACGAGGTGGTCACCAAACTCTGATTTGGGTCGTGCTCAGGAAAGTTTGGGAACTAAGCGGTTGAAGTCTTTCTTTTAATCCATTCGTATTTAAGTAACAAAATCCAATTGACTGGTAAAATATTCAATTTAGTTTCATTTTGGTCACATGCGCTTTGTCGAAAAAACAGATTGCGAGCTATCTGTAAGTAAATGGCAGTGTCAGTGGCCTCATCACTTACAAAATCAAAAGCATCTTCCTACTTTCGTTATATTTTTCTGCTGAATCTTCGCGTTGCAGCTGAATGCTGGTTTCAAATTTATTGTAGGATTGGGTGGTAATTAACATCAGGTCAATGCTGAAACGCTTTCAGACTATGTACAGGTCGGATTCTGACTACTTGAATAAAACTGTGTTACTGTTTTTTTTTACTCGCCGGCAAGGTAAAGGGAGATCATTGATGAAACCGTTAAGATTCCATATATTTGTGATTGAACCGTCACAGTAGATCTACATGCCATCACAACTAAATATCTAGAATAAATGCTATTGTTGCTAAACAGTTTCTATGACCTAATTGCTTAATAAAAAAGACTTTGAAACTGAATTGCTACTTAGCCAAGGCTCCAGCTTCAAGGCACACAAAATGTACATCACCGCCATATTCACGCATTTAGTTTTAAAACTGTGCTAAAACAAAAATCTACCATGTTCATTTAAAACTACGGCTGATGCTGCAGTCAAGGGCAAAATATACTGTATTTGCAGCATGCCATAGTTATCAGAGAGACATTTTTGCGATGGTCTTGAAATGAAGTTTACATCACCCTTAGGTGTAATGCAGCAAGCTGGTGCGCCGGAAACAGCTGCGAAAAGCATTAACTCCTTGTTTTGCTTTCGGTAACTGATTACCAGCGCGTATACGCAACTTTGTATTTCATTATCACTAAGTTCTATACGGAGCTTAAACCTCAGGTGAAAGTCAGCCATGGCATGAATTCTCCAGCATTTACACTATACACAATGTTTGATTAATCATGGGCAATTGGTAAATTATTCTGCTTTGATCAGGTTCGACTGTAAGTGGAAGTAGAATGGGTTTTTAAGCAGTGTCGTTGATTTGCACTGACGCATTTATTTGGCTTACACATCAAAAGCTTGATCAACCTGAAAATTGATAGTGCTACTTTCGGAATTGGGGGGGCAATTGCCCCCATTGCTCCCCCCTGGCTACGCGCCTGGTAGCAATTGTCTTGATGATGGTGAAGCATTGCAAATGTAATCACCAATCAAGCGTTGCAAATCCAGCTGAAAACACCGTCTTGCTAGTTTGAGTGATATTGAAGGGCATAACTGCTCAAACGTTCAATAGGTCTTGGCTTGAGTTTCGGTTTTTCAGACATCAATTGACTTTCAAAAAAATTGTGAACATTTTTCCGCAGGCTTTTCTGCCGTCAGTACACAATAAAAACCTGTTATGGCCATGATAACAATAAGCCATACTATCAAGTAATTTACTGCTGAAGTGATAATATGTCCATCGATGGTATCGCCAAGGACAGTTCGGATTAATATCTGTGGTTGTTTTCTCCTTATACAGGAAGCGCTTGCCGAGGCAGGTTTTGATTTCATGACCATGATCTGACAACTCCACAAAACCGCTGCATGTAACAATTTAAAAGTGCGGAAATGTGTAATGCATTTATGACCAATTAGGGTAAGTGAAACAAAAAATATTCTCAAAATTTTATTCGTTCGTTTTTTGAATAATGCTGCTACCTCAACGATTAAAGTGTACAGTACAACCTTCCTTTTGCACGCACCAAATGGTTGCCGAAGTAAATCAACGCTTCTCGTCATATACAGTTCAATGAACTGTTAGCTTCTGGCAAAAGAAAGTCTACACAACACGAAGGGGCGTAACGAGGGGGGCAGCGGGGCACAAGGGCGCCAAAAAGCCCCAACAATGTCGCAAGTACTCTCTTCAATACATTGTATTTACTCCCATTAGACCTCAGGTTCGAACATGGGGGCGCCAAACCTTTTACTTGCCCCGGGCGCCATCTAGCCTCAGTGTACGCCACTGACGACACTTCGTTCTACTGGACCAGTATTGTGCGTAATTTCTAAGGGTAATAAAAAGTGCAACTGATGATTTTATGCCACGCAGCAGTTGCCTGCTGCACTTTCCTCACACGTGGTTCCTTCACGGCAGAGCTGCTTTTTCAACTGCGACTTGTTCATCTGCAAGTCTTCACAGAACAACCAATAAGCGATACGCAAGCGAATTCGAATATTTATGGTTTACGCGCAACAATTATTGTGGTAATTTCCTTATTTTAAACAAGATTTTATATATTTCACCTTTTTAACCGCATTGAACTTCACTGAAATTAGTAAACATGAAAAGAATTGTTGTGTACTAAAGTAACAAATTGAAAAACATATTTAAAGTATTCAGTGTAGGAAATAGTTAGAAACAAAGAGTGCAAAATGTATTAACTTGTATGGAACTGCGTTGGACGTTTCAAAAACACGCGTAAAGCAATGAAATCTTCCATCTGACCGGTATAACTGCCTTGTGTGATTTCTGGCATTGCACACTATGTGAAATTTATAACATGGGACGAAAAATGATAATTGCTCTCTTATGGTGAACGCGAAGTTCTGCCAGGGTCGGAATCCGACGGATCTTGTGCCGGCCATCTTTCGAACCTACTGTACGTCAACTAATCCATATTTGTTTATCGAACGAAACCCTGGGTTTTCATGCGTCAAATAGCGTTTTACGTCAACACGAAAATCTAAACATGTTTCTTCATCTTGCGTTTGTTGGCAATAGGATTGTGCACAATTTGAGCGTTTTTTATTTTGAGTAAAGCAACAAATAACGTAAAAAACAATCAGACTAAGTGATCACAAATCCAAAAACGAACTCGACGGCAAACTTATTATGGGCGCACATCAAATTACTGTCACAATCATGGAAAAACACTGTAAAATAAGAACCAACCTGAAACGACGAAGTTTTTCACAAAAACTTGTACTTTCCTAAACATTAACTCGTAACGTGTTCAGGTTGCAGACATTTGTGGCTTCGACAAACCAGTGGAGCCGATTAACAAGGAATAACAAATATGTTGTCAAAGGCTGCTCGAGGTAAGATACTGATGGAAAAAGTAAATGTGCCAGAAAGTATGATACTCAAACATCGTACCTTCGTTTTCCATATCTCTATGAACATCAAACATGACTTCACTTCTTTTCTACTGTTTATCTCCAATACATCAAAACAACTACATCAGTCGCTTGAACGTTTCATAAAAAAAAACTGTAGCAATACTAAAGAACGCTCAAGAACATTTATCCAACCTTTTGTTTCAACGCTTCTATCTCATTTTTAACATACAACTAGGCACACGGTTTGATAAGATATTTTGGGTCGTAAAATATGGTCACGTTGTGAAACGTGTCATCTGTTTGGACGCAGCAGTGCTCTTAGATACACATAATTTCAATTTTCTGCCAACACGTACCGTTTTCAACGAGACTTTCAGAGGTGTGCGTTGTCACAGCGGGGAGTAAGCGCAAATACATTTGTGTACAAAGCATTTATAACTGTGTGAAGCAACGAAAGCTTTTCCATCAAAGACCGATGCAGTAATTATAAACAAGCCTGTTCAAGCATCAAATACACTGTGAGATAATTTACTTTAATTTACGTAAACAAGCAATTGCCCCTAGCCCAGTGGTTCTTAACCGGGGGGAAGTGACCCCCAGGGGGAGCCTCAATAAATTCCCAGAGGGGCGCGAGCTCCTACGCGCCCCCCCAACATGGAAAGTTTCATCATCAAATTTACCAATAAATACATTTGTTTTTACATCTTATTGAAAGTCAGGACGGCTTGACACTAAACACAATTTCGTAAAGGAGGCGTAGTGGAAAAAAGGTTAAGAACCACATTCCTCAAATAAACTTAGTCCCAGGTAAAATCCAAGCACCAGGACTAACATCGAAAAGAAACCAAAGATCAAAAAACAAGCAGATCAGCAGGTGAAAAAACAGTGTATAAAACGATGGAACTAGTTCGCCCCAGTTATAAAAAAAATGAACACTGAAATGTGACTTATGCGGCTGTTCACCAGATTTTTATAAATCCTGCAAAAGAAAGTTCAGTAGCGGAGTAGATTGGTTTTATCGAATGCAAGGCATCTCTCCCGCGTTCCCTCTAAGAACATTTTACACTGAGCAAATATTTGTTTTAATGCGCATGCAACTGCGCAACCATGCAGACCAGGCCTGCACAGCATAACGGCCCGCGGGCCGATTGCAGCCCACCTGAGCTTTCGCAATTCCAGAAAATGTTGCAACAGCCCGACGTCGGATGTATAATTAATTGTCGTTCTAGAATTTTTTTCAAACTACAACAAAACGAAACAGATTCCGCGGCCAGCGGCAAATTCACGTTGGTCAACTTGGCTCTTAGAGCTTTGTGAGTTGTGCACAGCCGATCTAGACACATAAGTAGTGAAGCGTTTTAAGGTCTTCATTGCATGTTGATTACTTCTAGAGAAATTTCTTCGTATCGCCTGCTCTTTCATGCACAATAGAAACATAAAGGAAATATTGCAAACGACTGAATAATAGAAAGCACGATGGAAAGGTGGTCACAATTGTACTTAATAAGCAATCAGTATAACTTGAAAGTTGTTGGTAGGATTTCGGACTTACAGTTTGCGGGCAAATCTCATTACATAACTCTCAAAGGTGTTTTACATGCTAAAATTCTTCTTTTCCAGACACAGTAGACAACCTGAACTCTATCTCGAACATTTGAAAAATATAACATAATTAGCAAGAGCGTTTTACCGACGCTAAGTTCGCGAGGCATGTCTTTTAAGGTGCTGTCAAACGAAGATTTAGTTGAGCGGCGGCCATGTAAAAACAAAACATCCAGAGCGCATTGTTCTTCATTTTGTTTGCAACATTTCTTCCTTTTTCCGGTTTCTTTCTTCCATCCACTTGCTTCTGAGGTTTTTGTGGAAGTGGGCCTAAAAACAAGTGATTTTAAATAATATGAGGTTCTGCAGTGCTACAAAATAGGTGTGGGAACGCCGTTCCCACCCCACTACACCCCTGATTTAGGTTTCAGCCGAACTCCAACATCAAATATCGCTCAGATGCCGTCACACACAAAATGCTCCTTTAATTCTCGCAATCCACACAGGCAAGCTGTAACCTACTCCGCAACCGCCTGAAAACTTCAAGACTAATTAGTATTTACTCCTGTGAAGCGAAGATAGTGGAGTTACGATAAATGCAAACAATCAGAAGAAGCGCGGAATGTTCAAACCGTTGTTGATGTCACATACAGTAAATGCAAAACCATGCTACGGTGCTATACAGGAGAAAACTTGTTATTTATTCATTCATGCTGCTCTATGCGCTACATATAGAAATTGAAATGAAAAATCTAAATCTTCAAGTAACGCTACTAGTGCAAAAAGGTGTGGGAACGTCGTTCCCAAGCGTTCTCACCCCACTACACCCCTGGGTTCTGAGGAAAATGCACCAACTTCAAATAATCTTGAGCAGTGGTGTAGGAGCTGAGAGGACAGGCTGAACTACAAAAGATGTGCTTTGTCAAATTTGGGCAAACTCTCAAAAACATTCGGCAAAGAAACTTCGACATTTTTTGACAATATTTATGAAATTATACTTCCTTGTTGTTGAATGTATAAATAAAGGTTTATTGTGTCAAAAAAGCACGTTAAATATACACGAGTGTATACATATAAAATCAATAAGCTGTTTCTAGTAACTTCGTGTTTTAGTTTGTGAGGGTTACTGAGTAACTGACCCACTTGAAAATTTTAGCAAAAGAAGGCAATTTATTTATGTGTTTTTCTTAATTGCACACTGTTGGAATCGAGAATACTGCAGTGCACGTACTCTGTATTAGTAAATTCCATGCCAGGCAAGTACAGAAAAGTTTGCGTCTTTGATTTTAACTACAGTGGTTTGATGAACACATTTTAACATGCAGTTTGTTGTATGTTGCATATATGTGCGGTTGAACAGGGAATGTTGTGAGACTCACGGCATAGCCACAGTACAGTATAAACCAGTCCTGGCTAGCCTGCGGTTCGCGCTCCGCATGCCGCTCTTGGTCTGGTTTCATGCGGCTTTTACGAAAACACCGCATTTATTGCAGAAGTCCCACTAAGAAAATGCATAAGAATGAATGACTTGCAAATTTCTGTCATTATCATGTTGGTGTGTGATGTTGACAATAAATCCAGATCAGCAAAGGTATGTGTGTGAGTGAGGAAGAGATGGGGTGATGTTCATGTGTGCCCGTGTGTATGATGCATCTTTTTGCGTTCAAGTAACTTCAGTCCACAGTTCAGAGAAACAAGGAATCAATCGCAAATTTTGATAGGAAATCGATTTCACGTAACATTACGCATCATCAGTCCTTACATCTGCAAACAATGCTAACAGATGTGAAACGTTGAAAGGCTAAAACAAGGTCAGAGAAAGTAAACAACCTCACCACTTTTGTGCCTTTTTGCGGTAACACAGTAAAAAATGTGCCTTTTGGTCTCATACTGGTTGTCCACCCCTGATATAAATGATATGAAACATGCCACATACATCACATATACTATATTTCTTCAAAGAAGGAAGCAGCTTTAGGCCTACCTCAACTAAGTCTGAGGTTCATTGCTGACAACAACAGCTGGAATGTGAATGGAAAATCTCAGAACTGTGAGGCAGACGCTCACGAATACTGAGCCAGCTGGCTTCTGACAAAGTGCTTGCACAGACATTATACTTTTTTTCAGCTGGGTTGTTAAGAATCAGATTTCACGTACCACATTTTCTGTTTTAAAGTATATGGAAACATGGTAGAGGAAGATACAATGTGCCAACAGCTACAGACAATTTGCAGAGAGAAAGTTTGTGGCATAAATGTTTTTCCGGCAAAGTTAGGCAAATGCAGACAAAATATCTTTTGCAATTCCAAAAAATTGCCTACCCCTACACGTATGAGCTTGAACATCCAAACTTTCGTGACACTGAAGAAAAGTAGGTAAAGCAAATTTTTCAATACAAATATAACATCAACTTATTGCTGACTTATGACTTACTGGGTAGATATTGAAGTCACAGCAAGGATCCAATTTTTAAATCAAAGCCAAATGTTTCAAAACCATCAGTAGAGAAAACGCGAGAAGCGGCATGGCAGCAGAAACACGGTTGCTTAGGAATGTTCCATAACAAAAGCAACAGTGCTCAGGGCAGCAACCAGCTTATTTTTGGAGGGTAGAATGATTGAACCGTTTTGTTGTACCTAACAACTAAATGTGTTTTTGAAAATTTCGGTGGGCAATTCCCGGTAGTCCCACTCAAACTGAGGGCCTGGTAGTGTCCATTTTCATCTTCGATTCGATAGTGTCTGCTAGATATTTAAAGTTTCGAATTTCTTTCCTGTTTTGTTGATCGTTGATTTAATTAGGATTAACTGAAGGTTGATGCCTGCATGGGTACATTGGTAACTTCTCCAGACAGAGCGGTATTATTATATACTGAATACAAACGTTGAAGCAGCGCAGTTACCAGGAAAAGGTTTAAGAACTATAAAACTGAAAGATTTTTTAATACGAACTGCAGGCCATTTTTCAAAATCATCTCTGAAGGACAAATTGAAATTGGATGCAAGTCAAAACCCGCAATGATTAAAATGTTTGTTAAGCCGCTATGACTTCTTACGGTAATAGTTTCAACAGGTCTAAATTATTCAATATGTTTAAGAGAATCCAGGTCTGGCGAGTTGTTCTGCAGTTTGAGCGAATGCAGATACTTGAGTCAAACTTCGGGCATGGCGATTATAACACATGCGATATATTCCCAATGAGGTTTTCTTAGAAAGGCAAATCCTTTGGATGCGATGGTTTGGTTTTAATGGATTGTGGTATAACCATACATTTACAAATTATAAACAACCATCTTGTACGAATTTGTATGAAGTAAATGTTATTTTAACCTGTTGTAGGATCCAAACATTTTAATTTTAGGATAACTCGTAAGAATAAAAATCACTCAGTGGCGTATGTGGGGGCATGGCTCGTGCCATGGGCGCCACTTTGATGGGGATGCAAAAATTGCTTGGCTAAACAAAATGTCCCAGCCAACAGACTTTGGAAGAGAACCATAGTGATTCCTTGAAACATCAGCAGTTAGTACAGTAGTAGTGTTACCGTATCAGTTGAGCAAAAAATGTTAACTAGAGATGAGCTTTTTCTGCTCATTTTGCTTGGCTGTCACACGTTCAAATCTTGTACACGCACCTTATTCTGCCATCCAAAATAAATGTGTTTCAGCTAAAATAAGTTTCGTTCGTAGTTGCAATATGTCGTGTGCTTTTTTGCATGATTTATAATTTCGTCAGCTATTACAATACAAAATTATGCATTGCTATTATTTGAATGTTTTTATAATCGTTATAACACAAATGAGTAAGTATAAAAGTGTGTTATCATCATCATGGAAATTTACAGTTTTATTTACTGAAATGTTTAAAGCAAAAATAAGCATGCATTTTCTGTTTTTTTAATATTCATTTACTTCATTGCATATCTTTTGAAATAATTGTGCCTCTATCTAATATTTAAATTATTAAAAAGGGCGCGCATTTAAATTTTGCCACGGGCGCCTTTTTGCGTAGATACGCCACTGAAATCACTTGATTTCCTCTGCAGATCGATTGTTCTATACTTTTATCTACCTTGACAAAGATATTCCAATGCATGATGTTTTTTTCAAAGGCAGCATGACTTTTCAGCCTCGACGCTGTTTTGACGAAGTATGTGATAAAATGACCACGCTTTTAATACAGTAAATGATTAAATTTCGCAGTATTCCAGGGTGAGAAATGGGCTTCATGCATGGCTTACTACTTAATCTTATTACTGCTTCTTTAGCTTTCTTCTTCTCTACTGCTGAAATCTTTTTCTCAACGACAAGTCTCTCAAAAAATCTTAAATTTTGCGCTTTCAGTCAAGCATTCCTTGAAAAACTTGTCAATAAAAATAGGCCAAGGCCGTGCACTGGTAATATGATTACACAATAAAATCTAACTGGATATGGATTAAATAAACAGTTAGTGCAAATCTTTACATCGTAGCTCAAACCAGAATACAAACCATATTGCTCCATTTTTTGAGCCACGTTTTCATTAGTGGATTGAACTCAGGCTTTCCGTTGGTAAAACCAGTATCTCCAAGCTTAGTTAAGTACTAGCAAAAGTCTAATTTTGGTTTGTGAATAGATTGATTTAAATGCGAAACAGTTGAGACAAAGCTTCAGAGCTTTGCAACGTAGTTACAACCTAGTCTTATCGATTAACAATTTTTTTTAATTCGTAAATGACGATTTGTCTTGTGCAACCACTTTGACGTTTTCAGATACAGTATATCTTGGTCACGTACAGGAACATGCATTGTGGAGAAAAGCAATTCCACACGAGGTATTCCCTATGAAACGACACTTTAAATAACGAGCAATAAAACAACTGAAAATTTCGATTGCGTTTTCCAGATGCTCTGATCAAAACCACTCAAGACTATTCCTGGAATTTCGTATGACCCTGCGAAAAATCACTCCATACGCTTCGTACTTGTTCGCATCCAAAACTTCATCAAAAAATCACTCACATGTTTCGAATTGATCGGAGAGGTCTGAATAGGGGCTGGCTCCTTCTACTGTGAAAGCTCGAACTGACGCTTTGTACGCTGCATCTGGGTCCAAGTTTGGGATTGTCCAGTTACCGGCTGTGAGGGGGACAGGGGAGTCGTAGGTTAAGGTGAGGCGTTCCGGCTGGCATCTTCTTAGAGTGATGTTGAACTTCGAGGTGTTGTTGGTTTCGGCCGGCATATCCCATGTAATGATCATACTGTTTGTGCAACTCGACCCATTCGCGCGGTGAAGCTTGACATTGAGCGGTGTCTCAGCTGTTTTGCGATCAATAAAAAGAAAAACTTTATCTACCCGAATCAAATGATGGTTTCTGATTTTAAAGCGGAGAAAAATAGGAAATTTGGCCAACTCTTTAAAACTGCTCCTTTTCTAAAGATCTGTGGACACAAGGGCAGCACTACATTAGTAGAATTATTGTAAGTCGCTCAATAACTGTTGTTTCAAAATTTCGGAAAACCAATTTGTCCGAAGGTTTGATTCATTGTTTTTTCATAAATAGCTGTCTCTGCAACAAATTTACAAGTCAGCAAAAACTATTATATTAAGTGTCAAAAATTGTAAATTCAGACAAAGAAAACCTTAGCAAATAAACTTGAAATTAGGATTAAGAACGTAAAGATTTTGTCTCTGAGGAGGGGAAACACCGAGTTACTCACACCGATAGTACTGACGTGTAAGTATTTCGTTCGATGTTTTAACAGGTGTTCAAGAACTTCAAGAGCTGCCTCAGTTGTATCACAGTTTTCTATCAAATCAAAGGCAGAAGCAAACTTAAATTAGTTAAAGGTCAACCACTGTCTATGACAGGAGCGTTTTCATGCTCATTTAATGTCAAGTTGAACATGAAATTATCAAACGTTTTTTTCAAATGCTTCTTTCCAAGCTGGATAAAAAATTCCATCGATCTCCAATTGAACTAGTTTAAGCGCATTTGTTGTAGATGCCGTCTCTACAATTTTGTGTTACAAAATGAATTGAACTGGCCAGATTGAAACGAGGAACAACAGTTCTTAAAACACAAGCTTTAAATGTCTGTAAGATAAACGAGCTTTGTAATGTGCAAGCTGCATACATAACGATGGTGCACCGTCTGATCAAGGCAGTCACTCTGACATGCTGCTTGACAACTACGTGCTCAACACGAGGGCGCCCAAAGTATCGAAACCGGCAGGCACGCGTGAATTGATTACCATCATCGCATGTTCCGATAACATACACTTCGCCAAAGATCGTTATGCCGTGATAAACGATTCCATTCTTGTAAATAACTGCACACATACTGTATGGCAATGCTGTTCCTCTGAAATATTATCACAAATTGAAAAGTTTTGTTTTCGGTTGCTTTGTCGCTTTTCAAAATTTGATTTTTGGGTTGAACTGGTATTAATATAAAGCAGGTTTAAACGGAATATTACCGTTGCTATATACTTCGTCAATTTTATGGTGTAACCGCAGTCAGTATGGTCTATTAATCTAATTTAATTTTCTGTAGCTATATTCCTACGTATAACGTAAACTGTTTACGTGCTGTTCACGTTGGAAGATGTTGTTTCCTATGAGAGTAGTTTGTTTATTTGTTTGATTTGCTGGGTCCTCATGCACTTCAATGTTTGTTTTGCGTAACGCTTTTCTCCTTGTTCCACTTTATTCTGCTTTAAACAAATCTGCTAAATTTGTTTTGATGGTTTTAGGCACGGGCTCCGTGCGTAAGCCGCTTTGCAGGGAGCTGAGAGTTCTCTCTTTGTAGATAGCGTTTACAACGTTTTCTATATTGCCTTTACTATTGTATAGACATCTAGTTCCTAATTTGTTGTGGTGAAATAACTCCTCTCTCCAGTGATTTCCATTAAAATCATGAAAAAGAAACTTGTCCAGAACTATTGCTTCGTCATTTTCAAAAGCTTGGAAAATTATTACGTAATACAACTTATAAAAACGGCATTTGGGGTTAGAATGTTTTGATTTAATTACTTTCAAAAGCTAGGCACAGGTTGGATGGATAAAGTAACAGATTTTTGTTAGTTACAAACAGGGTAGCTTATTATTCCAGGGGAGAAGTTCTCAGCAAAACGTCTTTGAAACATATTCTTTTTCTACCTCGTGTTTGTGAAAGCAGCTGTTGACAGTGAGTGATCGCAAACAATACACTGCCCCTCAAATGCACTTCCTTTACCTTTTGTTTACAGGTGCTTATAATGACATCACTTGCGTGCTCACCCAGCAATCTACATGGTCTGTGTGCAGTTTCTTGTTGTAAATGTTTTTGCCAGCTTACAAAACAGTACAGAAATTCTATCAAAGCAAGACATTTGGTGAAGGAACAGTACTCTGAGACTTTTTTACAAATTTTCTTTTTTGTCATTAATTAGTAATAATTAATGGCGCTTTATGAAAGTTCTGCGTCTATTTCTTCAAGAGTACATATTGTTTATGGAAAGAATGGCTTGTTCAAGTTTGAAAAAAAACAATCATCACCCACCCGGACACTTTCTGGGACCCATCTTGCTCTTGTCGATGCAGTAGCAAGGTTGGTTATCCTTCTCGTGAAACGCGCACTCCCGTTCGAGACAAGGTACTTTCCCGCAAGAACCTGAAACGCAGTTCAAAATGTGTTTTTTAGAGTCGTTGACAAGCTTTTGCACTTGTCCTAGACTCAGTTCTTTGACGTCCTCTGGTCTTGGAGCATGAGACGTGGCAAAAAATACTTATACAAAAAGTAGGTGGTCGTAAGATCCAGGGTTGGAGAGTCGGTGTCGGAGTCACAGGAACTCGGATTTTTTGGGTGGTGTCGGATTCATAACAGCACTAGAAGTCGGAGTCGGTGTCCGAGTCGGATTTTTTGTCCGACTCCGGAAGTCCAACTGAATCATTTTTACATCACACTCTTAAGTTGGTAATTCCTGTTGAAATGGTAAATTTCTTTCGAAGCTTTTATTGAAACAGAATTCTTGCTGTGTGCCGCGATTTCCATTGATTGCTAGTTACTAAAAATTGTTGACAGGCAATTTCATTCACTTTGTGTTCGCGAGTCGGAGGCGGTGTCGGACATTTAGGAAAATCCGGAGTCCGTGTCGGTGTTGGACATTTTTATTTCCGACTCTGCAACTCTGTTAAGTACACGTAAGAACGCAGGAAACGGCATGCTGCAAATTTTGCACCACAGCTGCACTCTAAGATTTTATGCCATGCTGAATATGGCTCTTGGCAATTAGAACCCTAATCCTATCTGAGCGTATTCGTGCAAAGTCAGGTCTTATCTGTGCAAATTCGTGGCGGTACATTAAACTTGCAAGGCGAGTTATCGTGACGAAAAATCCTACGAGGACCAGAACCCACACCTATTACTAGCTAAGGTTGCCAGACGTCCTTGAGTGCCAAGGACTGTCCTTGAATTTGCTATCAAAACGCGTTATGTCCTTGATTCTTGAAAAACATCTTGTTGTCCTTGAATGTTATCCGGCGTCCTTGAAAATTCTTGAATATTTTTAAAATTGTTAATTTAAGAACTACTGATTACATTGAACATTAATGAATCAAGAATGAACAATGTAATTGAACGGAGCATGTATAGATTTGTTCATCTTAAACAGTTGTGTAGTAAAAGTAAACTATTGAAGAAAGGTTGTGTTGTCATAATACGCATTGTTTAATTATCAATTTCGTACATGGTTAACGTAGCCTGACTTGCCCGTACGTGATTCAAGCTTTCTGAAAATAGACTACGTACCCAATGGCGTGTAGAGGGAGGGGTCAAACAAGGTGACCACCCCGTGCATCCAAAGCAAAGTGGGCATCCAAAGAATGAAACTGCAAAACTGAAAATGCGGTAGCAAGATGACTTTTACTATTGTAAGGCCACTAACCCCTGCTGCATGGATTTCATTTTTCAAACTTGTGTTCTTTGTCAACGCTAGTTTTCACGTACTCAAACGCCAGCAAGTCTCACATTCCTCAATACCAGAGACCTATACTCTAGGTGCGCGGCGCAAACCCAATTAAACTGATAAGATCAATCTGGTAAGGGAAAAGTACAAAAAAGGATTGAATAATACTTACGGCCGTTTAATTGATTTTCTGAGCCAAATTTCAAGACTGTCCTATTTCAACTTGCTTGGTTTACCTGGCTTTTGATGCATCATCAGTTTTCCGTTTCGTTTTTTGATGTGGCAACCCTGGGGTGTGTGCTAATGCAGCTTCACACCTGTGCTTACATTGTGTGCATCATTTCGAGCTTCGTCACTAATTGGCAGTTCAGGCGGATTCAGTCCCGTCGCCACAAGGATGCTTTGGTGGGCTTCGCCCCTCCAGGCAAAGACCCAAGGCCCCCAAATTTAAATATGAAACAGTACAAATCAGTGGAGATTTTAAAATATTTAAAATATCAAGCCTCCCTGCACAAACGTAAAGCCCCTCTAGCGAACACTTTCTGACGACGGTTCTGGGCCGATTGATCATAACGGCTCACACAATCGCGTATCTGTTCTGTCCGCCAAGTAGTTGTACATATAACAGCCACATAAATAACGACGAAACTTTTCTTGCGTACTTTATGCGCATTCTCAATTCTTGTGTAGGCGAGTTCAGCATGTTTCAAACTGTCAACCCCGGGTGTCCACCATCCCAGCGCGCAGCCGCATACCTTCTCTGCTCGACTGCAATTCGACGAGATATTCGCGCAGCCATTTTTTCAAATTTGTGCATTGCCCTGTCATAACGTTGAGTGTTTACTGCTCTCTTTGAATGCGCAGCCTTATATTTCTGCAGTTGTGTACTGCTGTGACGTAGCACTGAATGTCTTTTACTGCCCTGTTTTAACGCGTTACCGGATATGTTTGCAGTTATGGACTGTTCTGTTTTAGCGTTAAGTGCTGTGTTTTGTCCGGTCTCCTAACTGAGAGCGCTGATAAATTTATCTGTATTACAGTGGCACATTGCAGGCTATAATAACCAGTAAGGAGAGCGCGTGTAGAAAAAATATGCACACTGCGTCAACAAACGTCGTCAAACCAACCCCAAACCTCAAAATGACGTCATATTGTGACGTCACAAACAGCGTATATTTAGTCACATTGACCACCATACGCCGCTCCACTGCTCAATGCTAGAATTTGTTAGGGGGGTATACAATCCAGCAGCCGTCCCGGGCAACACCAGACCTCTTCACGCCACTCACCGTACCTCATTGAAAAAATGTCCTTACAAAATTTCAAGTGACCTGGCAACCCTATGACCAGCCCATAAACCAATCTCCGCGGCCCAGTCGAAGGTTTCGTGCGGCCCTGTTGAAACTTTCCAATATTGTGTATACACAATGTAATGACAACCTGTCTTCGTTTTTATTATCTCAAAATCGATAGTTTCGATGCAATGGT
>JGI24158J21664_10003012_pt1 | contig 20876 bp, 12 predicted proteins | sample Ectturendosymbi3_FD_21664 | JGI IMG/M metagenome (IMG submission 21664) | reverse complement strand
AACGAACTATCAAGTGGTGAGAGCCAAACGCCTTGCTTCGGCTTGGCAACTTAAAATGTCAGGCAGTTTTAGTCGGGAGTTAGAACAATACTCATACAACGGCTAGGCTGCCTCGTTGGTAGCATTTGGGGAAACCAGTATCTCTGCATGCAACGACAGGATTCCTCGCAAGCAACGTCTACGCTGGGCAACACCCCAAACCTCAACATAGGTTCCTACACCAAAGGAAACCCCAACAGTAAGTACTACCTAGCATATGTTGCAAGAACAAAAACTATTGCAACACTGCGATAATTTAAGTTCAATTAAGGAAATACAAAATATCAACAACAAATATCACCTTTCAGCGTCCCGCAGGATAAAGGCACTTAAAACACTGCTGAAAGACGCTGCATTGATAAGATACAGGTAAAAGCGCAAAAACCTTCACTAGCACAAACATATTTAGATATAAATAAATAAGTGATTGCAATACACAGATAAACATCTTAAACATCTCCACAAGAAACTAACCTTTTGATTAGTCAGCATTGTCGCAATTGTTAGGTCAAGGTGGTGCTTTGAATAGTTTGAAATCAAAGCAACATAACGGCCCCACATCAAATCGCTAAACCCGCTGTTCACGCTTGTGTACTGTAAATGGTGTTGATTTTACAGAGGTCATTGCAGGAATTTTAAAGTGAACCCTTCCGACAATCTTTTCTTATAGAAACTGAGCTTTTGCGCTTTAACGTATTTTACACTCAACACATAGACTAGGATTTCGAATGACTCAGTTGTTCGATGATATCATTTTAAACAAAACCTTTTTGGAGCTACCGTTTGAAAAAGGTCTTGCAATCTTTGTTTTGTGTAAATCAGTGAACGAACGGTGTTTTGAAATTTTGAAACCGAAACATCATGTAGAAGTAATTGATAAAACGCTACAAACACGCATGTGTTTTTGCACGTAAGGTTGAGTAATAAAGAACGACAGTGCGACAGTATACCGGTAATTTTTTTTTTCATCCATTATTGACTAAGGATAGGAGCAGTCCCGTCGCCACGGAGTGCTTTTGGGGGCTTAGCCCCCCCCAAAAAAGCTCCATGCCCCCCAAATTGAAACATGAAACCCTATAATCAGTTGAATTTATGTTTAATTTTTAGAGTGTCAAGCCCCCCCGCAGAAACTCAAAGCCCCTCAATTGAAAACTTTCTGGCGACGGTTCTGGATAGGAGACAACTCGGCACAGGACGAATACACCACTGCAATTCTCCTGCTGTTGCGTCATAGTCGTTTGCAAGAGGCTTAGCCTATATAAAGGTACGACCGCAAACGGATTTATTCGTGTCTCAGACTCTGTCTCTTCATGGGTGGTAACCCCAGACAGTCCTGCGCATTGTCTCATCACTTGAACAAAAGCAGCGAAATGCAACATGGCATGCTTATCTGGAAGAGATTTCCAGTTGTCGCAGAAATAACCCCGTAGCATGAGAGGTGTGTGAGCTCTGATAAATATGACCACGCGCATAGCCAGAACACAAAGCAAGAGCCAAAGCCATGCAAAGCGTAAAGCGTTCGCAGCACAAAAAAGGTCAGTACGACCGTTTGGCTGAATAAGATATGGTAGTGCATCACTTTTCAGTTCGCTTGAACCTTTCAGCTGCCTTAGCACTTTTCATAAGTTGCCACTTCAGATCCAATAACGAGGATGTTGCATTTGCTGAAAAGGTGACTTCTACTTACTGAAGATATTGGAAACGTGCAGTGCGATGCAGTTTTTACAGCTGTTCCGAGGGTCTGAGGCGATCCAAACAGTTTTTCAGCAATTGACCGAGTGGCCGGTTCTGCCCAGGGCCCATGAAGTATCCAACAACTTCATATGCACTGTTGTCAGTTGAATCACAAACACTTCTGACCAGTTCTCGCAGACGCAAGGTTTCGTCTTCTGCAATTGCATTAAAATCGTTAAACGGCATCTCGTGCTGGAACAACATAGCACAAAAACAAAACGCATTCATAAAATATTGAAGCACAATTGCAACCACGTTAAAATGTCAGCTATTATTTAGTTTTGTCAAGGCATGCCCTAATAATAAAGAAGTTGCGGAGTGGTTAAGAATGTCTAAACCATAGTTTCTCAAACGAGACTCTTGTCCCCCCTTGGGGGCCACGGAGCGGTTCTCTGGGGGCCACGAGCAGAGGCCTTCACTATAGGTAGCTCTGCCGTGATATTGCATAACCCGATATATTACACGATATATCACTGTAATTATTCGCCAGTTAAACTTAGAAGGGGGCGACGGCTGATGAAAGCTTGAAAACCACTGATCTAAACTATCTGAGATTATGTAATCGAGACAAGTTAAGATTATTAGCAAATCCACATTTTGCTGCATCGTCTGTAGATAACTTCTGATCAAATAAAACAAAAATTTAGCGACGGTCAATGCAATGTCCACCGGTTTGCCGCAACGTAAATGCAAAACTGTGCACGTCACAGCTGATGGCAAGGTCTTAGCAGCGCACTATTACTGTCGCAGTTTATCTGGTTTTTGGTCAGCTGCTTGCCGAAGTGACAACATATTGAGTTTGGAAAGGCGTAAACGCTCCTTAAAAAGGAGCACAGAAACAACAGAAAGCAGGTCCACAAAGTACTAAGGTGTTTTACTTTACAAGGGAAAATTACAAGCCATTTAAAAATTACATCACTCTGTCGACATCAAACTGACGTACGACGCCTCCGCAGCCCTGTTCGTAACTTTCTTAACACATTTTGAACTGTAAAAGATTACCTGCATTGACAACCCTTCCTCAAAATTAGGTATGTTTATGGCCAAACACTGTTTTAGACTGTTTCTTAGTGCATAAAGTTGCATGAAAAATATTGGATTGGAGGTCTCAATAGCAACTCTTTTAGTACAAACATTCAACAACGTTTGGCGTATTTTTAGATGTTTCCATTAATTCAACTTTAGCAGCGGTAAGGAAGGTAATTAAAATGTATGTGAGAAATCCGAGCGCAATCTGCATTGACTGATTCATGGTAGACTTATTTAAAGCAGCTAAAATTCGAACCCAATTTTGAACCCTCATCATTACTCGCTTACCTGTCCAGCCTCTTGCTCAGCATCAAGAAATGACTGGAAAGGAAAGCTTCACGCACGGTACTGCCATTGTATTGCCACCAGTATGCAACATTCATTGCAAAAGTGACCGTATGGCCGACGGCCCGGGGTAAGCGGAGGAGCACCGCCAGCAGAACAGTCGTGACGGTGACACTCCGAAGGGAATATAAAGCGACTATATCGAAACTTTCTTTTATTTAGCTTGCCATGGAGGGCTAGACCTTCTTTCAAGAAGTAAGAAACGTCGACGTCTAGCAACTGGCACAACAGCATAGCCATTTTTACCTAACATCATGTTGCAAGAATAATAATGTACGTTTGATTTTGTTTATTTGCCACGACGACTGCAGTATTTTCCGAAATCCCAGAATTTGCTAGACACTGACAAAACAAGACTTGTTTGAAGTCGACATGAAACAACCCGCTGTCTGGCTAAAACTCCCTTATATAATGCCCTCTGTGTAAAAAGACAGCGGAAGACGCGCACGTCACGACTCTGTGTTCCGACGTCCTTTAACTCTCCCCGTGTCTGAGCAAAAGGGAATACCGATAGAATACCTGACCAATACTAACATCGGTTGCCCAATGACTGCAACATAGCAAAACAGAAAGGACAAAATAACGTTTACCCATTCCGTCACGTTCACATCTTGTCTGTTGTATAGGCGTCAGCTCGAAATATGGACCAAAGCTGGATAGTTGCAAGTGAGTGATGTTGACGAGAGTTCTAGGAAGACCGGCGATACACTGGTCCAATTTTGTAACTGTTGAAGCAATAATGAATTAAAAGGTTATCGGAAAATAACATTGACATTTTGTGCAACACATCTGGTTAAGGATAAGTGTCATACAATGGTTTGCTGAAACACTAACAATGTTAGGGAATTGTAATGTATTATCTATGTTTAAGGATGTCTGGGTATAAAAAGTACATTCGTTTTTTTTCCTGACGAAATCTGTCAAGGTATATATCAATCGGCTTAACGTTGTGCTAAAACAAAAGTGTCCAAAATTTTTGCAAGTAGGACCAAATTTGATAATAGGAATGCGCCGGCGGGCCAGCCGTCCCCTCCGACATTTTTCAAGGTTAGCGTACTCCGGGCATTTCGTTCGGGTTGAAGCAAAACCATAAGTGTACGAGGCGGGGGAGTGGGGGGTCAGCAGCCCCCGGTTTGAAAAATTTCGGGGCAAACTCTGTTTTCAGGACAAGCGCAAGTTGATCAAAAATCCTGAGTGATAAAAAATATTTCAATACAGTGAAAAATTTCAGTGCAACTCTGCTTTTCACGGCAAGAGCAAGTTGCTCAAAAACCTGAATAATAAAAATATATATATTCAATACAGTGAATTCACGGCACACTGTGTTTTTCAGGGCAGGAGCAAGTTGCTCGAAAATCCTGAACGGTGAAAAATTTTTCAATACAGTGTATTAAATGTATATTCACTTGGGGGTGATCCCATATTAACTTTGGGGTGATCTTCACTGTATATTCACTTGCGGGAAATTTGGGCTAGTGTAGTGTGTAGTCTGGACCAAAGTCGTGACTGGTTATAATGACTTTGATCTAGACCAAGCCCCCGTTTTCTGTAAAAACCAAACACTCGGATGCGGGTAGGTCAACAGCTTAATATAAGAATTCGGTAAATCTTTCTTTGTTCGGTTTCGAGTTTGCGCTGGGTAGAGGTGCAGGGTGTTAAGATGATAGACTTTTTGGTCAAGAAGAGTTTTAATGCCAGGTTTTTCGTGTTTTTTTTAAGAACTCTTCAGTTATCTGTTGCAGCATTGATCTTAACATCAAACTTTAGCTGACTGGCTGAGGTAAGAAAATTTTAAGTTGATTTGGACTAACCCTTGTGGCGGTTTGTGTAATATGGACCAGTGGTACAAATGACAATACTTGTATAAAGTACTTGGAAAGTGTTTTATAGGCTATCAATTCTTTGTCCAAACAATTAATGAGCAGGGTAACTATAAAACAGATTTGGCAGACGTTTCAGGCCCATTCGGACAAACTGAATTTGTTCAGATATTAACTAAAAAATTTTTGTCTATCAATGATGGTGTTTTCAGTTGGTTAACTATAGGAATCACTGCTACGGGAAAAGTGGGAGTCTGAAACATGCATGTAAATGTCTATTACAGAAATGTTGAAAACAGATGTGCAGACTGCTTAGCCCCTTTGAGTGCGCGTTGTTAAGTGCTTTGCTCAAGCGCACAGCAACGATAACACAGGTAGGTGTAGGGAGTCAGACCCTTCGATCCAGAACCGTTGCTTGTAACCATTGCATTGCGCCATCGAATCGCGTACATATTTGCATCAATAAAGGCAATTACCTTAAAGTTTCTTGTCGGGGAGAACACAACACGCAGGGGAACTTCACACCCTTGAGTTAACAAGCAAGGTAACTACAGAATTTCCCTGTAACGGTACCTCTAGGGATTGCATAAAGTACATTATTGCCGAATTGATGTTATAAGCGAATTGAAATGCATGTAAAAGATGCCATAGAGGACCAAATGAAATATAACGTTATAGGCGAATTGACGTCACAGACGAAGCCGTCATAAACGGATTCAACTGTACAGAACCGATTTACAAGAGGTTTCAGGCCGCATTCGGATTAAACTAAAAAAGTTGTTTTCGGGGCAACTTGTTTATTTTTAGTGCAAATTGTTACTTTTAGGACAAATTGTTATTTCCAAGGCAAATTTTTTCAGCCCCCCCCAGTGAAATGCCTTCCTGTACGCCTATGACCAAAACCACTCCTTTGTGACGGGCACAACACAATCTGAAACCAAAGACGCGGGCCATCATAAAAGTGCTCGGGGCCGAGGGCCGCATTTGGTCCGCGGATTGAACTTCGGGAACCCTTGTGCTAAAATTGAGTTGTTAACAATGACGTGAAATATGTCATTATTGCCGAAATGAAGAAGCCTGTATTTCATTCTAAACCTAAAGCAATTTTTTAAATAACATCTGGTAAATTGCGAGCTTGGCTGAATTGTTTCTGACATGAATGTGGAGATGCTCTTGTTTCACTGTACTCTGACTATTTTAAGAAGACATAAATGTATTAAATTCCTAATCAATCCAGCGAAAATCTGGAACAAGGATTGTGTTTTCGAATCACGCAGATACAGAATTAGACCAAAAATTGCTGTGTTAGCTTAGGGTAATAAATTTCACCTGCAAGTTAGCCAAATCTTTCTCAAAAAGGAATTGAATTATGTTACTGAGCACTTACAGTATACCTACCTAATTAACTGAGCACTGTCTGAGATAATAGTGCCAGACATTCCAACCAATAGCTGTTTTTCATCACTTTCAAAATACCTATTGGTTTTGACTTTAAAAGCACAATGGAAACATTAACAAGCAAGCTTCTTACAATTTTATTTTTTGCATTAGCCTAGAAGTACAAAAAATAAATTTGAACATGTTCATGTATTGGAAGGTACAGCACTGCTGTCCAAGGGTTGAACAATAGTAAAGCAGCTGATTTAGAGATGGTGGGTCTCAATAGTTTTGCGCAAACTGCCATAGTATAAGGAAAGCGTCCGCATCGTGTTAAAGAACTGTAACATATTTCTTCGCAAACATATAATTCCCTTCAAAAAAAACTTTCAGAAAAACCTACATTCTTCCAGTCGTTGATTTGCAGCAGCTTGAGAAAACTGCCTTGAAATTGAAGCGTTCTCCAACTCCACTACAGTCTGGCCTGTTTGTGTAGGGGAGCCATCGATAGGCAGCGCCTTGTTTTTAGCTGGTATTGAAGGTTCACAAAACTGTCGGCTGATCTCGATTACATTTTGGTCGCTCCGGTTATCAACTTGAGTAAAAGTCTTTTCATGCTTTTCATCGTCCTGTCAACAAAAACTAGAACTCACTGACCAACGTGCAGCTGATGCATTTAAAAAGATATTTTACTTTTCCAAAATCTTGTTATGGGGCTTTGCGATTGTAAATATATGCGTAGAAAATACAAATATTTTACGTTAATCTGATAGATCTTTACCTGCTGCTCCACCACAATATCTTTGTTCTGGTTGATGTTCTGGTTGACTTTGCTGAGTAAAAATCTGCAAAACCGATAAAAACAGCTCGTTAATAAAAATGATACCACTGAACACAAGCTGAAAAACTCAACAAGCAAACTTTTATGTAATTGCGTAAGATCAACCTGATCTGCACAGACGCAAAATTTGTTTTGGTCAATCAGGAAATAAAAACAAAGAAAAGCTGCTGCGTGGGACCAAGTTGGAATGAAATCAGCAGTAAAAGACCGAGTTATTATATGTCTCAAAAACAATAGCAGTGTATGCTGTAAGTAAGCGGCATTACACTGCAGCAGGTGGAGAAGTTCAAGTGGTGGTATTTACCAATGATGGAAGGCAGAACAAGGAGATTGATGTACGGACTGATGAAGTAAATGCAGTTCTGCACTAGCTTCATCGCTCTGTGTGGACACACCGGCAGCTTTCAAACACGGCAAAGCTATTTTAAATCGGTCTTTATTCCCATGGTCACGTGGTCATGAATTTTGGTTCATGACTGAAGGAATACTATCCCGAGTCCAAGCGGCAGAGATGGGGTTTTTGCGAAGGGTTCATGGTGTGATACCTCGTGACAAAGTGCGTAACTGTGAAATTCGCAAAGCCCTGAATGTCGAGACACTTGTTGCCCAAATCAAGAGATCCCAGCTACGTTCGTTCGACCATGTGTCCAGAATGTCCCACAAAAACTGGAGAGGCAAGTCCTGATGGCTACAGCCACGGGAAAGCGGCCCAGAGTTCGTCCAAGGACCAAGTGGCGTGACTACATCTCCAACCTTGCTTGGTCCCGTCTTGATGTGGAGCGAAAAGAACGATCTGAGATTGCTGTTGAGTCCTCTTAGAGCTGCTGTCCCCGCGACCCTCCCCAGAGGAAAAACGGGCATGGAAATGAAAATGAATGAATGAAAAACAAAGAAAAGCAAACGCAGCACATCGGCGTGTCTCGCATTTCGAGAATGCCATCTTGCAGGCGCTGCCCAACGCGCAGTGAGATCGATGTTTGTGTGGTTCTGTTGTCCAAATCATGATCAACATGATGTTAAAGAAAATGAAAAGGAGGGTAATCTTTTTTCTCAAGAAAGACATGATATTAAGTTTGTATCACTGTCTTCCAGGGGCGTAGTGCTAAAAAAGAATTGTGGGGACGCACCCAAAAAAACTAGCCATTTTTAACATAACTTCAAACTCATTTACTCACTTGCATTACACTACAAATGGAAACAATAAAAACGTGTGGGAACACGTAGGAACACGTTCCTGCCCCTCTACACTCCTGTTGTCTTCCAAGGAAACAATGCGCTATTGTGATGTTGATTTTTATGGCTACAAGGCAATTTTGTAGCAAAGACAGAGCTTGGAAAGCGTTAGCCAAATCCTGCTAGATTGTTGCCAGCTTACCTTTGGTCTGGTGTTTCACCTCCTGTAATCGTGGTGTTCGAGTCAGTCGGAGAAGAATCAGCTGTCGCAGGTAAGAGTTTCCCATTTTCGGCGTTGGTGGGCAACTAAAAAAACGACAAGTAAGCAATCGCCTTGCACGTTTTGAAGCTGCATTTTTATGGTGTATGTTAGGGGTGGGCAAACTACGGCCCGCAGACCGCATGCGGTTCGCGAGGGCATTTTGTGTGGCCCGCCGGACAGCCACACGTACATAGATAGTATATATTTCGAATCTATGTTAAAGTAATTTTATCGATTAGATTAAAATTCTAGAGGTTTTATTCCACACGTTTCATTCGAAACCGCATTTTTACTCAACTGGATGTGACTATTGTGAAATATATGCGATCCTCGGTAGCAATATGTAATACAAGTAATATACGCGGCCCCCAGTAGCAATAAAGTTTTTAATGTGGCCCTACGTAGAAAATGTTTTCCCAGCCATGATGTATGTGAAGATCAACTTAAAATCAAAAAGCAAAATCAAAAGCATGCGGAAAGATTCGTTAGACAAAGGGATAAACGCTAAACACATTTCGATAGAAATTTCGTGTTCTATAAAATTATTTTTACCATTGTTCCCTCTGAGAAATTTTACAATGAGAAAATGTTTGTTTTAGTGAGCACGACTATTTTAAGGCTGAGTTAGCAGAGTTTTAAATGAACTACAAACTTCGTAAATTATTACAGCAAGTATGAACTCATATCGAAATACGGACAAAGTACACATTTAATTCAAATAGCTTCTAAAAGGGCTGTATGCATTATGCTCAGAAGCGTTGTATTTTTGCACAGGAAATGATAATGGTTTTCTGCTTTTTAATTTGGAATGTTGCAAGATCGCGAGGATGAGCTTTCAATGCGCAAATAGTTTGGTGGTTCTGCGCATTCGCACCTTAGAGAGTACATTGCAGTTTGCACATTTGTTTTTGGCAGGTCAATCCGATTTTAATTAGCTTACGCAAGGAAACTTTGCATCTAACATTTTCTAACAAGTGTTTTTTTTAATTACTTAACCTAAAGATATCATCTCACAATCCAATTTATTTGCATTGACTTTGAAAAGTATAGTTCAGTTGTTTTCGAATGATTATACAAAAATAAAATCTTCTATATAAACGTGTGATAAGCTTCAACTCTAAAGCCTTAAAAATGCCTCACTGTTAGTTTGTACATGACGTGGCTATAATTGAATGAACTTCCATATTGACATCAAAAAATTTGTAAAGACATTTCTGTATAGCATTAAAAGAGACATAAAACAAACCTAACTTGCCTGTTGAGCTGTTTCATACTTTGTCCAACATATTTTTGCAACTGCAAGCAGCAGCGCCAAACCAAGGAAAGCTATGACCACATAAAGCCACGAAGGTGAGGCTGATGAACCTAAAACAAACGAAACTTCAGATGATCGTTCTACAATTTAACTGGGATTATCCCAGGTCCAAGCAAAAGGACGAGGAAAGAGTCTCTTTTCTACTTTGCAGCAGACGACAATGATACGCACTCAGTGGAATTCAATGCAGTAGCAGTATGATTGATGTTCAGTTTGACAGAACTTCTGCATAATTGCATTTTCGTATGGGCTGTGATAATGTAAGAAAATGTATTTGCTTATTTTAACTCTTAAAACATTTACGTTGATCAGCAGTTTTGTATCCTCGTCTTCTGCACTGCAATGCACAGCTCCTATTTCTTTGCTCATAAGCATTTGTTGTATTCATTTTTTTCCTAAAGTAAGCCTAAAGGAGTAAATCCATCAAAAAGGAATAAATGGTCTGCGGTGACTTTGACAACGTTCCAGTGAATTGTATTTCAATGGACATCATGCGATTGTGAAACACTGCAGGCAAAAAATGTTGAAAAATGATACGACAAAGCTAAAGTGCAAGAACGTTACAAGTTTAAACAACAATCGTGAAAAGAGGCAACGGAAATGATTATATTTTACTTTACATCTAAATAAACGTTCTAGAAAACGCGCACAACATAAGTAAAAGATACAGTAGTTGCTACGTTGTGCTTAACAGAAACATTCGTATTATTAGTGTTGATTTCAGAAACTACCTTGGCTTTCTTGCTTTGAAAAAACCACTGTTGGTGTAGGATTTTGTTTCCTTTCGTTTTTTCTGGTATCTTGTATTCCAAAGGATTGTGAACCAATAGGTTTTCCTGTGAGTTTTTGATGCTTGCTCGAAAGCCATACAATGGTTCTGTTTATTAAGAAAAATGTGAACATTCCAGAGTTTTCCAAAAATATACGCAATCGATGTACGGGTTTCGAGTAGCTTGGAAAACAAAAGTTAACTTGTTAAAAAAGATTTACACAGGAAGTGCTGTAAATTTCCTGATCTTTGAAAGCTTTTGCTGAAACGAATGCCCAAAACTGCAGATGGATGAAAGGCGTTTTGCTGTTACTACATGTTTTTCTTGCCGTTAAAGTACAGAATGTATGGTTTTATTTTCTGTGGAGGTAGCAAATTCAGAAACACAAGAAAGTAAAATAGAGTTCATTGTTTCGCCACATTTAAATCCAAATCGGTCTGAAAGTGTTAGGTAATTTTCTTGTGACTTCAATTAACCCATGTTGTAGAAAATTATTTTGGTGGTAGACTGCTTTTGTTTGATTCTCGCTTGAATCATATTCATCTTTTAAAATGGTACATGTTTTTTCCAGCCCTTTCCTCGGCATAGAATCATTGGAACAACGTAATGTTTTTATAATGACGTTGCCAATGGCTAGCTTTCGTTTTTTCGCCATTGTACCCTTCCCTCGGCAGAAAAGGGCGTAATCTTACGTACCTGATCACCTAGCACTCATCATGATGTCAGATTTGTGCAAAAAGAAAGCATGCTGAAACATTTTAAAATTTTAACAACAAGACCTGTGGAGACATGACCTTTACAAATGTGATATGCATAAACCATGTGTTCAGATTGACAAAAATCTTGATGCAGTAAATCTAGCAAATGATAGACAGCTTTTACCTACAACATCCACGTTAACGATAGTGTAAAAGCAAATTAAACCGCCAGAGTGACTTTCACAAGGTAGACACAGTTATCTTATGACAGGTAATTTTTCATGGAACATTATGATGAAGCACGTACAGGACCATGAAAACTTTGTATGCTATGCTACCAAAAGCCTTGCTGGTGTATCTCAAAAAAATATACAAAAACCTAGTTCAAGAGTTGAAATTACGATACTAGGTTGTAATTAAGCCAGAAAACTATCGCGTATTCGTATTAGTTAGATTGAATAAGCTCTTTTTGACATTAAAAGTTATTTTTAAAAATGCTTTGCACGAACCGAAAAATGAGTTTATGCTGCTAGTTTTTCACTTTGTATGATTATTACCTTTGAGAAATGGTTGGTTTTGACTCAGTGGTCGTGGAGAGCAAATTTTGTTTTCCATGATACACTGGTTGGCAGTCTTGCTGTAAATGTGCCTCAAAATCTATGCCTGTTCCTGGTGGACACTGTTCGCACATAGTAGACGACAAATTGTGATTCCTGCAAATAATACTACAAAATACTTCGCTGTTTTGAGTAAATACACTCAAATGCTGGTAGACAAACTTGAAAGCGAGAAAAAAATATTTCACTAAATATTCTGAACAAGTTACTTTCTTCTAGTTATTCGTTTTTCTTTGCCATTTTAAGCGATATGCAAGCTGCGCATAAACCGATACACGCAAATCGGTTATCCAGTGTATGCGTTTTCATGCTGTTTTATACGCAGGAGCAACTGGAAAGTCTTTTGTATTGTTAAAAATCGGGACTGCTGAATACGCTAACAGATGAATGACGGTTGAAAGGGGAATACGCTCACCAGTTGAATATTCCTACAGTTTTCTTACCTGCAAAACGAAACCACGCGTTTGTTTCTACCACAAGGACAACAAAAACGGTCTCGTTGTCCAGGAACTTCCTGCAAACCGTGGTCGGAGTCCGGGCATGGATCCCCCAACATGTCCGCAATGTCACGGTTTGATAGACTGGTCTGAAAGGCAGCGGCTTATTAAAATATGATTAAATATGTATAAAGCGCAAAACTTGTAATTTTACTTGGAGCAACTTAAAAGTATTCAGAATTTTGCGATTCTTACGTAAATAATGGAAGCACTTTTGTCTTTTACTGAAATCTGTTACTTCGTTTGTCGACCTATTAACCCCTTTTTCAAATTTTCTGTGGTTAAGCTAAAATGATTCACAAAATTTTGCAATACTCATAAGGTTGATATTACAGATGCGAAAACATGCAACAGAAGCGAAATCATGACAAGAGTGTGCTCATGCAATTACTGTGTTTTGACATTAAGGAGAAGGTAATAGGCCTGTGCACACTTCTGCACAAACATGCCAAGATGCGGTTATGACTTACCTCGGCCGGAAAAGAAAACAAGAGCAATAGGACAAAATCAACCAATATGATGTACAATGTGCTCATGGCCATAGCAGTGAAGAAAAACTTGCAAGATGATTTATTGCAAAACTTGCTCGGCGGATCAAATAAAATTGAATGTATCTGAAAAAACAATGAAATGCATTTAGTCAGAAATCATACTTTACCAAGGCACGTCCTATATTTTTGTGGCAACCTAGCACTTTTCAAGGATATCTGTAAAGATCTCTCGATTCTTCATTTATTTTTTCCACTCAACCAAACTAAAAGGCAGCCAAAATCTTTCACTTCGAAACTCATTCTTTTGTAAGTAACGCGTTGGAAAACGACTGACAACAAAATTTTTGAAGCATTTCGCCAAGCACTATTATCTGTTACATAAGACCCGCATATAGAGTGCATGCACAGTTGCACACGCAATGGGAAACGTTGATCTACAATTTCGTTAACTCGTGATTTGATAAACAAGCAACGAAAATGCATAAAAAAACTTCACGCGCAACAAACATCAGTGCATGCCCAATTTCACATTACCTGCAATATTTTGATATTTTCGATAGTTTCATGTAAGTCACATAACAAATGCAGGAAACACCTTTTCAAACTCAAGTTTTTATCTTCGATTTTGCAAAAACGTATCTGTTACATCTACAAAAATGCCCTATAGCGAAGCTTCAAACCCTGCAAACAAATGTTCTTCACTGGAAGAAAAAAGTCGAAAACAGCATGGTGCATTTTTTTAACCACCCTTTGGTTTTGAAAGAAAGGTTTATCGAAATTTTTACTGCTACTATTTGTAACAGTAGAGAGGGAAATTTTCCGAGGTTCTTAATACTGGAATGTTATCTTTCAATAGATTTTGAAGTTTTCTTGCCGTACGCTGCGTACCACTTTTTCTGATGCATTGCAGTGCATCGGCAGGATTAAATAGGTTCTTGTTCAACCATCCCTTGATTTCCACCAACTTATCGCAAAACATTACAGCGCATTAAATGAAATATAGTCAAGACTGGTCTATGGAGAAGACAGTAACACAATGCCACAACGAAACTTCATCTCATATCCATATTTTTGGCGATTTCTGTTTTTAATAACCTCTTATTCACAGACATATTTGTAAGTAAGAAATGCGCCATGAGTCCACAAACACAAGCGTGCTTTCGTCCTTGCAGCAGAGAAAACGTTTTTGTACAAGCTTGTACCAATTGTCGGAGAGAAAGGGACATACAGTATGTGTGAAAAACGTCTCATGCCATCCACGCAGAGCTTGGTAGAAGGCAGCTTTCAAAATTAAGCAAGATTAAAACTTCAGAAGCGTGAATCTCCATGGGTATAAAAAAGGTTTTGTCTGCGGCTTTCCCAAAAATTTCCACGACACACTTCAAAATCAAATCTTTGTAATTTGTACAGTTCTGTTGACAACCATAAAAACATTGAAATTATTTTGAGACATTAAAACGAGAGATGTTCGTGGTGTATGATCAGATGATTAAGCCATATTTTGCGATATGAGTTGTACAGAAATTTGCGCTTGCCTTTTTGGAGTTATTTTGAATTAAACTGCATAAATAGATTAGTTGTTGGATATTGCTTGCAATTTGAACTAAATTTATCGTATCTTTCCAGGGTAAATTACATATACATACAGTATGTCAATTTCACACCAAGTTTTTCTAACTAAACAACGGTCTAAACCTTTTCTTTGAAAGTCATTTTTAACAACGGCATAGCTCTGGGAGTCAGGTGAATGCATTACAACCAACGTCAAAACTGAAATACAGCAAAAATCTACCATGCGCACAATTGGCATCATCTGTCAAGCTGAAGAATAACCTCTGTTATATTCGCATACAAGATCAGATGTAAACCAGGTTGCGGGGCCCCAAGGAGTCGGAGCTTTTTGTGTGGAGTGGGATTCCTAAGAACCTTACGAGTCGGATTCAGATTTTTTATCCGACTCCGGTTGTCCAATTGAATCGTATTTTACATCGCACTCGTAATTAAGTCAGTAATCATAACTCGTACCTGTTGAAATGGTATAATTTTGTCCTATTTGGCGTTATTTTATTTTCTTGTAGTGTCACGAGCGCGAGTGCATTTTTGTTGCGCGCGGTTAATTGTCTGGCTTGCGTTGATTGTTTGCGACGTGGCGTTGGTCCTTTGCGCCTCCAGCCTTGTTCAGAAGTCGCTGTTCGGTTGACATCCCTCATGTTGTTTCATTCACTGTATGTCGCTTGATCGTTCGCTGCGGACTCGACGAATAAGTTTAATAAAGCCTTCATTAGGTCACATCAAATTTATTTTGAAATTTTGATTGAAACAAAAAAATCTTAGCCTGCAACACGATTCCCATTGATTGCTACTTGCTACAAAACTAGCTACCTTCAGCTTGACTAACCCAACATTATAAGAAGAACCCTTTCTCTTTAGCAACAGTGCGCGTTGTTTAGTGCTTACACAGTTACCCGTAATCGCAATCGCTTTCGCACGCGTCATTATTCAAATGACTTTGCCCAGATGGTTCTGAGAGATAATGGATAACCGTGAAAGAGCACGCATACCCAAGCGAACATGCGTCGCGCAGTTGTATTCGCTTAAATATGTCAAACAACTCTTGAATGTAGTTTCTTGAATGTGGTTCATAAGTTAATGTTGTTATTGTTTAATTCATTCACGCTATAGCAGCTACTCAAGGTAAACAGAATGAATTCTGATGATTAGTAAATATTCTTTAAATAAATATATTAATTCAAAGCCTTAACTCATTTAACTAGGGTCAATAGCAAACTGATTATTTCTAAAATAATTTTATTTGCCACTATTGACAGTCAAACTTCATTGACGTTACGTTAAGGGGTCGATGTCGGGACTCGGAAATTTTGGAAAGGTTGGAGTAGAACAATTTTGGAAGCTAGGAGTCAGAGTCGGACATTTTACCTTCGACTCCGCAACCCTGAATTGCAAACCAAAGCGATACTCTTACTAGGAAATAGGAAAATCTCGAAATCGTGCAACAATCCTTCGTCGGTGCTGTATGCATGGTGAACGGTGTGGCTTTTAGAATAGACTATAGATGGGAATTGCCAATTTCGATTTGTTTGTCACTGCACCACAGCGTCGAGGTTGGCACAGCACTTAGATTTAGAAATGCTGGAGATGTCTGCTGGATTTCGATGTGAACCAATGAGTGCAAATGATTGATTCCAAATTTTTTTGAAAATGGCTATTAACCCCTCTCATGAAACAGACCTTTCATGCTCATTTGAACACGTGAGAAGTAAAGTTTGAACGTCAAAGACTGAAACAAAGAAATCACGCACAGTTTGAAATGTGCTCGCAGCATTTGGCTATGTGTGCCAATTGGTTCCAACCTCAGTAAGTTGAGAATGTTCGTAAAAGTTGACTTAACATAACTGGTCATATCCAAGACCTGTCCTACAAAAAAAGTTCATGATAACGACAAAAATTTCAGTACTTAACATTTTCATTCGCATAAACCACTGTGCTAAAATGCCAACCTAGTCTTCAGTTTTGTTTCGTAAAATTAAACCAGGACTCCATCCAAATCACAATCGTCTGTGCCAATAAAAAGACAACTAAGTAATGAAGTTAAACTTCATGGAAAGTGCAGATGAGTAAGGAAAATCGTTTTTCTACTGCGTTTTCTAAATTCTGTGATCAGGCAAACTAGTCCGAGAAACTCGTCTTTGTAAATAAACTTAAACAAATAATAACTTTTTGTCGTTGTCATTTGAATCGTCAACGTGAGTATAATCCTTTGTCATGTTGCTATATTTAACTAAGTCACTAAAATTTAGCATTACCGTGAAACCTTTGTTCCTTCGTTCCAGGAAGAGATAAGCGCGAGTTACACATATTGCAGGTTTTTTGAATCGCAAAAGCATTTAGTGTACATAGGCATTAGATAAAACAGCATGACAGAAATTCCCAACCCTAAAAATTGTTTCACCATAGGTTCAATGTACGAAATGCTGTGCAAGGTTTGTAATGACTCACATAACGACAATTTATCAACCTTCCCATGTTGCGGTATTGACTTGCTGCCTTGAAATTTCCTCTTCTTCTCGCTGGAGCTTGAACTTAACGTCGAAATCCATCGTTTTGTAAGTTTAGGTTCTACACCAACATTATATTACTAAATTTACGAATCCTAAAACTCCCTTCAGTTTATTAACCTAAAACCGTAAACATGTCAATTCTTGAAAGGACGAAATTTTACTGCCAATGTACAGCAATACTTTCGAAAGCCATATTTGTTAACAGTCGTCAGAAACAGATCATGTAACCATCAACCCACTGTCAGCTGCTATAGTGGATTTGAACAAAAGATAAGCCGACATAGCACTCACAGTTGTTCAGATGCAAAACCTTTAACTGCAGTGACTGATGAGGCCTCGGTTTAACTCAAATTCCATCAGATACTGCAAGCGGTGTTATGAAATATTTATCAAGCAGAATTGACTATGCGTTACAACTAGCACATGTGATTCATTTGATCGGCTTTTGTTCACATAGCTTTCTGGACCATTCCCTTGGGGAAACCCCGAAAAAATCACCGTGTAATTTTGCACCAATACCAGCCACCAGTTCAGTCAAGTTTCGACCAGAAAATGCACTTTTGTTAAATTCATCTGCCATAACGCGCTACATCTAAAGTGTGGATATACCATCCTTCAGTATACAAGGTTGTTTATCAGCAAACAGCTGTAACTGCACAGAAATTTCATCAAAAATCTGGCAAACAAGCAATGCAGTCCGACAACTCTCACAGAGTTTCTCACAAAACATCGATAGCCTAGCTGGACTCTCTTGGGTCAAAATTACACACGCTGAGTTTGTCTTTGAAGAAATCTCAAGATTTTTACAAGCTAATTTGTAAACATATACTTGAAGTTTCTTTTTGGGGTCTTAAAATGCCCAAGTCTTCACTCTTTTAGCTGTTGATTAGCTTAAATTTGGCTCTACGCGTACATGTGAACATGATTCCTCCTTTTTTGTTGATCTTTCTGTATAGGGCCAACAATAGAAGCGTTTGTATGGAATAGACCCTGTAAAAAGTCACCCGTTTAAAAAAGATGCCCCAAGGCCAAGTGTCGCATGCGCAGCTTTACAAGCAAGGATTACAATGAAGAGAAAAAACTTCCGGATTTAATTTGAGAATAATCGAAAGAACCCTACTTAAAGCCTTAACGATCTCTTTGTACATATATGCGAATTAAACCGCGAGGTCATGAAGATTCCACCTGTGTGTTATTGATATTCTGGTTCTAAGAGATTATTTAAAACCAGCTCTCCGTTGATAAGCATTCTTCATTGCAGTGACTCAGCATTCTACGAACTAACCAATATGCCTCTGTAGAATACTCTTTCTCTTTCGGCGAATAAATACGAAACTGCTTCAGAATTTTTGTATAAAATACTAAATCGGCAAACATTAGCAAATGAAGGAAGTGGGCTCAAGGAAGGTCCAACGTGAGATTACAGACATAAAACTCAGTAGGCTATATGCAATTTGGATAGTTAGTATCGAGCGGAATGACTACGGAGTTAGCGATTGTTTCAAGTTTCAACACGGCTAGAAATTGTTCAAATCATACAATGAACTGGACCCGTAGCCAGGTTTTAAGGTTTGAGGGGGTAAAACACTTTAGGGCGGAAAATTTTCCTGGGCACAACAAAATTTGGGGGAATTACTCCCGAATGCCCCCTCCCCGTGGCCATGGGCCTGCACTGAACCCTAATTTTCTTGAACCTAGACATAGATGTGCGAAACAGAAATCTACATGTCTGGAGAATGGGACATGCAGTAGGAATTGGGAAATTCTTGTCTTAACTATCAAACGAATTCTTAAAACTGCGTATGTTTTCAAGTCGGTGAAGACTTCGACGTGGCAGTATTGTGTATCACAGCGGTTTACAACATTTTTGGGGCCGCGGCGTACTTTGCAACTCAGTTTTCTTCACGCGGCACACCAAACCTAATGACTGAACCACAACCATCGGAAACGTAGCCGTACGCTGGTATTGGTCGTATGCAATGGTTTCAACAAAATTTTACTCAATTGTTAAAATTTCGCGGCACACTTGGGAATGTCTCGCGGCACACCAGTTGGCATAAGTGTACAGGAGTCAGGGCATACTATGTTATGGAATGGTATGGAATGGAATACGGAATATGGAATGGAAGGAAAAAATGGGTATGGAATATGGAATGGCTCAAGTATGGAATGGAAGATTTGATGTATGGAATGAAACGAATCTTCCATATTCCATACAAATTCCATACTTGCACATTTTGACATGATGTTGCTGAAGTCCCGTTTTTCTTTCAGTTGAACATATTAGCAGACAGAGTCTGAGTTTGACAAGAACAGTAATTCGTAAACTGAAGGCGTTCTTCGTAATCTCCGTCACAAACAGTAACGTGGACGCGAAAAGGAGATTCTGATTCTGTTCTCATGGGGACAGGGGACATGGTCGCCAGACTTCTGCGTGTTTACTTCCGTGCTGCCAGCCTGCCATTGTGTAAGACGAGATAGCTACTAGAGTCCTGCGCGGGGCGGGTTAACCCGCGCGAGTTGCGGGTACCTGCATTTGCGGGGCGGGTGCGAGAACCCGCACTGCTTTGCGTGCGGGTGCGCGTTGAACCTGCTGCGGGGCGGGTGCGGGTTGTACTTGCTGCGGGTGCGGGGCGGGCGCGGGTTGAGAAATTCTTTGTGCGGGTAACTGAGTGTTGAGCCAAAGCACATGAACTTAACCAGCTCAAAAACCGCAAAACACTTGGATGTACAGTACTAGAGTTGTTTGCCAGCATTGCGCTTAGGACAGCAGGCCTGCAGCAATTATTATATTATGATGTAGCAACCCATTGTTGCCAAGCATTAGCTCAGACTCTTGTCATGTGGTGGCCAAGTGAGCATTTTCCAATGCTACCGTCGTACTGGGTGAGGAATAATTCAGTCTAGCAGAACTTCTAAATGGATAAAACAACGCTTAACGCACAGCTCGTCACAACTGGACTAAAACGTATTTTTTATCACCTCAACGTGTTTTTTATCACCTCAAATCTGTTGACTGCGAAAGATCAGATCTGTGGAAAGTTTTGGTTTGGTTGTCAATGAAAAAGAATGCGTAGCTTGATTTTGTTGCTGATTAGACTTGTCTTCAGACGTTATGAGTAGGACAAGTTTTTCAACTTTTTTTACAGCTTCCAACAGCTTCTGCAATACTCAGAATTTATGTAGTACGATGAGCTGGTTGCAGGAATTTTATGTTGCAACTTTTTCATTTTTCACATGCAACTTTTATCAAGTAGGCCTATTGCGCAAAATGTAAAAGTGTGATTCAAAAAATATGCTTGAGAAGTATTTCAGGATAGTTCTGTTCTCTTTGATAACCGATTCAAACTGAATAATGACCTGAAAGCAATTGTAGAAATGACCCGGCCAAACAAACATCAGTCCAGAACTGTAGGCCAAATTGTTAAATTGCCAAGGAACTTCATGCACTGTGGAGCGAAGTTTAACATGCTACGCAAACTGCTGGCAAACGATCGCCATTTCTCGCCAGATAATGTTTGGGAATATTTAGCATTAAATGTAAATAAATCACTTGAGTGAATCACTGTCGTTTAAAATGCTTGTGCAAAAATGCAACTTTTTACTGCAACTTTTGTTAAAATGGAATGCATATTTCTCACGATATTATTGCAACAAAAACTTACCCTAGTTATGAGTTTTTAGTAGTTCTCGCACAGGTGCGGGTTTGAGACCGAAAAAGTGAGGGGCGGGGGCGGGTTGGGATGGCCTGCGGGGCGGGTGCGGGTTAGCAGTGTACGGGTGCGGGAC
>JGI24158J21664_10003011_pt1 | contig 20879 bp, 18 predicted proteins | sample Ectturendosymbi3_FD_21664 | JGI IMG/M metagenome (IMG submission 21664) | reverse complement strand
TCTGAAAGTCCTACACAGACCATTGACAGCTCCCCTTGTTGCAAAACTGGCCCCTCCAGTGGCCCCCCAAATGAAAATGTCTGGCTCCGCCCCTGGTGGCAATTGTTTCATATTTATGCGCATTCAAAGAAAAGGCAAGATGAATAACTTTCTTTTAACTAAATGTCCTTCCAAGAAGTAGCATTTATAGAATCTACCGAAGCATCTATTCATGAAACTCTTGAAACGCGACAAAATACAGATAAACACAGGACCGGCTTTAAGCCGGTGCAACCGATGCAGCTGCATTGGGCCCCGCGCCATGGTGTTTGGGTATATCGCTCATTTTTCCAGATGCACCTTGCGCTTGATAATTCAGTAGAAACGCCATATAAATTTAATTGTTAACAAAGAACGCTCTCGTCAGAACGAGCATATTTCGTCTCGAACGTTAGCAAACGTGTTCAATGCTCGTGTTAGTGCAACACTGTATATATCTGCGCTCTACCATGATCGTAACACGGTTGACTGAACACGATGACGTCATAAAATCACTGCTCAGAGGGGGCCCGCGCCTAGATCTCGCATTGGGCCCCGCGCCCAGGTCTTGCATTGGACCCCGCATCTGCTAGGACCGGCCCTGGATAAACATATTTGTGTTCATTACGTTTCATTAGAATATTTCTTTGTCAAAGAATATTCCAAGCTTTTATCCCAGGGTTTGACGTTTGAGAACAAGAAAAGTCTACTGACGGTTGATTGATCGACGCATTTCGTCACCGCAGGCAAGAAACGCGGGAAAGATTCAGTGGCGTTAAGTTAATTCTGTTTCATTGAGCAAACCGATTAAATCTCGGGTCAAGGTACTTCGTCTCCACAAAAGTAAAGCATAGGACATCTCGCTACGATTAACTTTCGAGTGACTGTTTTCTGTAGACCAAATCTAAAATCTGGTAGTAGATCACTGCAGACTACATAATTACAATAGCAAAGAACATAAACAAAATACAGTACATCAAAACCGAAAGAAATATTTTAACAACGTGGTCTTCACAAAAAGTCCATCGCAATGGAGAACGATTAGAGACATCTATCGCAGCTACATCTGTTGCAGATTATCATTTTCGATAACTATTTGAGGCTCCCTGAACATTTTGAAAATTCGTGTACGTGTGTAGGTAAATTTGCATTTCAAAAAGGCTTGTGAAGACACCCACATTGATCTAAAAACTTCATTTATAAACTCTTGTATGTAGCAAAATTGGCAGCTAGCAATGCCTTTCAGACTATACCTATCACACCATCTGCTTCAAAACTTAACTTTTGAAAGCTATGGCCAGAATATAGATACGTCAAGAAAGTAATTAACATATCCCACGTTACTACACCAAGATCAGCGTGAGATATTGCAAAAAGCGAAGGACTTATCAAAAACTGTAGTGGTTGTATTATCTTGAGCTTTCACAAAATTGAAAAAACTGTATACATTTCAAAGTGTTGGAATAGAGTGGGTTTATTTGTAAATGTTAAGCTGTGAAAGAAGCTAGCACAGGACGGACATAGCTGTTGCCAAATTGCGGAACATTACTTTTACTGGATTTACTTACAAATGGAACTTGCTGAGGCGATGGGTGAAGTGTTGCGTTTTTGAATAAAATGAAAGAAACCTTGGGAAAAGACTTTGACTGCTTGCTTGCTTCGTCTAGTAATGCTCCCGGTATGGTAGCTGATACAAGATTTGATAACCGTGGTGTTGAGTGGGAAAAAGAAAATTCTTTGAAAGAACTGCCGTTGGTAGAAGAACGTGGTTTTCCTATCTGGAAATAAAAGTTCAAAACCAAACTAGCATTACCTTACAAAACCAGGTTTATATCAAAATGATATGCAGCTTTTCGCAAAACTATGGATTTTGCTGATTTGCATTTTGAAAAATTAGTTTCTTGCATAACTGTAATAACATCTGTTTATCGGCAAAAATAAAGGAAACATTGCTGGTATAAGTGCATCTTGTATTTCGAACAATCAGCAGTAAAATTTATAAACTTTTCAAACACTCAAGATACCTTCAAAGCTATCATTTGAGTACTTAACGAGACACTGTTAGAACTGAGTGGAAAATCCACTCGATCAGCAAATTCCTGCAAACATTCAACCAACGATTGTTTCGCTGTTGATCTGCAATAAAAACATGACAAATTTACTACACGTATTGTGAACGATTAGGTTTTGCTTGTGGGCCGAAGTTTGTTGTCATCAATATAGGTATTTTTTTCTGACATCAGTCTTATTAGCAAAAATCTAGTTGACCCATTGAGGACCATACAGCTACTTTTTGGTTGGACTTTGTCCAATCATAGGTTGCAGACTGATAGAGCTAGAGAGTTAATTGCCTGACGTCACGTGGTGTTCTTTATGACGTCATCTGTCGTTGAGAATAAATTTCAAGTGGCAATTTACAGATTAAAAATTTATTAGGCGAAAATCCCTGTATTCAGAGCTTTTGACGTCCATCTGATCTTTAACTAACCTAATTTTAGCAGTTTTCACTCAACATTTCCATCACTTGTTGGCACTGACTCTTATAGCCGGAAACTAAAGTGGTAGAATCCACATATCATGCAGCGCAGTTAGGAAGATTTTGCTGCAATCTTTATTACAAAGAAGTCCAAGCAGAGCGAAAAAATAAAGAACTCTTGCATGTACACGAAGCTTTCGCTCTTCTGGGTTGCATCAACGATTCCTTCAAATGACAAGCTCAATTGGGTGACTGTCAGTAGAATGTCATACAACGTGTTGGTAGTAATCTGCGTGAAAAATTTAAAGTTATTTGAATGAGCACAAACTGAAGCAAAATCTAATTTTAGGTGAAAGCAAAGATTGCTCACTACATACCCAGTGGAGAAAATACACCTCTTGAATGATAATGGAAGTTTAATTATTGCTGCGAAAGGAATATTTTTATCAAACTGTTTTTTCAAATTTGCAATATGGTCTCAAGTTGCACAAAATAGTGCTACACAAGAGAGATATTGTACTGTAAAATTCTAAGCTGCTACCTAATTTCAAATTCTGTTGTCATATTTAAGACCTTTTTACGCACCAAAGTTTACCACAAGCGACAAGTGTGATTTTCCCCACACAATCTTGCCACAAAAGCAAACAAGGAGAACGAAACTTATAGGAGAGTAACTCTTTACCAGGCCACAATTGGGTGTCGCAACTGCCCAAGTGGAGAAAGCGTAAAGATCCCCATTTTTGAGAAAAATACTTTGTGAAACTTGCAGATTGTATAGAACGAAATTTTTGAGTAAAATGCTGGTTGTCTGATTTTATGCCTAAAAAGCACACCAGCCCATTGCACAAGCTGTATAGATTATCCTTTGAAGGTGGCATAACTTTCCTCAATAAGTCGCCATCATTATATGTCTTTTCAAGATTTGTGCAAGTATCGCTGCTTCATTTCAAAAAAATTATTCATCTAAAAATCAATATTGGACAGACGTCGTACAAAAGCTATGGGTGGCCAAAGGAGTATGTTGATGATTCTATCTATCTATCTTTCAAAACACCATACAAACTTACTTCATTCATAAGACTCAGTATGTAAAACAAAATGATAATTTTATTCTCATTTGCATTTGTTACATAAGTACAGTACTTTGAATAAGACAAGTGTGATAGCGGCATAGCTTTGTTATGTATTTAAACCAGTCAATAAAGTCAAATCCGTTAACGACATCTAGATTTCAAAGTATGTCTACGCTCTTGCGAACACTAGAAAGAGAAGGTGAACACTTCGATCTTGAACTCTACGCACAGTAGAACATTGGTCCTTTTTCATGGAGCAGTGTTCGCTACCACGGAAGCTTTCCAAGCACTTACCATATGTTTACGATTTAACAGAGGCACTGGCAAGACTACATTTGACCTTTTTGATCTTTTATTCCTTGCTTTTACTGCGATGTTAATCCACAGCAAAAATGGCCATAAACTGTTAAGCGTTTTTCGTTCATCCTACTTCTCCCTTATCAGCCACATCAATAAAAAATTCATAGGCTTCTTTTCAGTGGTGTTATTTCCCATGTTTAAGGAACTTTGATGCAACGAAGCTATTAACAACTAACCGTTATGTTCTTGCTTGCAATCCGATTGAGCTGTTTGAGAGCAAAAATTGCGGCGGTTGTTTTGTTTAAGTCTAAAAGAAGCAGATTTGATGTCAGGAGTTTAAGATCAGTCACCACCTGCTTCAGCGATGAGGGGCTTGTGTTCTTGCTCATTACCTGAAATGTAGAAACAGTAGCACCGCGTTAGTAATAACAAGGTTTTGTATATTATTTTTTTAATTTGTTATAACCTGTAAGAAACTAACGGCACCTCTACTTAACCAGTGGTCCGCGGCTCACTGATGTTCGGCGAAGTTCGTTCAGGAGGGCCCCGAAACATTTCAAAATGTTACAATATTCCTACATTTAGCTGAAACGTTTCTTGAAAATTATCCCAGTTTCAATTAGTTAGATCAGGAAATCTTGTGATATCTAATGAGCAAGCTCATGTTTTCATAACTAGTAAATTGCATGTGTTGTTTATATTTTGTTTCTTTTTCACATTGCAATTTCATCAAAGTTGTTTTACCGCAATGTCTCATAGTGGGCCGCACAAGAAAGATTCAGTGGAAGTGGGTCGCAAGCTGAAAAAGGTTGGGAAGCACTGGCATAAAGTATAAAGCGTGCTCCTTATCAACGAAAAACACGTACATGTTCAATGACATCATCGATACTTGCTTCGCAACTGACTAAGTGAATATTTCCGAAGTAGCCAAGTAATGGGCTTGTAGTATTACGCAGGCAATCAATTGAGGCTTTCGCAACACCTGCAAAAAAGTTAAAACCTCAGCATCGTTTCCATGCTTTACGCTAAGTCATTCTATTCTACATGTCCAATCACCGACTTGAACCAGTAATACTGTATAGACTTTTCAGAAGTTAAAGAAAACTTGCCGTTCAAACATGTTTGGGAAGATTGCGACGTAAGCTCTACTGCCGTTTTTCCGAAGCTCAAGGTTGCGTTGAGTTCTTCCACAAAGATAGACGCTTCTCGGCAAAACACTGCGAAAGAAACAAACAAGACAGTGGATCCCGTTTCAGCAAACCAACATTTTAATATCTGATCCTAAAAACGCCTCTAAAATTATCATTCTTTTACAGTAACCCAGACGTTTGTTTTTCATTTTGAACCAAGTTGAAAACGCACGGATCCTGTTTAAAACATTTACAACAATTTCATTTTAACTGTAAGTTTTTTTCTTGTCAGTTTTTCACAGGGGAGTTGGTGTTAGCATATTAACGATCATGTCAGAGTTGCTTCCAAATGTATTCCAAATACTAATAAAGTGCGTAGTGATGCAAAAAAAACAATGAAAATGTGAAATTTTTCCTCAAAAAATATTTTTTTTGCTTCCTGGAAAATTTGCTTCTAAATTTTAAATTTAAATGCTCGGCTTCACTTCTATTGATTATTATTAGAAAAATAGCTTACTAACAGTGTCAGCAAAGAACAATTACCAACAGGTACAGTGACAGGCGTATACCGGAAAACTGCTACAGGTGGCGAAAGCTGTTTGGCGATTTCTGAATCCCAGCCGTTGGTTTCGTTTACTAACCTCGTTTACTTATTTACTTTCCACTGAAAAGAGCGCAAAATGCATCCATTGCCACACGTTTGCGTAAATTTCCCATAATCGTTCCCCTTTACTTGCACATTTCCATTGAAAAAACGCATAAGCAAAACGAAGATGATGACACCTTACTTTTACTCTCATGCTTTGAAAGTTAGCTCAGATCTAAACTGGGTGTGCTAAAGTTGCTAAACATTGAAAATGGTTTTATGCATGGAGAAACGCTGTAAATCGCGGTAGGTTGTTTGTTTTGTCAGTTGTTTTTCGTAAATATCTTCTACCAGCATTCGACTTGATCATTTTCTCCACAATATCAATAAGCATTCAAGTTTCACATGCAAGCAGATTCATACACGTTATGTGTCGAATGGGTTTATTAATTAAAACTATTTTGGATGCGAAGAAATTGGCAAAGCAATGTGAAGAAATTTAATCTTATCTTGTAGTAGTTTGAAAATACTTGTGAGCATAACTTTAATTTTTTTATGAAGTTGACTGTGACTAGGAGAGAAGCAGACCCACTAGAAATTACATAGAACAGAAAAATAGGTCTACACAATATTTGTGCTCCTCGCAAATGGTGTGTTGAGTAGAAAATAACGAAGATGCATTCAACATTCAAATTCAGATTTTTAAAGCAAAAAGCAATACTTTTCTCTTAAACTTGACCGTTTACACCTTTTATGCTAACGTATAGCTTCCATAGCTTTGCAAGATCTAAGCAAAACGATGTGAGTTTATTGAAAAGCTTTCGTGGGTCTGATTTTATTCAGATTTGTTCTTGCACATACACTATTATGTTAGAGCTCAACAAATGTTAATGCAAAACAAATTAACAGTAACAATAAAAAAATCCCACAAGTTTGTTTCCTACCTTCTGCCAGTGTGCTAGACAATGTCGAAGATGAGAGTCTTTCTCTTGTCGCTGCGTTTAAAACCACAGAAGTGTCATCTGTACGCAAACAATTAAAATTAAAAGGGCTTTGGTGTGAATCCACTAGCAACATGCCTGGTTGGAAAAGGGATAAATTAATGACAACTCTTTGGTTCATTTGCAAACATTTAGGTTTGGATACATGGGAAGCCCCAAATTAAAAATCGATTAAAGGCAGCTGGCTAACTGCCTTTGGAAGTTGTTGACAGCATCACGAACAATAAATAACACTCATGGGTGTGTGAAGAGAAAATATTTTTCATTCTGAGGATATGCTGAGATTCTGAGGATGAGATTTTTTCATTCTGTTTTTCATTCTGAGGATGAGATTATCAAGCGTAAATTCTTTAGGCATTGATGCAATCCAGAATTTTGTGGGAGGTGTTGCGCTAAAGTATGAATTCTCCAGTATGCTCAGCTGGTTTAGCGTCTTATAAAACTTGATTCCTGTGAAAAAAGTTACGTGATCACATATCTTTAGAATACTACTAATTCATTAGCATAAATTGCGGAAACCACTGTTAACTAAACAACAATAAGTACCAGTTTCGTCAGATTTTAAAACAATACCAGTTTCGTCAGATTTTTCACTACCTGCATGCTTTCAACACCATCTCCCACGTAACTAAAGCACGTGGAAATCCTTAAACAAAATTGAATCCAATCAATTTTTTTGCCAAGGAATATTGCATCCAGCCAGGTGACACGTGTAACTGTAGTCTATGTTCCATTTTTGCAACAACAAAAGAAATTGAAAACCATGCGGCATTTTTCATTAAATTAAGCTGCATAATTTTGTATAACATACGCAAAATTCTGCAGAATTCATAAAAATTATTTTTACTGTTAGGTAGATTCGTACCTATCGATGTACTGCAGCCGTCTACAATTTTTGCCTTGTTTTTTTGTGAAATGCTAAAGTGGAGATGAAATTGTTTCAAAAATCAAATGCTGTACCAACTTTTTGAAAATATGACCAAATTGAATTACCCTTTGAACTTAAAATTGACTCTTTTGATATTTTCACACAGAACTGTATTCACAGAAAAGCACAATACTCAACATATTATATTCACATATTTCAAACCAGTTATAGCTCGAAAATATTAACAAATGATTTCAGCACATTTATAAATGCAGCTTGATTTGGACACTCACATTGAATATTTCGTTATGCATTGCCATTCACCCACTTCCTACGTATTATCCAAGTAAACTTTAAATAAAGATGTTGTGATTTTGTGTATTACAATGTAATTTGACATTCGATTTGCGCAGTTGTTGAAACCACAATTTTCTTGAGCCATGCGTGACATCATACTTTAAGTCCAGTGGGCCTAACAATGATAACCGCATAGGTAGAACAATTAGTGATTCTTATCAATTCTGAATACTGGATGTTGTCCCCTGCTAAATACTTTTGATGTTCACCAAAGTTCTGAAATTCAAAAGTATTTCTTGCACGGAAAATGCTAAAGTATGAATTAGTAATTTTTAATCTCTCCACTGCTTATCTTTACATCAAAGGGTCGACCTGTTGTTGGTTTAAAAGTCCCAGGAGTATCAAGATTGTTGAACGCAGTGGAAGTTGCTACTTCGATTGTTGATATTGGGGATAAATAATCTGTGAAGACAAAATTATCCTTGATTTACTGCAGTTTTGTGCTTTTCGAATCAAATAACATTTGTAGAACTTGGTTAAAACACAAGCTTTTACGCATTTCTGAAATAACGTCACACTCACTGCAAAGAGGAACGTCGCAAAATTCCCATTTTTCATGAGGATCTATAGTATAGCACCATGGCTTCATCTCATTGTCTGGGTTTCTACAATAATTTTCTTGAAGTCCTGCTGCAGGATTCGTGACTTCCGTGCTGTACAAAAAGGTTATCAGACGACAAATTTTTAGTTGTTGGGCTAATGGGTTGTTTGTTTGATCGCTTTGCCAAACTGAAAAATTACTTGAAACGCATGTGAGAATGAGGCTTCATGACGGACCACTTCTGACAGATCCTTCCACTTTTCGTAACATTCAGGAGACCCCTGTACTCTTTCCCTTTCTTGCTCAGATCCACCAAGCAACCTAAAGAAATTTGAAAACTAAAGTCCTCTACAAAACAACAACGATTTATACTATGAAATCAAATTGCTGACTAGCAGTATCGAAGTGGAGAAAGTGTGTCATTTGACATATTTTCATTCATATTTCGTCAGTTTTTCAAACATCAAATTTTCAGGCATTTCGTGAAATAATGCGTTCGAATGGTAAGCGCTAATGCGTTAAGTACTGAAATGCTTTGTTTATATATTTGCTATCTTAAATTTAGCGCTTACCAAATGTGCACAAGAGGCTTTAGAAGACAGTTTTTCATTTACAAAGTACTAAAAGTATAGAACGCAAGTATTTGTAGCAAACAGTTCTTCATCGAGTTAGTTAGATACTGATGGTGCATTTGCTTATTTCAAGAGTCGGGCTCAGAACATATCGCTAAGACAATCCTCAGACCAGAAGCTAGTCAAAGGCTTTGATAGGCAATATTTGGAAATAATTTGCTCACTGCAGATTGGAATGTTGCAGTATTCCCATCTAACTTGTGGATCAGTTGTATAACACCATGGTCTTTCTTTGCCATCCGGGTTCCTGCAGTAGTTTTTTGCCAATACTTCTTCCAAGTTGCTTCTGAAAAAAAAGTGTCACCGCAGCTAACAATTTTTGTTTTAGGCTTAAAGAACTGGTGAAGTGGATGCATTTTATTATGCCTTCGTTTTTGAAAATAATTTTCTACTGAATGCAAACAACTACTACTTACAAAATACCCCCTGTTTGGTCTCATAAAAAACAACTTCTGAAACAAAATTGAAGCAAAAAACATGAATGAGCGATGCGCACCAGTCGTGGATTAAAAATACAACATCGCGTCTGTGGCCAAAGACTTCTAGCCAACTTTAAGTCAGTGCACAAGTTTCTGAAAAGTCCTTGTTAGAAAAAATACGCCCACGAAGACGCTAAACACAACTGGCGATCTAAGCAACGTTGCACTGGATTAGGAGATTGTGAGTATAAAAACTAATAGGCTTAGGCTATTACATTTTTGGAAATCGTTTGAAAACCAAGTCATTGAGCCAAGTACTTCAATCTTCATTTTGAGGTGTCATTGCAAAATATGTTTTTGATATCACAAATTCATTATTCAAAAGTATCTTATGCTTGAAATCACCCGCAATATTTTTAATGCTCAGTGCTGATTGGCCAAAGAGTTTCTGCGGCACAATTACAAAGTTCATCTAGAGCAGCGGTTCTCAAACTTTTTTGCCATGGAACGCCAAGTCTTCTTATTTGGCTTCATGGAGCACCAAGAAACAAGGGTGTAATTAGGAGTTGATCCGGGGGAGGGGTTCAAACACTTGACAAAATTCTTTGGATTGCTGAAAAATAAGTACTTTATATAGGTGATGTGTTTTATGCGTGTTACTGGAAAAGTGTTTCATGCAGGTAATTCAAGCTCGTTACGAAAATCAACACCAATATGTGACGGAAGGAGTAAAATAAACTTGTATGTTCATTGTTCGATGATCTACAGGGACTGAAGAAGGATCGAAAGTCAATTGAAATGAAATCACGAATGATAAAACTTTTCCTTGAGTAGCTAGTTAATTCATTCCGGGTTAACCTTAGTTGATGCCTTTGACACGGCTCGTGACAATTCCGACACAATGTGGGGTGATGAGTAAAAAATAACACAAATCCAGCTATTGTGTACCGGAATTTGTATTGCCCAAAACTCTAGCACCGACAACCATTTGGTCTTGTCCTTTGAGCTTTAGGAAAAGAAATTGGCACAATAGAAAAGAACACAATGAGCAAAATCCAGCAGTGACGCAAATAAAAAGCTTAACGTAACTTTCAAACGCGTATCATCTCTGACATTATTACCAGGGATGTACCTGAGACCATAATCTCTGAACTGAGACTTGGTAAAAATTTCACGAACATTCGAGATCGAGACTGCATGACACTCGAGACCTTTAAACTTATCGGCTCCGTATAAATGGGATATAGACCTTACAACCGTCGAGACCGAGACGAGATCTGAAACTTTAGAGACCGATACCTAGACTCATAATAACGGGTTTTGAGACGTATCTCGAGACCGACACCAAGTCTCAAGATCCCATCCTTGTTTATTACAACCAACCTTCAACCACGTTACTTTGAGCATTCCACTCGTCACCATACGTAAACAACGTTCAACCGTAGTTGATTCGGAATTCGAATATGTTTTATAATGATCTCAGAAATTCGGTTGAAAAATTAGATCTGACTAGAATAAATATCATGGAGCAGTGAGCAATCCTGATTTCACGCCCAAGTCATCTTCAGATTATATAAACTGCATTACACTATTCACCAGAATGTATGCAGAGATTTCAGAGAAAGTTTCATATCTTACGTTGAATGTCTGTGTGGGGCTTGAGAAGACCATACTTGGCATGTTCTTCCACTTATGGTCATATTTTGGAACCCTCTGTAGTCGTTTCCATTGTTGTCGAGATTTTCTATGCAATCTGAAATTGTAAGAGTAATGATGAAATCGAAGTTACAACGGGCCTTTATCTAAGTCTGGGGTTCCCAACCTTTTTCATGCCATGTACCCCTTCAGCGTTCCGACAGATGAATATGTAGCCCTTCAGCATTTCACCAGATAAGCATGTACCCCCTCAGCATTTCGACAGTTGAATAGTACCCCTAAGATTTCTTTTGACAAAATATTTGATCATGATTATTCACGGATATATTTAACAATGAGCAGATAATGATTTTTGAAAATAGTATTCGTTGATATATGTATAAATATTTGGAAATAAATAACACATAAATGCACTTTTCCCTTCTATTGCAAACCTTAAATGTACCCCTTCAGATAGGGAAGTGTACCCCTGGGGGTACATGTACTCCAGGTTGGGAACCCCTGATCTAAGTCAAAGTTACGATACAAATTTTTACAAATATCTGCATCGCTTTGAACGACTGAGGCAAGTTCAAGAGAAAGATGGTAATTCGGAGCATTGAACTTACAGGAAAGCAACCAGCAGCAATAGAGATCACCCGACGAGATCAGTTTACTGATACCAGGTTGCAATATATTTGTATAGGGATAAGTGAATTTCGATCATTCGCTTGTGGCGACCATGACTATCACAGTGACTTGCTACGTATGGACGCATCTACCGCTGACCTTTTTATTTATATGTGGCGCCATCTCCAGCCCGACACAAATATTCATTCATTTTCTAAAGTTGTTTTTATTCTAGAGTAGCTATGTCCAACCCGCGGCCCAGTCGAAGGTTTTGTGCGGCCCAATTCAGATTTTGGCTGTAGTAAAAGTATCCTACATACTGACAACTTATCCTTATTTTGATAATCGTGAATTTGACATTTTTGTTGCAGGTGGTCCTCAGTTCCACTTTATCACGTCTGTTACCATTGCAGTTGGGATTCGAACGCTTTCAGTACATTAGCTTTAGCTAATAGTTTGCTAAGATCAAAGTAAGCCATTCAATGTGCGGCCCACATGAATATGTTATTCAATGCGCTGCCCTGGTTAAAAGATAGTGACATACTTATTGGCTCAGTAAGCCATTGGGTTGGACATAGCTTTTCTAGAGATACCAACAATTTATCTTGTTAATTTTTAAGATGCAATGAAAACGATGTTTCGTTTCCCCAATGCAAATATCTCTTTGGGCGATATTAAAATGCAATATGAACTTGGTTTCGAACAAGAGGAGCTGCAAAAATGTTGGTTATCAAATGGACAAATCCCGAAATTGTTTTGTCAGCAGGCACAGTTGTGTTCACTTGAAGTTGATCGACTTATGTGCTTCTAATAAAGCACGCTATAACATGCTTTCTCTAAAACATGTATACTCTCCACAAAAGTGTGTGACAAAGCTCCAGAATGTATTTTTCAGTGGGGACGATGGAAACCAGTCGATATCACTACCGGAATTTGTTTTGTAAGACGATTAGTAGATTTTTACCGCAAAACTTGACATTGCAATATTCCCATCTCACATCTGGATCAACAGTGTAGCACCAAGGTACTGGTTCTCCATCCGGATTTCTACAGAAATTCTTGGCCATGCCTTTCGTTGGCTTGTGTGCTGGTGTACTGCGTATTATATCAAATACAAATAATTGCAAAACCGTACTCACTTGAACGTCGTTCAACTCAAAAAGCAAGGGAGCACTTTTTACTGTACATCAGCGTGGCCCAACTGCTTTTTACCTTCGGGCCATTTTTCAAAAACGTGACAACTTGCGGACCACTCCGGACAAAATGATGCATAAAACAACAGATTTACAAGATTAAAAACTAAAAAGGGAAGATAAGCGAGTGCTTCATTGAAATTATTACACAATAGCGCATAGCAATTTATTACAAATCTCTATCATTGGGATACCTGTGGTGGAGGTTCCTTTATCAATAGTGCGTCAGTGTTAGCAAGTCTGCGACTATCGTACAATTTGCGTCTTCCATTGCCCATTTGATTTCTGTTTTTACATTTGACTTGCTTCATCGAAGAAAATGTGCTCTCACACACGTATGTATTTCCAAACATCTAGTGCATTTTTAGTGCGAAATCTTTCAGTTTGAGAAATCTAACTTTGCTGACTAATTATCAGAAGCTCTCTACAGTCTAGTCTAACGCCAGAAGCTCTCTACAGTCTAGTCTATTGTACATTTTTGTTAGAAGATGTTATTCTTGTTCTAATTAAAATTATCTGCTGTAACACACAAAATTAAATCAATATTGTGAGAAAGCTCGCGAGCCAAAAAAATTCGGTCCGCACCCCACATGCTGCCCGCGGGTGTCTAGTTGGACCAAACTGATGTACATCATCGTTCTGTACAGTGAGCATGCGGAAGCCACAAACCTGTTAACTGAGAAAATTGAAGCTTATCACATGGCGTCAAACATCGCCAATGATCAATTCAACCATTTTGATGCCCGCAAATTTATGGATGAGAATTGCCTCTTGTGTGTTTTCTCGGTGGCAAAAAGCTATTCGTTAACACTAACAGGATCGCGTGAAACTAATACAAGTGAAATAATTGCTTTTGATTTTGCATAAGAGCGTATCTGAAGTTTTAGAAATACGCAAAAATAACAACTTTTTAAAAATAGTTCCGAATGCAGAAAAGCTATGCCAAATTTCGAAACAGATAAACATGTTCAACACAAGAAAAATCGTAGTCTGTAGATCCCGGGTGCATAATTTTACATGTTTTAATGAAATTACAAGACATCATACTTGGAATGCGGATGAGGGTGCTGTGATGACCAGGCTTGGCAAGTTCTTCCTGAGGCTGTCTTATTTATGAATCCTCTGTATTGCTGTCCTTTGCTATATGGGTTTGAATAACAATCTATCACAAAAACATTGCACTTGCGTTGAAAAAGCACCGAACAGTGCATAAATTCCATTGGCATTTTTCCACCGATATTTACCTAATTCACGTTTCCCTCCTACTTTGGTGCATGTAACGTGTGAGCAAATACCGAAAACAGAAGCATACTTAAAACTCAAGTTCAAGCTTAAAAATGGGCAGTAAATTATATATGAAGTCAAAACTAACGCAGAAACCGCAAAATCAAACAAAACTTTTGTTTCCAATACTGTAGTCGTAATCATCAAAGACGAAAATGGTATCAAGCCAGAAGAACTTTTTCTGATCGTTTCCTGTACAAAATTTTAATAACAATTTTTTTGCAAACTCCGCCGGTGCCGAAATCGAAGTAATGTAAAAATGGTAATAGTATTCAACGCTTCAAAATATCGTTACTTGAGAAAACAGCATGCGTCGATCAAACGAAATCAAATCCATGGTGACCAATTAATTTGCACAAATGAACATGTATGTATCACAAAACGAAGAACAGGTAACGGTTACTTTGGCATAACTAAGCAAGAACGGTTTAGGGACATTTGATCACGCGACCATTAATCACTGACATTTAATCATACACACATAATTTACTCAAACTCTTAATCTACGAACCCCACAAGTTTTGGGCTTAGGATTTTAGGTTTAGGCTTTAGGTTTAGGGTTACATAGTTTGTTCCGCATTCTTTGATCTATTGAACTATACTTGTACAGCTCGATAATCACTCAGTGAGACTTTAAAGTACTTACGTCCTTTTGCATGTTGATGTGTCTAGTGATAATGTCTCTAAGTGATTAAACGTCTGGGTTTTTAATTGTCTGCGTAATTAACTGCGCAGTGATTAAACGCCAGTGATTAATCGCTGCGTGATTAAATAACGAGTGATTAAATGTCACCAAAACGTAAGAACATAAATCATCCACGATATAATATGACAAAGATACGCAGTCTCTACATCCGATTAGACGAATTCAACACCAACGTCGGCTCTGAAAGAAAGCCTTTCGATTTAAGTATTTTCTTTCACAAATTAATTTCAATATCCTGACGCTAACGAAAATTCTTCGCGAAAGCTTACTATTATCCTGTCTTTTTAAAATAATCCAATTTGTATGGCCGCATCATTCTGCGTAGAAAACATTCAACGCTAAAAACAAGATTTCTAAATATTTAAATTGACTTCAAAATTTATAGTTCTTCATTTACCTTGCTTTCTCGAGTGAAACTCAGCTTTGATTGAGTAAAGAACATTAGTTGACGCAACTGCGGAAAGAAGTCAGCAGTCAATATCACAATTGCTTAATGAATAAAAAAAAATCAAAAAAACGAAATATTTTTCACCTGAAATCTTCTGGACGCAATAGTTTCACAAAATCACTCTTGCGGATGAGCAAAAAATAATGATTCTTAACGCAATAGTTTCACAAAATCACTCTTGTGGATGAGTGAAAAATAATGATTCTTTTGCTTGGTGTGTGTAACCACGGGCTGCGTGTGATTCTTCTGACATAATATTTTCATGATTTATTTGGTGTTTAGTTCAGTAAGGGAGTCTCGAGACCTGTTTCGGTGAGTCTCGGTCTTCTGAACGTAGGTATCGGCTTTGAATGTTGCACTTTGCTTAGACCTGATGTTTTGCGCGCAGAATATTAAACTGAAACACGGCTTCATAAACATAAGCGTACAGCATGGGGATGCAGAGGGATGCGGTCGCATCCGCTGAAAAACGCTGAAAAATTAGCCATTTTTCGGGCAAAAATTTACCTTTGGGGACATTATACAGCTACATTCACATTTAAGTGAGGTGGTGTCTATTTTGCCATCAACGACAAAAGCTCTACTGAAACTATTTGGCCTTTCTTTTTTGCATCTGATGGCAAAATAGACACTGCCTTTAAGTGAACTGGAATCCTTTGGTAATTCCAATAGCCTTCAAGCAATTTGGACCAATTAAAAATCTTCATTCAAGTTTTGGGTAAAATTAGAAACATTTATGTAAATTCGGAACATTGGGGTATGGTCCAACAGCTTCAAGTAAATCTGGGCAAATGAGAAATGGTTCATTCAAATTTGGGTGAAATTAAAAAGATTCACATAAATTGGAAATATTTGGGTGAAGTTCATCAATTTACAAAAGCTTCATTCAATTGTGGCAACTTCAAGCAGTCTTATTCAAAGTTGGGTAATATAGAATAGCTCACTGAAAATTGAGTAAATTTAGAAATGTATGGGTGAACTAAAGGAGTTTAATCAAATTTGGATAAAATCAGAATCATTTGGGTAAATTTAAACAACCTCAATCAAATCTAAGCAATTTAAAACAACTTCATTCAAATTTGGGTGAAATTAGAAATTTTTCCATATACTGAGAAAATTTGGGTAAATTCCAACAGACTAAATCGAAATCGACTTTGAGCAAACGGCAATAGCTCTATTCAAATTTGGTCAACGTGGAACAGCTTCATTCAATTTTGTGTAACTTCAAATAGCTTCATTCCAATTTTGGCAATATACAAGCACTTCATTGAAATTTGGATAGAATTATAAACATTTGGGTAAATTCTAACAGCCTCAATCGAATTTGGGTAATTGAAACAGCGTCATTCCAACTTGGGTACAATTGGAAACACCTGAGTAAATTAGAAGAGGTTCATGTAGATTTGCATATATTATAGACATTTGGGTAAATTCCAACAACCCAAATTAAATTTGGGCTAATTGAAGCAATCTCATTCAAACTTGAGTAGAGTTAGAAATATTTTAAAATTAGGAACATGTAGTGGCAACCCACCATTCCAACTAACCCTAATTTTTGTAAACAACCAATGTTTGATGCTGTAAAGTGTTTTTGAGCTACAAAATTGGGCAAATATTTTTTGCATCCCCAAATGCACTCCTGTACACCTGTGTTCATAAATCGCATCAAGAAAATATATACACACTTTTGAAAGTTTTCCGAATCACCACAAATGGAGGTGATAATTACTGTAGATATAAATAGAAAATGTAGGCATCTGGCTTTGAATCTACTTTCGTTTTTTTTTATCAGATCTTATTCTCAGAATTTGAGCTAAGCCTCCGTGTTGGCCACTCAGGTCTGGACTGCATCATTGGTTTGATTGTCATTTTCGTAGATGTTTGAGGCTATACAATCAGTGGCGTAACTAGAAGTTGGAGTCAGGGGGAAGAACTTAACTGAAGGGGGCCCACTAGCCTGTACGCAGAAAAAAATCTGAGAAATGATAATGAATCTGGATGTGGATGGCTATGCTAAAACCCTAAATCACCGGAAAATACTCGAAAAACGCAAAAAGCAGCAACCTACTGAAAACCAAAAGAACTCTAAAACCGAAGCATAAGCTAAGTGGCCGTCCGGATTTTACATTTAACTTGCCAGGGGGGAGGTCCGCACCTTGCACCCCTTCAGTTACGCCACTGTATACAACAATGTAGGATTGTCATATGTGGCTCTCTCTGTAATGAAGATACTTTGGCCACTCCTGACTTAGCTTGATGAAGCAGTTTTGGTAAGGGAAGGCTTATCTGTTCATTTCGTAGTTAAAACACGAACGTTTACCTGCAGTCGATACGCAAAACGAACTCAACTTGAAAAAAGTTAATCCCGCACACGTAATCCAACTCATCAACGTGGCCACGCGGTGTCGACCTTTTTTCAACGTATCATAGTTGCAAGCAATAAGAGAAATGAGGCTTCATTACCAGGTGTTTTTGATGAGACCACTACGTCTGTCATATCGAAATCCTTGCATTGTTATTTTCACCGCAAGACTTGGTTGCCAAAATTTACAGCTGCTATTCACGTGACTAACTGCGTGTTTATCAAAGCTTTAAGGAAAACACTGCCCGAGTTGGCCCGTCAGCTGCGTAGACGAACCTATGAAATATTTCACAAAATCTTGTACGAGGTTTTGGTTGTCATAGAAAACAGTTTGTTTTGTTTTCCTTGTCTGCAACGTGAAAACTGAAGTGGTCAAGATGGTGTTAAAACACTGGGTTGCACGTACAACAAAGGCGGATCCAGAGGGCAGTTCGGAGCAACTGCCCCCCCAAATGTTTTGGGCGCCTGTTTGATATGAATACGCTTTCTTGGTGCATATGAAAATATGAACAGAAATGAAAAAATGCTCTAAACTAAACAATGTCCATGAGTCGGCACTAGGACTGCATCGTAGTTTTGCAACAAAAAGGTGAGTAAATTAGCCTCTTGTTGAAACTAATGCCCCTGGTTGAAACATATTACATCGTGCTAAAAGCTGTAGCAACAGTGACTGATGGCCATATGCATTTCGTCCTTTTGTTGCAATCGCAAACCCGTAGACAGCTCACGCCGGTCACGAATAGTGTTTGTCTAACGCTATTCGCGAGATCTGCAGCCGATAACAAAATACATAGTTTGAATAAGAGCTGATGATTCTATCTGAATAAGAGCTGATGACGCCTACATCGTAGGCGAAATATATACTCTGTAACATGGTAAAGTGTCTGATTCTTTGCTGAGAAAGGATCTCTTTCAATAGACAAAATACATAGTTTATTGGTTATCTCCTCACGAAGATTTGAGCAGAAAAACAATCTTCAGGTGCACCTTTTAACTTTTTCGTTGACAACTGTGGTGTTGTCTGAGATTCGTGGTTTTGAATTGGCTTTAGGTCAGCGGTCTCAAACTCAAATTGCTCCATGGGCCACATGAGGACTTACAAGGTAACCCCCGGGCTGCATTAAGACGCTGACGCAACAGTAGCGGTACCTGAACTTAATTTTACATCTTATTTTCTGCGAAAGGTATCAGGAATTATAGGCAAATCATTTCTAGACGTCTCTACGTTGGTATTAATCAATTCTAGCCGTCTGAGAAACTTGTTCACTATCTACCTGAGCACTTTTAAACACCGGTGAATAAACTAACGTAAATGTTATTCATTTCATTAATTTTCATGCCCGCTTTTATTCTAAGGGGAGTTGCGGGGACAAGATCCATGGGAGAACTTGGAACACCTGACGGTCAACAGCAGTTTCAGATAGTTATGCTGGATCCACACCAAGACAGGACCAAGCAAGGTCAGAGATGCAGTTAGTCCACCTCGGATTTGGACAACATCTGGGTCGCTTTCCCGTGGTTTTAGCCAGCAGGGCTTGCCTCACCATCTTTCGTTGGGTATTGTGGATACATGATCGAACTAACGTAGTTGTGTTCTCTCAGTTAGAAGTGGTTCGACATTCAGGGCTCTGCGAATTTCACAGCTGCGCACTTTGTCGCGAAGTGTCACACCAGGGTCGTAAGAAAGGGGGCATATTGCCCNGGGTGCCGAATCACTGGGGGGCGCCGAAAAGTCGCAACAATNTCGCAAGTTTTTTCTTCAATGCAGTACATTTACTCCCAAAATAGTTTAGGTTCAAATATGGAGGCGCCAAACTTATTTCTTGCCCCGGGCGCAATCTAACCCAGGGGCGGATCCAAGGGGGGGCGACTGGGGCGATCGCCCCCCCTGAAACCTATGAAAGTAATTTTATTTACCAAAACTTTTTACAATTCGAAAAACAATATTCGCCATATAAGGCCATTTTGCCGCCCACTGTTTTGACAGAGCAGTGTTGTGAAGTACACTTCATCTCTCTTACAGTAGCAAAGTTTTTATGAGAATTAATACCAAATATTATTAAAATTGTCCCCTCTAACGTTACTGGCTGGATCAGCCTCTGATCTAACCTCGGTACGCCCCTTTGTCGCACCGTGGACTCTTCTCAAAAATCCCATCTTTGGTGCTTGCACCTGAGTTAATATTCTTTCGGTCATAACCAAGATTCATGAACATAGGCAAGGATCGGAACAAAGAATGATTTGAAAACTGACAGTTTACGGTGTTTGAAAACACCCGTTTTGTGACCACAGAGTCATGAAGTTCACGCAGAACTGCGTTAGCTTTACCAATTCATGTATCAATCTCCTCGCTAGGCCTTCAGTCACTCGTAAATACCACCCCTAGGTTCTTGAAATTCTCCACCTGCTGCAGTGTATTGCCACTCACTTGCCACATACACTGCCTTGGGTTTGTAGAGACATAGTACCTCGGCATTTTTAGTACTGATTTTCTTTCCGGTTCGGTTGCACGCAGCCGAAAACCGATCAAGGGCATGCTGAAGTCTGTTGAGAAGATGCTAGCAGTCGGAGGTGAGCACGGATCAGGACTGGATCGGACTGCAATTTTTTTGAAAATTGGAGGATCAGGACTGGATCGGACAGAGAAAATTTTTGTTGTTTTAATGTGATTATTCTGAAAATATCAAAAATTCAAGTTGTGATCCGATTTCACAGGGTTGCTAAATGGTAGTGTATATTTCGCCACCAAATGCAAAAACTCTGCTGGGACTATTTTGCAATTCAAACTGCATCCACATTTGTTCACATAGAACGTTGAGTTCTAGTAGCAACTAGCAAAATGAACATAGTTGAGTGGCTAGTGTCTATGCCTGCTGTGCGATTGTTCGTTGGTTCTGCTCTCACAATTTCCTTTGGCTTAGCTTGTAGAGGTTACACCTTTGATAGGAGTGTTTTAGCAAAAAGTTCAGGGTTTCAGGGTGTAGCCTATGTTTAATTTTTGGTTGAAGGTTTACCTTTAGGGTTGAGGTTTACGGATTAGTTTTCGGGTTTAGGTTTTAGGTTCAACTTTTGGGTTCAACTTTTAGGTTCAACTTTTGGGTTCAACTTTTAGGTTTGAATTTAGGGTTTAGGTTTTGGGTTTAGGCTTTGGGTTTAGGTTTTGGGTTTAGGTTTTGGGTTTAGGTTTAGGTTTTGGGTTTAGGTTTTGGGTTTAGGTTTT
>JGI24158J21664_10003009_pt1 | contig 20883 bp, 7 predicted proteins | sample Ectturendosymbi3_FD_21664 | JGI IMG/M metagenome (IMG submission 21664) | reverse complement strand
CAGTCAAACCAACGCACAGTGGACACCTGCAAAAATTTACGGTTTTGTGTATGTTGCACAACGGTTTTCAGTCATTTGAAGAAACATTACTTGGGTAATACCAAAAAATGTTAGCGTCGAACTTTTGAGAGTGCACGTACTCTAGTTAGAGTACCTTTCATACACAACGTTAGCTAAAGCCCCAGGGATGCACCATAGATTATCAGCAAACAGAAAAATTAAACGTAAAGCCAAAATTTTTACCAATACGTTACAAGATCGTAGTCCTGCTTCCACACATTTTTCGGAATCAGTTTTTCCACTGTCACGTTCAAAAGTTAAAAGTAGTAGCTGGTTTGCTTCACTTAATTGAGAAAACATTCCTTAACGATTTCAGCCTATGCACTGAATAAAGTTCCAAAGTGATAAACAGCTGATAAAACACTGGAAATGTGCTTAAATAAGCTGAAACTTTAAAATATTAAATTAGGATGTAATAAAATAGCCACCAGCGACTTACGCCACATAGACAGCAACGTTTCTCTCCATACCAAGTGCACCAGGACAAACTGAAGGGTGCATTGGCTACAAATATTCATCAAAAGCAAAGTTGCTGCATCGCTCAAACGACATTACCGTACCTCCATTTGCAGGGTCTTGTTCTCCATGACGCCTTTGTCCCTTTCACCTTTCTCCAGCTTCAGAGCCTGTTCCAGCTGAAGTGCAAGGAGATCGATTGAAAATCTCGCGATTTTATTGGCGGTATTAACCACTCATATTTATTCTGAGCAAACAACGGCGAAGCGACAATGCTTTGCGAGCATTTCCAATCAAGAACAAATATTTTATGACCGTAACGGTGCTTCGTTTGTTGACTCAGGGCAGTGATTTGAAGAAAAACTACAGTTTTTGTTTTCGAATCACACCTCATAGCAGTTTGTAGGAAACAAAAGAGAGCGCACTGCCCAAAGGTATTTATCGCAATTGTTGCTAGCATTCCGCTCTATCCTGGTGCTTTGGCCCTTTTCTGCAGCAACTTTTCTAACATGCCGTGAGTGCAGAACAATCTCCACACGAGTCACGAGATGTAAGACACGTGTAACGCAAACATTTACCGTAAAAGCGCTAACACATGACTTGCGTCAGGCCTAACCTAAAACAAAATTAAAAGTTGGCCGTGGCCGGTGCAGTCACAATTCAAGTATCGGGATCAGTGCCAGCTTCACACATTGAACAAATCTAACACAGTTGATTTAGCTGACAACACAGAAAAGGACGTTTAAGAACAACAGATTGGACTAACGCAAAAACTGAAATCCTCATCGATGAACTTGTGTGGCCTTTGAACAGAGCGTTTCAATTATGATCCAAAGAAAAGTGTCCTAGGACGTTTTGGATTATATGTAGTGAAAAGCTGAAACAAAGATACACCAAATATATCTATTTAGGGGTGTGGCGTGGATTGGACTTGTAGAATATCAGTAATACAAGAACAATGACTGTTAACTGCCAAACCGTCAGTAGTAACGGCAGTAAGACGAATGATGCAGTGGATAAAGTATTTTCAATGCGATCTCAAGATGTCCCCAGTGCCAGATGTTTGAATTTAAGGCGAAGTGATGCGCGTGAAACAAACGTTTTTTACACTCGGTTTTGGTGCCCTAGAACAGGGTCTCCAAACTTTTTCGTCAGGGGGCCACATAAGCTACTACACAACATTTCGAAGGCCGGACATTTTACGAAATGAGATTGTTTCGGGATGTTTTACATTTTACCAAATCAATAAATTTTTCGTAAATATATGATTTTTTCATTATTGACAAAATGTCTTCGCGGGCCGGACGAAATGGTTTCTTGGGCCGGATTTGGTCCGCGGGCTGTAGTTTGGAAACCCCTGCGCTGGAATTTTGATCACATCAGCTTTACATGCGAACACGAAAAGTCAGACTCATGTTATGCTTGATCAGTCTTGATTGTGACAAAATCAGCAACAGTGGAAGCCATTGCTATGTTGTAAATCACAGATTTGGCGCTTGCAAAAGTAATTTTTGAAATAATCTTGGCAAAAAAACTTATTTCTTAAGGCACTAGCTTGTGGTAAAAGTATTGGTCTTCCAACTCTTGCAAGTTCCAGGTGAAAAAAACAGTCGCTACGCGATGTTGAGCCAAAGTTAGGGGAAGTATATTAGAGTGTGACCACATTGATTATTTGCTCGTGGTAGTTGCAACAGAAAGCAGACTAAGGCTTACTTTGTCCACCCTGGACCGCACGGATTCAGGGGCTAACTCTTCGTCTTCGCTGTTAGACGCCATTTTCCAAACGCTCTGCTCGCAACAGCGCTTTCCACGTCCTTGGTGCAATGACGTATTTCCCAATAAAGGTTAAAGGTTACAGAAATCAGAAAATAAGGCAGNAACGAGTTGATGCGGAATGAAGAAATGCAGACGTCAGAATAAGTGAACGTACTCTACAAACTAAACAACACATTTCACAACGGTCACTCAGCTTTTGCACGTGTACACAATTCCTTCGTCTAAAATCTGCATCTTTAATAACACAAGCGAAGCGCAACTTTTTCAAGACTTTCAAATTATTCCTCAACTAAAACTGCTTGTCTCTACGTGCTCGGTATGAGTCGAGTCGCTTGAAGACGTTTCAGGCCTTCGGTAGAAGCTTAGGAACACTGTCTATGCTAGGGCAGGTCTTTCTACTACATTATATTCACTTAACTTGCGCGTTCCGACATGGTGTGGAGCAGACTTTTTCAGCAGTTGTGTAACTAGGAGAGCGGTTTCGGAAAATGTGCTTCTTTCAGCGCGAAACTGACGAATCACTTCGTGTCATGAAACGTTTCAGTGCTCTCGCACGTCTCAAACCTGGCATTTACCGCTGGTGCATAACCTATTATATCTGAGCAAAGTAACGGCCAGATGTTAAGCGACGGCTGCAGATTATTTTCACCATATGGAGAAAATAAACTGGTAAGACAGTCCATTTCCAATATCCGCAAACAACTTTATCTGTGTCTATGAATGAAGGCGGTCCTTCCTCCAGTGTGGACGCGTGGTTTCACCAGCTTTGTGCTTTTGATAATCTCAACCTGGTTTTCCTTTTGTGGAATGAGTTGAGCAGCATGTAGGACGCAGTGGCGATGTCAGGGGCAATTTGGCGCAAGTTCCCTCCGAAATAACCACTGCGCCCCCGAATTGGCGCACGTTTACCCAAATGCCGCCTTTTCATCTATTCATTGTGCTTTCACAGCATTTTAGGAACTACCTCCCACATACAGCTGGTTTAAATCTGCTACGGGTAGGAAATACCAAGTCTGCAACAAGTTGCGCAATAGTTACTGCTTAAACATTTCTGCCTCTGCAACCCATGATCAACGCATTTGTTGGCAAAACGTTGCACTGCTCTGATGACCAGTGGGCACCATTTGGTACTTCATAACGGCTCAAGTATAAAGCAATTAACCTAATATATGTCACTTTAAGTCCTGACACGAAAGATACAGTGGGTTGTGAGGTAACACGTTTCTACTACTTCAAAACTGTCTTTGTCCCAGTGCTAATTTCCAGCCTCACAGTAAAATGTTTCTTCAACATTGTTCAAAATCCGTTTATCCTCTACTAAAAATTTGACGATTTTCTAGATTTACCCTTTTGTCACCATCACTTCTCTCAAAGCTCGTTATAAACGAACTTCTGCGTGCAGCTCAATACCCTTGATCTATCGTGGCAACACAACCCGAAGCCTAACGCTATAGGAAACACGCCACAAATCCGCAAATGGGATCAGATCCAGCGATTTCGCGGCCTACTGATTTAGAATAGGAATAAAATGCCCGGTACGTGGATTGCGTTGTCATCCAATGCGCCGAGTATGTCGACGGACGCGTGCTGACCTGACCGAACGTAATCTAACCGAAATGAAACAGCAGCCAGCACACCCTTTACCAGTTACAAGTTTCATTGAGCAGGCAGTGCTGTAGCAGTTGATCACATTCAGCGAAGCTTGATTTTTGAGGACAGTGACCTTGAAGTCTAGAAAAACCTGCCTGGCTTCTTCACAAACTCAACTTTTACGTTTTTCCTGTAATGTTGCGATCTTATCAATATGCAAATTTGAATTTTCCACTGACAACAAACTCGGTTCTCCTAACCAATAGCGCTCCCTCAGTCGTACTTCTAATTACACTGTGTGGAATTCGTATGCCCGTCGACGCTAACAACTCTTGGGCCGGTTGCCTGCACGCGATTTCTAACCCGGCTACAATGATGTGGATATTGCAACAATAACTAGCAGCGTGGTTGTCGGCAGGGTTGATTTCACGCAAAACGCTATATGACCAGACGACGACTTGATGAGGAACGCAGAATATGGTTCAAGAAGAATAAAGAAAAGATATAAAGACGCCAACAAACGTGGTATCAATCAAGTAACAAAGCATTGCTCGTTGGGAGACAATTCACACGTGCACAGCCCCAATACTCATTGTGTAACGCGACACCTACAGGGACGCTATCTAGCCGGTCCGCCTCGCACTCTGATTGGTTGAATCGCAACACTTCCATGGAGCCTACTTGATATCGAAAGCAGCGCCCGCTGACGTAACAAGGGCGTTTGAAGAGCAAAACACCAGAAGCTACTTGTTTTTCATAAAGCTTTTCTGAAGAATTGCATTAGCTTTTCATGAGACATTCTGAAGATCTCTGACAATCTGCCAAGTGACGTTTGCTTAAGAGGATCGCATTCGATGAACCGCATACAAAGTCTCAATATGCGGTGATATCAGTTTGCTTGCACGGAAAACAAAAACCGTAGGTTTGTATGGTTGCAAAGTTTGTCAGTGATATTTTCAGAAGCTAAAGACAAGGAAGAAAACTAGATCGACAGGCGTTGCTTGCAACAGTCTCCATAGGCATTGTAAAGAAAATGCGATAAGTAAACATTGCAAGCATTTGTGCATGTTTAAATGCATAGCCTACGCAACCTGATAGGACACGATGGACAAACATCCTTTATCGCTAAACTGTAAAGAAGTTACATAGCTTTCTGTACAAGGAACGTTTTTCTCCTTTCCTTGTAATGTGGTGACGTTTGCATATTTTTTTAAAACAAACAGGTATCCCAATGCGAGGCACATATTTTAACAAGAACAAATGTTTTAGCACCACGGCAATAAATTACAGGTGCTATGTAGAAAACCTCTGTTTTTATATATTTTCTTGTGGTAATGAAGATTGCAACACTACCGTGTAAATTCTGCTTGGCTGTGACGAGTTCTTGTGGCGTCATACAATTCGAGCAACGCATTAAATGCTGTTTCAGAAAACAATAGACTTGGTTAACTATAGAAACATAAAGCCCACACAATAATACGAGGGGATTTCATTTTAACAAGCTTTTGTTTTCTGATTACATAAAATTTACAACAAATTTTTCAAACATAATAAGATTTTTTAATTGTTTTATTCATGCCAATCATTCATTTTTAAGAACCGTGGAGGCAACGCGATTGGTTCTCTGAAAAATGTTTTTCTCTTTTCATTCAAAACAGTCATGAAGTGATGTTTTTGTCATAACCATCATCACTAAAACCTTTCGCTGCGACGTAGAATACTTGGTTGAAGTATTTATGTTTGCCACGAGTGTTTAATTATATAAAGAACCTCTCCAAAGGAGCAATTCCAAACAGGAGATCAATTGACTTCTTGGGCAAAATGAAGAAAGTCTGATGAGTTTTTCACAAATTTCCAAAGCTTCACGCGAACAAGCACCCATGTTAAGTTCTTTTCTGTTAAGCTCTTTATGTTTAAGTTGATGAGTCAGAAAAATCTGAATTTAAGAGGTGAGGGTTTCATTAATAAACCCCATTCCTCACATGATTGTGAATTAGACCACCAGGGAATAATAAGCAACAGATTTCAAAACAAGAAATGTGACAGTTTTGTGAGAGCGTATTTGCTGGTTAAAGTTTAACGCTACTATATGTTAACGAAAGCGTTAAACTCTGCGCTTTATTCAGTTCAAGTTAGTTAGCCACAGTTAATGTTGATTCATTTACATCCCCGATACCGTCACATTTGAAATGGCTGCTAAATGTCATATAGCAACAGGCAACCTAAATACGCTCACTGTAATAAAGCTAGCAGCTACCAAATGCAGTGGACCTCATAGTACAAACGTGATATGAAAATTTTCGACTGCCAAACGTCGAGATACTGATGATCCACGGCAATAGGACCGCTCTATTTTTGCTTGCTAGCGACCCTCAGTGGAGAATTGGGATACACTCCTGCAAGTGAAACGTGACATGGGCAGCTTTCCCGACGAAAGAGCGAGCTGCTGTATCCACGGAAAATACAGATTTCCCGCTTGCGGCGTTCTGCGACGCGCGCAGACGTTTGAAAAGCAGGAAAATCTTTGTCCGCCAAGTGGCGCAAGTGCAGCACCGAAACTGAACGAAATCTTACGATATGACCTGCGATCATTCCCGAAATTCTTTTACGCCCTTCATCAACAACAAGTCACGACGGATAGCGTACTGGCGACTTACCCTTTCGCTGACAGCGTTGTATTTTATGGCGATCTCATCTCTGTCTGCCCTGGACTGCGCAAGAAGATCTTCAACCCTGCTCAGCTCTGCCTGGAGCATGCGATTCTCTTCCTGCATCGAGAAAAAAACAGTTTAATGTATACATTATTCCAAGCCGAGCGTTTTGTAACCGTTGGCATAAACGGAGCTGACGGACAAATCGCAATTGTAATGATAAGAGAGAACACAAATGGCATTTGCGACAAATATAGGTTTTGTTGCACAAATTATACTTCCAGCGCACTTAAACTGCAATAAAATAACAACAAAAGCACTTGTACATTCTCGAGGTGCATCTGTGCAATATCTACCTAAAATGAACTTAAGTAGATTTTTCTTTCTATCTATAATCTCCAAGGTTATGTACCTCTAGAAAAAGTATTTGTGTTCCTGATCCTCTTGAAAAGGATGAGGAAGACATTCCCTGTGTTCTTCCCTCAATACACTATTGCGCTATGCGATAATGATTTGAAAGGCAGAGCAGAGGAAAGTTTGAATCGAGTAGATCACAGACTTTTGCCTTCAGCCAGTAAATTTTGTTTTATAGAATCATTTACCAGTGTAAATTTCATATTCTATTATGAAATTGGAAAGGATCAAATCAGTCTAAACCAGAGGTTCCCAACCGGGGGTACATGTACCCCTAGGGGCACATTTTCCTGTCCGAAGGGGTATATTTGAGGTTAGCAATAGAAGTGAAATGTATATTTACATATCTTTTATTTCCAAATGTTTATATATATATCAGTGAATATTATTCTCAAAAGCCGTTATATGCTATTGTTCAATATATCTATGGTTAATCACGCTAAAATGTTTTGTCATAAGAAATTTTACGGGTACACGTTAAACTGTCGAAACGCTGAAGGTGTACATGCTTGTCTTTCGAAATGTTGGAGGGGTACATACTGATATGTCGGAATACTGAAAGGGTACATGGTCAAAGAAGGGTTGGGAACCCCTGGTCTAAACTGAGACACAACCTTGTTTATCACCCTTCCTACCTTTTTTCATGATGTATATTAAATAAGACCGTATACAAAGGCGCAGGATCAAAAAGAGACAAAGTTTGATTTTTTACATCAAATGAAGAAGTTTTTGGTTCATCCATATACATGTAATGGAACTACGGGGGTGTAATGGTTAGTCGCGGTGCTTATAGTTTCACGGTTTAGTATTGCAGAGCTTTCAATAATGTTGAAGTTGAGATAACTCTATAATCTTTCGTATTTAAGTTCGTTAAATAGTAAAATATAAATATGTTGCATATCCTCAACGTGTGCCTGCAAGCAATACGTTCAACGCCCTTTTCAAAATATCACATTACCGAGATTTGAAGCAGTGCAACCCGGTTGGCTACTCGCTTGTGCGTAAGTGCATGTACTGCGGGTTTCCAGTCGACGGGCCATGCAGCATGACATGTGAGGGTGCCGCAAAAACGCAGAGTAAATGGTGTGTCCTCGTGTATGCGTTACACCGCAGCTGTGAATTTACAAACTAAGTGTTCCTTCGTGGACACTCGCTAGAATTAAGAGCTGTGAAACAGGTGCGTGCGCTGACACTGCAAAAAAAAGTTAAAAATCACTGGGCGACGCGACGGTCGCTTGTCATCATTGTTTTGAGAATTCTTTGTTGACAACGTTTACAGCGAACTCTTCGTGCTATCTGTTGTTCTGGCATTTTTTAATAACTCTGTTTTCAATAGATCGAAACTTCTGTTGTAAACACAGTCCAAAATATTCATCTATTGTTGATTAGTCACATGGAAGATTGGAATTGATAACAAAAAATTGATTAGTAGTAGACAATACGACTCGCATCAGGGACGTGCACCCCTAGCCGGGAATGCGAAGCGTGAAGCCCAACTTAAACTTTGAAAGCACCAGAAGGTAAAACAGTTTAACAGTTTTTGACACTAAAAGTTAAGTATCGTTGGTGGAAAATTGCACCGCGAGGTTACAATGGAGTGAATAGACCTGACCATAATGTAGTAATCATCTCTATCTCTCTCTCGTCAAAACACGTTTGCCCATGTCATTATAGGCGACACAGACAGGCCCAGCGAAACAAGTCAAAGCATTATTAAATAAGAACCAAAGTACCTCACAGTTTGTGAAACACATTCAAGTGACCTATAATCGGTGAAACAGTTTCAAAAAATTCATATAAGCCCATGGTATTTTATGCGCTGGTTGCAAAAACGCATGGCAAGTGAGCCATCAACAGTGTCTGTTCAGGTCCGTATGATTTGTAAGTACGCTGCTTTATGAATGATTCAGTTGTAGGGAAAAGTGTAAATTAGCGAAATATAATTAGCGCACAATTATTTCAGACCGAGTAATCAATTAAGATTTTTTAAGAAGATAAACGGGCACCAACATAATAAGATGCGATGGTGTTGGAATAAGATGAGGGAGCAGCCAAATCCGGCAAACACTTCACCTGCAGTGATCGAGCCATTGCTTGTTCGCTTGACCGGTTTTCTCCTGTTCGATCTGGTTCACGGAGATTTTCGGTTATAATCTCTCTCACCCGGGCCCCAATGGACCGCCCAACTCCTTCTCTGTCGCCTCCAAGAACAGTGTCTTCAACGTTCTGCGTATAAAACTTTGTATTGGCATGTCTAGCACACAAGAAAACCAACCGCTTGGTTAATTTTTGACAAATCAGAGAATACCTTTTTTCAGCAGTAGCTAACACCAACTGCAGGTTTACTTCTTGCAGCTCAGTTTTTCAGATCCTACATCTCCACAATGTGATTTAATTGTTTATGAAAGATAACTGTTGTAACTGTTGTACCAACTCTAACTTCAGTGTTAACATCCTTTGTCTACGTTACTATCCAAGAAAACAAATTCCCTCTTAAGGGCATTCAAACGACGATGTTTTGCACATACAAAATATATTCACTGTCTGCAGCTATTTTATAAACCAGCTTCAATGAGAACACATTCTTGTGATGTCGTATTTGGAAAAAAAGCTGTTGGGATACGTGATCCCAACTTCCGTAGATTAACTGCGTGATCGTACTTACAAGCGATGAACGCTCATAAAGAGTAAGCACACAAAGACAAGCGGTGTGAACACGCGTGTGAGCATTTAACTGACTACTCTTAAATGAAGCTCGAGTGCAAATGCGTGCAATCGCACTCTAAGCAGATGCTCTTTTTCCTTGGCATGATTTATTCCAAAACCTTGAAATCGCCCGATCGAACATCATAACTATTCAGTCGGTGATTAGGTGTTAGGGGTAGCGCCGCTGAGAGGCTTTCACTCCGCTCTTTAGTTAAAAGTTTGCTTCATCGTGTCAATACTTATCATCTGGAAAGATTTGCCATTATCAAAACCAGGGCTGTGGAGCCGGAAATCAAATTTCAGGCTCCGGTTAGGGTCTGGCGCCAGCTTCAGGCATCTAAAATTTTTAGCTCCAGCTCTGGCTCTAGAGCTAATTGTTTTTGACTACGGTTCCAGAATGACTTCGTCCATTGAAAACTGAAAGCCTTCGTATTATTTGTACAAATGGCTTGCCCCCCAAACTAGAGCTGCACAACTGGAACCCAAATTTCAGGCTCCGCTCCCGACTTCTGATACACCATCTAATAGTTTTTGGCTCTTGGCTCCGGCCATCCAAAATTGCTTAGTCTCCGGATCCTGGCTCCAGCTCCATAGCCCTAAAACTGCCTGTCATGTTAGGATAAAATAGAAAACGAACGATTAACACGACTTAATGAACTCGATGTGAAAACAGTACATTCTTATGCAAAAAAAAACGTGTTTCACATGGTTGTTGATTGCCAAACCTCATGTTTGTATTGTTCTGTTTTTTTTTTCTTTTGTTGTACGTCCGCGCTGTAATTCACGTTGTAGAAGAAATGACACTAGTTTTGTCTGCTAGGCTTGAAGCGCCACCTTCATGCTGAACAAAGTCGGACGATTCACAATCAACCAAAACTGATCAGCACTTGATAAACGTTTTGCGGCAACTAAGTCACTTTGGATTTCTCACATTTCGCCGCCGAGGAATGGGCAAATAAGTCGTAATTAAAGATAACACGTTCTTCAGTAAATGACGTTATCATTGACAGCCAGGGCCGCAACTAGGTGAATGATAGTAAATTGTTGTTGTACCGAACAACTAAACATGTTTTTGAAAACTTCGGGGGGATTTGCCGGTTGCCCCCCTGGTTGCGGGACTGGTGACAGTGGATCAAGTTCTATGTCAAGACCTTTTTGTCTTGCGACGTTTAGGAACAGCGTGTTTTTACCTTCGCAAGCCTCAAAGCTACAGCTGTTTCGAAATGCCGACCGCAACCGATCGGTTCGACCTTTCACACTGCAAAATCGTTGTTAACGAACATAACTTTGCCGGTTATTTTAATCGCTAGATCAACTATTTCCGTTGACCAATCACTAAAAACTCCTAATCGCAAACCTTGAGGACAGATTACAATGTTTGCTCTGGTTACTTATTAGCTTCCCGCCAAAAGCCACGACGCTAGTTTTTTTCCCACGTGCCCCACTTGTGCCGTTTGCGCTTCCTGTGAAACCGAACATAAACGAAATGTCCTACCGCATCGTTAAAACAAGTTTTGTTCAAACGCCGTCTATTTGCTTAATTTTCTGAGCAAATACCAGTTGCGTTGGAGAAGCGGTCATGTCTGCACACGCTACCGGCCGATGTATCTCTTCGCTTAGTCATATTATGAGTTTGCGGCCGTTGAAAAGTAAACAGCAAACTCAGGTGTGCATAACCTTGTGTTGTGGTGCGACATTTGCACAGTGCTCCAGCTCCTGCGGCCTGAACTGCGCTCAAGAAAACACGGTTGGCAAAAAAAACTTGTTTCCCTAAAATTCTTCACAATCGTAGTGGTATTTCGAATTTCGTTCACTTCGGGCGTTCATCTGGACCAACTTCGGATTCACAGGCATGTCTGCCAATGAGTTGCAAGTTGCAACTGTCCAATCTTTCAGCGGCTGCGATACAATTCTTTAAAAATTAAAAACTTTTTTTGCTGAAGACAAGGAAGTACCATTGTAAAGTGGAAGCAGACATAAGTGACCAAATAAAAATAGATGGAATATAAAGTTTTCCCATTGAAACTATACTTTTTTCTTATGAATAAAAAAAATGAAAAGGGGAGTGCCAAGTAATTTTAGTAAGATGACGATTTAACGTTGCAATACACCACGCGTTTGAAAAAAGCGATACAATATTCGTTCAACAACCTCAAAAACACAAAAAATGCAGCAAATTATGCAGCAAAGCAGGAACGAGTATTTTTAGCAAGGTATTAGTCATTGTTACAAAGATTGTAAACCCAGCATAGTATTTTTATATCCTGGAAAGTTGAGATTTTAAACTCATTTCCAGACAAAATGCTTCTTAGTTTACATAACTTGTCAAAAACACGGTTGAAAATTTCATTCGTGAATTCACGTGTGTAGCAAAACACAGATACATGATGAGACTTTGATGTTAAGATCAAAATCCCAACAGTTTACGCGAGATGAAGCGAACTGCATTACTGTATTACCAGTTCTAAACTTTAGCGATGGTACACTGGCTGAAACAAACTCAATTAAAGGTCATTTCAGAAATTTTTGAAGATGGATCTTTGATTTTGTAGAACTCTCCAATTTGTCGAAAAGCACTGTTTTTGTCGATGAAAAGCCACGTCATGTATCCTGTTATGTTCATCTCAAGAGAGGCATATACTTCATTCATTTAGACTGAACAAGTTTCAGCAACATGGAGTGAGCACAGAAAGTATTTCTTGAACACCTCGTAGAATTGCATCCTTTACGATAATTCTGTTGGATATCGAAAAGACTGTTTCTTAAAGTGCTAACCACCTTGGCACCAAACTCAAAATGCAAATATGCTGATGTTTTTTTTCCGAGGAAAAAGGAATACAAAGTTCACCAAAACGTCTGCCTGTGACAATGCTCTTCAAAGTTTTCTACAGAAGCGTACGTTTTTCCTGATTGGAATCGGAATGTTTAGGGGTGATCTTGATCTGATACAAAAACTTGTTTGCCTACAGTTAAAGCTGTTATAGCTCATAGTTCACCTGTCCTCTAGATAAACCGATAGTTCTTGTGATCATGAAGATTTGAACGGAAAGCAATGTTTTGCAAACATCCTAGATCTGATGAAACTCAATTTTTTTAGTAAAACAACTTGGAATAAATTGCTAGCCACAGCGCACAGATGTAGCTGGCTGAGAAAATAATTTACACGCCTCTCAGCAACGGTGTAAGATCTGGGTGTCGTCTATCATTTGGATTTCGTATATTTCAGATGCCATTTTTAGTAACTGGCGTAAACTGATGTCATGAAAAATGTATCTGTTGTGCTGACTATCTGTTCAATCACAAAGGACCCTTGACTCCTAATGTTCAGCGCAGTGGTACTCAAACCTTGCTGACGTGCAAAGCAGCTAAGTATCAATGAAAACTCACACATTTTGACCCTGGCTATTGGTACCTGACGTATTTTGAAAGATTAGAAACGTAATCAAAATCAGTTGACATGTACAAGTTTGTTGCACAAGGTATGCTTGCAATGCATTCAAGAAAAAAAAACAATATACCACCGAAGACCCACCTACACTAAGATGTTATAAATGTGTATTTGCACCCTGATCTGCGTTTGATTACAGTTTTATTTAGTTTTTGTGTGATAACCATGTATAGTTGGGTATCACACAAAAACTAAATAAACTTGTAATCAAACTCAGATGTGATAACCATGCATAGTCAGGTAAACACAGCAACATGTCTTCAAATGGCGCGGTGCTTGTAGCAAAGGTTTGCCGCTAGCGGTTGCTACGCAGGTATTAAAACGTATGTGTTCAAGTGAACAAGTGGTCCTTTTCTTCGCTCTTTGGCGATGCCGCAATTCCTTTACGTCGTAAAAGCTTACTTTTTAACGAGTGGATTTTATCGCGAGTGTAAAGACGCTGAAACCTTGGGCCTCAGCTAAATACATGTTCTCAGCACAGACGCTGCCCGCACTGGGCAAGATCGTGCTCGTTCAATTGTTTGCACAGTCGGGCAACGGGCGACCACTATCAACGGTTGCGCCGGTTTGAATTTTTAAAACTAAAACAAACGAGTGAAGAGAAGTGCCGCTGAGCGGCGGCCTGATCGCTGCAACTGTCCTTTGCGCAGTCTTGAAGCATTTCATGAACTTGCATTAAATCGCAATCGTGCTGTTTAGTAGTGGAACTGTCAAGAAAGTTTACACGGCGTGGGTTCAGCAGTGGTTTTTCATTTATGGTTAGGCATAGACTTTATTTCAAGCGCGCAACCGAACACCTTGACAAGCCGTGTCCACACAAACGGAAACATTGTTCGTTCTGTTGCCGGCAAAGGGTTTTACGTATTGTTCAACATGAAAGGAGGGGCTAAATGAGTATCGTCAACGAAAACATCTGTTACAATATAACTAAGTCTGTTGGAACGACCATTGCAAACGCTGTGTGCTCTAGCAAAGTTTAAAATCGCTGGTGCCGGCTGCCACCTGCAAAGTTTCCCTTCCTGTCTAAAAACAAGCGAGGAGCTTTTCACTCACCTGCTCATTAAGCGAAATTTTAATGCGCAGCACTGCCTATATCCAAACTAGAAATTATATCTGAGAAGCACCGATTACAGCTTTGCAACTGAATGTTGCTTGCAATTTCAAAAATCTGCTGCATGGTTAGCTGAACCAATGAAAAGCTGCCACAGAGCAGATGGAGCGTGCAAACGCTGTTAAATGAACACGCGTCAAATACCTTCAACTTTTGATAAAGATAAGCCGATTTATATTGCCAGAAGTGGCGTCTACTCACTGCGTCGAGCACCATTAGCAACCCTACCGAGTGTGTTGAATATCGCATAACATAACTGCCGTGATCAGGCTCGTGTTCATAAACTGCTTGGAACAAGCTGGCCAAGCCGCAAACCGACCAGAGAAATGCGAGAAGCACCACCACCACAAAGCAGTTACATTGTGGCGTTGTTAGAAGATAGTGCATCGGCTATCGATGCATCGGGTTAGAGTGAGGAAAGTTGAACATGCGGAGGAAATGGATTTAGCACAACCATGCAAAGGAGCAAAACTGCAAGCATTGCGAACTTCATTTGGGTGCATCCACCACATTCACAAGCAGAACCCTTGAGAACATAATTACTTGGAAGACACAACTCCACTTTCAAATGCAAAACTGTACGCAACACTAGCGATAAGCGAGTGTAAGAAGCAAAATGTCTTCGTACTTATACAAGTTGCATGTATGCGTTTACTGTCGCCAGCATATGAAATAAACAACGCCACTTACATTTGGGTAAAGCATTCTTATCGTTCTTGGTTAAGACGCCTCGGTCAGTAAGCTCTTACCTGTATTACTTGCTCGAGAGGAACTTCTTGTGATCTGTCAGCTGATGATCTCCCGCTCCTGGGTATTCGACGGCTCATCTAGATCCAAACCAATTGCTTTATCGAAACCTTCTTTAGTCCTTTCAGCACAACACTCAAACGCAACCAGCTTTTTGTGCAAGTTTCTAAAAATCTATTCCTGTGGTCTCAACTACGTCCAGAGCTGCACAATTGGCGCAAAAATTGCAGAAACGTTGAGGCAGAAAATCATTCGACAAACGTCGGCGATATTGATATATACGAAAAGAAGATCAGACGCAACGAAGGAGCTCAACGTGGTTGTGCAGATATACTGACCTACGGCTGATGTTACAAACCATGAATTTCAGCCTAGGCGCATAGAAGCGGCCAATCGAATTAAAGAAGTGCCTAACCTTGCTCCACGTTTCTGTCAGATCAGCTAACACTGCTTCAAACGAGCTTTTGAAAAAAAACAGCTGTGCAGACTTTTTCGTATCGTTTTCACTCATGTACGCTCACTCTTGCACAAAAACTCGACTGATTAGCTACCCGTTTCAAAAAGCGTCTTTCGTGCAAGAAAACGAAAGCACCTTGGCCTAAAATTCCGTGAGAAATGACAGTCTAAAGCTCTTTAACTAATCTGACTGATGCGCAACCAGCTTGTGTAGCAACCGGCATCGCATGGCTGTGCGAAGGGTCGGCCCCGCGCATTACAAATGTTCCGGCGGCGATTCGAATACTCAGGCGCTGAATGAGCGCCGTTGTCATCAATGGGTGAGTAAACGACTCGTAGCTCGTGTGGCGAAAGGAGCAACGAAGAAACAGGCAAGACGAACCAGAATGTCGCTTTTATTTACCGGGCACGACGACATGATTCCGCCTGGTAGTTTACGGGGTCATGCGTGGAGCGCTTGACAAGCGCTGTAAGTGTTTTCGCCGGCAAATGAAAGCTCTTCGTTTGCCGCTCTGACAAGTCCGCCGCGAACAGTCGCATTCGCCAACTCGAGCTAATTAAACAATCCAAACGCCCGAGTGGGGGGTTTCATTATTTTGCCAGCCCTTGCGTACCTCCTCTCCCATCTTCACCGGTTTTGGCGAAAGTTGGCAGTCCTGAATAAGAACTTAATGCAAGATACGCAGATGCTGGGAGCTAGGGTGAATTTTTTTGGGCCAATTTACCATTTTCAAGAATCTAACAAGCAAGTTTTTTCAGGTTGATATTTGCTTGGACGGGAGCAAGTTTTTCATCACTGAATGCGTCGGTGAAGTGTCGAATATGTTATAGTTTCAACGAGTTGTACAAAAAGCTCGGACAAAGTACCCTGAAGAAAATGGTTAAACAATTATATCAAAACTTTGGGCAAGTATGGAGGTTTTTGGCCAGTAATCATAGCTGCTAAGATTTTGAAGGAAACAATATTTGTCGAGGTTTTTATAGGATTTTCTCCACGAGGTGAAATATGCAATTCTGTTTGTTTATTGAATCTTAATAAGAACAAAACAAGTGTCACCTTAAGAATGATAACATTTACAACAACTATTGGAGTTGGTAAATTTTGGAATACATTTTGCCTCTCCTTTTATTGAGGAATTTTAAGAATCTCATATACTTTGGATGGCCAACTGACTTTCGTGATAACACACATCCTACGACTATGCCCGGAATAATATTTCATACCACTTTCCCTGCTTTTGTAGGTCTCTTCTTCTTGTTTAAAATGTGGCCGGTGAGGTCATTTGGAACAGCAGGACAACGAAACTTTTGACGGGTTCTCTAAAATCCAAGCGTTAAAACCTCAAAACATATGAGGGCGTTAAACATTTAACCTTTACTCTTGCTTCAATATATGAAAAAACCTGCATGTTTGCTTTTCATTACAACCGTACCCAAACACAAATAATTTTCATTCATTTTCATAAAGATCCTGGATTGTTCTAAATTTTTTAGACAAGGATGGTATACTTTATCAAGAACAAATATGTCTTAATTTTACCAATATGCATTCCCACAAAACTTTGTTTTCTTCAAAGTCTTGATAAATCGTGACCGCTGTGCAGTGACACGTCGAACAGATTCAGTCAATATTTTCAAAAGCATTTTTTCTGCAAAATCACTGTGGCAGTTGCAGAAAATCACTGCGAAATTTCTTTTCAACTGTATATTAAAAATTATTACCATGGTGGCGAACTTCTTTTTCATTATTTTGTCGTCCAGTCATTGCGGAGCAAAAGGCAACTTTAAGAAAGTTTAAGATAAAATGAGGAGCGTTTTCCTTTGGAGGGTTTCGCACCAGCGCATTAGCAGCAACAGGGGTTTTAAGAAAAACTCCGCACGTTTTTCCAAACCTTTGAAAAGCGTGCGTCATGTATCTGCCATCGTCACTCGTGCATGACTCGGATCAACTTAATGTGGATCAAAGAAATTTACTCTGCGTAGAGAAAATACGTAGCATCATGTCGCACCTATTTTTTCATCTCTTTCTGCATCTCTTTGGAGTTGTATGTCTATGTTGCTTTTACTGAATTTCAGCGTATGGACTGGCACGAAACTTGTTAACTGGAAACAAAACTTGTTTCGCACAAAAACGCTTTGACATTTTTGTGTCTAAAAATTTTTACGAACATTCATCCTGTGCAATTCCGCAATGCAAATTTTTGTTTGTTTTGGATTACAGCGAAATGTATTTACTTATAACTTTCGTTATTTTTATGCCACGTCTGCAGCGCTCCACAGCGTATGAAAGAAAAACCTGCAGAATCAGTCACGTGCATTCTTTTCAAGATATGCCATGAAAACAACTTCAGGACTCGTCTCAACGCCTGCGCGCACCATATGAATGGGCCCGACTCTTCTGACAAACGGATATTTTATGAAGTCAGACGCTTTCGCTCGAATACATGTACAATATAAGCCGATCGCTCACTGCGCGCGCCTGGCAACATGTTATTGTCCTTTCGCTTTGTTACTCGATTAGAGACATCAGGTAAAAAATGAAAACGTTAACTTTCAAGTAAAATTTATCAAGAATTCTAGTTTTCGAAACATATTTGCGTGACGAAATTGTGCTTCCTAAAGGAAAGAAAATAATTATTCCTTTTTAAACTACTTGGGAACTTAAAAAAAGTCAAAATCAATTTGAATCTTACATTCCAAAACCCTTGCTTTGTTAGTGACATGGACAGCAAATGTATAGTATAGGAGTTTGTTTCTTTTGTCAAGTGATTTCAGAGACTCAATTTCGCAAAAGCGATGGGAAGTGACTTCGAACCCAGAGTGAAACGAGCTACACTTTGGAAATCACATTGCTCTCAAGTTAAAAAAAAACTTTTATCTCGCTTCCTTAAAGTCTTACCTTACTTTCAGAAGCGACTTGTTTAGTACAAAGACAACGTTCGCCTATTGTTTCTATCAGTGGCAATTCTTGAATAAAGCAGATATCGCTCATTTGAAGCTTGCGTTGATAAAAATACATCAAATAATTTGTTTCTTTCTTGTCGAAAAGGTAAGATTTTCACTGGTTCATTGATCTGTCGAGAACTACATCAAATACAGCTGTTTGCTATAGTTATATGCTTCGTGCACATAAATTTGCAGCATCTTTGAAACACTGAAACTACTGCAACGGGCAATGCCTTTGCTTTCAAGATCCAATGAGAAGACCAGTTTGTTGAACACTGCGATTTCTCACCAGAAGCCCAAAATATCTTCAAAAATGTTTTCTCGTGTACGGAGATATTGTCGTATCTTCCCGAGCTCTTCAATCAAAAAACTTTGTCTAGTGGAGTGTTTGCCAAGCTGCCAATTCGACTAATCTTCTGTCCCATCTGATTGCCTGCACTCCAACTTCGACAGCAACATCGGGCGATCAAGCCGACCAACAAAGTGAGCACGAAATCTTGAGCAATTACAACGCCATCAGAGTTGTTTAAATTGGTGGTCGCCCGGACGACCCAAAATGCGATGCGGCCTAGCAACAAAAGACTCCTTCCGAGATAACGGTCTCATTAAACAAACACGCAGCATGGTATCCGCCACATGAACGAGTTTATTTTCGTCGAAGGTTTACGAGCGTCGTTTCGCCGCCGCGACCAGGCGCTTGTGGCAAATTCAATCAGAAATTTGAAAAGCGCAACGGACACAATGACGATCATCAAATTAATGATACAGTGGACGCGGGCAACGTAACGCTGAACATCTTGTGTATTTCACAAGGGCACTGGCATCAGTTTGACATTCCTGTAAGACTTGAATCCGTTGCCATACTTGGTTCCAGCCAGCATATTTACAGCATTCTAACCCGCTTGCTTCACAAAACTGCATGCCAAACTGGAGCATTGTTTTGTCGTTTTGCAGGGTTTCCTAAAAACGGAGAGGCAGCATCAGACCTTGGCCGCGCTGTTCGTGTTTTCCGTGTCGCACAGCAGCAGGGGGTCAGATGTTTGACGATCATGTAATTTCGGCATCGCAAAGTATAAAGCACGCACAGAACGAACTCCCATTTATCCTTTTCTCCATACAATCAATGTCTTCCTCACGTTTCTTTTCACGTTAAAGTCTTCTTCAAGAAAACTTTCCAACTTTCCCACATGCTTGTTTTATAAGAATGCATGAATAGGGACTGAGCTCCGTGTCCAACAATTATTTGACAAACAGGCTTAACGACAACAATCTGCGCAGGAGCTAGCGAAACATTTTCGCTTGAGTAAAGATGGCGGAGTGTTTTCTCTACGAAATAATGCTCTCGCTTTTATTGCCTGCATAGCGTTGTTCACCTCTTTCGTCAAATGCAAAAAAAGATAAAAGAAAAGTTGAGAAAGATGGCAGAACTTGTAAGCACTGCCCAGATTCAAAATTAATTCACTCATCAATGCTGCTGAAAAAATGGAAAATGCTAAGAAAACGTTAAATTGATTTAAAATTTACTTAAAGTCTTCCAAACAAAATTGTCTCGCAGCACGAAGCACAACGAAAACAATTCAAATACGGTAAAATCCATATAAAGGTCGTTTAATAGCAACAACCCACCAAGTTGTACTTTAAAAGAACATAAAGCAGCTGATGTAAAATATCAATAAAAGCGTAAGCTTTCCTTGCAAACCACGTAACCAAGCTAAGATAGGGTTAAATTTTAGAGTCAAAACAACGTTTTACTCAATGCAGGTTTTGTTTTCTCAAACTTACTTTCTTAACTTCCATTCCACACAACACTATGGCGTGGACTGTGGTTGTGACCCCGCAGCCGTCGCAGTCCACAAACGCTCTGCGGAAACACAAAAATTGCGAAATGTCAACCTGAGCCTGTTTCTGGTTTGATGCGGAGTTTGCTGACTTAGTCGGCACAGGCTCCTCATATAGTTGCATTGGAACAATTTTGTTGCATCAGGCTTTAAAGTTGTGTGGAGCGCATAAAAGTCATTCATCAGACTCAGACGCCCACTTGCAAAGGTTTTGGTGGCAAGCTACCAAAATAGTAAAATTTTACTACATTTCATACATATTCTTATTATCGTGCACTGATCGTTGAAGCGTAGCAGAAAATGCATCATCTACTGTCCTAATTTTTACGGAAAGCCTAACTACAATGCGATTCTTACCACCCAAGTTCCACTGCGTCATAAGTGCGAGCTCTTGCCGAGATTCCGAGAGTTTTTTTAGATCAAGGCTTTGATCCACACGTTGTGGTTTCCAATAATTGGTCAAAGCGCGCACAGGGTGCAAGGTGACATAACAAAGAACGGGAGATATTCAGGCGGCTGAGGACAAAGTTGCCCTGCTGGGCTAAAAAGTGGATAGGACCAGAAGAAGTTTAAAAGTTTAGTGCTATTTTGAAAGTCGTTTTCAGCGAATCAGGTATAGTGTCAAATGCAAACACAAACACCGATCTGTTCAGTACGATAATTGCCGTCTTTAAGGACAGACAT